>Ga0070741_10007254_pt1 | contig 23098 bp, 14 predicted proteins | sample Coa_R1_4_FD_66440 | JGI IMG/M metagenome (GOLD analysis project Ga0070741, IMG submission 66440) | Surface soil microbial communities from Centralia Pennsylvania, which are recovering from an underground coalmine fire - Coalmine... | ecosystem: Environmental > Terrestrial > Soil > Unclassified ... | reverse complement strand
GTCCCACGTTTTGGCCGAACTGAATTGGATAAGTACCAGGGGCAAGCCGGGTAAAGGCGACGTTCCCGTCCAGAAGAAAAGTTGGAGTGACGATGTAATTCGCACCGGCTGTTGTGCTGATGAACCGGCCTTCCCCCGGTCCGGCCTGCTGCGAAGTGTCGATCGCTCCCCCCGATGCTTTGTCGAACGGAGTCGGAGACCAGGTGGTGAAATTCAGAATACTGAAACGGCCGAACGCAGTGAACTTGTCCGACTTGTTCCAATTCACTTTGGCATCCAGCGAATTTCGGTCGAGCGTAGAGTTGCCGGTGGCGAAGTAGTTCGAACTCAGGGCAGCATTGCTGGGCTCCGGCAACCAGGAGTTCATCGTCTGTGCCACCCGGCTTTGACGTTCGGCCGGAACGATGTTGTTCGGGAATGGAGTGCGGCCGGTACCGTTAGCTGCCCCGGTCGCAGGATCGTAGATCGTCGTGCCAAAGCTGCTGAAATCGCCGGCCCGCTGCGCGTCGGTGGGAATGGTTACGAGGCGCGATACGTTCGTGCGTCGATTGGTCTCCTCATCACTGATGAAGTAGAACAGCTTATTCCGCACAATCGGACCGCCGATCGTGCCGCCATACTGGTTCTGAATGTTCTTCGGCAAGTTCGGATTCGCGTAGAACACATTACGCGCCTGCAACGAACTATCCGTGTTGTATTCGAAAGCTACGGCGTGAAGGTCGTTGGTGCCGGACTTGATCGTCACGCTGATCGCAGCGCCGCCGGCCAGTCCCTGTTCCGCATCCATGCTGTTGGTGACCACGTTCACCGTGTCGATGGATTCGATCGGCGGTACATACGCAGAGTGTTGCGGCAACCACACGTGCGTATTGTTGGCTCCGTCGATGCGCGTATTGTTGGTGCTCTTCGTAGTGCCGTTCACCTCGGCCACAAGATCCTCCTGAGGATTAGCGACGAGCGAATTCTGGCCGCGCGGTGGGGTGAAACCGGGCACGAGTTTGAACAATTGCTGATAATTCCGTTGCCCCGTGGGAAGGTCTTCGAACTGCTTGCTGTTCAGTTCCGTACGCACATCGGATCGATCCGTCTGTAAGATCGTGCCGGTTGCCGTCACGTTCACCCGTTCGTTCGCCGTTGAAAGCTGCAATTGCATGTCGACGCGAACCACGGCGTTATTAGAAACCCGCACGCCGCGCTGCGCGAAAGCCGCAAAAGAGCCTGCGCTCACATTGACTGTATATTGTCCGGCCTGCAGGTCTGAAAACGAGTAGGCGCCACGGTCGTTCGCAACCGTTTCCCGCGTGAAACCCGTTTCGTCATTTACCGCGCTGACTCTTGCGTTTGGAATTGCGGCTCCACTCGGGTCCGTGATGTTTCCGACCAGCGAGCCATATAGGGTTTGCGCACAGGCGTATGGCTCGAATTGTGCCAGAGACAAAACTGCTACAGCAGTCCGAAGAAAAGCTCTCGTTGTCATATTGCACCTCGACAAGACGGTTTGGTGCCAGTGTATTCGCGCACGTGCAGGACTGTCAATCCAGGTCTGGAGGAGTCTGTTATACCTGCTTTCCCGCGGGAGGGAACCGTTTCTCTCCGGGAGATGGGGTGCTCGTTTCATTCGCAATGGGGCTCCCTATCGCGCAGCGGGACAACGCCCGAACCGTGGGGCCGTGCCCCGCAGGCTGGCATGCCTGGAGCGGAACAATTATCCATATGATACGTAGTTTCTGATGACATTGCCGGGCGATATCGCCGGCCCGCAGGGAACCCAGCGAATCCTGGAAAGTCACCGTTGAAGATGGTCAACGCCGAGGAGTTCTTCATTTAGCGGGCGGGCACATACGCGAACCATTTCCCCACCGCTTCGGGTGATGCGACTGGATATTCCGAGAACGTGAATCTCAAAGTTCCGGAAACAGCGCTGAAAGTGCGACAGGCCGCTAATCAACCCCCAATGATCGAAATGGCTGCCACTCAAAAAAGCTTGGGCGAGGTCGGAAACTGCTCCCGGAAGATAGTATAAGATCAGGCTTAACGGAAGATACCCACTCGCTGTTAATCAATTCTGTCTGACCATTATTCGGCATTGAAACTGAAGTGAGGCAGTACCAATGTTGCCGGGCCATCAATTCCCGCCGCTCGCACGGCGCTCTGCCGCCCCAAGCCGGAGGTCAAGCAAACAGCCGGCCTTCGATATCGAGCACGCCGGCCGTGAGTTGTTCTCCCGCCGTTTCATCCACTTTGGCGGAGATTACCTCGTATCCGCCGGCGGTGTATGCGCTCCGATCCGGAAGATATCCGATGTACGCGTTGGCAAGCCCGACGAGAAAGAGCTGCCGACGAGTGTTCCGTTTCATCGTCAAACCCAGTTCCACGAACACCTCCGCCGGAACGGCTACGAACATGGCATCGCCAATCCGGATCGCCTGCAATTCAACAGGCAGGGTTTTGCCCGACCCCGCTCTTTCTGCGGCGTAAAAGTTCGTGATCGATGCGTACAGCAGGTCAGACTGCGCTTGCCGATAGTCGCCGCTGGATGGAAGCAGGTCATTCAAACGAATTCGCGCTCTCTCGAGATCGGCCCGGGCTTCGTCGCCCGAAGGAAAGTGCTTCCAGGGCAACTCGAGCTTCGCGCTTGCGAAGCGGATCACCGGTGTGTTGAACATCGCGATCGTGTCCAGGGCCGCCAGCACCCGATCCGCGAGCCTGTTGCCCAACTCTGCCGCCCTTTCGAATGTCCGGCCCGCCGCAATGACGCCGATGGCACTCAGCTCCGATGAATGCCCGACGCTCACGTCCCCTTCGGCGCCGTTGACGAACAGGGCAAAACACCCGCGGCACGATTCGATGCGTGCGATCGCCGCGGCGGGAAAATCACCCGACGCCAGCAGGTTATCCGGACCGAGCACGGTGGGGTGACACGCGCAGTTCATTACGACCGCGCGGCAGTTTCCCTGATGATCGTCGATTCGCACGATTCCCGCTTCGGTATCCACCGGCTTGCCGTCGGCCGACCGGCGGTTCACGGCGATGCCGGTCACGGCCGCACTGCCGGTTCCTACGGCCGCGGGAAACCGATCGCGCCAGGCATTCTCCACACTCTGCTCGATCGCGGCTGCCAGGGAATCCATGTAACCTGGATCGGCAGACTGTTCCGGATTGAAGAACGTAGTGATCGTTACCGGGCCGGCGTGCGTGTGGGTGCAGGCGATCATCACCGCGTCCGGCGCCAGCGGGGTTTTCCGCGCGATGTTGTTCCGTACTCGTTCGACAAACGGGGCGGCCAGACCCAACAGATCCACCGCAACAAAAGCGACCGCAACGTCTGCCCCGCGCAACACCAGCGCACGCGCATACAGATCGTCATGAACGCCGCGACACGCATCATGGCGCGCGGCAAAGCCGGCGAGCGGCGCTCCAATGGGAGGAGTGATACAAACTTTGGCGACACCCGCTTCAAGCATGTTCGCGCAACTCCGCCGCATGTTCGGCAACTTTGGCCACAGCCTTCGCAAAGTCGGCCAGATCGTCGGGCTGCGCGAGCAGGATTTCATGCGAAATCCAAAAGGACTCGCGGCAACTGCGCTCCGCTTCCGGGCAGTCGCCGCGGCGATGGTTCAATCCCGAGAAAACCCGGTTGCAATACAGCGGGTACGGATAGCCGCCGACGCCCGGAATCCCTTCCGCCGCCAGGGCCCTCATGAACAGGTCGCGCGGGACACCCCCGAGCCGGTCTGTCAGAAGCCGGACCATATAGAGATACTCGCTGTGACAGGTGACGCGCTCGTCCGGAGGCGGCAGTTGCAGAAAGTCGAGCGCCGCGAAGCGCTCGTCGAGAATGCGGGCGGACTCGGCGCGGCGGCGCAGTTGCTCTTCCAGACGGGAAAACTGAACCAGCAGGATCGCCGCCTGCCACGCGGTCAGGCGGTAGTTCGTTCCCAGGCGGACGTGTTCATACCACGCCCCGCCGCTCCGCCGGCCCTGGTTGCAGATCGAGCGCACCGTCTCCATCAGCGCACGAGAATTTCCGATCACGATTCCGCCCTCGCCCGCGGTGAGATTTTTGGATTGCTGAAAACTGAAGGAAGCCAGATCGCCGAAGGTCCCGACACGCCGGTTTTTCCAGGCAGCCCCGTGCGCATGGGCCGCATCTTCGATGATGGTGAGCCCGTGCGCCGCTGCTATCTCTCCGAACGCATCCATATCGGCAGGACGTCCGGCGAAATGGACCGGGATGAGAGCGCGGGTACGTGGTGTGATGGCCTCGCGGACTCTTCCGGGGTCTAGATTGTAGTCGGGGCCGATATCCGCGAAAACGGGTATCGCCCCGACCCGCAGCACCGCCGCGGCGGTCGCGATGAACGTGATCGGCGGGACGATTACTTCATCCCCCGAGCCCACCCCGGCGGCCAGGAGCGCTGCTTCGAGCGAGACGGTGCCGTTCGCGGTGGAAACGCCATATCGAGCTCCGTGAAAGGAGGCGAAGGCTTCTTCGAACTGCTTGATCTTTGGATGGTAGCCGCCCCAGACGCCGCTCTCAAGAACTTCGTCCAGCGCCCGGCGTTCCCGATCGTCGAACACGGGCCACCGCACGAACGGGCGGCTGCGAACCGGCGTACCTCCCAACAGGGCCAGGACCGGCATCGTCTAGGATCGTGCCTTAGCGATGTCGCCGGCGTGAGCCTGGATCTTACGGATGGCCTCGGCAATCTGGTCCATATCACTGTGGGCGGCCAGGAGCATGTTCTGCGTGAACCATACAGCCTCGGAGCAAAGCTTGTCATTCTCAGGGCAGGCGTTGCGGCTCTCCCATTGCTCTGACGTCTGCTTCGGGTAGATCGCACGATAGCCTTTGGATTGCAGCGTGTTTTTCAGAAAAGGCTCCCTATTCAGCGGTGAGTATCCCGCCGATCCCGGAATGCCCTCCGCCGAAAGCGCCTTCAGAAAGTGCGCGCGCGGCAAGCCGGAAAACTTTTCGCTGTCGTAACGAAACATGTACAGGTGATAAGCATTTCGGGTACAGCCTTCGTACGGCCGCTCCGGCGCTATGCCGGGGATCTCGCGTAGCAGAGAGGTCAGGTAGACGGCATTGTCTGTGCGCTTTTGCGATTGCGATTCGAGGCGCGTCATCTGCGCCGTGAGCAGGGCGCCCTGAAATTCCGTCATGCGCAGGTTGAGGCCGCGCGCTGAATAGGTGAAGTCGTGCCCGGCGGAGCGGCGGCCTCGGCTGTTGTTATGGAATGCGTAGCATTTCTCCAGCAGATCTGGATCGTTGGTGAGAATCGCGCCGCCCTCACCGGAATTCAGGTTCTTGGAAGCCTGAAAACTGAAGCATCCGGTGGCGCCATAAGTGCCGGCCTTGCGCCCACGCCATTCAGAAAGGTGCGCCTGGCAGGCATCTTCCACAACCGGCACGTTGTGCTTCCTGGCGATTGCCAGGATCGCATCCAGGTGACAGGTGTTCCCTCCAAGGTGGACGGGAATGATGGCGGCAGTGCGGTCGGTAATGGCCGCCTCCAGTTTGCGGTGGTCCATCTGAAAAGTTTCGCGGTCGCTGTCCACGAACACGGGCATCGCCTGAAACGCCAGCACCGCATTAACGGTGGCGACGAAAGTGTACGGGGGTACGATGACTTCGTCTCCGGGGCCGATCCCCAACGCTCCCAGCGATACCAGAAGCGCGCTGGTGCCATTCGCCGTCGCCAGGCAACCTTTCGCGCCCGTCAGCGAGGCATATGCGGCTTCGAAATTCTCGACTTGTTTGCCCGAACCACGCCCCCACGCAGCGCTGCGCACTACGTCCAGGAGCGCGGATTCCTCCACCTTGTCGAATACCGGCCAGGAGGGCCAACGGCCAGTACGAACCTTAGCACCGCCGAGTAGGGCGGGCTTGTTGTTGGCGGCGAAAGTGGTCGCGCCGGCCGCAGCCGCCGCGAAAAATGTTCTCCGCGTTACATTGTTCCGCATAGTCACCTCTCCATTCCTAACAACCGCGCCGTATTGCCGCGGCGAGCCTTGTTCTTGACTGCCGCGGCCACATCCAGTATCTCAAGCTTCAGAATAGCCGGATCCGCGTCATGAAACGGGATGCCGGTCCCAAAGAGGCGCGCGTTCACCAGGATGAAATGCGCCGGCGGAGCGGCCTGCACCAGGGCGGCGATTCGGTCCGGCACGTCAGCCAGCCAACTGCGCTGCCGGCATCTTCCACCGAATCGGGATCGAAACCAACAATCGGCCAGCGGCAGCGGTGTGGGAGTTCCAGGCAGGCAGAGGCGCAGCCCCTTTGCACCGAACTCGTTCACACACGTCTCGAGATCGTCTTTGCAGCCGGCATAGGCGGGATTCAAGACGGCGAAAGGGATGAGCCGGTCCGCATGCCCTTTTACCGCGGCGGCCACTTCTTCGTTGCCGGCTTGCCAAATGAGCGCCCAACCAGCCCATATGGCCCGGCGTCTGAGTTGTCTCCAGAAGAGCGTGCAGTTCTCCGGCAATTTGCACGCTCGAATGGGTTGCCGACCAGGATCACTCTGCCGTGGGAGCAGAGTTGGCTCAACAACTCCACACCGGACTCGACGCCGATCCAACTCCGCGCCGGCTCCCCGGGGCCGGATTCCAGGATCACAGCGGCGCTGCCTGCACCGGTTTAATCGATGGTTGAGACGGTATCCCCCAAGTCCACCATCCGGCCTCGAACGGCGAACCGGCGCACGATTCAGGAGCAATCCGGGCTGAACATCTCCGCGACTATACGGCGCATCGATCTGGTCACGTATCGGAACGCCGCGCCAGATTCCGGAAATAGCACGTCCAATCGCGAGCCAACGATCCCCGGAAGCTAACCTTTCCCATTCGCCGGAGTATAAAGAGTGAGGCAAAGAATGGGCAGGTATTGGTCAGATCTGCGTTTTGGTCTTCGCCAGCTTCGGCTGAACCCGATGTTCACCTTCGTGGCGGTGCTTTCTCTCGCCCTCGGCATCGGCGCAAATACGGCGATCTTTCAACTGATTGACGCCATTCGGCTTCGCGCCTTACCGGTCGCCAATCCGCAGGAATTGGGATATCTGGACTACGTCCCACATTCCAAGAGATCCGGCTGGTGGTCCACCCGCAGCGCCACATTTACATCGGTCAATTGGGAAAGCATTCGCAGGCAACAGGAGGCGTTCTCCAACGTGATTGCATGGAGCGCCAAGCAGTTCAACCTCTCGACAGAAGGCAAAGCAAGATACGCGGAAGGTCTTTTCGTAAGCGGCGACTTCTTCCGGGTGCTCGGCGTCCGTCCGGTTGTCGGCCGTGTGTTCGCAGCCGCAGACGATCAGGCGGGCTGCGGCACTCCTGGTGCCGTCATCGGACACTCGTTCTGGGAATCGGAGTTCGCCGGTGATCCCGCGGTCACAAGCCGTACCGTGAGGCTGGATGGCAAACTCTTCCCAATCACCGGGGTAACGCCGCCGGAGTTCTTCGGCGTCGAAATCGGGCACAGGTTTGAAGTCGCCGTGCCTCTTTGCTCCGACCCCATGTTCTGGGAAGTGGGCAAAGGTCGAATCCCGTCGCGAACGGCGTGGTGGCTTTCGATCATGGGCCGGCTAAAACCGGGATGGTCCATCGAACGAGCGAACGCGCAGATCCAAGCCGTCTCGCCGGCTATTATGCGGGAGAGCCTGCCGGAAGAATACCGCACGGACGATGCCAAGAAGTTCCTGGCCAATAAGCTCAGGGTGACACCTGGCGGGACCGGCGTTTCCCAATTACGCAGCCGCTATCAGGACCCCCTTTGGATTCTCTTTGCCACGACCGGTCTGGTGCTCCTGATTGCGTGCGCCAACCTGGCCAACTTGATGCTGGCGCGTGCCAGCGTACGCGAACGGGAGATCGCGGTTCGGCAGGCTGTGGGGGCTTCCCGCTGGAGGCTGGTTTCTCAACTGCTGTCCGAGAGCATGCTGCTGGCGCTTCTGGGCGCCGGCTTGGGCGCGGGTCTGGCCGCCCTGCTCAGCCGCGGCCTGATCGGATTCCTTACGACGGACCGGAACAGGATGTTTGTCGGGCTATCTATCGACTGGCGGGTCCTGGGTTTCACGGCAGGGATCGCCGTTTTGACATGCCTGTTGTTCGGCCTCGTCCCGGCCCTGCGCGCGACGCAAGTGTCGCCAGCCGCTGTCATCCGGACATCGGGCCGCGGCCTTACGGCGGGACGGGAGAAATTCGGCCTGCGTCGTCTGCTCGTGGTGGCGCAGGTAGCCATGTCCCTGGTGCTGCTGGCGGGAGCGCTGCTGTTTGTGAGGAGCCTGCAGAAGTTACTGGCGATCGATCCGGGATTTCGCCCGGAGGGCATCGTGGCCGTCAGCGTCGACTATCGGGCGGCGCAATTTCCCAAAGAGCGCATGCTGGAGATCCGCCGCGAAACCCTCGAGAAACTTCGCCAGCGGACGGGCGCGATGGCGGCAGCCGAGGTGGACATGACACCCGTGGGAGGCGGCGGCTGGGATCAGAATGCATGGGAGCCCGGATTCGGCGGTCCGAAACTGGACGTGCTCTTCAACCGTGCGGGTCCGGGCTACTTCCGCACCATGGGGATCGCTTTCGCGGCCGGACGCGATTTCGACGACCATGACACGTTGAACTCGCCCAGGGTGGCGATTGTCAACGTGCAGTTTGCGCGGAAGATTTTTCAGGGGAAGAACCCGATAGGCCGGACCTTCCGGCGCGAGGAGTTCGGCAACACGCCCGATTCGCAGTTTGTGGTCGTCGGGCTGGTGCGAGACACCAAATACTACGAGCTCCGCGAAGACAACCAGCCGATCGCATATGTGCCCGAGGGCCAAAACGAGCGGCCTGGGACAGGGGCGAACTTCGTACTCCGCACGACCGCGCCGCTGGGCGAGTTCTACCGCAAAGCGGAGGCAGCGGTCGCCGAAATTCATCCGGGCCTCGGACTCGACTTCACCGTGTTGACCACGCAGATCCAGCAATCGCTGATGCGCGACCGGTTGATGGCTGCCCTGGCCGGAGCCTTCGGATTACTGGCCGCCCTGCTCGCCGTTCTGGGACTGTACGGGGTGATTGCTTACATGGTTGCGCGTCGGCGAAATGAAATCGGTGTCCGGATCGCCCTTGGCGCGACCCGGTCCGGCGTGGTCAGGCTGGTGTTGCAGGAAGCCCTTCTCCTGCTGGCGGCGGGACTCGCAATCGGGCTTGGTTTGGCTGCCTGGGTGGGACAGGCTGCGGCGTCATTAATTTACGGGCTGAAACCGCGCGATCCGCTGACACTCGTAACGGCCGTCGCGCTGCTGGCTGCCGTAGCACTGGCCGCCAGTTACGGACCTGCGTGGCGTGCGTCACGCCTGCAACCGATGGACGCCTTACGCGAGGAATAGCGGCGTCAGACATCAGGAACGTGAGCCGGCTTCTCAACGGGAAAGCGTCCGACAGCATTCCGAGTTAAGTTTGCGCTTCTGGGCGGAGGCGCCCCAAAAACAAGCGCCGGCTCACCAGCCGAGTCTCAGTCCCAGGCGCACGAAACGTTGGTCGATGCCTCCGCGCCCGGTGTTTTGGACGGCCGTAACCACGCCGAAGTTTGCGCTGGTAACATCGGCGCTGGGACTGGCGAAGTGCGGCGTGTTGGAGAGATTCATGGCGTCGGCGCGGAACTGCAACGTCAGGCGTTCGGTGACGTGGAACATGCGCTGCACCCCGAGGTCAACATCGATCAGGCCCGGACCGCGCAGAACGCCTACCCCGCACGTGCCGAACCTCGGTGTCAAGGGGCTGACTACGTTCGGATCGGCGAGACCCGCGCGCGACCACCAGGCATTCGGGCTGCCCAGTTTCTCAATGGGTCCCCGACAATCGGCAGTGTTGGAACTGCCGGGTGCGTTGAGCACCGTGGCCGGCGCGGTGGCCGTAACCGGGAAGCCCGTGTGCAAAGCGGCGATGGCGCTGGTCTGCCATCCGCCCGCGACACGCGCTCCGAGACCGCTGCGCATCCAGCGCTTTCCTTTTCCAAAGGGCAACTCCGTCACGGAAGACACGGCCAGGACGTGGCGAAGGTCCTGCGAGGCCGGTCCGTAGTTCAAACGCCAGTCAGCGGGAATCGGAATACGCGGAGTGCTTGACGAACTTTCGGTGGCGTAGGCCCGGGAGTTTGCCCACGTATACGCCACCTGCAGCGAATACCCTCGGAAGCGGCGGTTGAGCCGGGTTTGCAGGGAGTCGTACTTCGGCATGCCCGCCGTACCCAGATATTGCGTGTTGGCGGTCCGGCCGAACTTCTGTACCAGCAACTGCCCCTGCTGGCCGGTGCCCGGCAAGGCGTAGTTCGCGTCGAGAAAGGAAAGCTGCCGGATGGAGCGATTGGCCACATAGCCGGCAGTGAGCACCCAAGGGCCCACTTCTCTTTCCACGGTGAAATTCCACGACTCCACGTATCCCTTGTGGAAGCTGGGATCCGCTGTGATGAGGGCGGCGTTGAGCGGCATGGGAAGCCGGCTGCCCTGCGGCGGATCCGGGATCGGAGGCAGGCCCTGATCGAGGGTTGTGATCCAGCCCCGCGTGTCGGGCGGGGACAGGTTTTGCGCGTACTGGGTGGGGTAGTTGCCGCGCAAGTCGCGGCCGAAGTTGTACGGATCGTAGGCGATGCCGAAGCCAGTGCGGATCACCAGATGGTCCATGGCGCGCCAGGCAATCCCGACGCGCGGGGCGAAGAGGCGCTTGCTTTGGGACAAGCCGCAATCGCGCGGGATCGAGCCCGTCCCACAGACCAGCATTTCGTTGGTGTTGAAGTCATATCGCTCCATTCCGCGGTCCGGGCGTGTGGGGAAGGGATAGTACTCCCAACGAAGGCCGTAAGACAGCGTCAGCCGCGATGTGAGCTGCCAGCGGTCGCTCATGAACAACGCGTAGTCGCGCGTGCGCGTCGCCAGCACCGGGATGGTGAGCACGCTGCGTCCGGCCTCGCGCGAATACCCGAGCAGAAAGCTGGCGATGGCATTGTATGCGTTCGTGGCGGGTCCGCCGTTGAGCGATGTGGTGGCCGAGCGGAAGAAGAACGCGCCGGCAGGGCCCCCCGTCGCACCGGCGGGATTGGCCACGGATTGGTTCAGGTCGAACCGCAGCGTCTCGAACCCGAAGCGCAGGTTGTGGCGGCCGTGGGTCCAACTTCCGTTGGCCGCGTATTGCGTCATGTGGTCGTTCACGAAGTAAGGGGAGTTCTGTTGATATCCGAGCTTCGTGAATCCTCCGTCGAAGGTCATCTGCACCATGCCGCCGGAGAACGTGTTGGTGCCGTTGGTGCCGGGGATTTTGAGAGTGTCGCGGGCGAAGTTCTGATCGAGCCCGTCGGGCGCGGCATTGACGGCCTGCAGGGTATGTGCGTGATAGCCGTCGATTACGAAGTTCGGAGTGACGACGTAGGTGGTGGACACGGTTCCGGAGTAGATGCTGCCGTTTCCGATGCCGGGCCGCGTGTTGTCGGAGTTCAGGCTGGGGCCATCGAGGACTCCGAATACGGCCGGGTTGAGCTGGTTGAAATTGAGGATGCTCAGGCGGGTGAAAGCGGTCCACTTACTCGTCAGGTTGTAGCTGACCTTGCTATCCACCTGGTCGCGGCGTGTCCAATAGGAATTGCTGGCCAGGAAGTTGTTCGTGATTCCCAACGCGCCGGCGCCGGGACGGTTCGGCAGAGGCCAGTCCGGCAGGGCGAGGATCCGGTTGGCGGGACCGGAAAAGCGCGCGCTCGGAATCTGGTTATTCGGGAACGGCGCGCGATCCCGTGCGTACTGCGAGGCCTGCGCCGGATTGTACGGCGCTCCGGTCGCCGGATCGTAGATCGGGACGCCTGCCGCAGACAGATTCCCGGCGCGCATCTGCGCCGTCGGCACCGTGAAAAATGCCTGCGAATTGGCGTTCTCGGCGGAGCGTTCGTAGCTCACAAAGTAGAAAATGCGATTTTTACGAATCGGTCCGCCGATTGTGCCGCCCGGATGATTGGAGAGGAATTTCGGCTTGGCACTGGTGCGATCGCTGAAGTACGGATACGCGTCCAGGTGCTGATCGTTGTGATACCAGAAGGCGGACCCGTGCAGCGCGTTCGTGCCGCTCTTCATTTGGAGATGGATCGCGGCGCCGCCGGCCAGTCCCTGTTCGGCATCCATGGCCCCGGTTACGACGTCCACCACCTGAATCGATTCCAATGTCGGATTGATGGTGGTGTATTGCGGTTGGTTGGTGTTGTAGCTGGAGGCGCCGTCGATGCGGATGTTGTTCCCCTGGTTGCTGCTGCCGTTTACGGAGAACTGAAGGCTGGCCGACGGGTTGGCTGCGAAGGAACCGGCATCCTGCGGCGGTGAGACGCCCGGAATGGTCACCAGCAGCGACTCGTAATTGCGCGCGAGTGCGACGGGGGCGTTCTCCAGTGTCTCCGAGGTCATGGTGCGGCGAACCTCCGCTGTCTCCGTCTGCAGACCGACGACTCGGGCCTCCACCGTCACCTGCTCGGTTACGGAGCCGAGTTCGAGCTTGACATCGACGCGCGCCGTGGATTGCGCCGCCACCTCGACGCCTTTACGCGCGTACTTGCGGAAGCCGTTCGCCTCCACCGAAACGGTGTAGATGCCGGGCACGACGGTAGAGAATTGATAGATTCCGGCGTCATTCGCCGCCAGCGTGCGCCGGGCTCCGGTCTGCTCGTTCACGATCGTCACGGATGCGCCGGGGACAGCCGCATCCGCGGCGTCCAGGACGTTGCCGACCAGCCCTCCGTAAAGGATTTGCGCTTGTGCGCGCGAGAGAAGAAATACAAGCGACATCGCCAGCCAACAGCTTCTCATGGGGTGCCTCCAGCGTAGGTGTTATTTCAGGGGATGATATCACTCCCAACGAGGAGGTCACAACGCTCGTTACGCGGCTCGTTACGCGACATTTGCCCGTTCTATAGGAACCCCGGCCAAACACGGGCTAAAGCGCACGTCGGCCTGCTGCAACCATTCAGACACTTCTTTCCGGCAGTGTTCCTTCGAAGGACGGAAAGGAACGAGGGCATGGCTGGTGCGACGAGGTCGAATTCAGCCTCACGCTGGACAATGTTCCTGCTGTGGGCAGTGCCGCTCAAATGCGAAAAGGCATCAGAAACATCCTCGTCGCGGTATGTAGTTAGTTTAGGATTCGGAGGTTGTGAGCGATCAATCCGTGTGCATCCAATTAACAAGCTACAGCAGTTTGTCGGGCGTGATCGGCAGATCGCGAACGCGCTTCCCCGTCGCATGATAGACGGCATTGGCCACCGCCGCGGCCGCGCCCGTAATCCCGATCTCGCCGATGCCCTTCGCTCCGATCGGACTCACGTGATCATCTTTCTCTTCTACCCAGCTCACATCGATCGAGCCCACATCGGCGTTTGTCGGCACATGATACTCGGCGAGATTGTTGTTCACGATCCGGCCCAGGCGTGTGTCGTAGGTCGTATGTTCGTAGAGTGCGAAGCTGATTCCCCAGACCATTCCGCCCATGAACTGACTGCGGCCGGTCTTGGCATTCAGGATCTTCCCTGCCCCGAAGACGCCAGTCATGCGGTTCACGCGAATCTGGCCCAGATCCGCATCGACGTGCACCTCGGCGAACTGCGCGCCGAAGGAGTACATGGAAAGGCTTTTGGCTTCCTTGTTCCGCTCCGTCGACACCTCGGCTTCCACGTACGGCTGATTGTTCCAGTTGCCCCCCATCGCATCCAGCTTCGCCTTGAGCGCCTTCGCAGCTTCGTAAACGGCCGTACCCGTGCTGGCGGCGGTTTGCGAACCGCCCGAGACCGGCGTCTGCGGATATCGCGTGTCACCCAGCCGGAATGTCACGCGCGAAACCGGCACACCTAAGGCGTCCGCCGCGATCTGAGTCATGATCGTGTAGGTGCCACCGCCGAGTTCCTGCGAACCGGCCTCGACCAGCATCCGGCCATCGGGATACATGCGCGCCCGCGCCGCCGCCGGACTCCGGCGCGCCGGATATACCGAAGTCGCCATTCCCCAGCCGACAAGTTTGTTGCCCTGGCGCATCGACCGCGGCTCCGGTTTGCGTTGCGACCAGCCGAACCGCTCCGCTCCTTGCCGATAGCATTCGCGCAGAGACTTCGACGACCACGGTTCGTTTTTATCCTCGTCGCGCTCCGCGTAGTTCTTCAACCGAAGTTCGAGTGGATCCATTTTGAGCCGATACGCCAGCTCGTCCATCGCCACTTCCAGTGCGAATGTGCCGGGCGCCTCACCGGGCGCGCGCATATAGGATGGCGTCCCGATATCCGACCGCACCAGCTTCTGCACCGTCCGGTTGTTCGGAGTCGAATAGAGCATTCGTGTGGGCAGCGTTGCCGACTCGACGAACTGATCCATCACGGACGTGTGGGTCATGGTGTCGTTGACTAACGCCGTCAGCCGGCCATCTTGCGCGGCTCCCGCGGAGATCGTCTGACGAGTCTCCGTGCGGCATCCGACCGGACCGAACATCTGCGGCCGGCGCAGCACCAGCTTCACCGGCCTGTTCACGTGCCGCGCGGCCATGGCGCAGATGAGCGTGTGGGACCAGGTGGGTCCTTTGCTGCCGAACCCACCGCCGATGTAGAGCGAGACAACGCGTACGTTCTCCGGCTGTAGGCCCAGCAACGTCGCCACGCGCTTGCGATCGCCGAAGATGCCCTGCGAGGTGTCGTATAGCGTGAGCTTCCGCGGCCCTTCCCACATTGCAATGGTCGAATGCGGCTCGAGCGGATTGTGCGTCTGAAAGGGAGTGGTGTAGACCTCTTTCAGGTGCACGTAGGATGTGCCGAACGCCTGGTCGGGATCGCCGCGCCGGCTCTCGGCCGGATCTCCGGCGCCCCCCATTTTCTGCGGAACGTACTCCGTGGGCAGGCTCGTCTCGATCGTCACCGAGGGCTTTTGCGCCTCATAGCGCACGGATACGCGATCCGCCGCGTCGAAGGCGGCCTCGAGCGTCGTGGCCACGGCAATGGCGATGGGCTGGCCGCCGTAAAAAATACGGTCGTCCTGCAGCAACTGCAAAGCACGATCCGCGGGCGACGACTCGTCCACCTCGGTTGGGTCCTTCGCCAGTTTCAGGCGGCTCTTGTGCGTGAGCACGGCGAGCGTCCCCGGCACGTGCTCGGCCGCGCTTGTGTCGATCGAGGCGATGCGCCCCTTTGCGATCGCGCTGGTGACCAGCACGCCGTAAACGAGGTTCGGAATGTTCTGGTCGGCAGTATAGGTGGCGCGGCCGGTAACCTTGAGACGTCCGTCCACCCTATCGATCGGTTCTCCCACTGACATTTTTCTTCTCCGATTACACAGCCTCACTGGCCGCGGTCAACGCCCGTACCACTGCGCGCTTCGCGAGTTCCACCTTAAACGCGTTGTCGTGACGCGGCCGCGCGCCGCGGACCAGCAACTCCGCGGCACGCCGGAACGTCTGCGCCTCGGCCACCTGTCCGCGCAGCGAATCCTCCGCTTCAGCGCCTCTCCACGGCTTCGGCGCGACGCTCCCCAGGGCAACGCGTGCCCGCCCGATGCGGTGGTCCGGACCGACATCCAGAACGGCGGCCACCGAGACCAGCGCAAACGCATAGGAGTTACGGTCGCGCACCTTCAGGTAATGCGACCGCCTATCCGCCCACTCCGCGGGCAGTTCCACGGCGGTGATCAATTCGCCGGGCCGCATGTCGTTCTCGATGTGCGGTGTGTCGCCCGGCAAGCGATAGAACTGCTCGATCGGCACGGCACGCTCGCCCTGGGGACTCTGCAGAATTATGCGTGCATCGAGCGCCGTCAATGCGACAGCCATGTCGCCCGGATAGGTCGCAACGCAGTGCTCGCTCGCACCCAGGATCGCGTGCATGCGGCTGTATCCGAGCAAAGCCGCGCAACCCGATCCCGGCGCGCGCTTATTGCATTCCGCGTAACTCGGGTCATAGAAATAAGGACAGCGAGTGCGCTGCAGCAGGTTCCCGCCGGTGGTCGCCATATTACGAATCTGCGGCGACGCGCCGGAAAGAATCGCATCGGCCAGCACCGGATAGCGTTTACGCACGACAGGATTGGCCGCCACGTTGCTGTTCCGGACCAACGCGCCGATGCGCAACCCGCCGCCGCGTTCTTCCACCTGCGCCAGGGGCAGACGCGTGACGTCGACCAGATGCGCGGGACGCTCCACGCCCATCTTCATAAGGTCGACGAGATTGGTGCCGCCGCCCAGGTATTTGGTCTCCGGCTGCTTGAGTTCGGCCGCGATAGCGCCGGCCACATCGGTCGGCCGGGAATAGCTGAAGGATCTCATCGCAGACTCGCCTCGCTTTCGTGATGAGCTTTTGCGACATCCTCGATCGCCGCCACGATGTTGGGATAAGCGCCGCAGCGGCAGATGTTCCCCGACATGCGCTCGCGAATCTCGTCGGCCACGAGCGGCGCCTGCGGATCCGGACGCGGCTCCCGCAACATCGCGACAGCCGAACAGATTTGACCGGGCGTACAGAAGCCGCACTGGAAAGCGTCGTGCTCCAGAAAAGCGGCCTGCATGGGATGCAACTGATCGCCGGCGGCCAAACCTTCGATCGTCGTGATCTGGCTTCCATCCTGCGTGATGGCAAGGGTGAGGCAGGAGAGGACACGCGCGCCGTCCACCAGCACGGTGCACGCGCCACACTGCCCGTGATCGCAGCCCTTTTTCGGGCCGGTGATCTGCAGCCGTTCGCGCAACAGGTCCAGCAAAGTGACCCGGGGCTCCAGATGCAGGTCGTGCCGCTGCCCGTTCACCACCAGCGAGCAGGCAACGCTCTCTGGTGCGGCCTTGGGCGGTGCGGCGTCCGCGACTGACGCTCCCAGGCCCGCCGCTCCCACCGTAGCGCCGACGAATTCACGGCGTGTCAAATCCTTGTCCCTGGCTTGCATGGGACGGGATGATGCAACCGGTCTGCCACCGTGCTCAACCGCGCACTGTAGTATGTGTGAAGTTACAAATGAAGCGCTGGTTGTTCGCTCTGGCACTCTGCGGCGGCTTGTCTGCCGGGACCGCGGATGAAACCCGATTGCGGCTGTTCGCACCGGCTTGGCGGGGCATCGGAGATCAGGAGCCCGCGGCGGTGGCAAAGAGGTTTCCCATCATCTATATCCGCGCCGATCCGGCGCCATTTCATCGTGCCGATCCCCAAGTCAGGTGCATCATCTATTCGCTTGGACCGTACGTCACGAAAGGCGACCTAACGACACTGGCGACGGAAGCGATCGCGCACGACGCATCGGGCGAGGTGGTGAAAGCGCGCGACTGGCCGAACTGGCTGATTGTGCCCGACAATCCCAAGCTGCTCGATCACGAACGCGCGCTGGCGCGTAAATTGATGGCCGGGGGCTACGACGGTCTCTTCGTAGATAGCCTGGGCACGGCACCGATCGAGTCGGGGTACGTGCTTACGAAGGCCATCAATCCGAACACGAACAAGCCTTACACGGCCGAAGAGTGGCTTGCCGCCGAAATCAAGCTGGTGCGCGCGGCGAAAGAGTCGATCCCGCCGGGGAAATTGCTTTTCATGAACGGTCTGGGACCAGGCACGCGCTACTGGCGAAAGCCCGAAGCGGCCAGCCCGCGCATCCTGCTCGGGCAGTTCGACGGCGCGATGTCCGAGTCGATCTGGCGGATGGCGAAGGCTCCGTTATCGGAATGGCCGAGCCGGGAGCATTGGATGCTCGATATCCAGATAATCCAGGACGTGGACCAGCGCGGGCTTTACGGCTTCTGGTGGACCAAGTGCGGCAGTGTGATCGGCGAAAAGCCTCAGGACGAGGAGATGAACCAGCATCTAATTCCGCAGTGGCGGCGTTTCGCGCTTGCCTCCTACCTGCTCGCCGCCGGTCCGAAGAGCTACTTCAACTTTCTGGCAGGCGACAAAAAGCTTAACGATGCGGCGCAATACTATCCCGAATACGATGCGCCATTGGGCGTCGCCACGGGCGCCATGCGCGAACTGGCGAACGGCGTCTACGCGCGTCCCTTCTCGGGCGGACTGGTGATTGTGAACCCAACCGACAAGCCGGCGGACGGCGTGCGGCCGGTCGGCGCCCGCGGCGATTTCACATCGGCGGGTGAGGGCCGCAAAGTGCGTGCGCCGTTCTCGATACCCGCGCACACGGGCTGGATTCTCACGCGAGAATAAGCTACTTCTCCGGCAGCGCAAAGGCGATCATCACCGATCCCGACGGCATCGCGACGTACTGCCGACCGTTCACCAGGTACGTAATAGGCGACGACACCAGCCGGTTCCCCGTGTTCATCTTCCAGAGATTCTTGCCACTTTTGGCGTCGAAGGCCATGAGATAGCCGTCCTCGTCGCCGGCGAAAATCAGTCCGCCGGACGTCGACAGGGTCCCTGCCCACGGCGCGCGATAGTATCGGAAATCCCACTTCGTTTCGCCGGTGAGCGGATCCATCGCCTTCAGCATTCCCGATTCCTTCTCATCCGTAACGCCGCGAAATACGCTGCCCCAATATGCCTTGCCTTCGACGTACTTCGGCGGCTCCGAGTAATAAATGTCGCATTGCTCGCGGACGGCGAAGTAAAAAAGACCGGTCTGCGGATTGTAGGATGGCGCCATCCAGTTAGTCGCCCCGGCGAGACCAGGGCACTGGCGATTGCCTTCGGGCGTCGGCTCCGTGTTCGGCATCAGGATCGGCCGGCCCTTCGCATCCAGTTCCTTCGCCCACGTCTGGCGCGCAAACGGCTTGCCCATCAGGAACTCGCCCGTTTCGCGATCCAAAACGTAATAGAATGCGTTGCGGTTCGCCTGCACCACCAGTTTGCGCGGCCGGCCCTGCCAGTTCAGGTCGAGCAGCATCGGGGCCTCCTGGGCGTCCCAATCGTGCGTGTCGTGCGGCGTGAACTGAAAATGCCACTTCAGCGTCCCGGTATCCGGGTCGAGCGCGACCAGCGAACACGTATACAGGTTGTCTCCCCTGCGGTTCTCGCCATAGAGATCCGCGCCCGGATTGCCGACGCCCCAATACATCGTGTTGAGCTTTGGATCGTAGGTGCCGGTCATCCAGGTGGGGCCGCCGCCGATCTTCCAGGAGTCGCCGGCCCACGTCTCGCCGCCTTTTTCACCCGGTGCCGGCACAGTCCAGAATCGCCATACGCGTTTCCCGGTTTTTGCGTCGTACGCATCCAGGAATCCGCGCACGCCCTGCTCGCCGCCACCGATCCCGGCGATGACCTTGTCCTTCACCACGAGCGGCGCGAGCGTTGCGTAGTAAGTGCCGGCCTTGTATGGGACCATCTCGGTGTCCCACACGGGACGGCCGGTCGCGATATCGAGCGCCACCAGGTGCGAATCGATGGTCACCATGTAAACCAGATTGCCCAGGATGGCCACGCCGCGGTTAACGCCGCTGGTGCTGCGGCCCTGAGGGAACGCGTGCTTGTAGCGCCACAACTGGCGCCCACTGCGCGCGTCGACCGCGTAAGCCGTGCCCTCGCCGCCGGTGAAGTACATGATGCCATCGACGACGAGCGGCACCGTTTCGAACGCGCCGCCGGGCATGCCGGTCTGGAACATCCATTCCACACGCAGGTCCTTCACGTTCGCCGTGTTGATCTGGTTGATGTCGCGATGCCGGACGGCTGTGTAGTCGCCCCAGTAAGTGAGCCAGTTCTGCGGCTCCCTGAGAGCGTTGATCAGCCGCTCATAAGTGACCTGGGCCGGAAGGGTCGACGCAGCGGCTAAAAGAAGCAATGCAACTCGTCTCATCGAATTCCCTCCGCCTGACGCGCGTCCGCTCCTGTTTTCAGGCCTCCGCGAAGAGAGTCAAGATACGCCAGCAGGTTCTGTAAGTCTTCCTTGGCCATGGACGCATATGGGGGCATGAGCGATTTCTTCTCGTGAAGCACTTCGCGCACCTCGTTCTTCTGAAACATGCGGAACTTACCTGAAGGGTCACGCAACTGCACGCTGAACGTGTCCTCGTTGACGCGAATCCCGGTCAGCCGCTTACCGTCGCGCATTACCACCGTGACTCCCTGGTAATCCTCCGGAATGTCCGCCGACGGATTCACGATCGAGTCCCGGATGTAATCACTCGATCGGGCCGCGCCGATACGCGACAGGTCCGGGCCGTAGATACTTCCCTGCCCCGCCACTTGATGACAGCCGCCGCACCCGCTGCGCGTGTAGACATCGTGCCCGCGTTTTGCATCGCCCGCCACGGGCGGGCGCTTTACACCGGCGCCCGAGAAGGCCTGAATGAAAGCTACCAGGTGATCGAGTTCGTCCGCCTCCATGTGGAATGCCGGCATATTGGTACCGGCCACGCCCTCCCGGATCACGCGCCGGATCTCGGCGGCGCTGGATCCGTGTACGAAATTGCCCTGGGCCAATGCGGGACCGCGTCCGCCGCCGCCCGTGAGGCCGTGACAGAAGGCGCAATTACTGCGATAGAGAGCCTTGCCACTCTCGATGGGGTCGGTCTCCTGGGGAAAAAGCGGACACAGCACCAGAAATCCAATCAGGAAAGCTTTCATAGACGATGACTGGTGCCATTCTATACGAACCCTGACACTGCTTGCCCGCCCGCTTCCCGCGGCATGCCGGGCTGACTGCGCAGTAGAACAACTCAATGGTTGTTGGCAAAGTGCCGAAACCGCGCAGATTGAGGCGGCGCCGATAATCTAAGTGGTTGATTGTGCGCCTCCGGTTTTGTCCAGACCGCTCAAGTTGAGCGGTCCAGAACTGCTGCCACGAGTTCGCGAACTGTCGCGCTGCCCGGCAAAGCCCGCGGCTGAGTGGACGATTCGGCGTACAATGCGGGTGTGGGTACGCACATCTCACGGCGCACGCTGTTAGGCGGGGCGGTGGGGCTGGCCGGCTGCTCCCGAAAAGGAAAAGGCTTCCCGGGTTATGCTTTTGTCGCCGACCAGGAGGGCCGTTCGGTAGCGGCGGTAGATCTTACGGCGTTCGCGTTGACGAAGCAGATCCGGCTGGAAGGCGCGCCCAATACGGTGATTGCGCATCCCTCGCATCCAGCCGTTTACGTTTTGACGCCGGAGAACGGCACAATCCACGAGATCGAAGCGGCGTCGCTCGCGGTCAAGCGACGTGCGCGTCCGGCGCAGGCTGCGGTCTCGATGCGGCTGGCTGCCGACGGGCGTTCGCTCTGGGTCCTGGCGCGCGATCCGCGGGCGCTGATTCGCGTACCGCTCGACAGTTTTCGCGCCACTGCCCGCATTCCGTTGCCACACGATCCCGGCGGGTTCGAACTCGATCCGCGGCCGGAAGGTCACATGGCCGGCGTCAGCTTCCCCAATGAGAACGCCGCGGCACTCTGCGATCTGGCGGCAAACTCGGCGGCGGCGCCGCTGCCCGTAGGTCCGCGCCCTGTGGTCGCCGGCTTTCGCAAAGACGGCGAACTGTTCATCGTGGGCAGCGCCGACCGTATCCTGACCATGTTCGATGTCGCCGCCAGCAAGAAACTCGTGCGCCTGCCCCTCCCGCTGGAACCGGCCAATTTCTGCTTCCTGCCCGACGGCGGCCAGTTGTTCGTGACCGGGCCGGGCATGGACGGCGTGGTGATCGTGCTGCCGTTCAGCACTGAGGTGGGCGAAACGATTCTGGCCGGCCGCGCACCCGGCGCCATCGCCACCTGGACTCCGCAAGATCCCCAGCCTTACTCGTACTTGTTCGTCTCGAATCCGGAAACGGCAGACGTGACGGTCATCGATATCGACACGCGGAAGCTGGTGGTGGTGCTGCACACCGGCGGCGCTCCCAGCCAGATTCTCTTTACGCCGGACAATCGGTATGCGCTGGTGCTGAACAATCGTTCGGGTGATATGGCCGTTGTGCGCACGGCCGAATTCACTTCGGAGAGAACCAAGTGGATCGAGCGCTATAAGACCGGTGCACTCTTCACCGTGATCCCGGTCGGCGGACGACCGGTCGGCGCGGCAGTCACCCGCGCCTAACGCCGGATACCTGCATTAGCACAATTGCACCTACTCGTTCTTATCAGCGTTCTATAGTCACCAGTGGACACTGGATAGTACTAACCTACCTTGTCCACACAGACGCCATCGTCCAACATTCATATGGAGGCTGAAAAATGTTTCGTGAAGTCCTCCTATTTCTACTCTGCCTCATAATTATATTCTCGTTAGGTGTAATCGTCACAGTCGAGCTACAGTACGGCAGGCCGACTTTCAACTTACCTGAAGACGGTGGACTCGTAAGTTTTATCGCGGCTGCCTCAGCTTACGCATTGAGCGTTCTTGAGGACTTGAGTCCGCATGCGCAAGCGATCTTGACCGGCATTTCAGGGGTACTAACCATGGTACTAATGGTTCTGAACGAACGCTTCAAGGGAGCAAGGGCTGCGAGGCGTCGCATGAGTCACGCCGGATCGGATGCTGAAGGGAGTCAATCTCCGGTCAGCGCCCAATGACGCTGGCTCGCTTGCACGTCGTCAGCGGTCGGGCGTTTAACTCTTCTTTCGCGCGAACAACATTCCGCTCCACGTGGCGTTCACGGAGCAGATCTTGTAATCCACCAGGCCGACCGCGATCGCCGTTTGGCGGATTATTTGCGACGTTACCGTGCCCTGTCTGGCTCCCTTGCGCCAAAGAATCCAGAGCTTTCCGTCCGCCGCGCGCGAACGCATAGGCGGAAGAGCCTGCTGGTATGCTGCCAGGTCAGTCACGAACCACAGCGTTACCGGACAGCGCTCGCGCGGATGTTCGACGAGCGACGCGCCGACCGGTAATGCGCCGATCACCGGGGCGTAATCGCGCGGCGGATCGAAGAGCGCCACTTTGTCGCCGGCCTTGATTCCGAGTTTCTCCGCCGTGCTGCGCCCGGCATAGCGCTCCATCATTTGCGGCGGCGACACCGGGTCGGCGGGCGGCGCGGCAATCGCCTTTTTCAGGGCTTGGGCGACACCCGCAGTGGATGTGTATACCGCGTCGGGCAGCTTGGAGCGAATGGCCTCTATTTTATCCGGCAGGCCGTCCACGAAGACGATGGGCACGTGCCGTGTCGATTTCGATCCGCGCAGATATGTGGCTACCTCCCGGCCGTGCGACGGCAGGCGC
>Ga0070741_10007253_pt1 | contig 23099 bp, 20 predicted proteins | sample Coa_R1_4_FD_66440 | JGI IMG/M metagenome (GOLD analysis project Ga0070741, IMG submission 66440) | Surface soil microbial communities from Centralia Pennsylvania, which are recovering from an underground coalmine fire - Coalmine... | ecosystem: Environmental > Terrestrial > Soil > Unclassified ... | reverse complement strand
AGGCCGCGCTTGCCCGTCTGCGTGACCGGCGCCGCGATCGGGCCGCGGCGGCCGCGGCACGCGACGACGTCGCCCGGATGCGTCCCCGTCCACACCACGGTCGCCGCGGTCGTCGTCACGCCCGTCACGTAGACCCATCCCTCCGGAAGCGGCCTGCACGCGGCGACCAGGCAGAGGAGTCCGAGCGGTCCGAGGCCGCGCACCGCGGGCGTCTTTACCGGTCGCGACGCCCGATGGGAAGCGCGAGGTGCGCTGGACCGAATCGGGCGCCCGGGGTACTCCAGGCGAGGGTCGCGTGAGGCTTCTTCTCGTCGAGGACGACCGGGCGCTCGCCACCGCGCTCGGCGAAGGGCTGTCGGCCCACGGCTTCGCGGTCGATCGTGCCGACAGCGCCGAGCAGGCGACGGAGCTCGTCCGCCTCAACCCGTACGACCTGTTGGTCCTCGACCTCGGTCTCCCCGGCGCGAACGGCTTGACGTTCCTCCGGAGGCTCCGCGAGCGCGCCGACCCGCTCCCGGTGCTCGTCCTGACCGCGCGCGGCGAGGTCGACGATCGCGTCGCCGGGCTGGATGCCGGCGCCGACGACTACGTCCAGAAACCGTTCGCCTTTCCCGAGCTCGTGGCGCGCATCCGCGCGCTCCTCCGCCGCGGCGTGCCGGTCGCGCCGACGGTGCTCCGCGTCGGCGACCTGGAGCTCGATCCCGGACGCTTCGAGGTCCGACGCGGCGGAACGCCGATCGCGCTGACCGCGAAGGAGTTCGCGATCCTCGAGTACTTCATGCGGAACGCGGGCGCGCTCGTCACGCGGACGATGCTCCTCGAACACTGCTGGGACGAGACCTACGACGGCCTCTCGAACCTCGTCGACGTCCACGTCGGCCGGGTCCGCCGGAAGATCGACCTCGCCGGGTGCCCGGTGCTCCTGCACACGATCCGCGGCGCCGGGTTCGTTCTGGACGAGCGCGAGCGGTGAGGCTCGCGAAGAGCCTCCGCTGGCAGCTGACGCTCGCCTTCACGGGGGTCGCCGCCGCCGTCGTGGTCGCGATCGCCGGTGGAATGGCCGTCGTGCTCGAGCACGCCGTCTGGGCACACCTCGACGCGGCGCTCGAGGAGGAGGCCGAGACGCTCGTCGGCCTTCGCGGGCTCGGACAGCTCCGGGACTTCACCGAGGCGGTCGCGCGCATTGGCAGCGAGCGCGACCTCGGCACCGGCAAGTTCATCCGCATGATCGAATCCGACGGGACCGAGGTCGTGCGGTTCGGCGCGATCCCCCACGCGATCGCAGCCGCGGGTCCGCCCGGTGCGCGCGGACGACGGCACCTCACGGTCGGGCAGCGGCGCGATGCCCGGCGCGTCTTCTGGTATGCCACGCCGGACGGCGGCTGGATGGAGATCGGCGTCGCGGTCGGCGATCACCTCGCCACGATCCGGAGCGCGCGCATGGCGATCGCCGGCGCGGCGGCGTTCCTGCTGACGGCGCTCGCGCTCCTCGCCTTGACGATCACGACGCGCGCGACCGCGGAGCTCGCGCGGCTCTCGGCGGAGCTCGAGACCGTCGAGGCGGGCTCGCTCGGTCGCCGTCTCGCGCCGCGGAGCACGACCGAGGTCGACCGGCTCGCGGGCGTGCTGAACCGTCTCCTCGCGCGGCTCGAGGGTGCGGTCGCCGATCTGCGCCGCTTCACCGCGGACTCGGCCCACGAGCTGCGGACGCCGATCGCGGCGCTGCGCGCGCACATCGAGGTGGCGCTCGGCCGGGCGCGCGAGCCGCACCAGTATCGCGACGCGCTGCTCGACGCGCTCGAGCAGACCGAGCGGCTCGGCCAGGTCGCCGAGCAGCTGCTCGCGCTGAACGCCGTCGAAGCCGGCGTCCCGTGGCGCGACGCGCGCGCCGAGACGGTCCATCTGGACGCGCTGGCGCGCGAGGTCGCCGAGTTCCTGGAGCCGGTCGCGCAGGAGCAGGGACGCGGCTTCCGCTGCGTCGCGGACGGCGCCGTCGTCGTCCACGGTGCGCCGGACCTGCTGAAGCGCCTCGTGCTGAACCTCGTCGACAACGCGTTTCGCCACACGCCCGCGAGCGCCGCGGTCGAGATCGCCGTCCGCACGCACGACAGCGCGGCGACGATCGAGGTGCGCGACCGTGGACCCGGTATTCCGCCGGGCGACGTTCCGCACGTCTTCGAACGGTTCCATCGCGGCCGCACGGCGACCGCGGGCACCGGCCTCGGGCTCGCGCTCTGCCGCGAGATCGCGACCCGTCACGGCGGGGAGATCGTTCTCGACAGCACGCCCGGCGCGGGGACGACGGTCACCGTCACGCTGCCCCTCGCCGACGGGGGAACGACACCGTGAGCGCGCTTCACCGTACATTCATCCATCGACGGGCAAAGTGCCCATGATGCGCGTCACGCGGCCGCCGACGCTCGCCCGGCGGGCTGCCCGCTTCCTCGCGCTGGGCCTCGTGGTCGTGCGCCCCGCCGCCGCCGGCGCGCCGCCGGCGCCCGGTGCGATGACGCTGGACGGCGCCCTCGCGCGGGCGCGCGCCGACAGCCCGGCGCTGGGTGCGAGCGCCGCCGAACTCGAGGCCGCGCGCGGGCGGCTCGTCCAGGCGCGTCTCCTGCCGGCGAACCCCGTCATCTCCGGCGAAGGCGCCCGGCACACGGCGCCCGGGGAGGAACAGATCGATCGCGGCGTCGCGCTCGCGCAGGAGATCGAAGTGGGCGGTCAGCGCGGCCTCCGCATCGAGGGCGCGCGGCACGACGTCGCGCGCGCGGAGCAGCTCCTCGCCGATCGCCGGCGGCTCGTCGACGGTGAGGTGCGCCGGAGCTTCTTCACGCTCGCGGCGAGCGAGCGGCGTCGCGCGCTCGCGCGGGAAGCCGTCGGCGTCGCCGATGCCGTCGCGGAGGCGGCGGGTCGCCGCGCGCGCGCCGGCGACGTCGGCGCGCTCGACGTCCGTCTCGCCGAGATCGAAGCCGCACGCGCCGCGCAGGCGCTCGCGGCGGCCGACGCCGAGCATGCCGCCGCCGTCGCGCGCCTCGCGGCCGCGCTCGGCGCCGACCCGGGCGAGGCCCTCGCCGTCCGGGCCGACGACACGGACCCTCCGCCCGCGCCCGCCGAGGCGGACGTCGTCGCGCACGCGCTCGCGGTCCGACCCGACCTCGCCGCCGCGCGCGAGGAGCGCGCGCGGCTCGAGAGCGAGGCGGCGCTCGCGCGCCGGCGCGGTGTCGTCCCGAACCCGGTGGTCCGCGGCTTCTATCGCGAGGAGCTGCTGCTCGAGCGGATCGCCGGCGGCGAGATCTCCGTGCCGCTGCCCGTCTGGAACCGCGAGCAGGGGACGGAGATGGCGCTCCGCGCCGGCGCATCCGCCGCGGGGAGCGAGGTCCGGCGCCTGACCACGGAGATCCCACGTCAAGTCCAGGTCGCGCTCGTCCGCCGGACGACCGCGCTCGCGGCGTGGCGACGGTATCGGCACGACACGCTGCCGGCGATCGGCGCGGCGCGCGACCTCCTCGAGCGCGGACAAGCGGCCGGCTACGTCGGCCTTCCCGAACGTCTCGTGCAGCAGGACCGCCTGCTCCAGGTGCAGGCGGCCGCGATCGATACGTGGCGGGAGGTTCATGTCGCCGATGCCGACCTGATCGAGGCGGCGGGCGGGTCGCTGCCATGAGAGCCGCGATGTGGCTCCTCGTCGTCCTGGCACTCGGGTGCGAGCGCGCCGAGGGCGACCGCGAGCCGGCACCCCGTGCCCGCCCGGAGGTCCCGGGCGTCGAGACGGCCGTCGCGGAGACGGCGTCGATCCGCGATACGGTCGCGGCCTTCGGGACGGTCGCGCCGCAGGGCGAGCCGGCGGAGGTGCGCGACGCGCGGTCCGCGCTCGCCGAAGCCGAGGCGCGCCGCGAGCTCGCGGCGCAGCAGGTCCGTCGACTCGAGCCACTCGCCGGTGGCGTCGCGCCGCGAAAGGAGCTCGACGCTGCGCGCGCAGAGGAGACCGCGGCCGCGGCCGCCGCCGCGCGGGCGCGCCAGGTGCTCGCCGCCTTCGGCCGCGACGGCGATCGGGAGCCGCTCGGTTCCGGGGACCGCTGGCTCGTCGCGCGCGTCGTGCAGCTCGATCTGCCGCGCATCCATGCGGGCGGCGACGTGGTGTTCGCGCCGGACGCGATCCGCGACGGGCGCTTCTCGGGCCGCGTCGATGCGCCCCCCGCGTACGTCGACCCCGTGACGGCGACCGCGCCCGTGCGCGTCCGGGTGCGGGACCCGGACGCGCGCCTCCTGCCGGGCATGACGGGCGCCGTCACCTTCGAGGTCGGGTCGCCGCGCGACGCTGTCGTCGTCCCGCTCGCCGCCGTCGTCTACGACGACGCGCAGCCGCTCGTCTTCGTCGCCGCCGAGGAACGCTACGAGCGGCGCGCCGTCCAGCTCGGCGTCGTGCGCGACGGCCATGCCGAGATCGCGGCGGGGCTCGAGCGCGGAACGCGCGTCGTCGTCACGGGAGCGCCGAGCCTGCTGTCGGCGTCGCGTCTCCCGGCGGCGGAGGAGTAGCTCGCGGTGGTCGCGAGGCTCGTCGGCGCGGCGCTCGCGCACCGGACGGTCGTCTTCGTGCTCGCCGCGGCGCTCGTCGGCGCGGCCGTCTATGCGGCGTGGGAGGCGCCGCTCGACGTCTTCCCGGAGTTCGCGCCGCCGATCGTCGAGGTCCAGACCGAGGCGCCCGGGTTCGCGGCCGAGGACGTCGAGGCGCTCGTCACGACGCCGCTCGAGCGCGCGCTCGGCGGCATGCCCGGCGTGGCCGCGCTGCGCTCGTCGTCCGCGCTCGGCCTCGGCGTCGTGACCGTCGTCTTCGAGTACGGCACCGATCCGTACCGCGCGCGGCAGCTCGTGATCGAGCGCCTCGCGCTGACCGCGGGGCAGCTCCCTCCCGGGCTCTCGCCCGCGGTCTCCCCGCTGTCCGCCGTCCTTGCCTGGGTGCTCGCGGTCGGCCTCCGCGGCGGTCCCGACGTCTCCCCGATGGCGCTTCGCGACCTCGCCGAGTGGACGATCCGGCCGCGTCTGCTCGCCGTCCCCGGGGTCGCGAACGTGGTGATCTACGGCGGTGCGCTCCGCCAGGTGCAGGTGACGACGACGCCGGAGCGGCTCGCCGCAGCCGGCGTGACGCTCGACGACGTCGCGGCCACCGTGACGACCGCCGATGCCGCGGCCGGCTCCGGATTCTTCGACCGTCCCGGGCAGCGCCTCCTCACCTGGTTCGACGGTCGGGTGCGCGGCGCGCCCGACCTCGCCCGGGCGTCCTTGCCGCAGCGCGACGGCGTCCCGGTGCCGCTCGCCGCCGTCGCCGACGTGCACGACGGACCGGCGGTCCCGATCGGCGACGCGATCGTGAACGGCGAGCCGGGCGTCCTGCTCATGGTCTCGAAGCAGCCCGACGTGAACGTCCTCGGCGTGACCGCCGGCGTCGAGAAGAGCCTCCGCGCCCTCGCGCGCATCCTGCCGCCGGGCGTCCGGCTCGATCCGGAGCTCTTCCGCCAGGCGAGCTTCGTCGGCCATGCGCTCGGAAACCTCCGGCGGGCGCTCCTCGCGGGCGCGGTTCTCGTCCTCGTCGTGCTCCTCCTCTTCCTCGGCCATTTCCGGGCGGCGCTCGTCAGCGTCGTCGCCATTCCGCTCTCGCTGCTGGCGGCGGTCGCGGTCCTGCGCGCGCTCGGCGCGACGCTCAACGTGATGGTCCTCGGCGGGCTCGCGATCGCCGTCGGCGAGGTCGTCGACGACGCGATCATCGACGTCGAGAACGCGTGGCGGCGGCTCCGCTCCGCTCCGCCGGGCGCGTCGGCCCACGATGTGGTCCTCGCCGCCTCGGTCGAGGTGCGGAGCGCGGTCGTCTACGCGACCATGATGGTCGCGCTGGTGTTCGTCCCGGTGTTTTTCCTCGGCGGCCTCGAGGGCGCGCTCTTCCGTCCGCTCGCCGTCGCCTACGTGCTCGCGACGCTCGCCTCGCTCGCCGTCGCGCTCACCGTGACGCCGGCGCTCGCGCTCGTGCTCCTGCCCGGCGCGGTCGCCCGCCATCAGGAGCCGCCGCGGCTCGTGCGGGCGCTCCGCGCGCGCTACGAGCGGACGCTCACGCGCGCCGTCGCGCGCCCCGCCCCGGTGATGATCGGCAGCGCGCTCCTTCTCCTCGCCGGCGTCGCGCTCGTGCCGCTCCTCCGGCTCGAGTTCCTCCCCGAGTTCCACGAGACGAACTTCATCATGCACATGACGGGGGCGCCGGGCGTCGGCCTCGACGAGTCGACGCGCGTGGCGCAGGCGGCCGAGCGCGCGCTGCTCGAGGTGCCGGGCGTGCAGTCGGTGGCCCAGTTCATCGGACGCGCGACGCTCGCCGAGGACCACGGCTTCGGCGCGGAGCGGAGCGAGCTCCTCGTGCGCTTGAAGCCCGACGCCGACGCCGTGCGGGTCACCGAAGCGCTCCGCGAGTGGACGGGCACGATCGCCGGCTTCGCGTTCGACGTGAAGCAATTCCTGAACGAGCGCATCGAGGAGACGATCTCGGGCGCGGGATCGGCCCTCGTCGTCCGCCTGCGCGGCCCGTCGCTCGCGGACGTCGAGCAGGCCGCGACGAGCGTGGCCGAGCGGCTCGCGGCCGTGCCGGGCGCCGTCGACGTGCACGCCGAGGGGGCGCTCGCCGCCCCCGGCATCCGCGTCCGCCCGCGGCGCGACGACTGCCTCCGGCTCGGCGTCCCGCCGGCGGCGGTCGAGCGCGCGCTCCGGAGCGCGCTCGGCGGGCTTCCCGTCGGCCGGATCGTCGAGGCGGAGCGGCAGGCGGACGTGGTCGTCCGCGTCGCGGCGACGGAGGATCCGATGCGGCTCGCGCGCCTGCCGATATCGGCCGCGAACGGAAAAGTCGTCGCGCTCGGCTCGGTCGCCGACGTCGACCTGGCGCCGCTCCGCGCCGAGATCGCGCACGAGGACGGCGTGCGGACGGTCGCGGTCCGCCTGAACGTCCGGGGCCGGGGCCTCGAGCCGGTCGCGCGCGACGTCGAGCACGCGCTCGCGGAGATGCGCTTGCCCCCGAGCGTCTATGCCGAGGTCGGCGGCGAGTACCGGGCCGCGGCCGCGGCGCGGCGCCGGCTCGTCGGGCTCGGCATGCTGTCGCTGCTCGGCATCTTCCTGCTCCTGGTCGTCGACTTCGGCTCGACGCGCCTCGCGGCGCTCACGATGGTGAACGTCCCGCTCGCGTTCGTCGGCGGGCTCGCCGCCGTGCTCCTCGGCGCCGGGGGTCGACTGTCGCTCGGCGCGATCGTCGGCTTCGTCACCGTGTTCGGCATCACGATCCGGAACGGGATCGTGCTGGTCGCGCATTTCCTCCACGTCGAGCGGGAAGAGGGCCGGAGCCTCGATCCGGCCGCGCTCGTGCACGCCGCGGGCGACCGACTCGCGCCGATTCTGATGACAGCGCTGACGACGGGGATCGCGCTCGTGCCGCTCCTCTTCCTCGGCGGGCGCGCCGGCGGCGAGATCGAGCAGCCGATGGCGCTGGTCATCGTCGGTGGGCTCGTCACGTCGACCTGGTTGAACCTCTTCGTGGTACCGGCGTGGTACATCGCCAGGCGAGGGGGCGCCTGAGCGCGGGCTATCAAACCGGTGACGGGGAGTGTAAACGTGGCCGCTTCCGTTCGATGAGCCCGACAGCGGCCCTGAGCGTCGTCGTGCCCGCGTACGACGAGGCGCCGAACCTGCCCCGCCTGGCTGGCGCCGTGCGCGCGGCGCTCGATCCGCTCGGGATCGCGTGGGAGCTCGTGGTCGTCGACGACGGCAGCGACGACGACACGCCCGCCGTGCTCGCCCGCCTCGCGGCGGAGGACGAGCGCGTCCGTCCGCTCCGGCTCGCGCGGCGGAGCGGCCAGACGGCCGCGCTCGTCGCCGGGTTCCGTGCCGCCCGCCATCCGCTGATCGCGACGCTCGACGCCGATCTGCAGTGCGCCCCCGCCGACCTGCCGGCGCTCCTCACGGAGCTCGACGGCGCCGACCTCGCCTGCGGGATCCGCGCGCGCCGTCACGATCCGCCGTCGCGCCGGGTCGCGTCGGCGCTCGCGAATCTCGCACGGCGCGCGTTTCTCGCCGGCGGCGTCCGCGACCTCGCGTGTCCGCTGCGCGTCTTCCGCGCCGACGCGCTCGCCCGCGTCGAGGCCGTGACGCCGCTCTTCGACGGCGCGCATCGCTGGCTGCCGGCGCTCTTCGCGCTCGCCGGGCTCCGCGTCGTGCAGCGACCGGTCGCGCACCATCCCCGGACGGCGGGAACGTCGAAGTACGACACGCGCGGGCGGATCCGTCCGATCCTCCGCGAGGTCGGCCAGGTGCTTCCGCTCGCGTTCGCCCGCTCGCCCGGGCTCCGGATCGTCGGCGGGCTCGGCCTCCTCGCGCTCGCGACGTTCGTCTTCCTCTACCGGCTCGGCAGCTGGCCGCTCATGGAGCCCGACGAGGGCCGCAACGCCGAGATCGCGCGCGAGATGCTCGTCGACGGACACTGGAGCGTCCCGCACTTCAACGGGCTCCCGTATCTGGACAAGCCGGTGCTCCTCTTCTGGATGATCGCCGGTGCGTTTCGCGCGCTCGGCGTCGGTGAGGCGGCCGCGCGTCTGCCCTCCGCGGTCGCGGGTATCGCGACCGTCGCGCTGACGTTCGACCTGGGACGCCTGCTCCTCGATCGGCGACGGGGACTGCTGGCCGCGGCGATCGTGGCGACGACGCCGCTCGTGCTCACGTACGCGCGCCTCGTGATCTTCGACCTGCCGCTGACGGCGCTCACGACGGCCGCGCTCGTGTGCCTCGTCCGGGCGCGGCTCGCGGAGGCTCCGTGGCGATGGCACGCGCTCGCCGGCCTCGCGATGGGTCTCGCGACGCTCATGAAGGGCCCGGTCGGGATACTGGTTCCGCTGCTCGCCTGGATCGCGGGCCGCGGCGCGCTCGCGGAGCCGGCACACCGGTCGCGGGGCCGCGGCGTGCTCGCCGCCGTCGCCGTCGTGGCGCTCGTCGTCGTCCCGTGGCTCGCGATGGTGGAGCAAGCGCAGCCCGGGTTCCTCCGCTACGCGCTCCTCGACGAGACGTTCCTCCGCGTCGCGTCCAGCTCGCGGTTCCACCGCGGCGCGCCCTTCTACTATTACCCGATGACGCTCTCGTGGGGCCTCGGGGCGTGGACCGTCGTGCTCGCCGCGCTGGCGCCCGGGCTCGTGCGCCGCTGGCGCGCCGGGGGACCGGACGCCCGCGTGATCGCGTTCGCCGCCCGGGCGACGGTCGCGCTCGTCGTCTTCTTCACCGCGTGTGCGTCGAAGCGGCCACACTACATCCTGCCCGCGGTGGTCCCGGTCGCGCTCCTCGCCGCGGTCGGCATCGCCGCCGACGTGCAGCGCGTCCGGACGGTGCTCCACTCGACGGCACGGTGGACGCTGGCCGCGGGGTTCGTCGGCATCGGGCTCGCCGTCGCGGCAGCGGGCGGCGAGCTGCCGCCCGGGGCGTTCCGGGTCCTGTCGCCGGCCCTCCTCACGAGCGCCGGGATCTTCCTCGTCGCGTGGAGCGCCGCCGTCCTGGCGGCGAACCGACGCGCGGTCCTCGTGATCGGGTGCGGGGCGCTCTTCGCGCCCGGACTCGGGCTGGCACTGCTCGGTCCATTGACGCCCTACGCCGAGAGCCGCTCGTCGCGGGTCCTCGCGACCTACGTCGACCCGGCCGCCGAGGTCGTCTGCTTCGACACCTTCCGGACGTCGCTGCCATTCTACCTCGGACGCCCGATCGTCCTCGCGAGCGACTCGGGTGCCCCGCTCACGAGCAACTACGTCCGCGCCCGGCGGCCCGACCTCCGCGGGAGGCCCTCCCTCGTCTCCGAGCGCGCCGTGACCCGCCTCCTCGGCGCCACGGACCAGCCGTACGTGCTCGCGAGCCGCTGGAACGCGGCGCGTCTCACGCGCATGAGCCCGCGGGCGCTCGAGACCGTCCACAGCGACCGCCAGAGCATCCTGTTCCGTCCGCGAGGCTGACGCGCGATGTGCGGCATCTACGGCGTCGTCGGGAGGGATCCGGCGGAGGTGCTCGCTCGCATGAGCGCGACGCTGGTCCACCGCGGGCCCGACGGCGACGGCAGCACGGTCCGTGGCGCGGCCGGCCTCGGCTGCCGGCGGCTCGCGATCATCGACGTCGCGGGCGGCGCGCAGCCGCTGACCGACGAGACGGGCGAGACCGTCGTCGTCTGCAACGGCGAGATCTACAACAGCGCTCCGCTGCGCTCCGCGCTCCTCGCCCGCGGGCATCGGTTCCGGACCCACAGTGACGTCGAGGTCCTGCCGCACCTTTACGAGGAGCGCGGCCTCGACTTCCTGCAGGCGGTCGACGGGATGTTCGCGGTCGCGCTGTGGGACGCGCGGCGCGGCCGGTTCGTGCTCGCCCGCGACCGCCTCGGCGAGAAGCCGCTCTACTACGCGACGACCGGCCGCGGCCTCGTCTTCGGGTCGGAGCCGAAGGCGCTCCTCGCCGCCGGCGTCGGCCGCGACCCCGACTGGACCGCGCTCGCGACCTACCTTCGCACCGGCTACGTCCCCGCGCCGACGAGCGCGTTCGCGGAGATCCGGAAGCTCCCCCCCGGCGGTCGGCTCGTCCTCGAGGGCGAGCGGGTCGACATCGATCGCTACTGGGACGTGGCGTCGTTCGCCGCGGCGCCCGCGCTCGCGGTCGGCCTCGAGGAGGCGGCCGCGACGCTCCGGGAGCATCTCGGGCGCGCGGTCCGGGCGACGCTCGTGAGCGACGTGCCGGTCGGCATCTTCCTCTCCGGCGGGCTCGATTCGACGGCCGTGACGGCGCTCACGCGCGCCATCGCCGGCGACCTCGCGACGTTCTCCCTCGGCTTCGACGTCGCGGGATTCGACGAGCGCGATTACGCGTGGCATGCGGCGCGCGCGCTCGGGAGCCGGCACCGGACGCTCACGATCACGCCCGAGCTGTTCGTCGAAGGCGTTCGCGACCTGACGGCCGTCCTCGACGAGCCGCTCGCCGATCCGGCGCTGGTCCCGACGTTCCTGCTGTCCCGCTTCGCGCGCAGCGAGGTGAAGGTGGTTCTCGTCGGCGAGGGGGCCGACGAGCTCTTCGCGGGCTATCCGACCTACGTCGGCGGCGCGCTCGCGGCGCGCTGGGCGCGGCTGCCGGCGCCGCTCCGGCGTGCGCTCGCGGCGGCCGCGCCCCGCCTCGGCGCGTCGCAGGGCAACACGACGCTTCGCTATCTCCTGCGGCGCTTTCTCGAGGCGGCGGACGCACCCGCCGCGAGCCGGCATCGCGCGTGGACGGGCTGCTTCGGCGCCGACGGGCTCGCCGCGATCGCCGCCGCGGACGGCCCGCTCGCCGCGCCGCCCGAGCCCGCGGCGATTCCCGCGCGGAGCGCGGTCGACGCGCTCCTCGCGCTCGATCTGACCGGCTACCTCCCCGAGGACCTCCTCGTGAAGCTCGACCGTGCGACGATGGCGGCGTCGCTCGAGGGACGAGCGCCGTTCCTCGATCATCGCCTCGTCGAGTTCGCGTGCCGCCTCCCCGTCGGGCTGAAGCTCCGCGGTCTCGCGACGAAGCGCGTGCTACGACGCGCGGTCGCCGACCTCGTCCCGCCGTCGATCCGGCGGCGCGTGAAGCGCGGGCTCACCGTGCCGCTCGCGTCGTGGCTCGCGGGGCCGCTGCTCCCGTTCGCGCGCGAGACGCTCGAACGTCTCGATCCCCACGTCGTGCGACGGGACGCGGTGAGGACGCTGCTCGACGATCACGTCGCCCGTCGGCGCGACAATCGCCGCGAGCTCTGGGCGCTCGTCATGCTGCAGCTCTGGGAAGAGCGCGTCCGGGCGGCGTAGCCGTGGTGATTCTCTACCGGAGCCGTTCGCGCAGCTCCGCCGGTCCGTGAGCCCCGAACTTCGACATGAGCGACCGCAGGTGCCTGCGCACCGTCGAGACACTCACGCCGAGTTGCCGCGAGATCTCCTGTGCCTTCAGCCCGGCGACGAAGAGCCGTCCGACTTCGTCTTGACGTCGGGTCACCGCCATCCGTGGATCCGCTATGCTGCGGACGGGTTTGAGCGCCGAGCCACAGCTCGGGCAGCGGTCGACCTGTGGCGCGATGAGCGCCGTCGCGCACGTTGGGCACCCGAGAACTGGTCGCATGGGGCGTGTGATGTGCTAGGCCGCGCGGCGAACCCGCTCAGATCGGCTTCTCGGTCGCCCGTACGTCGAACCGGCGGAGGACGAGTGACACACCCGGGTGCTTCGGGAGTGGATCATCCGGCCAACAAGACTCGAGGTGCTTGACGAGGGCTTCCAGCTCGGTGTCTTCGAGGCGCAGAGCGGTGACGACCGGGGCGGAACAGTTTCGGCACGACACGACAAATTGTCTCTCCTTGGTCATTTCGTTCGCTTCTTCTTCCGCCGCCAGTTCGGACCGTGCTTGGGTGACGCGATTCGCATGAGAGGGATCATCTCCGTCAGTCGAAGGGAGTCGCGTAGTCCCAGAATTTGCGTCGTATCGAGGAGCGCACCGATCGCCATGAAGAGCCATGTGTGGCTGGTCGTGTCGGTCGCGGGATCGATCTGACCCGCAGCCCGTGCGCCCTCCATCAAGCGCTTGACGAACCCGAAGACCTTGAGGAAGTGCGCTCGAACTCGCGCGGAGACCTCGGGATCAAAGGTTTCGCCGTACGAGCGGAAGCGCAGGAGAAGATGGCGGGGATCGCGTTGCAGCTCGCCGAAGTACCAGCGTCCTACTTCGAGCATCGCCTCCGTCGACGTCGCGCTCCGGGCTGCGATCTCACGCCAGTGGCCGAAGACGACGTCGGTGCTCCGGTCGAGCGCCGCGAGGTAGAGCGCACGCTTCGTAGGAAAATGCCGGAAAAGCGTCGGCTCGCTTATCCCGAGCCGTGCAGCGATCGTCGCCGTCGACGCCTCTCGATAGCTCGCGCCTGCGAAAACTTCGATTGCCGCGTCGAGGATCTGCTCCCGCCGGATAGCGGCTGGCAGCTTGCTCGCTCGACGGCGTATGGCGTCGGCGGGTCGTGGCGTAGTGAGTACTCACTAACGGACGCCGCAACGGGCCGTCAAGTCTGCGGGCAAACTTCTGGGCGGCCGCTGCGCGGTCCTGCCGGCGAGGCCGGAAGCTGACTGTCTTGGAGACGTTCGTTCGCTCGGGATGCTGGACGCGCCCGCCGGAGCGAGGCGCGTCCAGCGCATTCCGTGTGATGCTTACGCCGCCGTCGGCGTCGCCGACGCGGTCGGCGTCGGCTCCTCCGGCGTGCTCTTCTTCGTGACCGCCCGAACCACCGGCGGGAACAGCGTCGCGTACAGATCCGGCGCTCCCTCGTCGGCGGCCGCCCGCGCCCCGCGTCTCAGGGCCGCGAGCGCCGATTCCCATCCCTGCCCGACCGCGTCGCGCGCCCGGCGCGCGTCGCGGACGGCGTCTTGAAGCTTCGCGATGGGGCCGAGCGCCTGCTCCACCGCCCGCGCCGCCTTGTCGGCCGCCTGCGCGGCCTGGATCGTCGCCTTGCTCACGGTCTTGCTCCGCTGAACGGCCGCCACCAGCTGATGGACGGCCTTGGCCTCCTCGGCGAACGGCAGCCGGATCAGCTTCCCTGGCGGCAGCCCGCCGAAGCCCTCGAATGGCGTCCCGCGCGGGGCGCCCTCCGCGACGAGCGCGCGGGCGAGGGTCTCGATCGCCTCGTCCTGCACGGCGTCGCACTCACCGAGACGTTCCTGCGCGGCCCGCAGCTGCGATTCGGCCGCGTCGACCTTCCGCTGCGCGTTGACGTAGCCGCCGTGCACGCGCGCGAAGCGCCCGAGACGGGCCTTCACGAGACGCGTGTCGACGGCGCGCGCCGCGGACACCACCGACGCTCCGAGCTGGAGCCGCATTCCGGGACTGCTCTTCGCTACTCGAGTTGCCATCGTTCCTCCTTGCCCCTCTGGGGCGGTCGTTGGTTGTGGCGCCGCTGTGCGAGCTAGCTAACCGGCGCCGTATGCCCGGTAGCGGGAAGCGTGCCATCGGACGGACGCCCCTCCCCGACCCGGTGGGGGCGCCCTGCACGGCGTGAGACGGCTTCCCGGCGTCCGTGGGTAGGCGTTTCACCGCGTGAAACGGCTACCCACGCGCGGGGGAAGGGCTTTCACGCCGTGAACGGGGTTCCCCCCGAGCGGGGGAACCGCATCCACGCCATGAAACGGGTACCCACGGGCGGTGGGAAGCCGTTCCGGGCCGTGAACGGGGTACCACCGCGTGCCGCGGGGCAGCTCATTCGCCGGGACCGCCGACCGGCCGCGCCCGTTAACGCACCTTAACGGCCGCGACGCGTTCCGCGGTCCGTCCGTTAAACGTGCTTAACGGCGACGGCGCCCGCTTCGCCGCGTCGTGTCGTGAAAACGTCTGATTTCCCTTGTCCGCTCCCGAGCGAGCTTGCTATACGGGTCACTTCGATGCTCTGCGCTGGCGACGAGGGGACGCCGCGTGAGGAGGCTCCGCGCCGGCATGGCGAACCGAGCCCGGCATCCTCGGACGGCGTTCCGATCCTGGTCGTCGAGGACGATCCCAATTTCCGTACGTTCGTCACGCGCGCACTCGCCTCCACGCCGTTCGTACCGACCGCCGTGGGCAGCGGCGGAGATGCACTCCGGTTCCTCGCCCGCGCGACGCCCTTCGAAGACGCGCCGCGGCCCGCGTTCGTCGTCCTCGACTTCAACCTGCCGGACATGAACGCGCCGGCGGTGCTCGCCCGCATGCGCGCCGACCCGGCGCACCGCACCATCCCGGTCATCGTCCTGAGCCAGATCCCCGGACAGACCGACGAGGATGCCGCACTGCTCGCCGGCGCACAGACCTATGGCGGCAAGCCGTCGCGCGCCGCGGCGCTCCGCGACCTTCTCCTCGGCTTCTGGCGAACGCATGCCGCGTCCCATGGCGATCCTGGTCGTTGACGACGATCCCGAGACGCGCGCGACGTTGGAGCAGGTGCTCCGCGGCGCCGGCGACGGCTGGGACGTTCGGCAAGCCGCCTCCGCGAAGCAGGCGCTGGCGGCGGCGACCGAGCCCGAGGTCGAGTGCGTGCTGCTCGACTACCGCATGCCGGACGTCGACGGCCTCGCGTGCCTGCGCGAGCTCCGGCGTCTCCGCCCCGACTTGCCGGTGGTGATGGTCACCGGATCGGGCTCGGAGGCGGTCGCGGTCGAAGCCATGAAGCTCGGCGCCGCCGATTACGTCGTGAAGCACGCGACGTACGGGCACGCGGTCCCCGGCGTCGTGCGCGAGGTGCTCGGCCGTCGCGCGCTCGCTCGCCTCGCGTCCGACCCGGCCGCCCGCGGTGCCCCGCTGCGCGAGCTGCGGCCGCCCGATGCCGCGACGCTTGCGCGCTTCGAGGCCGACGGCTTCGTCGCGCGGAGCCCCGCGATGATTCGCGTCCTCGGTCTCATCGCGCGGGCGGCGCAATCGAGCGTGAACGTGCTCATCGAAGGGGAGAGCGGCACGGGGAAGGAGCTCTGCGCCCGCGCGCTCCATACGCACGGCCCCCGCGCCGCGCGTCCCTTCGTCGCCCAGAACTGCGCCGCCGTGCCCGAGGCGCTCCTCGAGAGCGAGCTCTTCGGCCACGTCCGCGGAGCCTTCACTGGCGCCGATCGCTCGCATCCGGGACTCTTCGAGCAGGCGGACGGCGGGACGCTCTTTCTCGACGAGATCGGCGAGGCGAGCTCGCCGGTTCAGGTGAAGCTGCTGCGCGTGCTCCAGGAGCGCGAGATCCGCCCCGTGGGCGCGACGGCCGCGCGACGGATCGACGTCCGCCTCGTCGCCGCGACCAATCGCGATCTCCGCCACGAGAGCGACGCCGGACGCTTCCGGCTCGATCTGTTCCATCGGCTCCGCGTCTTCCCGATCGTCGTGCCGCCGCTGCGCGAGCGCCGCGAGGACGTGGCGCCGCTCGCGGAGCACTTCCTCGATCGCCTGGCCCGCGAGGAGAAGAAGCCGATCGCCGGCTTCCATCCCGATACGCTGGCCGTGCTGCGCGACCACGCGTGGCCCGGCAACGTGCGCGACCTCGAGAACGAGGTCCATCGCCTGGTGGTCTGCGCGGAGCCGGGCGACGTCATCCTGCCGAATGCGCTCGCGCCCTGGATCACGAGCGACCTCCCCGTGTCTCCGGCGACGTCGGCACCGCTCCGCGAGCTCATGCGGCAGGTGGAAACCGCGATCATCCAGAGTCGCCTTCGCGAGCACGGCTACCGCCGTGCCGCGACGGCCCGGAGTCTCGGCATCACGCGCGAGGCACTCTGGATGAAGCTGCGTGCTCTGGGACTCGCCCCGCCCGACGCGACGTAGCGACATGGCCGGTCGATCCCTCGCGCGCGACGACCCCGACAGGCGGACGACGATCGTCCGGACGGGCGTCGCGGCGGCGGGTGTCGTCCTGGCGCTCGTCTCTGCGGCCTGGATCGAGCCGGCGAGCTGGCCGACGTACGCCGTGTTCTTCGCGTTCGCGGTCGCATTCAGCTTCGTCTGGCTCGACAGCGACGCGCCGACGTCGGTCGCCTACATGGCGACGGCGACCGCATTCGTCTACATCGCGGGCTTTCCGATCCTCTTCTTCGAGCTGCTCGCGCGGGTCCTGGCGTATCCTTTGATCTTCATCGGCGCGCGCCGCGGCATCATCGCGCTTCCCCGCCCGCTCCGGCCGCTCGTCGGGAACGATCCGATCCGCGCCCGGAGCGCCCGCCGCGATCTCGCCGCGATGCTGGGGCTCGCGACGATCGGCTCGGCGGTCCGCGTGGCCGTCATCCACCTCGCGCGCGCGGCCGGCATCGAGAACACCACGGCGATGATCGCGCTCGGCGAGCCGACGGCATACGCCGTGATGGGAGGGCTCAGCGCGCTCCTTCCGCTCCCGACGGCCGAGTACGTCGTCTCCGCGCCGCTTCGCCTGCGGCCCGAGGACGAGCGGGTCGACGTGATCTTCAGCGCGGTCCTGATCGTTCCGTTCCTCGTGCTGCTGATCGCCTACGGCTGGGAAGAGCACGGCCTCGTCGGCGCCGCGGCGTGGTCGCTGACCTCGCTCGCCCCGCACGGCCTCGTCCAGCTCCTCGTTCGGCGACGACACATGTTGGAGGAGCGCCACACGGCGCTCGAGCGCATGACGGCGAGCCTCGTGCAGAAGCAGGCGGAGATCGAGGACTTCACGTACACCGTGGCGCACGACCTGAAGGCGCCGCTGAGCGCGATCAGCATGAAGGCGGATATGTTGTTGGAGGAAGCTCTCCCCGACCACGTACGCCGTGAAGTGACGCGCATCGTGCAGCTCGCCGAAGAGACGGAAGAGATGACGATCGACCTGCTCCGCATGGTGCGCATCGTCGCCGAGCCCGAGCCGGTCGGGACGGTCGACCTCGGCGCCGTCACCGCGCAGGCGCTCTCGGTGCTTCAGCCGCACATTACGGCGCGGCACGTGCGCGTCGACGTGCAGGGGTCGTTGCCCGTCGTTCCCGGGCAGGCGACGAAGCTGCGCCACGTGGTTGCCAACCTGATCGGGAATGCGATCCGGTTCGTGCCGGCGGGGACGGGGGAGATTGGAGTCAGTGCGGTGCGGGAGGGGGAGATGGTCGTCGTGTCGGTGCGCGACAATGGGGTTGGGATACCGGTGGAGTATCACCGAGCGATCTTCGAGGTGTTCCGGCGGGTGCCGGACGGGGAGGGTGCGGCGGGGAGCGGGATGGGGCTGGCGATCGTGAAGCGCATTGTCGAGGCGCACGGTGGGGAGGTGGGGGTCGAGTCGGCGCCGGGAGTGGGGAGCGTGTTTCGGGTGCGGTTGCCGGCGGGGTGATCGGTGATCTGAGCTAAACCTGGCTCTCAGCGGCCGGAGCGAGCAACGCGAGCTCCCTTCCGCTGAAGCTCTTTGTTCGGCGACCCTCGACGCCCTCGAGCCGTTTCTTGGTGCGGCAGTCGGTACAGCGTCTCGGGGGCAATGTCCGCTCCATTGGGCCACACAACAGTTCCGGCGACTGGATCGAGGAGTACCTGAGCGAAGAACGTCGGGGCTCGCAGCGGTTCGAAGATGGGCCCTTCCAACAAGGGGAGAAGGTCGACCCGCTTGCGCGTGCCATCCTTGAACCTCAGGTCGAGAACGTGCGGCCCGGCTACCTCAACTCCGACGACTCGCCACTTCATCTGGGTGACCTCTCAATCCAGCGGCGCGATCCGCCGGAGGGGGCGGCCTGCACGCGCCAAGTTCCAGTCCTGTTCCAGCTCTTGTCGGTGTACCTTGCCCCACGCCCGGACGAGAGCAAGCGCCCGCCGCGGCAGGCGACCCTCGAGAAGTCGGAGACCGCGGATCGAGAGCACCGCCTCTTGTCCGGCATACACGGCGTGAAAATGGGGCACGCCGTGGTCGCTGAAGTACATGTAGATCGCGATCCCGTAGAACTCCGAGACTCTCGGCACTCGCGTTTACCCGTTGTGTAGGATTCACGAGCGCATCGTCGCCGAACGCTTGCGCTGACAGACCGCGTCGAGCGAACGGGAGCTAGCGGTCTGATCGAATCCGTTGTTGGACGGCTCAACGCCCACAGCGGACTCCCTCGGGCAGCCAAGCCGGTCGTTGCATTGCCGGCGAGCAGAGAACAGCCGCGAGATTTCGATTTCCACCCTGTTGCGTCACCCAGGCGGAGGTGAGAACGGCTCCGAAGGGTCGTCGAAGACGCCGCCCTCGCCTGGTTGGCCTCGGAAGCCTACTCGGAAAAGCCCGGACCCATCAAGCTTCCGAGTCTATGGCCGCGCCAGGGGAGACGGAGAGAGTATCTAACGACTTGGAGTTCAGTGGCTCGCGGAGGAGTGAGCCCGCAGGGCGACCGCCGTTGCGAGCCCGCTGCAACGACGGAGGCCGCGTTGCTCTCTAAGTCGCGAGTTGCCGCGTGGCTTATGGGAGGTGTTTCTTGCACTGGGTCCGAGATGATGCATCGATACTGTCAATAGTCTTTTCAATGAAGCGACGCCATGCACGAACGTGACTCTTACGAAGTGTGTCCGGCACCTTCCCGGTGTGGACGATCTCGCCGCGCAACTCCACGAGCGCGTTTATAGCATCGACGACGGTCCTTTCGTTGGCAGGGAGATGACCTGGGATGGTGGTCGGCTTGATGGTCTGGTACGGATCGTCTACACCTGCCAGCGCTAGGAGGTTTTTGACCTGCCCCGCCTTTGCTGTGTTCATACCGAATCTGTCCTCATCATCACCGACGGCTTGGAGGCGAACCTGGTCGGTCCACAGTGTTCGCCAGCCGGGACTAACCGTCAGTTCCCAGGCGGAGCGCTTCTCGAGCAACTTCCGAATTTGATCTGGGACCCTCTCCGGCGCAATTTCCTTGCCGAGATGAGTGGCGAGCTCGATGGCCAGTTGCTCGACGAAGTTCTCCCAGATTCCATACGTGAAGACAACAGCGGCGGCGAACAGCGCGCGTTCCTTCTCGGAGGGCTTTCCCTTGCCGCCCTTCGCGAAGCTCAGGAGATTGTCGACCACGCCAACGGCATCGCCTATGCTACGATGCGCGGCGGTTGGACAGTCAGTCCAATGTGCCATCTACGTCCTCGTTCGAGGCGGTTGCACAAGCATGATTGCGCGGCCTAACGCGGCCGCTCAGCCGCGCGGCGTAGTTCGCCGCGTCGGCTGCAGCGGCTTGCTAGGCGCGCCTTCATCGATGCTCGCCGACGCGCCGCAGGTATTCCACCGTGACACCGCCCGGCAAGCGGTTTTGGACGATCCGTAGGGTCTGTTCATTGATAATTCGGATATTCCTACCATCCAGGTGGTAGCCATACTCTTCGCGAGGGAAATGGGTCAGCGGGCCACAGACTATCCGAATGCTCTTTGGGACGGGATCGTAGTCCAAAAGAATTGAGTTATCCGGAGTGAGCTTCTCGATCTGCTGCGCGACAACCAAGGTATCGAGAACCTCTGCGATGTCTTCCAAGCGGTTCTCGACGCGCGACAGAGCCACCTTAAACTCCTTGTACGATACTGTAAGTTCGGTGATCCGCTCTCGCGTCAGCGTCACCACGGCAAGGGCGCAAAGCATGACGATAGTAAATCCCTGAAGGCGCGATTGCTTGCCACGAACGAACACGGCGATCGCTATCACCACGAAACTGATGGCGAGGAGGATACCAACTGGATCCTTCATCTGACCGGCCTAACGACCCTGACATTCAGCGGCGAGCACCCGCCCGAGCGAAGCGAGGACGGGTGATCGTCCGCTGCAATGCCTGGTTAGGCGTCATCTGTCGTTCGTCCGGGCATCGTGGCCTCCTCAAGCTCGACGAGGTCCTTCCGAAGCTTTGCCATGAAGTCCGCCGGTAGGACCGGTCCGAATTGCTTACTGATGACCTCGAGCTCAAGCACGCGAGATCTCGCGAGAAGCGCGATCAGTCGGCCTGCGCGATCTGATACTTGCTCGACATGGGTGGCGCTCTCCGCAACGCCGCTCAACCGCTTGGATGGCGAAAGCCCTAGGTCTCGAATCGCCTGCCGCAGTCGGAAACATGAGGGCCCAAGAGCTGCCGTCAAATCGTGGGCGGCATCATCCGCCTTGAACCGGGCCATGGTCACACCAGCGAGATCGCTCGGCAGCTTTAGGTTCGGAGAATCGCTACATACCGCGAAGGTGCGCCCCGTCCCTAGTCGTCCCATGAAAAGCCCCAACTCGAACATGACGTTGTCTCGGGGCGCCTGTCTGTCTTCCCCACGACTCGTTACCACGTCGTCCGGAGTAATGACGAGGACTGCAAAGTCGAACCGATCGAGCATGCGAACGAGGCCTTCAAGCGTTCCTTCGCCCAGCCCGAAAACACCTTCGTTCCAGACGCTGACGAGGGCAGTATCCTGAAGTTGAAACTGGATGGCCCGGGCGACTTCGAGACCCTCGCCCGAGGAACCGACGAACACGCTAGGTCTTTCCCTGTCACCCATGGTTGTCGTTCTCTCTGTGCGCCTAACGAGTATTGGGCAGTTCCGTGTAACGCCAAAACACTGACCGCGTCTGCAGCGTAACACCGAACCCACTCCGCCCTCGGGCTGGGAAACTCGGAATCATTTCCGTCTCTTGTCCTCTGTCCACCACACTGCGTCGTCGCGTGTTAGCCTGCGAGGACCCGCCGGATATCGCGCAACAGCGTCCCGACCAGGTTCGGGCCTGGGACCCTCACTGCCTGCTCGCTCGTCAGCCCATCGAGCGGCGAGCGTACGGCGGCCGGCCCGCGGTTCAGGACGTGCGTATGGATCATCGCCTTCCGGATATCCCGATGGGCGAGGAGCTGCTGGACGGTTCGAATGTCACATCCGTCCTCCAGCAGGTGCGTCGCAAACGAATGCTGGAAGGTATGACGTCGCCGGCTTGGTCAGGCCGGCGTCGCGTACCGCCTGGTGGACGACACGCTGGATGGCCGTTTCGGAATACCCATCGCCAGGCCCGCTCCCGCCGCGCCTTCGGCTTCTGCCCGACGGCATGCGGCAGCTCGATCCATCCGGCCGCCAGGCGCAGATCGCCTTCGTGCAGCGCCCGTACGCGTACGAGGTGACATTGCAGGATCGGTGCGACGACTTCGGGCAGGAGCGTCAGCCGATCGCCGTCCCCCTTTCCGCTACGCACGCCGATCCGATTTCCCGCGAAGTCCACGTCCTTGACCCCTAGTCGAGCGCACTCGAGCAGCCGGAGCGCGGAGCCGTAGAGGAAGACGGCGATCGACCTCGGGGTCCGCAGGATCTCACCGACCTCGTCCCGCGATGGCACCACCGGAAGTCGCGTCGGCCGGACGAGATCGTCGAGCCGTGGCAGATCGACTCCGAGCACCGGCCCATACAAAAGCAGCAGCGCCGCCAGCGCCTGGTTCTGCGTCGACGCGCTCACGCGTCCCTCGACACCCATCCCAGGGACGCCCCCTCGGTACGCCGGCTGTAGTGCCGTACCCGGATCGCGTCGCGCACCGTGTCGAGCAGCCGCGGCTTCCGCGGTACGACGCCCTCGCCGGCGCACCACGCCCCGCGCGCTGCCGCTGATCCATTCGAGTCGGGCCGTACGCATGGGGCCGCGCACTATAGGTCCCCTCGCTTGCCGGATACAATAGCGAAGGGACAAGAAAGCCCGCCCCCTGGAGAGCCGCAACACCAACCCCGCACGCTGGCTTCCCCGTGCCCTCCGCCCTGTGTCGGGCCTGCCCTGGCCGCCGAACCGTCCCGCTCCACGGCCACGACGGAGGCTCCGACGTCGACCGCCGTCCACGTGGACGCGGGCGTCACCTTCGGAGGCGCTCGGCGAGGGCGAACACGCGGGCATGCCGCCGAAGCCAGTAAAACCAATCCACCGCGCGTCAGAACGGACGGCGCGCGGACCCAACTGCCCACCGTTCGGTCGTCGCTGACCGCAGCTCCGGCAACTGCGCTAGAAAGCGGTTGACAAACCGCGACGTTTTCGCCTAATATTCGCCCTACGACATGGACGCGCCCGCGGAGCTCCTCGTCCCGCCCGAAGCCTACGGTCGCGGATTCTGCCCCCACGACGCGGCGCTCGCTCTCGACGGCTGGCTTCGTCGGCTCGCGGCGCAAGAAGGACGCTCTCGGACGGTGCTTGGCCGGCTCGCGCGTGCCTTCCTCCGCCGTCGCGGCCAGCACGAGCTCGGCTTCGGACGGCTCGGCGACTACAGCCGCGAGCGGCTCGGCATCTCGGCGCGCGAGCTCCAGACGCTCGCCACCGTCAGCGAACGACTCGACCGCCTCCCGCGACTGCGGGACGCGTTCGCGGACGGCACGATCAACTGGGCACAGCTCCGCCTCCTCGCCGCCGTCGCCACGCCGCAGGACGAGGCGGAATGGCTCGCGCGCGCCGAGGGCCGCACCGTACGCGCGCTCGCCGCCGTGATCCGCACCGCGCCGGACGGCGAGGAAGACGACGAGGCGCGCTTCCGCCTCCGTTGTCCGCGCCGCATTCGGCTTCTGTGGCAGGAAGTCGTCGAGCTCGCGCGGCGGATGGCGGGTAACGAGCTCACGCACGGTCAGGCGGCCGAGGCCATCGCTGCCGAGGGACTCTCGGCGCGG
>Ga0070741_10007251_pt1 | contig 23106 bp, 22 predicted proteins | sample Coa_R1_4_FD_66440 | JGI IMG/M metagenome (GOLD analysis project Ga0070741, IMG submission 66440) | Surface soil microbial communities from Centralia Pennsylvania, which are recovering from an underground coalmine fire - Coalmine... | ecosystem: Environmental > Terrestrial > Soil > Unclassified ... | reverse complement strand
TCGCACCCGAACATCGTCACGGTGATCGACCGCGGCAGCGAGGGCGGCCGCCAGTTCATCGTCTTCGAGTACGTCGACGGCGAGAACCTGAAGCGGCTGCTCGAGCGCGAAGGGCCGCTGCCGGTGGAGCGCGCGCTCGAGCTGGCGATGCAGGTCGCGCGCGGGCTGGCGTTCGCCCACCAGGAGGGGCTCGTCCACCGGGACGTCAAGCCGCAGAACGTCCTCCTGAACGGCGACGGCCGCGCGAAGGTGACCGACTTCGGGATCGCGCGGTCGCTCGACGTCCACCACGGCGTCACCCGCACCGGCACCGTCCTCGGCACGTCCGACTACATCGCGCCGGAGCAGGCGCAGGGGCAGCGGGTCGACGAGCAGTCGGACGTCTACTCGCTCGGCGTCGTGCTGTACGAGCTGCTCACTTGCGAGGTGCCGTTCCCCGGCGAGAACTTCGTCGCCGTCGCGATGCGGCACATCAACGAGCCTCCGCCCCCGGTGCGCGCGAAGCGGCCGGACGTGCCGCCGCGCGTCGAGGCGGCGGTGCAGCGGGCGATGGCGAAGAGCCCGTCCGACCGGTTTCCGACGATGCTCGACTTCTGCGCCGAGCTGGACGCCTGCCTCGGCGAGCTTCGCGGCGCGACCCAGGTGCTGCCGCGGCCGCCGGGGGTCGCGCGGCACCGCGGCCGGCGCGGCTCCGGGCCGTGGCCGGCCGTCCTCGTGCTCGCGGCGCTCGTCGCGACCGGAGCGGTGGTCTTCGTCCTGATCCACGGCCCCGGCGTCGGGCCGCTCGGGCGAGGCGCGGGGGGCGGCGGGCCGCAGACGGCGGTGAAGCTCCACGGCGTGAACGCCTACGACCCGTACGGAACCCGTGGGGAGAACGATCGGGAGGCGGGGCTCGCGACCGACGGCAACGCGTCGACCGCGTGGACGACGGAGCAGTACTACGACGCGCCGAGCCTCGACAAGCCCGGCGTCGGCCTCGTGCTCGACGCCGGCGCGCCGGCGGCCCTCCGCCGGCTCGGGATCGCGACCGCGACGCCCGGCTACACCGCGGTGATCAGGGCGGGCGACGCTCCGCACGGGCCGTTCCCGGTCGTCGCCTCGCCGCCGGAGGTCGTGCGGGGGAACGGGACGACGTTCGCGATCGCCTCGAGCGCGGGCCGCCACCGCTACTGGCTCGTCTGGATCACCCGCCTCGGCCCGGGCTTCCAGACCGCCCAGGTGAACGAGGTGCGCGCCGGCTAGAACCCCGGCGTCTGAGCCGGCTCAGAGTCGTCTCAGAGCCGGCTCAGGTCCAAAGGCGCACGGGAGTGGCTCGAGAGTGTGACCGCCGCCGCGCAACCCCGTACGGAAACGGCGTTTCGGCGCCCCTGCCGTTTCGGACGGGCGGCGGCCCCTGCCGCGGCTCTCGCCGCCCCGGTCCGGACGTTCGGTGTCTGACGCGCGCCGGACACGTCTCTGACTCCGGGGTCTAGAAACGAAGCTGCGAGCGGCGCTCGAAGCGCTCGACGGCGAGATCGGCGAGACGCTGCAGGAGCTCGCCGTAGGGGATGCCCGAGGCTTCGAAGAGCCGCGCGTACACGCTCGTCGGCGTGAAGCCGGGGATCGTGTTGAGCTCGTTGACGAGCACCTCGCCGTCGTCGCGCACGAACATGTCCGCCCGCGCCATCCCCTCGCAGTCGGTGGCGGCGAACGCCTCGACGGCGAGGCGCTGCACGCGCTCGAGCTGCCGCTCGCCGATCGGCGCCGGCACGACGAGCTCCATCTCCCCCTCGTCGTACTTCGCCTCGAAGTCGTACCACTCGTTGCGCGTGACGACGATCTGCCCCGGCAGCGACGCGACCGGCCGCAGGTTCCCGAGCACGCCGACCTCCACCTCGACGCCGGAGACGAACTGCTCCACGAGCACCTTCTCGTCGTGGCGGAACGCGAGCTCGACGGCGGCGGCGAGCTCCGCGTCGTCGTGCGCCTTCGTGATGCCGACGCTCGAGCCGAGCCGCGCCGGCTTCACGAAACAGGGGTACCCGAACGGGTTGCGCGGCTCGTCGCCGAGCCTGAGCGTGATGTTCTCCGTCACCGGGATGCCGCGGTCGCGCAGCACCGCCTTGAAGACGTCCTTGTCCATGCAGAGCGCCGACGCGAGCACCCCGGCACCCACGTACGGGACGCCCGCCAGCTCGAGCAGCCCCTGCACCGTCCCGTCCTCGCCGAACGGCCCGTGCAGGACCGGGAAGACGACGTCGACGCCGGCCAGCGCGGCCGCAACCTCCCGCGACGGCAGGCGCACGAGCTCGCCGGCCCGCGGCGAGCCCGGCTCGAGCATCGCCCAGCGTCCCTCACGGTCGATCTGCACGGGCACGACCTCGTCGCCGCCCGCCTCGAGCGCGGCGATCACGCTCGTCGCCGACGCGACCGAGATCGCGTTCTCGCTCGAGCGGCCGCCGAGGATGACGGCGACGCGCCTGCTCACGGCAGAAGCTGCGAGCTCGGAGCGCCGCCCGTCGTCGTGGTCGCGCCGGTGCCGGCCGTCAGCTGGCCGACGTGGATCGTCACCGTCGAGCCCTGCTTCGCGTTCGAGTGCGGCTTCGGCTCCTCGTCGATCACGATCCCGTCGCTGCCGGGGTCGGTGACCGGGTCGTAGACCACGTTCGGCGTGAAGCCGGCGCCGGTCAGGGTCGACTCGGCGTCGGCCTGGTTCATCCCCGTGACGTCGGGCACCTGACTCTTCGCCGGCCCCTGCGAGACGGAGAGCGTGATCGTCGTCCCCGCGGGCTCGGGCGAGCCCGGCTGCGGATCCTCGGCCACCACCTGCCCCTTCGGCTGGTCGGACGCCACGTCGGTGCGGGCCACCTTGAAGCCGAGCCCCTTCAGCGCCGACTGCGCGTTCGCGAACGGCTGCCCGGTGACGTCCGGCAGCTGGATCGGCTTCGGCCCGCGCGACACGTTGATGTGCACGACCGTCCCCGTGACGACGGTGTCGCCGGCATGCGGCTGCTCGGCGGTGACGTTGCCGGCCTGCACGTTCGAGTAGACGCTTCTCACCTTGGGCTGCAGGCGGGCGTTCGCGAGCTGCGTGATCGCCGAGGTCTGGTCGATGCCGACGACGTCGGGCACCTTCACCTTCGGCTTGCCGGTCGAGATCGTCAGCGTCACCAGCGTGCCCTTGCCGACCCGCGAGCCGCCGGACGGCACCTGGTCGACGACCTGGCCCTTCGGCACCGTGTCACTCGACGCGTAGACGATCCGGACGGTGAAGCCGGCCCGCGTCAGCCGCTGGCGGGCGAGCCCCTTCGCGACCAGCGACTCGTCCGGGATCGAGACGAGCTTGTTGCTGTTCAGCTGATCCTGGATCTTCGTGTAGAGGAACCAGCCGCCGATGCCGCCGGCGACGATCAGGCCGAGCGCGAGCAGCCACGGCCACACCGACCTGCCGGACGGCGGCTCCTCGTAGTCGTAGAACGGCGTCGGCGCGCGGTACACCGGCGGCGCCGGCGGCGTGATCCCGCGCGACGGACGCTGCACGATCGTCTGCGCGCCGGCCGCGCCGGCGCCGCTCAGCACCTGCGTCATCGCATCCTCGGTCTCGCGCGAGACCGCGACGCCGCGCGCGACGCGCGCGAGGTCGGCGTCCATCTCCTCGGCCGACCCGTAGCGGTGCTCCGGATCCTTGGCGAGCGCGCGCATGACGATCGCGTCGAGGTCGTGCGGGACGTCCTTGCGCAGCGCCGACGGCGGCTCCGGCACCTGGGAGAGGTGCTTCATCGCGATCTCCACCGGCGTGTCGCCGGTGAACGGCACCTTGCCGGTGAGCATCTCGTAGAGGACGATGCCGAGCGAGTACAGATCCGACCGCGGGTCGACGGGCGCGCCGCGGGCCTGCTCGGGGGACAGGTACTGCGCCGTGCCGACGATCGAGCCGGCCTCCGTCATCTGCGACGCGCCCGAGCGCGCGATCCCGAAGTCCGTCACCTTCAGCCGGCCGTCGGGGCCGACGACGATGTTGTGCGGCTTGATGTCGCGGTGCACGATCCCGTTGCGGTGCGCGAACGCCAGCGCGCCGAGGATCTGGCGCGCGTAGTCGATCGCGATCGGGATCGGCGTCGGCCCGTTGCGGACGAGCAGCTCCTTGAGCGTGCGCCCGTCCAGGAACTCCATCGCGATGTAGTAGGTGCCCTCCGCGTAGCCGCGGTCGAAGATCGAGACGATGTTCGGATGCTGGAGGCCCGCGGCGCTCTGCGCCTCGCGGCGGAAGCGCTCGACGAACTGCTCGTCGGCCGCGTGCCGCTCGTCGAGCAGCTTCAGCGCGACGCGGCGCCCGAGCTCCTGGTCCTCGGCCAGGTACACGTCGGCCATCCCGCCGGAGCCGAGCTTGCGCCGGATCACGTAGCGCTTGTCGAAGATGCGGTCGATGAGGTCCGAGGTCATGGGGGGCCGGCTACTTCACTTCGACGCCGGAGGGAGGAGAGCCTGCATCAGCTGCTTTGCGATCGGCGCCGACACCGCGCCGCCGAAGCCGTTCGGGACGTGCTCGACCACGACCGCCCCGGCCACGACGGGGTTGTCGGCGGGCGCGAAGAAGATGAACCAGGCGTCGTAGTAGGGATTGTCGCCGGTCTCGGCGGTGCCCGTCTTGCCGGCCACCTTGACCCCCGGGATCTGGGCGGCGCCGCCGGTGCCGCCGTTCACGACCGCCTGCATCATCTGGTTCAGGTCGGCGGCGGTCGACGGCTTCATCGCCCGGCGCCACACCTGCGGCTTGACGTCGACGACCGTCTTGCCGGACTGGGTCGTCACCCTGCGGACGAGGTGCGGCACCATGATCGTGCCGCCGTTCGCGACGGCCGCCGCGACGAGCGCCATCTGCAGCGGCGAGGCGATCAGCTTGTCCTGCCCGAACGCGACGCGGCCCGGGTCGACGCGGCCGGGATCGTCGAACGGCCTGTGGTTCGCGCCGTACTCGCCGCTCGGGGCGACCTCGCTGTCGGGCAGGTCGATCGGGGGCTTCGAGTAGAAGCCGAACTTCTTCGCCTCGTCGAGGATGCGCTTCGCGCCCAGCTTCATGCCGATGTTGCAGAAGACGGCGTTGATCGAGTGCTGGTAGGCCTGCAGGAAGTCGACGTGCCCGAACGCCTCGGGCGCCTCGGGGTTGCCGGCGTTCGAGACCTTCTGCCCGTACTCGGTGCAGTAGCCCGGGTCGTAGAACGGCGAGGTGAGCGTGTACACGCCCCCGTCGAGCGCCGCCGCGGCGGTGACCGTCTTGAACGTCGACCCCGGCGGATAGAGGCCCTCGGTCGCCCGGTTGTAGAGCGGCGAGGCCGAGCCCGGACACGCGCCGGGCGAGCGCAGGATGCTCGCGTAGCCCTTCGACGACTCGACCTTGTTCGGGTCGTAGCCGGGCGAGGAGGCCATCACGTACACCTGGCCGGTCTTCGGGTTGAGGACGACCGCCGCCCCGCAGCGCCCGCGCAGCGCCGACTCGGCGATCTTCTGCGCGTTGACGCGCAGGTTGAGCACCAGGTCGTTGCCCTGGATCGTCGTGCCCTTCAGGTTGTCGGCGAGCTTCTGGAAGATCGTGTCGAGGTTCGCGTTCGACGCGGTCAGGTAGGCGTTCTCGGAGCGCTCCAGGCCGGCGCGCGAGCGTCCCTGCGTCGAGTAGCCGATCGTCTGCGACGCGAGGCCGTGGGTCGGGTAGCGGCGGAAGTAGAGCGTCTCGCCGCCGACCTTGCGGCGCACGTTCGCGGCGAGCACCGTGCCGTTCGCCGCCTTGATCAGCCCGCGCTTGATCCGGAACTGGGCGACGCGCTGGATCGCGTTGTCCTGCTTCGCCGCGAGGCTCGGCGCCGCCCACGCCTGCCAGTAGGTCGTGGCGACGATCAGCGCGGCCAGCAGCAGCAGCGCGAACAGCGAGATGCGGGAGATCTGCGCGTTCATCGCGTGGCGTTCGCGCGGTCGGAGACGAGAAGCAGCCCCGCGAGCAGCAGGAAGTTCGCGACGATCGACGAGCCGCCGTACGAGACGAAGGGCAGCGTGATCCCGGTCAGCGGGATCAGCCGCAGGACGCCGCCGACGATGATGAACGTCTGCAGGGCGAAGCCGAACGTGAGGCCGGCCGCGAGCAGCTTCGAGAAGCCGTCGTCGCCGAGCAGCGCGATCTTCATCCCGCGTGCGACGAAGAGCATGAAGACGAGCAGGAGCGCCGCCGCGCCGATCAGCCCGAGCTCCTGCGCGAGCGCCGAGTAGATGAAGTCGCTCGTCACGTACGGGATCAGCTGGTGGCCGTCGGTGGTCGTGAACGTGCCCTTGCCGAGGCCGGCGCCGCCGAAGCCGCCGTTGCCGATCGAGTAGAGCGACTTGACGAGCTGGTAGCTCTGGCAGTCCTGCCGTAGCGCATAGCCGCCGGTCTGCGGGCAGAACACCTTCCCGGTCGTCCAGGGGTGCAGCCAGATCGTCACGCGCTCGCGGACGTGCGGGATCCTCTCGTAGGCGCCGGCGCCGCCGATCGCGAACAGGACGGCGCCGCCGGCCACGTACGAGAGCCTTGCCGTCGCGACGTACAGCATCGCCAGGAAGATCCCGTAGTAGAGGAGGCCCGAGCCGAGGTCGTTCGACGAGACGAGCACGAGCATCGTCCCGCCCCAGATGAGGAGCAGCGGCCCGAGGTCCTTCGGCCGCCCCTGCGCGAGCACCTCGCGCTTCTCGCGCAGGTACGCGGAGAGGAAGACGATCAGGAAGATCTTCGAGAACTCGCCGGGCTGGAAGTCGACCGGGCCGAGCTTCACCCACAGCCGCGCCCCGTTCACGGTCTCCCCGATCCCCGGCACGCGCGGCAGGAAGAGCGCCGCGATCGCCGCCAGCCCGAAGAGGTACTTGTACTGCTCGAGCACGCGGTAGTCGCGGCGGAGCGCGACGAGCGTCGCGGCGAACAGGCCGACGCCGACGACGATCCAGAGGCCCTGCTTGAACGCGTCGGCGTTGCCGAGCCGGTAGATCTCGGTGACGCCGACCGCGGTCAGCAGGCCCGCCATCGGCAGCAGGTACGGGTCGGCGGCCGGCACGGCGACGCGTGCGACGGCGTGCGCGGCGAGGTAGAGGGCGAAGAAGAAGAGCGCGTAGCCGAGCGAGCCCCAGCTGACGACCGACTGCCGCGCGATGTACACCGACGCGAAGCCGATCCCGGTCAGGACGCCGACGGCGAGCAGGTAGGCGAGCTCGCGGTTGCGGTTGCCGAGGCTCAGCGGGCGAGCCCCCACCAGACGAGCACGACGATGACGGCGATCAGCACGGCGATCACGAGGAGCGCCAGCAGCCGCCTGCCGAGGCCTGCCTGGGGTGGTTCGGCCGCTTCCCCGGCTGCGAGCGCGGCCTCGATCTCGCCGACGGAGACGACCATCGTGTCGGCCGTTCGCGGCGCGGGCGGGGGTAGTGCGACGCCGTCCTCCGGGTGCAGCGTGTCCTCCTCGTCCGGGCTCGCCGGCTGCAGCTCGCGCGTCCGCTCGTCCGGCTCGGGCGCCGCGTCGCCGTCGGCGAGCTCGAACAGCACCGCTGTGATGTTGTCCTCGCCGCCGCCGCGGTTCGCGGCGTGGATCAGCGCCTTGCCGGCCGTCCGCAGGTCGCCGCGGTTCCCCTCGAGCATCTGCTCGATCGCGTCGCCCGACACCATCGAGGAGAGCCCGTCGCTGCAGAGCAGGAAGACGTCGCCGGCGCGGCCCTCGACGGCGAACGTGTCGACGTCGACGTCCGGGTCGGTGCCGAGCGCGCGCGTGATCACGGAGCGCTGCGGATGGATCTCGGCGTCCGACGGCGACAGCTCGCCGCGCCGCACGAGCTCGGCGACGAGCGTGTGGTCGTCGGTGAGCTGCTCGAGCCGCCCTTCGCGCAGCAGGTAGGCGCGCGAGTCGCCGACGTGGCCGAACCACACGCGCCCGTCGGGCTCGACGAGGGCGACCGTCATCGTCGTGCCCATCCCGCTCGTCGACGCGTCGGTCGACGCCCGGTGGTGCACGCGCCGGTTCGCCTCCTGGATCAGGTCGACGACGCGCCGCTCGCCGCCGCCGCCGTTGCCGCGGCTCTCGGTCAGCGCGGCCGCGGCGAGCCCGGAGGCGATCTCGCCCGCCTGGGCGCCGCCCATCCCGTCGGCGATCGCGAAGAGCGGCGGCGCGCAGACGTAGGCGTCCTCGTTGTGCCGCCGCCGGCGGCCCGTGTCGGTGCCGCCGTAGGCCTGCGCGATCCTCACGGCTCGAACCTCAGGTCGGTCTCGCCGATGCGCACGACGTCGCCCGGAGCGAGCTTGCGCTCGCGGGTGACGCGGATGCCGTTCACGAAGGTGCCGTTCGTCGAGCCGATGTCCTCCACGAAGACGCCGTCGCGGCGCGGCTCGAAGCGCGCGTGGCGCGTCGAGGCGTACTCGTCGACGGTGAGCGAGAGGTCGTTGGTGAGGCCGCGGCCGACCGTCAAGGGGTGGGCGTCGAGCGTCACGACCTCGCCCTGCTCGAGCGCCGGGCTCTGCAGCACGACGAGCCGCCCGAGGTCGCGGGCGGCCGGCTTGGCGAGCAGACCGGCCACCTGCTGCGGCGCGAGGATCATCGACTCCTGCGGCAGGCGCAGGTCGCGCGCCGCCGAGCGCACGATCCGCCAGATGAACAGGTAGAGCAGGACGAGGAAGGCGAGCTTGAGCGCGAGCAGCGTCGTCTCGACCTGCGCCGAGGCGACGAGCGTCAACGCAGCTCCCGTTTGAACGTGACCTCGGTCGAGCCGACCGTGAAGCGGGTGCCGTCCTCGAGCTTCAGCCGTTTCACGCGCTTGCCGTGGGACTCGACGCCGTTCGTCGAGTCGAGGTCGACGAGCCACCAGGCGGCGCCTTCCCGGCGCACCTCCGCGTGCCGTCGCGAGACGTTCGGGTCGGCGATCTGCACGTCCGCGTCCTTCGAGCGCCCGAGCACCGCCGTCTGCTTGTCGAGCTCCCGCCGGCCGCCGCTCCACGAGAGCACGGCCACCTCCTGCTCGACGCCGAGGTCGACGGGCGACGCCGCCTCGGTGGGCTGCTGCACCGGCTTGTACACCATCGTCGCGTTCGGAGACGCGGTCTCGGGCGGCTCGCCCGGCGACTGCGTCATCCGCGTCGCGATCCCGAACACGCCGATGTCGAGGTCGGCGTCGGTCTCGAGCAGGACGCGGAGCGCCGTGCGCACGTCGTAGCCCTCCCGCCTCGCGTGCTCGGACAGGTAGTCGGCGAGCTCCTGGCGCAGCTCGCCCTCGTAGCCCTCGAACTGGGCGCGGTCGCCGGGCGAGAGGAACACCGTGTACTCGTTCGGGACGTAGACCTTCGAGACCGAGACGGTCCGGTGGTCGTCCATCTCCTTGACGAGCTTCCGTGCGAGCTCGACCGGCTGGACGTTGGTGCGGAACGCGCGGCCGAAGACGCCCTCGAAGAGCGACTCGAGCTTTGCTTCGATGCTGCGGAGTACGGGCATGGGGAAACGCGGAGGGGTGTTTCCTCCGCGAGAAATCTTATGTCCGCGGGTGGAGAGCGAGCGCGGCGGCGGTCACCCACGCGGCCGCCGCGAGCGGGAGGAGCGAGGCCGACGGGGCCGCGAGCGCCGTCGCCGCGAGCAGCGCGGCGCCGTAGATCGCCGCGGGCCACGGGCCGCGGCCCCGCACCGCCGGCAGCAGCGCCGCGGCGGCGCCGAGCACGCACGCCTCCGCGAGCAGCTGCGGGTGGGCGCCGAGCTCCGCGGCGAGGACGGAGGCGACGGCGGCCGGATGCGCCGAGCCGGCGATGCCGAGCCCGAGCGGCGGCGTCGAGCCGTCGAAGGGCAGCGGCGCCCGGCGCAGCCCGGCGACGAGCGCCGCGAGCAGCACGGCGGCGGCCGCCTGCAGGCCGCGGCGCCAGCGCCCCCGGGCGGCCTGGGCCGCGAGCGGCAGCAGCGCGAGCGAGGCGAGCGGGGCGAGGAGCGGGCCGATTGCGAGCAGGAGGCCGCTCCGCGCGTCCCGCCAGGAGAGGCCGGCCCACCCCGCGGCGACGACCGCGTAGACGATCGCCAGGCCGAGCGAGATGTTCGCGAGCGGGAAGAACGCGACCGCGAGCGTGAACAGCACGGCGGCGCGCGGCGCGAGCAGGCCGAGCCCGGCGGCCGCGCCGCCCAGCAGGAGCGGCCAGCCGGAGGGGTAGAACGCGAGGCGCGAGGTGACCCAGGCGGTCGAGAGCGCCGCGAGCGACGCCGGGAGGACGCGGCGCGCGAGCGCGGCGAGGTCGAGCCGGGCCGGCACGGCCTTCGCCTTCGCCGAGCGGCCGCCGCCCGCGCCGCCGCTCCGGCGCCGCCGGCCCGAGAGGGAGCGGAGCTCCTCGGCCAGCCGGCCGGCGGCCGGGCGCCGCTGCGGGGCCGCGACGAGGGCGCTCGCAACGGTCCGCCGGAGGTGCTCGGGGAGGTCCGGGCGGTAGTCCTCGAGCGGCGGGGCGCCCGCGTGGATGAGGCGGGAGGTGTCGGTCAGGTCGCCGTTCCAGAAGGGATGGCGGCCCGCGAGCGCCTCCCAGAGGACGACGCCGACCGCCCAGACGTCGGCGGCCGGGGTCGCACCCTGCCCGTCGAGCCGCTCCGGCGAGATGTAGGCGAGCGTGCCGGGGATGTCGCCGAGCGCGGTCAGCGTGTCGAACTCGGCCATCTGCGCGAGACCGAAGTCGAGCAGCCGGACGTCGATGCGCGCGGGCGCGCCGGCCGGCGGCTCGGCGAGCAGCACGTTCGACGGCTTCACGTCCCGGTGCACGATCCCGCGCCCGTGGGCGTGGGCGAGCGCGTCGCACAGCTGCGCGGCGACCTCGACGGCGGCGCGGTCGTCGAGCTCGCCGCTGCGGAGCGCCTCGCGCAGCGTCCGCCCCGGCACGTACTCGTAGGCGATGTAGACGTGGCTCGGGTCGCGCGCCAGCGCGATGATCCGCTGGCAGCGCTCGTGGCGCAGCGCGGCGGCGGCGCGGGCCTCGCGCTCGGCGCGGTGGCCGCTCTTCCCCTCGCGCGCCACGATCTTCAGCGCGACGTCGAGGCCGCTTCGCTCGTCCCGCGCCAGCCAGACGTGCCCCATGCCGCCGGAGCCGAGCGGCCGGAGCGGGCGGTACCGGCCGAGGAAGAGATCGTTCTGCAGCGCGGCTTCGGACATGCCGCGCATCTACGCGGCGGCGGCGGCATTTCCTCTCACCGGCCGACCGAGGCTGTAGATTCGGCCGCAAAATGGATCCGGGCGACGACGACAACATCGAGTTCGACTTCTTCGAGGACGAGCCCGCGACCACCGAAGCAGCCTCCCGTGAGCCTCGCGTCCGGCTTCCGCGGCGCGGCGGCGGCGGGCGGCAGCGGCGGCGGCCCGGCGGGCCCCCGCGCGGCATCCAGCCGCTCGTCCGGCTGCTCCTGCTCGTCGGCGTCGTCGTGGCGCTGCTCGTCGTCTTCGGCCTGCTGATCCAGTCGTGCGCGTCCACCTCGAAGCACGACGCCTACAGCTCGTACATGACGCAGGTCGGCCGGATCGCCCACGGGTCCGCCGACGACGGCTCGGCGGTCGGCACGGCGCTCACGACCGGCAGCGCCGCGGCCGACATCGCGAAGAGCCTCGACGGGATCGCCGAGCAGGAGCGCCAGAACGTCGCCGCGGCGGAGCGCCTCGACCCGCCGGGGCGGCTGCGCCCCGAGAACCTCGACCTCGTCCAGGCGCTGCAGCTGCGGGTCGAGGGCGTCCAGAACCTCGCCGACGTCCTGCGCAGCACCGCGTCCTCGAAGTCGACGGCCGGCGCCGCCCTCCTGGCCGAGCAGGGAAACCGCCTCGTCGCCAGCGACGTCGTCTACGACGACCTGTTCAAGGCGCCCGCGACGGCGGAGATGAAGGCGCAGGGTGTGAGCGGCGTCGCCGTCCCCGAGTCGACGTTCGTGGCCAGCGCCGACCTGCTGTCGGAGCACTCGTTCACGCTCATGCTCCAGCGGCTCCAGGGCGCCTCCACCGGCGGCACGGTCACCGGCCTCCACGGCACGAACATCGTCGAGACGAAGGTGCTGCCGGCCGGCACGGCGCTCTCCGAGACGACGGAGACGACCGTCAAGGCCAGCACGGACCTCGCCTTCGCCGTCGTCGTCAAGGACTCCGGCGACTCGCAGGAGGTCAACATCAAGGTGACGCTGACGCTGCAGCGCACGAGCGGCGGCAAGGCGGTCGTGCAGACGAAGACGATCCGGGTGATCAACCCGGGCCAGGAGGCGACCGTCACGTTCAAGGGCCTGAACGTCGCCGGCTTCTTCGCGATCAACAGCAAGCTGCGGATCGACGTCGCCCCGGTGCCGGGCGAGAAGATCACGAGCAACAACAAGGCGACCTACCCGGTCATCTTCAGCCTGTAGTCGCTAGCCTCGTCGCGTGCACGTCTCGGCCCAGACGGCGCTGTACGTGGCGCTCGCCGGTGTCGCCGCCGGCGCCGCCGGCGCCGGCCTCGCCTGGTGGGCGATGGTCAAGGTGCGGCGCGTCCGGGACGCGCAGCGCTCCCTGGTCGGCGGCGGCCGCAAGAACCTCGTGGAATTCGCCGTCTCCCTGCAGGCGCGCGTCGACGACCTCCACCGGGCGGTCGACGAGGTCGCCGCCGGCCTCGCGCGCGTCGACCGCCGCGTCGACGGCACCGTCACGAACACCGCGATCGTCCGCTACGACGCCTACGACGACACGGGCGGCCACCAGTCGGCGTCGCTGGCGCTGCTCGACTCGGCGCGGACCGGCCTCGTCGTCACCGCGATCCAGGGGCGCGACTACGCCCGCATCTACATGAAGGAGCTCGAGCGGGGCCGGGCCTCGATCCCCCTCTCGCCCGAGGAGCAGGAGGCGGTCGAGCGCGCCATGGGGCGCTGAGCTTCCGGTCCTCCTCTGCGGGTACAGTGTCCGCAGGTTGCAGCAGGTACTCGTCCTGAACGCGAGTTACGAGCCGCTGAACGTGTGCTCACTGCGCCGCGCCCACGTCCTCGTGTACAAGGGGAAGGCCGAGGTGGTCGAAGAGCTCGACCGACCACTCCGCTCGGCCACCGATACGTATCGATGGCCACACGTCATCCGGCTCGTCCACTACGTCCGCGTCCCGCGGACGGTCCAGCGCAAGATCTCGCGCCGCGCCCTCTTCGCGCGTGACAACTGGCGCTGCGTCTACTGCGGGACCGCCGGCGGCCGGCTGACGCTCGACCACGTGATCCCGCGCTCGCGCGGCGGCGACTCGAGCTGGGAGAACGTCGTCACCTCGTGCGCGCCGTGCAACCTGCGCAAGGGCAACCGCCTGCCGCACGAGGTGCAGATGGAGCTGCCGGCGCGCCCGCGCCCGCCCGCGCCGGTGCTCTTCATCCGCCTCGCGACCCCGAAGATCCCGCAGCGCTGGGAGCGCTACCTGGCGCCCTACGCCACCGCCACCCGCGCGGCGGCCGCCGCCTAGCCGGGCCGCGCTAGCCTCGCTCGACCGGCAGCGCCGGGTCCTGCTCCCACTCCGACCAGGAGCCCGGGTAGAGGCGGCCCGTCCGCCCCTGCAGGTGCAGCCGGTGCAGCGGCACGCAGGCGGTGATGCCCGAGCCGCAGTAGGCGACGAGCTCTCCGGGCGGCAGCTCGGGGAGCGGCTCGTTCCAGGGAGCGTTGACGGCGCCGGGCACGCGGCCCGGCACGCGGTCGACGGGGTTCGGCTCGCCGCGGAAGCGGTGCGGGAGGCGGGCGTCGACGACGACGAGCTCGCCGCGCCGCGCCGCCAGCTCGCCGCGCTCGATCGTGTCGTCGCTCCGCGCGCGCGGCTCGAACTCGGCGGGCTCGACCGACGCCTCGCCCTGCTCGAGCGGCCCGCGCCATCCCGCCAGGTCGAGGACGGCGAACGCGTCGTGGCCGAAGTGGCGCAGGAGCCACCACAGCCGCTCCGCCCCGCCGAGCGTCCCGTAGGCGACGACGAACGTGCCCGCGCCGATGCCGGCGCGCGCCGCCGCGGCCGCGAACCGCTCCGCCGCCGGCAGCGGGTGGCGGCCGCCCGCGCCGGGCGGCGACGAGAGGTCGCGCTCCACGTCCAGGAACGCGGCGCCCGGAATGTGGCCGGCCAGGTAGGCCTCGCGCCCCGCGGCGGGGTCCTCGAGCGACCAGCGGCAGTCGACGAACCGGTAGCGCACCGCGTGTGACATCGAACCAGACGGCGGCGTAGGAGGGGCATGAGACGCGCACTCCTCCTTTCCCTGCCGCTGGCCGCCGCGGTCGTGGCGGTCGCCGTCGTCGCGGGCGTCGGGCGGACGTCCTCCGCCCGCGGCGACGTCAACGCCGCCGACAGCGTCACGACCACCGGGCACGGCGTGGTCACGGCGGTGCCGGACCGCGCGACGATCGTCGCCGGCGTGCACACGGAGGCCTCGACGGCCGCCCAGGCGCTGGACGAGAACTCGAAGCTCGCGAACGCGGTCGTCGCGGCGCTGAAGGGCGCCGGCGGCGCCGATCTGCAGACCCAGCAGGTCTCCCTCTCGCCGCGGACGGACGCGAACGGCGCCGTCACGGGCTACACCGCCGACGACGGCATCTCCGCGTCGAGCGGCGTCGCGGGCGCCGGCGCGCTCGTCGACGCCGCCGTCGGAGCGGGCGCGAACACGATCTCGGGCCCGACCCTCGACCTCTCCCAGCAGGGCTCGCTCTACCGCGAGGCGCTCGGCAAGGCCGTCGAGGACGCGCGCGCCAAGGCCGACGCGCTCGCGAAGGCGGGCGGCTTCGCCGTCGGCCCGGTCGCGACGGTGGTCGAGTCGGCCGCGCAGAGCGAGCCGCTGCCGTTCGCGGCGAAGGCCGCCGACGCCGCCGGCACGCCCGTCGAGGCGGGCACGCAGGACGTCACCGCCGACGTGACGGTGACGTTCGCGATCAGGTAGCTCGAGGGAGGGAGGTCGCGGCCCGCTAGGCCGCGACCTCCTCGAGCTCGTCCTCGGCGACCGGCACCGAGGCGATCGTCTGCAGGATCCGGCCCGCGATCTTGTACGGGTCGCCGAGCGAGTTCGGGCGGCGATCCTCGAGATACCCGCGGTGGCCGTTGTGGACGAAGCTGTGCGGGATGCGGATCGACGCGCCGCGGTTCGCGACGCCGTAGGTGAACTCGTCGATCGCGGCCGTCTCGTGCAGGCCCGTCAGGCGCAGGTGGTTGTCCGGGCCGTACACGGCGATGTGGTCGTCCTTGGCCTCGTCGAACGCCGCCATCAGCGCCTCGAAGTACTCCTCGCCGCCGACCTCGCGCATGTGCTCCGTCGAGAAGTTCGTGTGCATGCCCGAGCCGTTCCAGTCGTGCTCGGCGCCGAGCGGCTTGGGATGGAAGTTGACGTCGACGCCGTAGCGCTCGCACAGCCGGAGCATCAGGTAGCGGGCGATCCACAGCTCGTCGGCGGCTCGCTTCGAGCCTTTGCCGAAGATCTGGAACTCCCACTGACCCTTCGCGACCTCGGCGTTGATGCCCTCGACGTTGATCCCGGCCCGGAGGCAGAGGTCGAGATGCTCCTCGACGATCGCGCGGGCGACGTCGCCGACGTTCTTGAAGCCGACGCCCGTGTAGTACTCGCCCTGCGGGGCCGGGAAGCCCTCGCGCGGGAAGCCGAGCGGCGCCCCGTCGCGGTAGAGGAAGTACTCCTGCTCGAAGCCGAACCACGTGCCCGGGTCGTCCGGGATCGTCGCGCGGCTGTTCGACTCGTGCGGCCGCCCGTCCGGGTACAGCACCTCGCACATGACGAGCCACCCGTCCGTGCGCGCCGGGTCGGGGAAGAGGGCGACCGGCTGCAGGAGGCGGTCCGAGTCGCTGCCCTCGGCCTGCCGGGTCGAGCTGCCGTCGAAGTTCCAGACCGGCAGGTCCTCGAGCGCGGGGGCCGCCTCGAGCTCCACGATCTTCGTCTTCGAGCGCAGGTTCGGGACCGGCTCGTAGCCGTCCAGCCAGATGTACTCGAGCTTCACCTTCGACATCGCTCCACTCCTTGGTTTGAGCACGAAAAAGGCCCCACGACTCACGGTGCTCTCGACACCATGAGTCGTGAGGCCTCGTTGCCTCTGCGCGCGCCCTCGTCGGCGCGGCACGGGGAAGACGTTAGCGGTCCCGGCGGCCGGGCCGCAAGCGCCCGATCGAGAGCAGCCGCTCGGCGGTGTGCTCCACCTGGAGGGTCGTGTGCTCGAGGCGGAAGCGGGCGTGCAGCAGCTCCTCGAGCTCGCGCCGCACGCGGTGGCAGTCCTCGTCGCGCTCGACGAGCACGTGAGCCGAGAGCGCCGGGAAGTCGGTGCCGATCTCCCACACGTGCAGGTCGTGCAGGCCGGCGACGCCCGCGTGGCCGCGGATCGCGGCGGCGATCTCGTCCGGGGCGATCCCCTCCGGCGCCGCCTCGAGCAGCACCCGGGTCGTCTTCGCGAGCAGCGGCCAGGCGGCGAGCAGCATCGACCCGGCCACGGCGAGCGACGCGATCGGGTCGGCGCGCTCGAACCCGCTCGCCCAGACGACCGCGCCCGCGACGACCGTGGCCGCGAACGCGAAGAAGTCGGTCACGAGGTGGCGCAGGCTCCCCTGCACGTTCAGGCTCTCGCGGTTCGCGCGCGAGACCTGCCAGATCGCCGCCACGTTCACGACGGCGCCGACGGCGGCGGTCGCGACGACGAGCTTCGCGTCGACCGCGGGCGGCGAGACGAGCCGCTGGGCCGCCTCGACCACGATCAGGAGCCCCAGCGCGAGCAGGGTGATCCCGTTCGCCTGCGCGGACAGGATCTCCGCGCGGCCGAAGCCGAAGGTCATCCGCCCGCCCGGCGGCCGCCGGCGCAGCCGCGCGGCGAGCACGGACAGCCCGAGCGCGGCGGCGTCGACCAGCATGTGCGCCGCGTCGGAGAGGAGCGCCAGCGAGTTCGCGAGCACCCCCGCGGCGACCTCGGCGACGAGGAAGCAGAGGATGAGGACGAGCGCGGTCGCGAGCGGGCGGACGTCGGCGTCGGGGCCCGGACCGTGGGCGTGGTCGTGCGCCATCCCCGTAGTGTTACTCCCGTGGATGGCGTCGTCTTCGTCGAGATCCCGTCCGGGAGCCGCAACAAGTACGAGTGGGACGACGAGCTCGGCGGCCTGACGCTCGACCGGCGCCTCTTCACCTCGATGAGCTACCCGGCGGACTACGGCTTCGTCGAGGGCACGCTGGCCGAGGACGGCGACCCGCTCGACGCGCTCGTGCTCGTCGCCGAGCCGACCTTTCCCGGCTGCCGGATCCGCGTCCGGGCGGTCGGCGTCTTCCACATGGCCGACGAGAAGGGCCCCGACGAGAAGGTGCTCTGCGTGCCGCTGAACGACCCGTCGTGGAGCGCCGTCTCCGACATCCACGACGTCCCGCCCCAGCTCCGGAACGAGATCGAGCACTTCTTCCAGGTCTACAAGGACCTCGAGGCCGGATCGACGGAGACGCGCGGCTTCGGCAACCGCGCGGAGGCGCGGCAGATCATCGGCGCGTGCAGGGAACGTGCGGGCTCGGGCGGGCTCTGCTAGCCTGAGTCGAGTCATGTCCGGGATCTCGAACGCAGACGTGAGCCGGCTCCGCTTCTAGCGGCACCGGTCCGTCCTCGTTCGATCTTCCTCTTCACGATCCCAAGGAGCATGACGTGGTTTTGCGTGACGCGGTTTTGCAGCAAGCAGCAGTCTCGGTCCGTGACCTCGAGAAAGGCTTCACCCGCCGCAAGGGCCTGACCCGGCGGCGCCGGGCCGCGCTCGCGGGCGTCAGCTTCGAGATCGCCCGCGGCGAGTGCGTCGCGATCCTCGGCCAGAACGGCTCGGGGAAGTCGACGCTCGTCCGCGTGCTCTCGACGCTCCTCCTGGCCGACGGCGGCCAGGTGCGCGTCTTCGGCAACGACGTCTTCAAGGAAGCGCGGACCGTGCGCCGGCTCGTCAACCGCGTGTCGGTCGAGGCGAGCTTCTTCAAGAAGATGAGCGCCGCCGAGAACCTGTCGTACGCGGCGCGGTTCTACGGGATGGGGCCGCGCGAGACGCGCGAGCAGATCCCGCGCATCCTCGAGCGGGTCGGCTTCCCGTCGAGTCGCCGCGGCGAGTCGATGGAGAGCCTCTCGCGCGGCATGCAGCAGAAGGTCGCGCTTGCGCGGGCGCTCCTCACCTCGCCGGTGCTGCTCCTGCTCGACGAGCCGACCACCGGGCTCGACCCCCGGTCGAAGCAGGAGGTGCAGGCGTTCATCCGCGAGATCCGGGCGACGAACGACTCCACGATCCTCCTCTGCACCCACGACCTGCAGGAGGCCGAACAGCTCGCCGACCGCGTCGGCCTGCTCGACCGCGGCGAGCTCCTGTTCCTGGAGCCTGTCGAGGACGTCAAGCGGCGCTACGGCGTGGACACGCTCGAGGAGGCGTTCTTCGCCGCCACCGGCCGCAGCTTCGAGGACGAGAAGACGGAGGACGACGAGGACAGGGAGGTGTTCGCGTGATGGCGGCGGTCGACGTCACCCGGCGCTTCACCCGCAGGCGCGTCCTGCGCGACGAGCTGATCGGCCTCTACGGGGTCGTCGAGCGCAACGTGTACCTGACCAAGCGCTACCTGCTGTGGGATCTCGCGTTCCTGCTCTGGACGGTCGCGAACACGCTGACGATCGTGTTCATCGCCCGCGGCGTCGGCGTGGGGCCCGCGGCGCGGAACGAGCTCGAGACCAAGCTGCTCGTCGGCGGCGTCATCTGGGCGTTCCTCGGCATCATCTTCGAGATCGTCACCGAGACCGTCGCGTGGGAGCGCTGGGAGGGGACGATCGAGTACACGTTCATGGCGCCGGTCTCGCGGCCGGTGCACCTGATCGGCATGGGCGTGTACGCCGTCATCTACGGCCTCGTCCGTGCCGCGCTCGTGTTCGCGGCCGTGGTGGCGTTCATCGGCATCCATCTCGCGCACCCGAACTACGGGGCCGCCGTCGCGCTGCTCGGGATCGCCTCCGTCTCGTTCATCGGCGTCGGGATGATGACCGCGGTGCTGCCGCTCGTCTCCCCGGAGAAGGGCACCCAGCTCGGGTTCGTCGCGCAGGGGCTGATGCTCGTCGTCTCCGGCGTCTACTACCCGGTGTCCGTGCTGCCGGGCTGGATGCAGTGGGTGGCGAAGATCTCGCCGGCGACCTACGCCCTGCGCGGCAACCGCGAGCAGATCCTCCACGGCTCCGGCCTCGCCTGGGCCGACGTCTGGCCGCTGCTCGTGATCGGCGCGTTCTCGATCCCGATCGGCCTCGCCGTGTTCAAGGCGGGCGAGCGGTTCGCCAAGAAGCGAGGCAAGTTGAAGCGGTCGGGTTAAGCTCGACCCGACCCCGACGAGGAGCTGAGCACCATGGCGATGATCGAGAGCAAGGACCGGGCCACCTCCGACCCCGCGGCGCGGCGGGACGTCCTCGAGCGGCTGGTGGCGGACGAGATCGAGTACGTCCTCTTCTGGTTCACCGACATCGAGGGCCACCTGAAGAGCTTCGCGATCACGCCGTCGGAGCTCGAGGGGGCGCTCGACGACGGCATGGGCTTCGACGGCTCGTCGATCACCGGCTTCAACGCGATCGAGGAGTCCGACATGGTCGCGATCCCCGACCCGACCACCTATCGCGTCATGCCGACGAGCGACGGCGAGGCGAAGGTCGCGCGGATGATCTGCGACATCGTCAAGCCCGACGGGGAGCCGTACGAGGGCGATCCGCGCTACGTCCTGCGGCGCGCGCTCGCCCGCATGGAGTCGCTCGGCTTCGACACGTTCAACGTCGGCCCTGAGCTCGAGTACTTCCTCTTCAAGAGCAAGGAGTCGCCGGAGACGCTCGACGAGGGCGGCTACTTCGCCATGACCGCCCTCGACGCCGCCACCGAGCTGCGCAACGAGACGATCCGGGCGCTCGAGAAGATGGGAATCGCGATCGAGTACCACCATCACGAGGTGGCTCCGTCGCAGCACGAGATCGACATGCGCTACGCCTCGGCGCTCGACATGGCCGACGCGACCATCACCTACCGGCTCGTCGTGAAGGAGATCGCTGCGAAGCAGGGCGTCTACGCGACGTTCATGCCGAAGCCGCTCTTCGGCGAGAACGGCTCGGGCATGCACACGCACATGTCGCTCTTCAAGGACGGCCGCAACCAGTTCTTCGACGAATCGGACGCACACCACCTCTCGCCGGCCGGCAAGCAGTTCATCGCCGGCCTCCTGCGGCACGCGCGCGAGATCTCCGCCGTCTTCGCGCAGTGGGTGAACTCCTACAAGCGGCTCGTGCCCGGCTACGAGGCGCCCGTGTACGTCGCCTGGTCGCAGCGCAACCGCTCGGCGCTGATCCGCATCCCGCTCTACAAGCCGGGCTCGGAGCAGGCGACCCGGGCCGAGATCCGCTGCCCCGACCCCGCCTGCAACCCGTACCTCACCTTCGCGGCGCTCCTGCACGCGGGGCTCGAGGGGATCGAGAACGGCTACGAGCTGCCGGATCCGATGGAGACGAACCTCTACCACCTGACGGCCGAGGAGCGCCGCGAGCGCGGCATCGTCTCGCTGCCGGAGACGCTCGGCGAGGCGATCGACGAGTTCGCGGCGTCGGAGCTCATGCGCCGCGCGTTCGGCGACCACATCTTCTCGAACTACGTGAGGCTGAAGCGGTCGGAGTGGGACGAGTACCGCGTGCAGCTCACGCAGTGGGAGCTCGACCGCTACCTCGGGGTGCTGTAGCCGGCCGGACTAGAGGAAGGTGCGGATCGACTCGCGGTCGACGCGGAGGCCGATCACCTTCGCGCCGTCGTCGATCTGCTCGATCGAGTCCGCGGGGACGAGCCGGCGGCGCCGCGGGAAGAAGCCGGAGCGGACGGACAGCGCGTCCGGGCTCTCGGGCGAGGTGCCGTACATCGGGCACTCGACCGTCCCGACGACGCGGCCCCGGGCGTCGGCGACCAGGAAGCCTTGAGTGCGGCGGAGGTCGACGGCGAGGGCGCTCACGGTTCGGAACCTATTCCCGCTCTACGAGGAAAACCCTCGCCCCCGGTAAACCTTTTGTGAAACCGCGCGTCACGAGCCCCACTTGCCCGACATGGCGAGCCACGCGACGCCCAGCGCGGCGAGGTAGACGGCGGAGAGCCCCGCGGCGAGCCGGCCGGCGAGCGCCGTGCCGGAGCGGTGCCACCAGTACGCCGCTCCGATCAGGAGCAGCAGCAGGAGGAGGCCGCCGTCGGCGATCGCGAACCCGATCCCGAGCCAGGCCGGGTCGCCGTGCCCGCTCCAGCCTTCCGTCGAGTAGATCCACTCGGCGCCCGCACGCATGAGGATGTAGTCGGGGATGCCGGCGAGGGCCGCCAGCAGCGCGGCGCGCCGCAGGAACGCTGCGCCCGGGCCCCCCCGTGCGGCGAGCGACACGATCAGCACCGTGAGGATGCCGCCGAAGAGCGCCATCGCCCCGAGCACGTGCAGGAAGAGCGGCCAGAACGGGCGCGAGTAGCCGATCACGAGCCGGGCTTCCAGATCATGACGACGAGGATGGCGAGGGTCGCGGCGCCGGCCGCGTAGGAGACGGCGGTGCCGCGGGGGTCACGGAGCAGCGAGCGGAGCTCGTCGGTCGAGGCGTCGTCTTCGGCGGCGAGCCGCTCGGCGAGCTCGCGCGAGCGCTCCTGGTGGCGGCCGCCGATGCCGCCGAGCGCGTTCGCGACGACCCACAGGACGAGGGCGAGCCAGATCCACGCGGCGCCGAACGAGTAGCCGCGCTCGTGCCAGAGCCAGAGGCCGAAGACGAGCGTCCCGGCGACGCCGACGCCGATCACGGGCAGGGTCAGCCGGATCAGCTTCAAGAGCGCCGCCGTCTCGCTCGGCCGCTCGGAGCGCACGGCGAGGAAGTTGAGGGTCGCGGCGGCGACCGAGCCGCCCACGAAGAAGAAGCCCGCCGTCACGTGCAGCATCAGCAGCCACTGGGTGGTGCTCAAGGGGTTCGAGCGTACCCTTGCTCGCGGATGGAAACCGCCGAACGTCACCTGCGCCTGCTGAGCGACACCGTCGAGGCGGTCAACTCGACGCTCGACCTGCAGGAGGTGCTCGGCCTCGTCGCCGACAAGGTCGCGGACGCGCTCGAGACGGAGGCCTGCTTCGTCTACCTGTACGACGAGCGGAGCGACGAGCTCGTGCTGCGCGCGACGCACGGGACGCGTCTGGACGAGCTGACCCGCCGGCCGCGAATGCGGCCCGGCGAGGGGATCACCGGCTCGGCGGCGGCGGCGCGGGCGCCTGTGATGCTCGCGTCGCAGGCGCACCTCGACCCGCGCTTCAAGCACTTCCCGAACCTGCCGGAGGACGAGTACGAGTCGATCCTCGCCGTGCCGATCCTGACGCGCGACGGCACGCTCGAAGGCGCGCTCAACGTCCGCACCCGCCGGCCGCGGACGTTCACCGAGGACGAGGTCGAGCTGCTGCTGACGATCGCCGCGCAGGTGGCGCAGTCGATCGAGCACGCGAAGCTGTACGCGGAGGCGCAGCGGCGCGTCCACGAGCTCGAGGCGCTCGCGCGCATCTCCGAGGCCGTCTCGGAGTCGCTGTATCTCGAGGAGTCCCTCGAGGCGATCGTCAAGACGACGATGGACGCGCTCGCCGCGACCGGCGCCGCGCTCGTCCTCGACGACGGCCGGATCGCCTGGCCCGAGGGCGTCGCGTCGACGCACGCGATCCGTCAGCCGCTGCGCTGGCGCGGCCGGCAGATCGGCGAGCTCGTCGCCGACCGCGAGACGCCGTTCACCGACGCCGACCGGGAGCTGCTCGCGTCGATCGCGACGCACGCGGCGGTCGCGCTCGAGCACGGGCGCGCCGTCCTGCGCGGCGTGCTCGCACAGGAGATCCACCACCGGGTCAAGAACAACCTGCAGACGGTCGCGTCGCTCCTTCGCCTGCAGGCGCGCTCGGCCGAGTCGGTCGACCCGCGCGAGGCGCTCGAGCACTCGGTCAACCGGATCCTCGCGATCGCCGCCGTGCACGAGCTGCTGACCGAGCGGCGGGACGAGGACGTCGACCTCGCCGACCTGATCGACCGCCTGCACGCGATGCTCGTGCAGGGCGTCGGCGCCGGCAAGGAGGTGACCGCCGCGCTCGAGCCGGTGTCGCTCCCGGGCGCGCG
>Ga0070741_10007250_pt1 | contig 23108 bp, 25 predicted proteins | sample Coa_R1_4_FD_66440 | JGI IMG/M metagenome (GOLD analysis project Ga0070741, IMG submission 66440) | Surface soil microbial communities from Centralia Pennsylvania, which are recovering from an underground coalmine fire - Coalmine... | ecosystem: Environmental > Terrestrial > Soil > Unclassified ... | reverse complement strand
TTTAGGCGGTCCGGCTGAAGCCTCGATTCCAGTTAAAATGAACACACTTGCCAATGTCCAGTAAAGGTACACGCTGGGAGTCAAACCGATGATTCTGAACAAACCCAAACCGCGTCCCGGCGACCCCTCGTCGGACATTGCCCATTTTCGCCGCGCGGGGCTCGACATGTTCTTTGCCCCGCGCAGTGTTGCCGTGATTGGCGCGTCCGAAAAACCGCGCAGCGTCGGGCGAACAGTTCTGCGCAATTTGTTGGATTCGCCGTTCGGCGGCGCGGTGTACCCCATTCATCCGTCACAGTCCCAAGTCCTCGGCATCAAAACGTATGCCAATGTCGCCGCGACCCCCGAACCGATTGACCTTGCGATTATTGTGACGCCTGCCGTAACGGTGCCCGACTTGATTCAAGAATGTGCGGCGGCGAATGTAAGCGGCGCGATTATTATTTCTTCCGGCTTTCGCGAAATCGGCGCCGAGGGCGCGGCGCTCGAACAAAAAATTTGGGAAAATGCGCGCCGCGACGCCGCCGAATCCGGCGCCATTTCCACGCAACCCCTTCGCATCCTCGGTCCAAATTGCCTCGGCGTCATGAACCCGCACAAAGGTTTGAACGCGACCTTTGCCGGTACCTTGCCGCGCAAAGGCGGTATCGGTTTTGTGACACAAAGCGGCGCGCTCGGTACGGCGGTGTTGGATTGGAGCATTCGCGAAAATTTTGGGTTCAGCGCGTTCATTTCCGTCGGCTCGATGCTCGACGTGGGTTGGGGCGAATTGATTGATTATCTCGGCGCGGACGAGCATACCCAAAGCATTGTGCTGTACATGGAGACGGTCGGCGACGCGCGCGCGTTTCTTTCGGCGGCGCGGCAGGTGGCTTTGGACAAACCGATTATTATCTTGAAAGCGGGGCGTTCGGAACCGGGCGCGCGGGCGGCGGAGCGCCACACCGGCGCGGCGATGGAGAATGACGCGGTGCTCGATGCCGCCTTTCGCCGCGCGGGCGCGTTGCGCGTGGATACGCTCGCCGATTTGTTTCATATCGCCGAGGTGCTTGCCAAACAACCGCGTCCCAAAGGACCGCAGCTCGCGATTTTGACCAATGCCGGCGGTCCCGGCGTGCTGGCGACCGATTCGCTCATCCAGTACGGCGGCGCGCTGGCGAATCTCACCGCCGAGACGATTGCGCAATTGGATGGAATTTTGCCGCTGCATTGGAGTCACAGCAATCCGGTGGATATCTTGGGCGACGCCGAACCCGCGCTGTATGCCAAAGCGATGCAAGTCGTGGCGCACGACCCGCAGACGGACGGTGTGCTGGCAGTGCTGACTCCGCAGGCGATGACCGACCCGACCGCGTCCGCCGATGCCATCAAACCGTTCGCGCAAATGCGCAAGCCGCTGCTCGCGGCATGGATGGGCGGTGCGGAAGTGGAGGTGGGCGCGAATATCTTGCGCGGGGCGGGCATTCCGGTTTTTTCGTACGCCGACGACGCAGTGCGAATGTTTGGTTATTTATGGCGCTACAGCGAAAACTTGCGCGCGTTGTACGAGACGCCCACCGCGCCGGCGCTCGAGGTGGACGACGGCGTGCGCGTGCGCGTGCGTGCCATCATTGATCGCGCGCGGCAGGAGAAACGTACCCTGTTGACGGAAGATGAATCACAGCAAATTCTCACAGCGTATGGCATTCCCTTTGTCGAAACGCGGATGGTGACGACGGCGGCGCAAGCGGTCAAGGCGGCGGATGCGCTCGGCTATCCCGTCGTCATGAAATTGAACACCGATCGGATTTTGCGCAAGCTCGATTACGACGGTGTCATTCTCAACATCACGAACGCGAACAATGTGCGCGCCACCTTCCGCGCCGTCAAGAATACGGTCACGACTCTGTTGGGCAAAGAAAAATTTCGCGGGGTTCTTTTACAGCCGATGTTGAATTTGCGCGGCGGGTACGCGCTGCACATTGGCAGTATGCTCGACGCGCAGTTTGGTCCGGTCCTGCGTTTTGGCGCCGAGAAACGTCCGCCGCCCGCAAACATCAAAGGGATGCCAAATAACGGCGAGCTGACGACGCGACTTTTGCTCGACGCGCGTTTTCGCGATGACGCGTTGGGCTTGCCGCCGCTCAACACGACGCTGGCGCGGCGCATGATGGAACACACGCGCGTCTACAGCATTTTGCGCGAGGCGAATGTGGACACGCGCGAATTGGAGCAGGTGCTGGCGCGGTTCAGTCAACTTGTCGTCGAGCAGCCGTGGATCAAGGCGATTGAAATTCATCCGTTGATGGTGCTGCCGCCGTTTGCGGACGAAAAGGACGGCGCGACGCGCGTGCTCGCGTTGGATGCGCGCGTTTTGCTGCACGACCCCGCGTTAAAAGAAAACGAACTGCCGCGCCCGGTGATTCGCCCGTATCCCGCGCAGTACGTCGAACCATTCAATCTCCGCGATGGCACGCCCGTCACGATTCGCCCGATTCGTCCCGAAGACGAACCGCTCTTGATTCGCTTTCACGAAAGCTTGTCCGAGCAGAGTGTGTACTTGCGCTATTTTCACGCGTTGAATTTATCGCAGCGCATCGCGCATGAGCGCCTCGCGCGCATTGCCACGAACGATTACGACCGCGAAATTGCGTTGGTCGTCGAACGCGCGCTGCTGCCGGTTTCGCGCGACGGCGGGGGGGGGGGCGAAGCGCGCGAAATTCTCGCCGTCGCGCGTCTGAGCAAATTGCGGCATACCGGCGACGCCGAATTTGCCATATTGATTCGCGACGATTGGCAGCGCCAGGGATTGGGCACCACGCTGTTGGCAAAATTGATTGAAATCGGACGCGTCGAAGGCGTCAAACGCATCGTCGGCGAAATTCTACCCGAGAATACGGGCATGAAGCGCGTCGCAGAAAAATTGGGCTTTACGCTCAAATACGACCTCGAGGCGGGACTCACGCACGCGGTGTTGCAATTGTAAAGGAACGTTATGCTATAATCGTTATGACAAGGTTGTTATCAACGCATGCGCACCGTTGAATTTCGCCGCTTGTTTGACGAAAAGAATGCCGCACGCATTCGATTTGTGCTTGACCGTGATCAAGTGATTGAATTCATCGTGCAGCTCGAGTGTTTATTCGACGACGAGTGGGTGCCAATTGTGCGCTATGACACGGCACATGGTTTTGCGCACCGCGATTTGTTGCATCCGTCTCGCCCGACCGAGAAAAAAGAAATGCCAGTCAATAATTTTAATGAAGGGCTGACGTTTGCGATTCGCGATCTTGCTGTCAATTGGGAGAAATATCGCGAGAGGTATAGAGCATGGCGAAAGCAATGAACCGCAAGCCCCGGCGAATTGTCGAACGAAATATCGCATTGCTGGACAGGTTGATGCGTTATCTCTTGGCGGAACCACAAATCTTTTCTGCTTTGCCCGACAACTTTGAATTGGTTATTCTTCCCGAAGACGATCCCGAAATTCGGCTGTACAACCTCGAACTCTTGGATCGTTTGGGCAGTGAAGGGAAACCGATTGTGTTTGCGCGCATTCCAGCGGCGCGCACGCGAGGTTGGAAACGTGCGCGACCCCATTTATACGTTCCTGTGGCAACCTGAAACGCGTCTCACTGTTTCATATTATCGCGGACTCAATCCCCACTTCCGCCGCACATTTCGCTCCAGCGGTGAAAATACTGCGCGGTCCACTGCCAAGCCTAACGCGATGATGACGAGCATGACCGCCATCACTTGCGCCAAATCATTCAAGTCGCGTCCCATCGCCAAAAGTTGTCCCAGTCCGAGTGTGATGTAAATCAATTCGCCCGCCATTAACGAACGCCACGCGAACGACCACCCCAAACGCAAGCCCGTGAGAATCGAGGGCAGCGCGGCAGGGAAAATCACATGGCGATATAGATTCCACCCGCTCGCGCCGAGATTGTGCGCCGCGCGCAAATATGGCGGCGGCGTATTTTTCACCCCCCCCTCCGCCGCAATCGCAATCGAAAGCACCGCGCCCATGACTACGACAAACAGAATCGCGCTTTCGTTCAAACCGAACCAAATGAGCGCGAGCGGCAGCCAGCAAATACTCGGCAGGGTCTGCAAGCCGTTCAACACCGTGCCAAGCGTGTCGCTTAAAAAGCGCACGCGCCCAAGGAGCAATCCCAGCGGCAAACCGATGACCAGCGAAATGCCAAACCCGATGCAAATACGCATCATGCTGACGCCAATCGCAATCGGATACGACCCGTCCATAAAGCCGCCGACCAGACTCTGCGCCACCGCCGATGGTGAGGGAAAAATGTACGGAGCCCACAGTTTCAGACGAAACAAAATTTCCCATGCGGCGAGGAGCGCGGCAAAAAAAATCACTTGATTGAAAAATTTCGCGAGCTGTGATTTTTTCATACACCCCCCCTTTTCCAAAATCCGCGCTCTGCCGCGAGGACGCGATCCACTTCGGTTCGCAATTCGGCGCTGATGGCGCGCGTGTATTCGACCAACGCGTGGTCTTCCATGCTGCGCGGACGCGGCAGGTCAATGCGAAATTCGCGGAGGATGCGCCCCGGTCGCGCGGACATGACCAGAACACGGTCGCCGAGCCGCACGGCTTCGCGCACATTGTGCGTGACAAATACGATGGTCTTGAGGGTTGACGCCCAAATCTCTTCCAATTCCACATGCAGCAAATCGCGCGTTTGCGCGTCGAGCGCGGCGAAGGGTTCGTCCATGAGAAGCACGGCGGGGTCTACCGCCAGCGCGCGGGCGAGGGCAACGCGCTGCTTCATGCCGCCGGAAAGTTCGTGCACCGCTGCGTGTTCAAAGCGCGCGAGATGCACCATTCTCAGATAACGCGCGGCAAGCGCCTCGCGTTCCCGTTTTGGCTTGTGCTGCATCGCCAAGCCGAACGCAATATTTTCGATCACGTCGAGCCACGGGAACAACGTCGGATCCTGGAAGATGACGACGCGGTCAGTACTCGGACCGCGCACCTCTTTGTCTCCATCCAAAATCCTGCCTTGATAGTCCGGGTCAAGTCCGGCGATGAGCGAAAGCAAGGTGGATTTGCCGCAGCCGGACGGACCGAGCAAACACAGAAACTCGCCCCGGGCAACATCAAAGGAAACATCGTCCAGCACGTGGACAATGGATTTATTGCCGGCAAAAGATTTCTTAACCTGTTGAACCGAGAGCGTAACCGTCTTGGTCGGCGTTGACAGCGCGGTCGTAGAGAAAAGGGGAGGGGCTTGGACGAACATATTGGGTTGTTTTCTCCGGTGTTTTATTTGACGGCTGCCAACCCTTGCTCGGCGAGGGCTTGATTTAGCAGTGTGAGGTCATAGAGGTGGGAAAGGTCGGGCTTGGTCTTGCCCAAAAATCCGAGCGCGAAAGCATGTTCGGCAGACGCATACAACGAAGCCGAAAGCGGGTCGTACGTAAAATCGAGGCGCGTCCACGCGTCATCCAAAATGTCCTCGCGGAGTGCGGCATTCGTCAAACGCTTGATTGCGGCGTTGACAATTTTTTTCGCGTCGGCAGGATTTTGTTGAATCCAACGCGTGACCTGAATGTGGGCGATCAGCCATTTTTGAACAAGGTCAGGATGCGCATCGAGAAATTGTTTGCGGACGATGATGTTTGTGGTGACGAATTGGCGGTTCTGCCACAAATCGCGTTCGTCCAGCAAAATTTGTCCGCCCGCTTCGCGCACCAAACGCGCGCCCCACGGCTCCGGCACCCACGCCGCGTCGAGTTCCTTTTTGGCAAACAGTGTCAGCGTGTCTGCATTCTTGGTCGGCAAGACCTGGACGGTGCCGCCCTTATCAGTCGTCTGTAAATTGTTTTGCAACAAATAATAACGCGCGGCAATGTCTTGCGTGTTCCCCAATTCGGGTGTGGCAAGTTTTTTGCCCGCCAAATCCGCTGCCGATTGGATCTTCGCGTCGCGGCGCACGACTAGAACACTGCCGCCGCTCGCCGCGCCGGAAACGATACGCAGTGCCTCGCCGTTCGATTTGATATAACCGTTGATCGCGGGGCTGGGTCCGATATAGCCAATATCAATCGCGCCCGCGAACAGCGCTTCAATTTCGGTCGGACCGGCGTTGAACGTTTTCACGTCAATGGTCACATTGTCGCCGAGTTCTTTTTGGAACGCGCCGTTTTGAATGCCGACGAGCGCTTGGGCGTGGGTGATGTTGGGGAAATAGCCGACGCGGATTGTAAGCTTTTCTATGTTCGGCTGGGGAGTGAGGATGACGGGTGTGGAGGCTTGTTGTGGCGCGCACGCTAAAAGCGCGATAGGAATGCCTAGAATGAGCAACCATTTCAGTTTCAACATGCGTGCATGCTCCTGTGAAGAGTTTCTGAATTCCTAGTAAAATAGTATGATTTTGGGACAAAAGGATGGCGGCACATTTTGGTGGAGGCAAGTATTGACCAAGTGCCGCACGGCAGAAAATTTATTCTACTATTCCACTAGGATTAGTATGCTTATAGTATAAACGACACGCGCCGTGCTGTCAAGAGGCAAATTCTTTGACTCACAAACGCTTGACACACCCGTGCGCTTGTGATACCGTTCCGACCGAATTGGTGGGGGAAACGATGAAACTCACTTCGCGCAGTGAATACGCGCTGCTCGCGCTCGTCTATTTGGCGCGTCAAGATTCCGGCATATACGTTTCGGTCGACGCCATATCAAAGGCGCAAAAAATTCCGCCGAAATTTCTCGAGCAGATCATGTTGGCGCTGAAACACGCGCGCTATGTGCACAGCGTCAAAGGGCAGCATGGCGGCTATCGTCTCGCCAAGGCGGCAGAGAAAATTACGCTGGCAGAAATCATTCGCCTCTTTGACGGCGCGCTCGCCCCCACCGAATCGGTCAGTAAATATTTTTACGAGTCCACGCCGATTGAAAAAGAGCGGGGTCTGATTCGCGTATTCAAACAGGTGCGCGATCAGATTGCCGAAATTCTCGAAAACACCACGCTCGCGGACGTGGCATAGCTGCCTCGCGCGCATTACAATTTCCTTTCGTTTTTGGGTTGACAGAAATTAAATGGCTATGCGTATTGACATTGGCACGGGCGTTTTGTATAATCAGAACAAATGTTCCAATTGCGCCGCCGCCTCCATCTGCAAGCCGACCGCATCGAGTCCGTGCTCGCGCTCCACAAAGCGCCCGCGCGTGTGACCGGCGGACGCGTGACCGCGCGCACGATTCAATTTCATCTCGCGCCCGCGCCCACGACCAAAATCAGCCGCGTCGAAAATCTCGCCGAAGAAATGGCGCTCGCGCTGGGCGCGTCCACCGCGCGCGTTGCCCGCGAAAACGGCGCGCTTTATATCGAGATTCCGCGCCGCGACGCGCGCATGCTGCATTTTGCCGAATTGGTCGCGCAGCTGCGCGCCGATGCGCGCCTTTGCCATGCACTGCGCGTGCCGGGCACGACACTTTTGGGCGTTACAGCGGACGGCTTGCCGCTGTTGCTGCGTCTCGGCAGCGCGGATGTGCCGCATCTGTTGATTGCAGGCACGACCGGTTCAGGCAAGAGCCAAGCCGCGCGCACGATGCTGGCGGCGCTGGTTTTGTTTCAACCCGAACGCGAGGCGCAGCTGTTGATTGTTGACCCGAAGGGGAGCGATTTCGCTGACTTTGACGGGCTGCCGCATTTGGTGTGTCCACCGGTGCAAGATGTGGATACGGCGCGCGAGCGCTTGGAATGGCTGACCGACGAAATGCAGCAGCGGCAGGCGGCGCGCGTGCAGAGACCGCGCATCGTCGTGTTGCTTGACGAATTGGCGGACTTGCTGATGCAGGGCGGCGACGGGGTGGAAGAAATGTTGACGCGTTTGGTGCAGCGCGGGCGCAGCGCAGGAATATGTATCATCGGTTGTACGCAAAAGCCGACGGCAAGCGTATTGGGCAATTTGGTTACGGCAAATTTTCCGGTGCGGCTCGTCGGCAAAGTGACATCGGCGCACGAGGCATTAATCGCGTCGGGCATCGCGAAAAGCGGCGCGGAAAAATTGAGCGGACGCGGCGATTTCTTGTTGATTGCGAATGGCGAAAAAACGCGCGTCCAAATCGCATATTTGCCGCGCGCGGAAAAAGGCGCGCGGCTTGATTCCTTCGCGCGCGGCGTGAACGGATAACGAATTCATTTGTGACGCGTTCGGGCAAACGTAGTGCGAATAAATTCGTTATGCCGGAATGTTCGAGGACAAAATATGGTTTGGCGCACAGGAGTGATTTTGGCAATTATTGTTGCCGCCGCCGTGCTCGCGTATCAAATCGGTTCGCGCTTGTCGGATGAAGCGATTATGACGATTGTGGGTGTGTTGTGCGGCATCGGCGCGAGTATTCCAGTCTCGATTGGGCTGCTGCTCGCGTTGACGCGCGAGCGAAGCACGTACGCCGATGACCGCGAGGCGGATGTGATTTCGGATGTGGCGCCTGCGCCCTACAACGTGTATCGCCCCGACTCGCCGCCGCACCAAGTACCGCCGCAGGCGTCACAGATGCCGCAAATCATTGTCGTCGCGCCGCCCCAGCAGCCGCTTCCGCCAAACGGTTTGCCGTACGGAAATTATCTGCCGCCGCAAACGAATGCGGCACTGCCCCCGCCGATGCAAGAGCGCACGTTCAAAATTGTCGGCGAAGAGGATGAGGAATAAGGGACGCCCCGCTGTCTCCGCGACAGCGGGTTTTTCATTTATAATGATTGGCGATTTATGAAAATCAATCTTGCGTACGGCAAAACGCGTTTGCCGATTGAATTGCCGGGCGAAATCACGACGGTCATCGAGCCGAAATATGCGCAAGGCATTCCGCGCGCGGACGAATTTGACGCGTTGACGCGTGCGCTGCGCGAACCGACGGCGAGCGCGCCGCTGCGCGAACGCGTGAACGCGAACGACCGCGTCGCGATTGTCATCTGCGACATTACGCGCGCGATTCCAACTGCGCGCATGTTACCGCCGCTGCTGCGCGAATTGGAACAGGCGGGCGTGCGCGACGAAAACATCGTGCTTCTCAACGCGACGGGCACGCATCGCGTGAACACGGATGAAGAATTGAAGCGTATGGTCGGCGCGGATGTTTTCGCGCGCTATCGCGTCGAGAATCACGAATGTCATGATGACGACGCGCATACGTTTGTCGGCACGACGCGCGGTGGACGGACCGTGCGCGTGGATACGCGTTTAGTTGACGCTTCGGTGCGGATTTTGACAGGATTCATCGAACCGCATTTTTTCGCGGGCTTTTCGGGCGGACCGAAAATGGTTGTGCCGGGGCTGGCATCGCTCGACACGGTGATGCAGATGCACGACGCGCAGTTGATTGGCGAACCGAACGCGCGGTGGGGCGTGACGCGCAGCAATCCGTTGTGGGAGGAATTGCGCGATGCGGCAGGACTGGCGTTGAATGTTCCCACACTGCATGGGGCGCCGGCGGTTGTATTCAATTACAATGTGACATTGAATCGCGATTTGGACATAACGGGAATTTTCTGCGGCGACCTCGACGCGAGTCACGACGCGGGCTGCGCGTTTGCGCGCGAGGTGGCGATGCAGCGCGTGAGCGAACCGTTCGACATCGTGGTGACGACGAACAGTGGGTATCCGCTCGATTTGAATTTGTATCAGACGGTGAAGGGAATGTCCGCCGCCGCCCAAGTGGTCAAAGAAAATGGCGATATTGTCGTTGCGTCGGAATGTATCGAAGGCGTGCCCGCGCACGGCAAGTACGGCGCACTCTTGCGAAAAGGTTCTACGCCCGAGGAATGGCTGGCGATGATTCATGCGCCGAATTTTTCCGAACACGACCAATGGCAAGTGCAAATTCAGGCACAGATTCAGAAAAAGGCGCGCGTGCATTTGTACGCCGACGGTTTGAACGACGAGGAAATTCGCGCGGCGCAAATTCATCCGATTCGCGATGTCGAAAGCACAGTGCATGAATTGCTGCAAAGAAATCGCGATGCGAAAATTTGTGTCCTGCCCGAAGGTCCGCAGACGATTCCGTATGTGGAAAGCGGAAAGCAAAATTCGGAAAGCGCAAGTGGATGCTTGAAGCCGGATTCTCTTTGACACGCATTTGACACTCGTGCTACACTCTCGCCCGTGTCCGCTCTGCTTGAAAATGCGCCTGCCGCGCCCGCGCGCGCGGGCAGCGCATCTTTTGCCGAAGCCGCGTTTTGTCCGCTGTGCGGTCGTCGCGCCGACGCGATGCTCCTCGAACTGAATCGGAAGCTTGAACCCCAAATCACGCGTTATTTACGCGCGAAACATCCGCAGTGGAATGAACAACGCGGCGCGTGTCCGCGCTGTGTGCTCGACGCCGTCGCCGCGCAGAGACAACGCCGCCACGCGGAATCCATTCAACATGAATTGCAGCTGCCGTATCCGATTTATTCGGACCAAGAAACCGCGCTCTTGACAACGCCGTACCGGATGCACGCGTATCCGCAGTTCACCGGGCGCGGCGTGGTGATGGCATTCCTCGATTCGGGCTTTTATCCGCATCCCGACCTCACGCAACCGTACAATCGCATTTTGGCGCACGTTGACGCAACCGTGAAAGCGCCAGTGGAGCGACCGCGTTTTCGGCGTCCCGCGCGGACGAGTTGGCACGGCTTGATGACGACGTGCGTCGCGGCGGGCAACGGCTTTTTGTCGGATTACCAATATCGCGGCATTGCCAGCGACGCGCAGCTGGTGCTGGTGAAAACGGGCAATCGGCGCGGGCGGCACATTCGCGAAGCGGATATTTATCGCGCGCTGCAATGGGTCATTCTCCATCAGCATCGCTACAACATTCGCATCGTGAATCTTTCCGTCGGCGGCGACAAACCGTCGGACGGCACGCTGACCGCGCTGGACGAATTGGTCGAAGAAGCGTCGGCGCGCGGCATCGTCGTCGTTTGCGCGATTGGCAATGACAATGCGGAACGCGTGGTGCCGCCTGCGAGCGCGCCGTCGGCGATTACGGTTGGCGGCTTGGACGACCGCAATTCGTTGGAACGCGCGCGGCATCGGTTGTATCCGTCGAATTATGGACGCGGCGGACGCCATGTGCCCAAGCCCGATGTGATTGCGCCCGCGTTGTGGGTTCCCGCGCCGATGCTGCCGCAGACGTGGGTATATAACGAAGGACAGTATTTGTGGAAACTGCTGCACGCGTCGGACGACGAATTGAAAAAATTGCTGCGGACGCGTCGAGCCGAAAAGACATTCAAAAAAGAAACGCTCGCTCTGCCGCCGGACGAAATCCGGCGTGTGATTCGCGCGCGCATGATGGAACAAAAATATATTCACGCGTATTATCAGCACGTGGACGGCACTTCGATGGCGGCGCCGATTGTGAGCGCGGTCGTCGCGCAAATGTTGGAAGCGAATCCGACGTTGACGCCCGCACAGGTGGAAACAATCCTTAAGGAAACTGCGCGTCCGCTGGAACATTTTTCGCAAGCGCAGCAAGGACATGGCGTGTTGAATGCCGCACATGCTGTCGCGTACGCGCTGCGCGCGCCGAATGGGGCGTTGGAAAACTTGCCGCTTTCGCCGCAAGTCAACGCGGACCATGTGTTGTTCACCTATTACGACGTCAAAGCGCGCGCGGTGTGCGTCGTCGGCGATTGGGATGGGTGGCGACCGCATACGCACGTTTTGCGCGAACGCGCGCCCGGTGTGTGGCAAGGCATCGTCGCGCGTCCGCCGCGCGGCGTTCATGCATACAAATTTTTGGTCGAACACGAAACACAATGGCTGTGGCGCGGCGACCCGGAAAATTTGAACCGCATCGAAGATGGCGCGGGAGGAGAGTATTCGATGCTGGAAATTGGAAGTTAGAAATTCGAGATTCGAGATTCGAGATACCAAATCGAATTTTGAATTTGCAATTTTGAATTTTGGATTTGCGGCACGCGACAAAGGAGCAACATGCAGCGTTTCATTGACGGCTGGCACAGTCCGAGTTTGAACAAGTGGATGGATATTGTGACGTACGGGCATTATGGTTTTCCGCTGCTGCTGTTCCCGACGGCGGCGGCGGATTTTTTGGAATATGAACGCTTTCAATTGATTGACGCTATCGCCCAGTGGATTGACGACGGCAAAGTCAAAGTGTTTTCGATCAACAGCATCAACAATGAAGCGTGGCTGAATCGCGGACTGCATCCGGGCGCGATGGCGTGGCGGCAGGTGGAATACAACAAATACATTTGCGATGAAGTGGTGCCGTATATTTGGAACAGTTGTCGCGGGCGGTTTGGCATTATTACGTGCGGCGCGTCGCTCGGCGCGTATCACGCGATGAATCAACTGTGCCGTCGTCCCGATTTGTTTGCGGGCACGATTGCGATGAGCGGCGATTATGATATTCGTCATTACATGCGCAGCGATTATCACGACGACAATGTATATTTCAACAATCCGGTGGAATATGTGCCGAATCTCGGCGGTGAGTATTTGCAGATGCTCCAACACAAAGGCGACATTTTCATTGCGACGGGACAGGGGGCGTATGAAAATCCGGGCGCGTCGCGTTATTTCTCGGATTTGCTGAATGCAAAAGGCATTCCGCACGAACTCTCGGTGTGGGGACCCGAATGGACACACGACTGGCCCACCTGGCGCGCGATGATGCGGTATTTTATCGGGGAGAGGTATTGAACTTGCGGAATTCGGATTTGGCAGAGTGGACACGTTGAGGAAGGCGATTCTCAAGAGCGAATGAGTGTGGTATAAAATAGCAACGATGGTAACCAAAGAACTGATTACGGAGCTGAAACAAAAAAACCTCTCCGGGCTATATGGTCTTATTCAAGCTCAGGCGGATAGCCGTGAGCTTCTTTTTGTGTTGGAAAATCTTGGCTATCTGCCTCATGGTTTTGACGCAACGGTTCTTGTTTCCTTTTTGAAACACCCAAATGACCAAGTCAGGTTTTGGACGGTAAAGAACCTTGGCAAGACGGCTGACCCCAAGCTCCTGCAAATCTTGTTTGAAACTGCTAAGCAAGATACTGATTCGATGGTTCGGCGCGAAGCGGTTTCGTCAATTGGGCGTATGCGCCTCCCCAAAGCAGTTCCATATCTCGCGCAACTCTTGGACGACAACGACCCCAAAATTGTGCTCCAAGCGATTCGTGGTTTGCTCGTCTTTCGTTCGAACCTGCACGTTCAAGAAAGGCTCAAGAAACTTGAAACGCACCCCAATGAAATGGTGCAAAGCGTCATCCGCCGCGAATTTTCGCAAAACTCGAATGGACATCAAGATAAAAGCGAACATGCCAAGTCGCCTGATTTTATGAAAAACGTCGTCGTGCATGGCGACGTGAGAGAAATTCTCAAGTATGTTCCAAACGAGTCCATTCATCTCACTTTTACTTCCCCGCCCTATTACAATGCGCGTGATTATTCGATTTATCCAAGCTATAATGATTATCTGGATTTCCTTACTCAGGTGTTTTGTGAGGTGCACCGCGTGACCAAGGAAGGGCGCTTCTTGATTGTCAACACTTCGCCCGTTATTGTGCCGCGTACAAGTCGCGCTCACTCGAGCAAACGCTATCCAATCCCGTTTGACCTTCATGCGCGGCTTGTTCAAAACGGATGGGAATTCATTGACGACATTATTTGGCTTAAACCCGAAAGCAGCGTCAAGAATCGCAATGCCGGGTTTTTGCAGCATCGCAAACCACTAGGTTACAAGCCCAATCCGACGACAGAATATTTGATGGTGTACCGCAAGCAAACGGACAAGCTCTTGGATTGGAACATGCGCGCGTATGATTGGAAAACAATTGAAGAGAGTCGTATCAAAGGAGATTATGAGACATCGAATGTTTGGAGAATTGATCCAACATTTGACCGAGTGCACAGCGCGGTTTTCCCGATTGAACTATGCAATCGAGTGATCAAATTCTATTCCTACAAAGGAGACTTGGTCTTTGATCCATTTGCGGGAAGTGGAACCTTTGGAAAGGCGGCTAGAAATCTACAGCGTTTTTTCTTTTTGACGGAGCAAGAGCAGAAATATGTGGAGCGGATGAAACAAGATTTACTGACCCAAGATCTATTCGGACAAGAAACACGGTTTTGGAGCCTTGAGGAATTTCGCGCCCACTCAGGCGCTAGTCATGTTCGGTAACAGCGCATACTCACTGTAAGCGAGTTTCAAGTAGGACGCTGCAAGAATTCTTTCTTGCAGCGTTTTTTGTTTGCGACGGTCAACAGCAATTCGATATTCCTATGCAGAATAATCTATTTTGGATTATTGCGTTTATTTTGGCATCTTCTTTGTTGAGGAGACATGATTTTGGCGAAACGGAACCCGAACGCTTATGCGAAACTTGGTGCTTTGCTCAAGCAGGCGCGCCTTGAAGCAAATCTAACGCAGACCGAGGTGGCGAAGTTACTTGGCAAGACACAAGCCTACGTTTCCAAGTGTGAGCTGGGCGAAAGACGCATTGATGTAATCGAGTTAGCTGCTTTTGCCAAGCTCTACCGCAAATCACCCTCCTATTTTTTCCCCGGGGCCAGGTGAACATGAGTTTGCCAACGCAACCAGAACTGCAATCCTCTAAAAATCTGCGCCAGTTCCTCAGTGAAAAATTCAAAGAGATCATACTGCGCGGCGACAATGTGATTACTTTGACTTCCAATCTTTCTGGTATCTTTGATCGCGTCACAAGTCCAAATGAGTTTACAGGACCGCTTGTAGAGGCATGGGCACATATACACTTGGCGAAAATCTTGGAAAACTACAACTCGGCAGCCGCAAGGGAACAAGAGTTTGCAGACGCACGCGCCGAATATCAAGGACAATCGGTTTTGTTAAACATCAAGGCAAAAGACCGCGAGATGAACGCTCGTTCCCGTATCAATCTATCCAGCTTTCAACGATACAAAACCCATTACAGCCAACCCAATCCGCCTGCATTCTATGTCATGCTGTTCGAGTACGAATGGCGTCCTCAAGGAAATCAGCTGTGGATTATTATTGAAAAGCTCAAATATGCTTTCAACTTGCTGGAAATTCCTGTCGGTCATTACAAAATCGAGGGCGCGTTTGAGGGCTCGCACCGAATCTTTATTTCTCCCATCCCTGAAAGCGCCAAGACAGAATCTACAACATATTCTATAATCACCCCGTCGCAATTCTTGCAGCGACTTGAGGAGTTAAGGGAGGCTTACGTTGCGCGAAAAGGATCCCGCGCAAGGAAGTGAAATTCATACGGAATAGCAGTATCGGCATTGGTGTAGATACTTTAACTTCAAAAACCCCAAGCCCAAAGATGGACATTCACATTCCCGACGGCAGCAATTTTTTTGACCTGCTCCTCCACGCGGGCACGGCGTATATGGGTTCCACCGACGCGGTGATTCCCGATGCGGACGAGGACAAATTGATGGCGGCGTTGGCGGCGCTGGAACGCGGCGATGTGGAATATGTCGTGTTGGCGGATGGCGAACGCTTCATGCAGGCAGCCGGTGACGCGCGCAGCGGCTATGTTTTGGAATACAATGACGGCTCGACGGAGCAGCAATCTCGCGCGACGCGCCAAAATCTCGCCGGTACGGAAATTGCCGACGCGTTTCGCCGCTATCTGCATCGCGACGCGTCATGGCAGACCGATTTCACATGGGAAAAATTTGAAATTTGAAAACGATTTTGTTTTTGTGCAGCGGCAATTATTATCGCAGCCGGTTCGCGGAAATTTTGTTTAACCATCTCGCCGAGGAATTGGATTTGGAATGGCGCGCGGAATCACGCGGCATTGTCGCGCAGTGGAGTCACAACCCCGGACCGATTTCGGCGTACGCAGCGCAAGGGCTCGCCGCGCGCAATATTGCCGTCGTCGCGCCGCGTTTTCCTCTCCAATTGACCGAACAAGATTTGCAAAACGCCGCCCGCATCATTGCGCTGTACGAACGCGAACATCGCCCCCTGCTGCGCGAATATTTTCCGCAATGGACGGAGCGCGCCGAATATTGGAACGTGCCCGACCTCGGCGAAATGAACGCGGACGACGCGTTAGCGTTGATCGAGCAAAACGTTCGTTCGCTGATTCAAGAGTTATTGCCTCTCCCAACATTGCGCCAACCAACAACCCCATAATTGCGCGCTTGCGCGACCATACGATTGCACGAACTCAAGGAGCATAGGGTATGACCAAAAAGATCGGCGTCATCGTCGGACGCGAATGGTCGTTTCCGCCAAAGTTCATCGAAGAAGTAAATCGCCGCCAGCAAGGCGTGACTGCCGAATACGCCAAGTTGGGCGGCACGCGGATGAACGAGCCGTGTGAATACGCCGTCATCGTGGACCGCATCTCGCACGAAGTGCCTTACTATCGCGCGTATTTGAAAAACGCGGTGCTGCAAGGCGCGCACGTGGTCAACAATCCGTTTATGTGGAGCGCGGACGATAAATTTTTCGGCGCATCGCTGGTGACCAAACTGGGCATCGCTTCGCCGAAAACGGTGGTGCTGCCCAACAAAGATTACGTGCCCGGCATTGTGCACACCGAATCGCTGCGCAATTTGGTCTTTCCGATTCCGTGGCAAGAGCACATTGATTATCTCGGCGGCTTTCCGGTGATTCTCAAAGACGCGCATGGGGGGGGGTGGAAGCAGGTTTACAAAATCAACAATATGGAAGAATTGTGGGCGCGCTATAACGAAAGCGGTCTGCTGACCATGATTCTTCAAGAATTTATCCAATGGGACAATTACATTCGTTGTATGTGTCTCGACCGCGGCGATATTTTGATCATGCATTATGATCCCGTGAACCGCAAATATTCCCAACATAATTTGGACGCGGCAATGTACGCGCGCATCTATGACGATTCGACGAAATTGGTGCAAGCATTGGGTTATGACATGAACACAGTCGAGTGGGCAATACGCGACGGTGTGCCGTACGCGATTGATTTCATGAATCCCGCGCCGGACATGGATATTTATTCGCTCGGCGAAGAATTTTTCAACTGGTGCGTGAATCACATGGCGGACATGTGCATTGACCTCGCGCTGAATCCGAAACCGCAGATTCAAGAAATGAGATGGAACAACTTTTTTTAAGTAAACAAGTAGACAGGTAGACAAGTAGATTTACCTGTTTCCCTGTCCACTTGTTTTCCTATGTCCATGCTCACCGAAGCCATTGACACCTATCACGCACTCCTCACGCCTGATGTGGCGCGCGAAAGCTTTGAGCAGTTACAAGACCAGGCGAAACGACGCGGCTTGTATTTTGGCACGCGCGAGATTGTGACGGTGCTGCGCCCGCGTTTTCTCGCCACCGCGCAATATCATTTTTTGCAACGCGCGCTGCGCGCCGTGATGCCCGCGTTCGGCAAAGCGTACCGCGCCGCGCTCGCCGATGAAAAAATTCGCGCGCAGTTTCATCTGAACGATTGGGAAGAGAAGATGGTGCGCGAAGCGTTCGGCTATACGGAACCGAGTCCGTCCGCGCGCATGGATACCTTTTTTGTGCCCGGCGATGCCCCTCCCCAACCCCTCTCCCAAGGGGAGAGGGGAGATGTTCTGCAGTTCACCGAATACAATGCGGAAATTCCGGCGGGACAGGCGTACACGGATGTTTTGAGCAAAGTGTTTTATGGGTTGCGCGTGATGGGCGAATTTCAAAAACAGTACGAAGTGCGCCCGCTGCCCACGCGCCATCAAATGCTGCATGCGCTGCTCGATTCGTATCGGCAGTGGGGCGGGACAACGCGTCCGAACATTGCAATTCTCGATTGGCGCGAAGTGCCGACGTACAGCGAATTTGTATTGTTTCAAGAATATTTCGAATCGCAGGGCTATCGCGCCGAAATCGTGGACCCGCGCGAATGCGAATACCGCAATGGCAAATTGACGGCGAACGGTTTTGAAATCCACCTCGTGTACAAACGTGTGCTCATCAGCGAATTGGTCGAACGCGGCGATTTGGGTTTGCAGCATCCCGTAATTCGCGCGGTGCGCGACCACGCGGTGTGCATGGTCAATCCGTTCGCGTGCAAGATTTTGCACAAAAAAGCGTCGTTCGCCGTTTTGACCGACGAACGCAATGAGCATTTGTACACTGCTGAGGAATGGAATGCGGTGCAGCGTTTTGTGCCGTGGACGCGCGTGTTGGAAGAACGCAAGACGATTTACAATGGCGAAACGGTGGATTTGATGCCGTTCCTCGCGGCACACAAAGACGCGTTTGTATTGAAACCGAATGACGAGTACGGCGGCAAAGGGGTTGTGTTGGGTTGGACGGTTTCGCAGAGCGAGTGGGAAAAAATTTTGCAAGAGCGTTTGTCGGAGCCGACCATCGCGCAGAAACGCGTGGCGCTGCCTGCAGAACCATTCCCGGGTTTTGTGGAGGGCACGGTTCAAATTTATGACCGCATGTTGGACACGGACCCATATCTTTGGTACGGCGAGTACATGTCGGGCTCGCTGTGCCGTTTGTCCACTGCCGCGCTGTTGAATGTGACCGCGGGCGGTGGTTCGACGGTACCGACGTTTGTCGTCGAAAAGCGCGGATAACAGATAGGAGCGAGCCATGTTAAAACCTCCTTCTCTCAACATCGGCATTGAAGAAGAATATCAAATCGTTGACCCCGAAACGCGCGGGTTGAAATCGTACATCACCCAGATGCTCGAAGACGGCAAGATGGTGATGCTGGAATCCATCAAGCCCGAACTGCATCAATCTATGGTCGAAGTCGGCACGAAGGTGTGCCAAACGCCTGCCGAAGCGCGCGCGGAACTGGTGCGACTGCGGCGCGGCGTGATCGAACTCGCGGCGAAAAATGGTTTGAAAATTGTCGCGGCGGGAACGCATCCGTTTTCGCATTGGGTGGAACAAGAGATTACGCCCTTTGAACGCTACATGGGCGTGAAACAAGATATGGCAGAGCTCGCGCAAAAGTTGTTGATCTTTGGCACGCACGTCCACATCGGCATCGAGGACTTGGAATTTCGGGTGGATGCGATGAATGTAGCGCGTTATCTCTTGCCGCACGTGCTGGCGCTTTCGACGAGTTCGCCGTTTTGGGTCGGACGCAATACGGGATTGAAATCGTATCGCAGTATCATTTTCCGAAATTTTCCGCGCAGCGGCATTCCGCCGATTTTTCCTTCGTGGGCGGAATTCGAAAATTTTGTGAATGCGATGGTGCGCGTGCACGCCATTCCAGACGGCTCGAAACTGTGGTGGGATGCGCGCTTGAATCCACGTTATCCAACCCTCGAATTTCGCGTGTGCGATGTGTGCACGCGCGTGGACGAAGCGATTTGCGTTGCCGCGATTTTCCAAGCGATCGTGTACAAATTGTGGAAACTGCGTCGCGACAATCTGTCGTTTCGGATTTATCCGACCGCGTTCATTGAAGAAAACAAATGGCGCGCGGTGCGGTATGGCATTGACGGCAAATTAATTGATTGGGGTAAACAAGAAGAATTACCCGCGCGCGAATTGATACGCGAATTGATTGAATGGTTCCTCGGCGATGTGTTGGACGAATTGGGCACGCGCCAAGAAGTGGAATACGCGTACAAAATTCTGGATGAAGGCACAAGCGCGGATAGGCAATTGCGCGTGTTCAAAGAAACGGGGCGTTTGGAGGCAGTAGTGGATAATTTGATTCGGGAGACGGAAGAAGGGGTGTGGTAATGTCCGACCATCCAACGACCATTCTCTGCCTTGCCTCTTATTTCAAAGGCAACGCGTTTATGCAGCAGTGCAAAGCGTTGGGCAGTACGGTGTATTTGCTGACCCGAGAAAAATTCAAAGACGCGGATTGGGCGCGCGAAAGCATTGACGAACTGTTTTGGATGCCGGACACGCACAAGCAGCCCGACATTACGTACGCCGTGAGTTACATGATGCGCTCGCGCAAAATTGACCGCATCGTGCCGCTCGACGATTACGATGTCGAAGTCGCTGCGAACTTGCGCGAACATTTGCGTATCCCCGGCATGGGCGAAACAACGGTGCGCCATTTCCGCGACAAACTGGCGATGCGCGTGCAGGCGCGCGCCGAAGGCATCCCCGTTCCCGATTTTTCGCCCGTGCTGAATTACGACGATTTGCGCGACTTTATGGAACGCGTGCCTGCGCCGTGGGTCTTGAAACCGCGTTCCGAAGCCGCGTCGTTTGGCATCAAAAAACTCGATTCGTCCGAAGAATTGTGGCGCGCGCTCGACGAACTCGGCGACCGACAGTCGTTTTATGTGTTGGAAAAATTCATTCCCGGCGATGTGTTTCATGTGGATTCCGTGATTTGGGAAGATGAGGTCGTGTTCTCGATTGCGAGCGGTTATGCGCGCCCGCCGCTTTCGGTGGTGACAACAGGCGATGTGTTTCGCTCGCGCGTGCTGCCGTACGATTCGGACGACGCAGCGGCATTGCGCGCGTTGAACAAAAACGTGATGAAAGCGTTACGCATGAAGCGCGGCGTCACGCACGCGGAATACATCAAAGGCGCGGCGGACGGACAATTTTATTTTTTGGAAACTGCCGCGCGCGTCGGCGGCGCGAATCTTGCCGAGATGATTGAATTCGCGTCGGGCATCAATTTGTGGCGCGAATGGGCGAACGTCGAAGTGGCGAACGCGCGCCAACAGGAATACCAACTGCCGCCCATCAAACAAGAATACGCGGGCATCATCGTTTGTCTCGCGCGTCAGGATTGGCCCGACCTGTCCGCGTACAACGACCCCGAGGTTGTGTGGAAACTGCACAAGGAACATCACGCGGGCTTGATTGTGCATTCGACGAGCAACGCGCGCGTGCTCGAATTGCTCAATCAATACGGCGAACGCTTTGCCCAAGATTTTCTCGCGTTCATGCCGCAGTTGAACAAGCCGAATGATTGAAAAGAAATCGGTCAACCAAAATGCCCCGCATCGCGCAGGGCATTTTTTATTCGACCTGGAATGCGGTCGTTGCTTTGATTTCGCTAAAGACGAGATTGGTGTGAATCCGTCCGACGCCGGGCGCAGGCGTCAGAGTTTCGACGAGGAATTGTTCCAGCTCTTTGCGATTGCGTACGACGACTTTGAGTAAATAATCATATTCGCCCGTGACGTGATAACACTCGAGCACCTGCGGCATGGTCTGTATCGCCGCGCGAAATTCTTGGACGCGTGTGGGCTGATGCTGCGCGAGCGTGACATGAATCAGCGCCATCAAGTCATAACCGAGCTGTTCGCGGTCCAACAGCGCGACGAATTGACGAATGATGCCGCGCGCTTGCAGACGTTTCAAACGCGCGTGCGCGGCGGGCGGCGAAAGATGAATTTGCTGCGCGAGCTCGGCGTTGCTGATGCGTCCGTTCTCTTGCACGATAGCAAGAATTTGGCGGTCGAGTTCATCCAGCATCGGTTTGTGGCTCAGCGGTATCCCGAATAATAGCGCGCCAGTTCACGTTCGGCAATTTCTTTGGCAGTCACTTTGTCTACATGAATGCCATACAGCTGACGAATCACCATCATCAGCATCGCGTGACTGCCCGCCGGGCGCCAGGGTTCTGCTTCTTTAGCGTACACTTCCTGGAGCGTCGTTTCCAGTAAGGTGGCTTCTTGATCATTGAGCGAACGCAAGTTGCTCATGTGCCAAATCCATGATCTCGTTAAAACGCTGCTGGACGGCAGCATGTGTTGTGTTCAGTTCGGACTCGAGCGCGTCTTGGTCAGAAGGTTGGAGTATATCCTTTACCTTGCTCCAGAGCTGAAGCTCATACGGTTGTTGCTTGAAAAGGTTATTAACAAAGACGATTTCAAGCCATGCGTCCGCGCCATCTTCCCGCAAATATACATGCTTGACGACTCCATTGTAGCGCATGAGGCGCACAATTTCGCCGGGCTTGGGTAGGTCTTGCATTCTTGACACTCCTCGCTGGATTCGGTCAAAATTATATCAGCTATTTCAAGCATTGATATAGCAGCGCTTTCCATTTCGCCGCATCCAACTCGTGATGCACCAACGCGTTCGGTTCGCGCACGACCCATTCGTCGGTAAAAACTTGTTGCGTACCGACAGTGCCGCGCTCATCTACCACCGTCATGCCGCGCGTGAGCTCGCCGCGCGTTTCCACATCCACGCGATATTTGCCGCTGCGTTTTGAAACGGATGGGTCGAGCGCAACCGCCATCGCCGTCGGATCGTGCAAGGTCATCCCCGGATCGCCCTGCCAATTTTTCGCGAGCCGTAACGCGTGCATGTTACAGTCCATGGCGAATTTCGCGTACGGCGTGTTCAAGGCGTACACGTTCGCGATTTCTTGTTCGCTCAATGCCGCGGCACCGCGTCCGGCTTCCCACCCGACCATTTCCACATTCATGCCGCTGCGAAACACGATGCGCGCCGCTTCGGGGTCACACCAAATGTTGTATTCGGCGGCAGGCGTCACATTGCCGACAACATTCGCCGCGCCGCCCATGATGACGCAGCGCGTCACCCTCGTCGCGAGTTCCGGCGCGCGAATCAGCGCCGCCGCAATATTGGTCAACGGTCCCAGCGTCACGAGCATCACATCATTGGCATGCGCGCGAATCAATTCCATCAACGCGTCCACCGCGTGCCCGTTTGCCGCGCGCAATTTTGGTTCGGGATAATTCATGCCGCCCATGCCGTCGGGTCCGTGATACCAATACGCATGAACCGGTTCGCGCAATAGCGGACGTTCACAGCCGAGATACACCGGCGTTTGCGCGCCGCACAATTCAATCGTGTACCGCGCATTGCGCGACCCGTCTTGCACGGTCATATTGCCCGATACAATCGTGACCGCGAGCACCTCAATGTTTGGATACCGATGCGCCATCAAAATCGCCACCGCATCATCCGACGCGGTGTCGGTATCAATAATCATTTTGCGTGTCATAGTCCGATGTCCCTCACCCCCAGCCCCTCTCCCAAAGGGCGAGGGGCGTAGAGAAATAGTGGATTCGAAAAAGATTCTCCCTCTCCGATTGGGAGGGGGGAGAAGTTGCTCCGAAAAAGATTCCTCCTCTCCCAAAGGGCGAGGGGCGTAGAGGAATAGTGGATTCGAAAAAGATTCTCCCTCTCCGATTGGGAGGGGGGAGAAGTTGCTCCGAAAAAGATT
>Ga0070741_10007249_pt1 | contig 23110 bp, 20 predicted proteins | sample Coa_R1_4_FD_66440 | JGI IMG/M metagenome (GOLD analysis project Ga0070741, IMG submission 66440) | Surface soil microbial communities from Centralia Pennsylvania, which are recovering from an underground coalmine fire - Coalmine... | ecosystem: Environmental > Terrestrial > Soil > Unclassified ... | reverse complement strand
CGCGGACCTGACAGGATCTGCCCAGGCCGCGGTGTAGGAACGGGACGCGCAGGTACAGGACCCGTGCGCAATGGCGGATGCAGAGGACTGGCTCCTGATGAGAGCGGTGGCCTCAAAGGCGCAGGCTTGGGCCGTTGTTCTTCCGTCGCTGGGGTCGCTTCGGCGACCGGAGCAGCCGCTGGAGGCTCGCCAACCGGCGGCGCGGCCGGCATGCTGGGTGCGACGGGCCGCTCGGCTACGGGCTCAGTGTGAACGGTACGGACGGGCTCCTCATGCGTGGTATCTGGAGGCTCAGCCACCGCCACTGCGCTTTCCACCTCGCGCCGGGCGGGCTGGCTCCCGCCACCCTGCACGCGCGCCCGAAGCCTCTCGGCTACGTCTTCATCGATGGAGCTGGAGTGCGTCTTCTTCTCGGTAACCCCGAGCTCCGGCAACATTTCGATGATGGTGTGGGAGGGAATCTCCAGTTGCCTTGCGAGCTCATTGATGCGAATTTTACTCATAAATAACGGCAACAATCACGCGCGTTGCGCCTAACGGACCCCCTCCGAGTTCTCTATAGTATCAAATTCCTTTTTCTCATCCGATGCGTTTCCATCGGACCCAGCGGCGGAAACAGGCGCGGAAACAAGGCCGGATTCGGCTTTTTCCGAGTCGCCCCCGGCTCCATCGCTGGCCGCCGCCGCAAGACCGGCCTCTGGCGCCTCAGCCGGTGCGTCGACGGGACTCTGGGCTGAGGCTTCGACACTCGCTTCACCTGCAAATTCGCCACTCTCGCTCGGCGCCTCAAATTGGGCGTAATAACCGTTCACTGCGACCAGAATTTTCTCTACGGTCTCAAGCTCTACGGTTGGGATGGCCTCCAGCTCTTCCGGCGTCATAGACCCGAGCTTCTCCACCGTGGTCACTCCCGCTTGCAACAATTTCTCTACGATGTCCTCGGCCAAGCCATAATCGATCAATACGGAGACGGGCGCACCCGCCGGAACCAGAGCTGCCATCGCAGTCTCCACTTCCTGGCGTTTTTCTTCTTCGCTCTTGATGTCGATCTTCCAGCCCAGAAGCTTGGCCGCCAGCCGGACGTTCTGCCCCTTCTTGCCGATCGCGAGTGAAAGCTGCGTGTCGTCGACGATCACTTCCATGTGCTTGTCCGCCGCATCGACGATCGAAACGCGGCTGATCTTGGCCGGACTCAGCGCGTGCGTCGCAAACACCACCGGGTCTTCGGAATACTCGATGATGTCGATCTTTTCGCCGCGCAGCTCGCGGATGATGGATTGCACGCGCATGCCCTTCATTCCGACGCATGCACCCACGCTGTCTACGTCGCGGTCTCGGCTCACCACCGCAATCTTGGTCCGCTCGCCGGCTTCGCGCGCGCAGCCTTTAATCACTACCGTGTTGTCGTAAATCTCGGGCACTTCCTGTTCGAAAAGGCGCATCACCAGCTCCGGCGCGGCGCGCGACACGATGACTCCCGCGTTCTTGCCGGCCTTTTCCACACTGCGAATGACGCAGCGCGCGCGATCGCCCACGCTGAAGTTTTCCAGCTTGCTTTGTTCCTTTTTGAGCAGGCGAGCCTCGGTCTTCCCCAGGTCGACAACCAGATCCTGACCTTCAATGCGCTTGACCGTGCAGTTCACCAGTTCGCCCACGCGGCCGGAGTATTCCGAGAAAATTGTTTCCCGCTCCGCCTCCCGCACTTTCTGCAGAATCACCTGTTTGGCGGTTTGGGCCGAAATGCGGCCCAACGCGTCGGTAGGCTTCGGAAAGCGAACTTCCGATTCCAGTTGCGCCCCGGGATCCACCTTCTGGGCGTCATGCAGGGAGATTTCCTTCACCGGATCCTGCACCGACTCCACAACTTTCTTTACGCCAAAGATTTCGAGCGCCCCGGTGGAATCGTTGAAGTCCGCAACCAGGTCTTCCGTGGTCCGGAAATGCTTCCGCGCCGCCACCAGCATGGCGTCCTTCACCGCGTCGACGACGATTTGCGGGTCGATGCCCTTCTCTTTGCTCAAAATCTCAATGGACTGATAGATACTAGCCACTGTTCCCTCTTCTCAAATGTCTCTGGAGTGAAAATTACCAGTCGAACTTCAGGTTGGCTTTTTGGACTTGGCCCAGCGGGAAGCGGATGATCCTTCCGGAGGCTGGCTCTCTGGCGCCCACTTCTAACGCGACCACACCTTCGGAGATTCCGGCCAGCCGGCCTTCCCAACGGCGCTGGTTTTCCACCGGCTCCCGCAGGACGATCTTCGCTTTTTGGCCCACGAATCTCTCGAAGTCCTTTGGTTTGGACAACTTACGCTCAATCCCGGGCGAACTGACCTCTAGCGTGTAGCTATCCCCAGGTATGACGTCTTCGATGTCCAAAATAGTTCCTACCTGCTGCGAAATAAACTCGCAATCGGCATGCGATACACCGTGCGGGGCATCCGGCGATGCTCCGGCCGCCAATGGCCGATCAATCGAGATCCGCAGTAACCGGCCTCGACCTGCCCCGAGTAGCTCCACGTCAACGATCTCGATGCCTTCGGAGGCACCCACGCGCTCGGCAATCTCGGCGATCTTCGCCACAATGTCTTCTTTGGCAAGCAACGACATCTGCAAACCACTGCCTAACAAAGCCTGGACTGCAATAAAAAAGTGGGCTTTCGCCCACTGGCCTCGTTCGACAATTTCATTATACACGTATAGGATGTCAGGACGGTACTGGAGGAGACAAGAATTGCAATGAAAACCGCTGTACAACGCAAGCATTCCACTGGTTTAGCGGCTATTGCCGGCGCAATGGGCGCGCTGGCGTTGGGCGCCTTTGCGGTGGGAGCCTTGGCCATTGGGGCGCTGGCGATCCGGAAACTGGGTGTCGGCCGCGGGGTGATCAAGACGCTATATATCGAGGATCTGACGGTTGCGCGGTTGCACGTGGGCGAGTTGATCGTGCACGACGCGGGACCCTTGGCGGCGAATCCCCAAGCAGAAGCCGGGCCGTGGCGCAGCGCGGAAGGCTAATAGGAACTGCCGGATTCTGTCGCTGAAAAAGAGCGCCACTCAGAAGAATTTCGAATCGGCAGCCGTACAAGAGCCTCACGGAACTCCGCGATGGTCTGGCATTCGACTAGCACCAAAATGGTGTGGTTGGTCTCGCCGGCCTGTCGCATCTGCTCGTAAGCTGCGTAAATCGGTGCTGTATCGGTCCGGCCGGGAATGACGGGAGCGAATAACTTTCTGTAGCCCGGAACGTTCATCGCATCCTGGATGAGATCGGGTTCGATTCTGAGGGTAAGCAAGGTCTCGCCATGCCGCTGCTGTGCGGCAAGTGCATCGAGGATCGCGTGTATGGGGTTCTCGTGTTCCAATGTATTTTCCTTTTCTGGGTAATTCATGCAAAGGCGGAAGACGCCTCGGACTTTCCGTTCATAATTGAATCTTCAAGATTCTTCAGGCTCGGAAGGAATTACACCTTGGCGGTAACCGAAACCGTGAGACGCTCAGAGCTACTGGATCTCACTCCTATGAAAATATCCGGCAGGCGAGACGATGTCAAGAAGACCCAGCTGTTCCTTGCTATTCGGCCTCGATGTTCACCGCGTAATACGCTACCGTCTTTGTAGAGACTTCCTTGAACCAGTGGGGCGTCTTCGCCGGAATCGTAATTACGTCGCCTTTGCTCATATGGTAGGTGGTCCCGCCATCCAGCGAGGGTGCACGCATTTGATCCGGCGCTGTACGCTTGGCGTCAACCATAGTGCCTCCCACTACCAGCGTGGCCTCGCCTTCTACCATGACGAACACGTGGTTGGTATGGTCGTGACATTCAACCGGACCAGCTTCCCGACGCTGTGCCAAAACAACCAGGCCGGGATCGCTCACGATTGGCCCGCCTTTGGACATCACTTCGGCCACCCTGTCATGGCCGATGTAGTGAACTGCGGCCGGGACACCGCTCCCCAATGAGACCGCGGCCTCGATCAGTAAAACTCCAATCGCTAACAAGGCCGCTCGCGTTATTACAGTCTTCACTTGATTTCTCCTACGATAGGAATTCGTCTCTACTTAATCTGCGATGGCAGGTGCCGAACATCTCTTTCATCTTCCAAGCAAATCTAATCCAACGATTGTATCGGGGGCGATGATCTGCGTAACCTTGTGCCAGTTTCGCATCTCGGCGGTGGTATATGACAACAATCAGTCGACCGGCAGAAGCTGGGTCGTGAGCGTCGCGCCGCCCATTTCCGCCATCACCGTCGACGATTTCACCGCTTTGTGCGTGTCCTTTGCGATCCAGACCGTGGAGCGGTCGGGGCCGCCGTCGGCCGACGCCAGCTCCACTTTGAAAGCCTCGAACGTTCCGGCTGGAACTGTGACGGTTTCCGAACCCGCCACTCGCAGCTCCATCAGCCTGGGCTTCTGCTTCTGAAGATCGAAATTCCGAAAGACAGTCGAGTAGCCCTCGGCCAAGGGAAGGCAGCCTATGACGAGATTCGCTTCCACGGCGTCGGCGAAGATGGGGCCGTCCAGATCGGCAGAGATCGGATTGGCATTCCCATCCATGTTCATTGTGCCTGTGGCTTTACCGCTCGAAAAATCAAGATCAACTTCCAGCGGCCCTTGCCGGACAGAACGTTTTTGAAGCGTCAGATCGGTCTTGGAGAGCAGGACCGTCTCCTGCATCGGCCCCATGGGCGATTCCACATTGTTCAGAATCTTCCATGCGCCGCCCGCGTCTTCGACGGTCACCACCAACTTGAGCGGCACCTGCTGCTCGCCCATGGAGAGCTTCGCGTCGAATTTGTACATTGCTGGTTCGAGCTTGCGCGCGATTTGCGGCACCCCGACCGAAGCGGGATCGACGGTCTTCGAAATCACCACGGTTTTCGGATCCACCGTGATCTCGCCCAAGCGCTTCTCCACTTCCGGCGATCCGCCCTCTTGATAGCGGCCTTTCAGGTGCTTTGCTAGAAACTTTTCTACCGCCATGAATAGTGCCAGGTTATTCACCGGCCGCGCGAACCCGTGGCCCTCATCGGGCGCAAGCAGGTATTCCACCGGAAAGCCGTGCTCCCGCAGCGCGATCACGATCTGCTCCGCCTCGCGCCGATTCACGCGCGGATCATTTGCGCCTTGGACCACCATGAGCGGAGTTTTGATTTTCGCCGCCGAGTACAGAGGCGAGCGCTCCTCCAGCCATTTCCTGCCTTCCGGCGTGTCCGGATTCGCCATGCGCGCGTACATGATTTTGCGGCCGGCTTCCCAATACGGCGGAATGGACTCGAGCAGCGTCATCAAATTCGACGGCCCGACGATGTCTACCGCCGCGGCAAACAAGTCCGGCGTGAACGCGACGCCCGCCAGCACAGCATATCCCCCGTAAGACCCGCCGAGAATCCCCACGCGTTCCGGATCGGCGATGCCCTGCGACACCAGATACTTCACGCCCCACGTAATGTCATCCTGCATCTTGGCGCCCCACTCGGCATTGCCGGCGTTCAGGAACTTCTTTCCAAAGCCGGTGGACCCGCGGAAATTCGGCATCAGCACGGCATAGCCGCGATTCGCGAAGAACTGCGCCAGCGCGTTGTATCCCCACTCGTCGCGTGCCCAGGGCCCGCCATGCACAACCAGAACGGCCGGCAAATTCCTCTCCTCTACACCCAGCGGCGACGTCAAATACGCGGGGATTTCCAGGCCGTCCGATGACGTATAACGAACGGCCCGCATAGGCGCCAGCGCCTCGCGCGGCAGTTTCTCGCGGATTCTGTACTGAAACGTCACCTCCCGCGTTTTGCGATCGAATAAATACGTCTCGCCCGGCTCCGTATCCCCGTGCGCCGCAACCAGCCACTGCGCTTCGTCGCGCGTGCTGGAGGTAACCGAAATCTCGCGGCCCGGAAATTTAATTTCCAGCCATCGATAATCAGCCTCGAAGGCGGGGTCTTTGAAATAGCGCCGGTCCTTGTCGTCCGAGTAGCTGGTGGCCACCAGCTCATCGGTGGCTTCTGAAAACCAGGCCGATCCTAAGTCCACGCGCCCTTGCGGGTCGGACTCCACGATGTCCGCCACGCTGCTCGCGGGATCCAGCAGCGCCAGACTCAAAAGATTCAGCTCTCCCTTGTTGGTTTGAATATAGGCGCGCCGCCCATCCTTATGGAACTGAATCACGTCGCAGCTCTCAAACACGTTGCAGGTGTAAACAGGCGTGAAACCGTTCTGGTCCACGCGCAGGATCTCCTGATCTCCCGAATCCAGAACTCGATGCGCCAGCCGAAGATTGCCCTGGAGATCAAAGATCCAGGCGGCGATGCGATCCGTGTTCTGCCGGATCAAAGTACGTTCGCCGGTGGAGATGCGGAGCTTGTACAGATCGTGCCAGGCCTTGTCGCGGTCGTTGAGCCCGATGTAAATGATGTCCGGATCGGTCTTGGGCGCACTGAACGGCTGAACCCGCACCCCCTTAAGGTTGGTCAGGTCTCGCGACGCCGGGGCGTCATTTCCTGAATCGGATCCGGACCCGGGTCCCGGCTCGGCTTCGGCATTCGGATCCACGGCGTAAAGATTATAGTTTTCGTCGCCGTCTTTGTCCTTGACGTACACGATGAAGCGCGCGTCACGGGTCCACAAAAAGGCCGCCACGGGACGGGCGGTTTCGGTGGTCATGAGCCGCGCGGAGCTGAACGGCTGGTCCGTCCTCTTCACCCATACGTTGCGCGTTTCTTTCCAAGGCTTGAGGAAGGCGACGAATTTGCCGTCGGGAGAAAGCCGCGCCCCGGAGATTTCCGGATTGCCGAACAGTAACTCGCGATCGATGATGGGAGGAAGACCGGTCATTGATGCTTTCAAGTTAGCGGATTTCCCAATAGCGAGCCAGTGTCACACCGCATTCTTCCAATGCGTTTCGCACCTCCGCGCTGGTGAGTGCGTCCAACTCGCGCCGCCGGCTCGCTTTCAAACGCGTGCGGGCGGCCTGCAGCTCGGCAGTGCAAAATCCTGGATGGCACATGAACTCGGTCACTCCTTCTGGAAGACTGCGGATCAAACGGGCTAACTCCGGGGCATCATAATTCCCGGTGATCTGAAACCCCGCGAAGTGGTCTGTAGTGCGGCATCCGTGGCGCGTAAGCACGCGATGAAATCTCGACCGGGCGAATCCCAGGCTCTTGCTTATCAGTCTTCTGGACCACGGCACGCGCCCGGCATGTAAAGGGAGGTCGAAAGGCCGCCTGACCCAGGGAATCTGAAATTCAGCAGCGATGCGCGCAACGGCATCCAGCACCGGCGGCAGGAGATGCGTGTGTTTATGGGTGTCCAAGTGACTGGGCCTGAGCCCCGCGCTGAGCGCCTTGCGTACCTGCGCGGCCAATTCGTCATAGACGCGGATCTTGCCCTGCGCGATGTCCGTGACCAGCCTGGGCACACTGGCCGGGAAACCGTTTCCGCCCACCAACACCAGATGCACGCCTACGTCGAGCAATGGATTTTCGCGCATTAATCCGACCGCGTGATCGAACGCCGCGCCCGTGGTCATGATGGTGGTGGCGGTCAAAATGCCGGCACGATGAGCATGAATGATTCCTTCATTCACATCTCGCGTGTAGCCGAAATCGTCGGCATTCGTAATGAGGTACTTCACTCTCTTGTTAGAAGCTTGGACCTCAGAAGATCGACAACTTGATGCGCAGGAACTTCTTTGGATTGGCCCGGAAATCCTGCATCAGCAGGTGCAGCTGGCGCGAGGCGCCGTTCAGATTGTCGTACAACTGCTGATTTACCAGGAGCTGGCCAATAGTGCCCTGGCCGGAATTTACCTTGTCGATAATCGAGTCGATTTTCGCAATAGTCGCCTTGAGCTGGTTGCTCAGGTCTTCGCTCTTGAGCAACTGTCCGGCCGTGCCTTTGCCGGCGTTGAGGTCGTCGACAATTTGGTGCACGCCCTTGGCGGTATCCTGCAGCTCGTTATAAAGCGCCGGATCCTTGAGGAACTTGCCGGCCGAGCCCTGCCCGTTCTGAAGCTCTTGCAGCATGTCGTCAACACGCCCCAGCGTAGCGCGGAAATTATCGTACAGCTCGCGATTGTTCAGCAGAATTCCAAGCGTGCCCTTGTCGCTGTTCAGCGTATTCGCCAGGTTTTGCACCTGGCCCAAAATAGCGAGCAGGTTGTTGTACAGCGTCTCATCCACCAGAAGCTTGCCGATACTCCCTTTGCCGCTCTCCACCAGACCGACAATCTTGTCGACGCGCTGCACCGTATCCTGCAGCGAGTTCAGGACGCCGAAACCTTGCTGCACCAGATCCTGTATTTCACCCGTATTGACGCTTGGTATTTCCTGGCCGGACATCACCGTCATTTCGCTTTTGCCGGACTTTATGTTGATGTATTTGGTCCCCAGCACGTTGGCCGCGCTGATGGAGGCCAGCGAATCGCTGGGGATATCCCTCAGCTCGTGCTGCGGAATCTGCATTTCGATGCGCACCAGGCGCATAGGATCCTTAGAGCCGGACAACCGGATTGCCTTCACCTTTCCGATCGGAATCCCATTCAGATTTACCGGCGCGCCGTTGGTGAGCGCGGCGGCATCCGCCATGTACGTGTAAATGACGGCGTTCGATTCGAAAATATTCGTGTTTCCGGTGATCAAAAAAATGAGAACGGCCAGAATGGTCATGGCGAAGATCGCGAGGATCCCCACCTTCAGTCGCGCCCAGGAGGCCCTGTTTTGAATCGGCATACTCTCAGGAGTGCTGCGGGACGAATCTTTGGACGTAATCGTCCCGAGACGCCTCTAGTTCGTGCTGGGTGCCCTCAAACACCACCCGCCCGTCTCTCATCACCATAAAGGTAGTGCGCGTCGGATTGGAAACGTGCCCAGCTCCCCCGTTGCTGGATGCTGGTTCCAAATGTCCGCTGCTGCGATTGTAGCGAAAGTTGGCCATCAGTTGGCCATCCTGGTAGCGCTGCGTAACGATGAGGTTCGCGGTGTCCTTGGAATCGCGCTCCTTGGCGATGAGCGCCATGATGGTGTTCGCCGTAATGGGATCGAGTCCCGCGGTAGGCGAATCGTAGAGCACCAGCGGGGGCTCGCTCACCACGGCGCGCGCAATGCCTACGCGGCGCCGCATGCCGCCCGACAGTTCGCTGGGATACTGCTCCATGGTTTGCTCCAGTTCCACAAAGCGCAACGCCTCCCGCACCTTTCCTTCCACTTGCTGCAGGGACTCGGCATGTTCGGCCCGGTTCAGCAGCGGATACGCGACATTCTCCTCCACGGTTAACGAATCGAACAGACCACCCTCCTGGAACAAAACGCCAACTCCGCTGCGCAGTTCGAACAATTGCTCCTCTGCGAGGTGCGTTATCTCTTGACCGAAGAGGCACACCCGCCCCGCATCCGGGCGCAGTAATCCGATCGCGGTTTTCAGCAACGTAGTCTTGCCGCTTCCGGCTGCTCCCAGGACAACGCGGGTTTCGCCCGCGCACAATTCGAACGACACGGCATCCAGCGCTATAACATCTTCGAAGCGCAAGCTGACGGACTCGAAGCGCAAGAGGCTTTCGCCTTCACCGGGTCTGGATACCGAGGGCACGTTCACGCTAGTGAAGGTTCACAAAAATGCGTGTCACGAGTGATGTGACAACGAAGACCCACACCGACGATACGACCACGGCCTTCGTGGTTGCCAGCCCAACACCTTGCGTGCCTCCCGAAGTGCGCAACCCGTAAAAGCAGCCGACCAGCGAAATAATGAACGCGAACACGAACGGCTTCAGCAGGCCTTGCACCACATCGTTGTATTCCAGTGCCTGGTATGCGTTGGTCCAGTATTGAGAGGCCGTCAGACCGATGGAGAGATAAGCGATCGCGAAGCCCCCGATCAGGCCCACGAAATCCGCCACGATGGTCAGCATGGGAAGCATCACGCAGGTCGCGATCATGCGCGGTGTCACCAGCTTTTGAATCGGATCGGTGCCTAGCGCGCGCATGGCATCGATCTGCTCGGTGACTTTCATGGACCCGAGTTCGCTGGCGATGCCGGATGCATTCCGCCCCGCCACCAGCAAAGCCGTCAGCACCGGGCCCAACTCACGAACCAGCGTGATGGCCACGATCTGTCCCACCTGGCCAGTCGCGCCATATTGCTCGAGCGCCCTGGACATCTGCATGGTGATGACAAACCCGCTGAAGAAACCGATGAGAATGACGATGGGCAGGCTGCCTACGCCGATGATGTCCATCTGCAGCGCGATGTCGTCGGTGTAGTGGGGCCCTCGAAAAAGATTGCGGATAGCGAGTCCGGCGAGTACGTAAAAATCCTGAATAGCGGCTACCGGCGACTTCAGGAAATCGAGCAAGCGGCCTCCCGCATTGTCCGATCCTAGCACGCCGCCATTTCTTACAGCCTCACGATTTTGGGCGACGGATGATTCTTGAGCGCGTTGCGGGTGTCGACAATCAGTTTAGCCGCGTCCACGATAGAACCGTAATCTACTCCGCTATGATCGGTGACCACCACCACGCAATCCGCCTCCTTGGCCATCGCCAACGGATCTTCGGCCGCGAGGGTGTGCCCGTCCAGCCGCAGCTCCGACACATAGGGATCGCTATACGTCACGCGCGCGCCACGCCGTTCGAGCAACAGAATGATATCCAGCGCGGGCGATTCGCGTACGTCGCCGATGTTGCGCTTATACGCTGCGCCCAAAATGTGCACATGCGAGCCCTTCAAGGGCTTGGAATGATCGTTGAGCGCTGCCTGGATTTTCTCCAGCACGAAATGCGGCATCTGGCCGTTGATATAGCCGGCGAGCTCGATAAAACGCGCCTCAATTCCGGCCTGCTTCGTCTTCCAGGAAAGATAAAACGGATCGATCGGAATGCAGTGACCGCCCAAACCGGGCCCAGGGTAAAAGGGCATAAACCCGAACGGCTTTGTGGCTGCCGCGTCGATAACTTCCCAGACGTTGATTCCCATCCGGTCGCACATCAAAGCCATTTCGTTGACCAATCCGATGTTGATCATCCGAAAGGTGTTTTCGAGCAGCTTTACCATCTCGGCCACAGCCGTTGAGCTTACCGGCACCACTCTCTCCAAGGCCTGCGAATAAAACAGCGCCCCCAGCCTGGTGCAGCTGGGCGTGATGCCTCCCACCACTTTGGGAATGTTGGCCGTCTGATACTGCGGATTGCCGGGATCCACGCGCTCCGGCGAAAAGCAAAGAAAGAAGTCCTCGCCGACTTTCCAGCCCGGCCGTTCCAGCATCGGCAGAACAAGTTCGTCGGTGGTACCGGGGTAAGTTGTAGATTCCAAAATCACGAGCTGGCCGGGCTTGAGCTGCTTCGCTACCGCCTGGCAGGCCGAGACGACGTAACTCATGTCGGGATCTTTGGTCTTGCGCAGCGGCGTGGGGACGGCAATGTTGATGGTGTCGAGTTCCGAAACCACTGAAAAGTCGGAAGTAGCGCGAAAATTTCCCTCCGATACCCACTTCTTCAGCGTATCCGCGGAAACATCCTGCACATAGGAGTCACCTTGGTTCAACTGCGCGACCTTAGACGCCTGGATATCGATTCCAGTGACCTGAAATCCTGCTCGGGCGAACTCCATCGCCAACGGCAATCCCACGTATCCCAGCCCAACGATTCCCACCCGCGCCGTGCGGTTCAAAATTTTGGCCTCCAGCGCCTTAGCGACGCTGGCAGTGGTTGGAGATTGCATGAAAAAGCGCTCTTCTAACTGTACCTCCGGAGGCGGACGTTCCCCCGGAACGACAGTCGCAGTTCTCGGCCTAGGGTACGTCGGATGTGTCACTGCGGCATGTCTTGCGAGCCTGGGGCATCGCGCTCTGGGCGTCGACCCAGACGAACGTAAGTTGAAGGACATCCGATCCGGCCGGGCGCCCTTCTACGAGCCGGGACTTGAGCCGCTGATTCGCGAGAATATTGCGGCGGGAAGATTCTCGGTTGGTTCTTCAGCGGCCGCCGTAAGTGGGGCGGACATCGCTTTGGTGTGCGTCGGAACGCCATCGGAAAGGAATGGCAATCTGGACCTGACGCAGCTCCGCCGCGCCGTGGCTGAGATCGCCGAGCATCTGCCGCGCCGCCAAAAACCGCTGATTGTCGCTATTCGCAGCACCGTGTTTCCAGGAACCTCGGAAGAAGTGGTCCTGCCCGCTTTCGGCGGCCACCCTGTCAGCATAATTTCGCACCCTGAATTTTTACGCGAGGGATCGGCGGTTAAAGACTTCTTCGATCCCGCGCTCCTGGTGGTGGGTGGCCAGGATCCGACGGCAGTCGCAAAGGTAGCTGGTCTCTACGGAAAACTAGATGTGGAGGCGTCGTGCGTGTCGCTGCGAAGCGCGGAGATGATCAAGTACGCCTGCAATGCGTTCCATGCGGTGAAAATCGCGTTCGCGAACGAAATCGGGGCGCTGAGCGAAGAAATAGGGGTGGATGGAAGCGAGGTGATGGCCACCTTGTGCCGCGACGCCAAGCTGAATTGCTCGGGCGCGTACTTGAAACCCGGCTTCGCATTCGGCGGCTCCTGTCTGCCTAAGGATTTGCGCGCCTTGGTTTATCGCGCCGCGCGCCTGGATCTGCAACTGCCGCTGGTCGCATCGGCGCTTCCCAGCAACGCTCGGCATTTGCAGCGCGCCATCGAAGCGGTGCTCGATCTGCCCGCGCGCCGCATCGGCGTGATGGGGCTGGCGTTCAAGGAAAACACGGACGATTTGCGCGAAAGCCCCGTAATCACCTTGCTCGAACAGCTCATCGCCAAGGGTCGTGCCGTTCACGTTTTCGATCCACGCATCAGTTTGGACGCCATCTACGGATCGAACCGCAGCTTTATTCAAAGCACCATTCCGCACATCGGCCGCCTGCTGGTGAAGGATCTCGACCAGATTCTCGGCTGGGCCGATCATCTGGTAATCGCGCAGCATCCCCATCCTGAGCTCGCGGAGAGAATTGCAGCCAGCGGAATTCCGACGCTGAATCTGCTTCGCCCCAACTCGAGCGCCGCTCGTCAGCTCCAGCGCGCTTTCCAGGCCGCCTGCTGATGTTCCGGCTGTTTCGAGTCTACGTGCCGGCCAGCGTGGCGGCTCTTTGGGTTTCCGAGCTGGCGCTCATCTATGTCTGCTATCTGGCCGCGACCTTTCTTTGGATGCGTGCGGACGCTGTGGCTCTATTGACGGACGACGGCGGCTGGCTGCGCATCGGAATCGTCGCCGGATGTCTGATGCTGAGCATTTATTTTCACGACCTATATACGAATCTGTCTGCCCGGCCGCGCGAGCTGCTGCAACAGGTCGGTGTGGTGGCCGGCACGGCATTCATAACGGAAGCCCTGTTGGGCTATTTGAAATTGCGCCGCCTTGTGGTGCCGGCCGGGCCCATGATCGCAGGCAGCGCGATCTGCATCTTCGCGCTAATCACCTGGCGGCTCTTCTTCACTCGCGTCGTGGTAACGAAGATGCGATCCGAGCGCCTGATTTTTCTGGGCGACTCGCCGCTACTCGAACAAATCGCCCACCATCTGGCGGAGCATCCCGAGAAGGGGCTGCTCTCATTGGGATTTCTTAGAGACGACCAAAGGGACGGCGCGGATCGCCTGGGGGCAATCGCGGACCTTTGCAACGTGGCGGCGCGGCTCCATCCCCAGCGCATCGTCGTCGGACTCCGCGAGCGGCGCTCTACTCTTCCCGTAGCGCAGTTATTGGATCTGCGGCTCTCCGGCATCCACGTCGAGGAAGCGATCAGCGCCTACGAAATGACCTTCGAGCGCATCCCTATAAGCGAGCTTCGACCCTCGCAGCTAATCTTTAGTCGTAGCGATCTGGGACCTAATCGCACGTTTGTCCGGCTGCAATCCGTGTATTCGACCGTAATGGCAGCGCTTGGCCTGGTCGCTGCTGCTCCTTTGATGCTGCTGCTGGCCGTGTTGATAAAAATTACGTCGCCCGGACCGGCTCTGCTGCGCCAGCAAAGAGTGGGCAAGAACAATCGTGTCTTCACGCTTTACAAATTCCGTTCCATGATCGACAACGCGGAGGCGGCCACGGGCGCAGTCTGGTCCAAGCCGAACGATCCTCGCGTGACTCCGCTCGGTCGATGGCTCCGAAGATCGCGTCTGGACGAACTGCCGCAGTTGCTCAACGTCCTCAAAGGCGACATGTCGATTGTGGGACCGCGGCCGGAGCGCCCCGAGATTGTAACCGGTCTCGAGGGCACGGTCGCCTATTATCGCCAGCGCCATTGCATCAAACCGGGCATTACAGGCTGGGCGCAGATCAAACACAAATACGGCGACACGTTGGAAGACACTATTCGAAAGCTCGAGTACGATCTGTACTACATCAAGAACCTGTCGCCCGCTCTCGACGCGGTCATAATCTTTCACACCGCCAAGGTCATGCTGTTATCACGAGGAGCTCAATAACTATGAAGAACAAAATACCTAAAGCCGTCGCTGCATCTACGGCACTCGTTCGCATCCCCTCTGGGACAATTGAGAAACGCATTTTGGTCATGCGCGGACACACGGTGATGCTCGACTCTGATTTGGCGAGCCTGTACGACGTGACCACGACAGTCTTAAATCAAGCTGTAAAACGCAACCTCGAGCGCTTCCCGTCCGATTTCATGTTTCAATTGACAGCGGACGAGCAAAAATCTTTAAGATCACAAATTGTGATCTTAAAGAACAGGCGCCGCCCTGCCAAAACCGCCCGCGGGCGTCACAGCAAATATGCGCCTTACGTATTCACGGAACACGGGATTGCAATGCTCTCCTCCGTACTGCGTAGCAAGCGTGCAGTGCAAATGAACATTCTGATCATCCGCGCTTTCATTCGTCTTCGCGAGATGCTGATCAGTCACAAAGATCTCGCGCTGCGTGTCGAAAGAGTAGAGACCGTCACTCACCGTCACGGAGCTATGATCGGGGTGCTCGCCGGTGAGATTCAAAAGATACAAAAACTTCCGGCCGGCAAACGCCGCTTCGGATTTCAGATCACCGACCCATCGTCCAAGATAGGTAATAGTGCGCGTTCCGGGGCGGCCCCGATTCCCAGATAGCGCGGATCGAGCAAGCGATCCGGCTCCAGGTGCCCCATCGCGGCGAGCAGCGTCTCTTTCAAATGCGGATGGTCCTTTTCGATCTCCCCGAGTAAACCCCGGATGGACCTCCGCACGGTGCCCGTGCGAAGCGAACAGCCGCAAGGAATCACCGGCGCGCCTAGCGATTCCGCAAATTGCCGCGTGATGTCTTCCGTCACAAACGCCAGCGGCCGGATCAACCTGAAATCCTTCTCGCGAGAGTACGTCACCGGAGGCAGCGCGCTCACCCGTCCTGTGAACATCGCATTGCGCAGGAACGATTCGCAAAAATCATCCGCCGTGTGGCCAAACGCGATCACGTTCGCTCCCAGCTCCCGCGCGATCTGATACACCGCCCGCCTGCGGAACCGGCTGCAAAGATCGCATCCATGATCTGGCTGCTCCTCCAGCAGGCGCAGCGACGGGTTGTCGCGAAAATACGTCCAATCCACTCCCCGCGTCTTCAAATACTCGCCCAGCGGCTGAATCGGCCGCAAGAACTTGCCTTGCTCTACTGTGAACGCACAAACGGAAAACTCTACCGGCGCGCGTTTGGCCAGCAGTAGCAACGCTTCGAGCAAAGTAAGCGAGTCTTTTCCGCCCGAGAGCGCCACCGCCACGCGATCGCCCTCGCGGATCATCTTGAAACGGCCCACGGCCTCGCCCACTTTGCGCAGAAGAACCTTTTCGAGATCCATGCTTTCGTGCGATCTTTAGCGCGGTTCGTTTTCTGTGGCGTATCGCCGGCGCTCGGAGCCCGCTTCGAGAGTGAAGTGTTCGCCGAAATAAACGCGCCGCACCTCGGGATCCCGCCCCAGGGCGTCCGGCGTGCCGGCGCGGAAGATCTTTCCGTTATTGATAATGTAGGCGCGATCCGTAACGGCCAAAGTCTCCCGCACGCTGTGATCCGTCACCAGAATCCCGATCCCGGAGTTCTTCAGATCGAAAATGATGCGCTGCAGCTCCAGGATCTGGATCGGATCGATCCCTGAGAACGGTTCGTCGAGCAGTAGAAAGCTCGGCTCAATAACAAGTGAGCGCGCGATTTCCACGCGACGCCGCTCGCCGCCCGAAAGGGCATAGCCCTTGTTATGCCGCACCGTCTCCAGCCCAAGTTGCTCGATCAGCCGGTTCATGCGCTCGCGCCGTTCTCGACCGCTCATGCGCAGCGTCTGCAGGATCGCCATCAGATTGTCTTCCACGGTCAGCTTGCGGAACACCGAAGCTTCCTGGGGAAGATAACTGATACCGCGCTGCGCCCGCTTGTACATGGGCATATTGGTGATGTCTTCGTAGCCATCGCCATTGCTCACCTGCACGCTTCCCGAATCCGCGCTGATCAGCCCCACGATGATGTAGAACGACGTGGTTTTTCCCGCGCCATTGGGCCCCAGGAGCCCTACCACTTCGCCCTGCTTTACCCACAGCGAAACGTTATCCACCACCTTGCGGCCACGATAGCTCTTGGAAATCTCGGCGGTCTGCAGTGTGCGCATGGATTACTTCGGAGCCGCCGCTTTCTTGTGCAGAACAGTCTTAACGGGTTGCTGGGCTACGCCATCCACTAGGAACCGGTCGTCATTGGAATACCAAGTCAATGTTTTGCCCCAGGTAGTTCCGCGCGTGCTGTCGACAAACCGCGGATTCCCTCCCTCCAGCATAACTTTGTCTTCGTCCACGTAGTATTCAGCATGTTCCGACCAGGCATCCCGTGTTCGGTCGGCAGCTGCTTCATGCACCTCCACGTGACCGTCCGCCACCGCGTGATCGAGCGATGAATCGTTGCTGTCGTTGCGCAGAAACGCGCGGAGCTCCTGGCTCTTCACCACCATGTTGGACCGCTCCAAAGTGGCCCCGCCGCTATACAGCGCAAGCCGCGTATCGTCGTTATAATTCAGATCCGGCGCCCTCACTACAGTAAACACGCGCAGCCGGACTTTGTTTTCCGCTTTCGCGGCCGGCTTTACCGCCCCTCCTGCTTTCGGCGCATCGTCGTCCTGTACCTTATCCTGCAACTGGCTGAGAACGTGCCCATGCGCTTTAAGCACATTGTTATCCCGATCGATCTCCACCGTTTCCGCCTCCAGACGATCCGCCCCTTGCCACACCACCGCGTCGCCCTCGTAGCGGATGCTTAGGTTGTTGTCCTTGGAGATCATCTTCCTGGCGCGGGCGTTCAGCGGCTCGTCTTCGGAGAGCATCCCGCCGCCGCCCGAAGCGTCCTTCTTTTTATCCGGCAGGCGCGTCGAGGTCACGTGCCCTTCGGCGATGAAGTCTCCCGTCATCTGATTGATGACAATGCTATCGGCATCGGCCGAACCGGTTGAATCCCACATGCGAGCGCCACCCACCAGGTTCATGACGTTATTGGGTTGATCCAGCAGCGCGCGATTCGCCTTGGCGTGGCGATCGCCTTCCTGATAGCGAAAATCCCCCGATTGATCCAGCTTGTCCAAATTGGACGAGTTCGGCAGAAACGTCGCCACCAGGTTCTTGCTCCAGGTCAGCGCGGGCCCGGGTGTTTCCTTGGCATCCTTGAGCTTGGGCTTTTCCGTGCGAGTCGTCACGCCGACCGAACGAAAGCTTTGCAGGTTATTTTTCTCGCCGTATGTCATCCAAATGTGATCGCCATTCATCCAGCGATGCGGCTGCAGCGGCTTATTCGGGATGAACTCAATAGCCCCCGGTCCATCCGTCTCAACGGATTCCAAATCCTGGCCCCCGGGGCGCATCTTGGTGTGAATCGTATCGCTCTTCAAAACGCGCGTATCTGCGGCATCCAGGCCCGCTTTGATCACGGGCTTCGACTCCATCACTCCATGACCTTGTGCTACCGCCGCTTGCAAGATGCTGTCGCTTCCGGTGGTTTCGAAATCCATCACCACCCGGTCGGCCGTAACCGTGGTCTGCGAAGTATCGCCGTGTGAGACCACTCGAGCCTGGTCCACGCCCGTGATCTTTTGGATCTGATTGTTGTCGTTGAAATCGATCGTCAGGGAGTTGGCGGCATACTCCAGATTGCGTCCCGGCCTTTGATCGGTACCTTTGGCCTGCGTCGTCTCCACCTGCCGTAAATTGCCGTTCTCCAGCCTTACCGTGGCAGGCCCGGCATCCATCGAAAGCGTGTCGCGTGTCAGTTTCGACCAGGGAATCAGAAAGACCGTCGCGTTCTTTTCGTTGTAATTGAGCTGCGCGGTCTCGATCTTCATAGGGGTGGTGCCCGGGTCGCTTCCCCGCCAGGTCATCGAAACGTTGTTATGCAGATTGAGCTCGCGCGTATTGGGATCGTAATCGGCGCCTATCGCCTGCCCGTCGCCGCGGTCAAACTGGAAGTGTGCCTCGCGCTCGGTGTACGCTTTGCCCGTCTTGCTCTCCACACTGACGCCGGAGGACTTGATGGACATCAACCGCCCGTTCGGCTGTTCATTCTTCGGAATGTTCAGCGTGATCTCGACTTCGCCGTCCGAGTATAGGATTCCATGCGACACGTCATAATCCGCCTTCGCGCTGTGGACGTGATCGTATTTGTCGCCGTCCTTGTTGAAGATATCCAGCGTGACTCCGGTCAGCTCATCCTTGCCGTCCAGTTCCTGGAAATCGTCGGCGTGGATGGTCACTACTGTCTTTTGACTCGAAGTGTGGCTGTAAGTCCAGCCATGAAAGTTTGCCTGCGTACCTGGCGCCAGTCTCTTGGGCTTGACGGGCGCCGCGGCGGCTTGCGCCTTGAGGCGCAAGTAGTACACCCGGCCCACAATTCCCACAATAGCGACGAAGCCCAATAAAATCAGTGGCGCAACCCGTCGCATGCTACCCCTTCAGAATACCGGCATCCTTGGATGTCTGTCTATCCGGCGCTCCAAAACATTTCGTCGGGTGAATGTGTCCAGACCCGGAGCGCAATTTCGGTAATAACTATATTTGATTCATTTTCAGTTACTTACGTCCAACGTTTGTCACTCCTCGCGGGAGTCTGCTAATATATCCGAGGAGCGCGGAGTCATTCACTTCTCCCGCCCAAACAGTTCATTCCCCAAGTACGAGGAGGTTCTTAAGTTATGAACATTCGACCGCTCCATGACCGGATTGTGGTGAAACGGCTTGAAGAGCAAGAGAACAAGATCGGCGGTTTGTTTATTCCCGATTCCGCCAAAGAGAAGCCGCAGGAAGGCGAAGTAGTTGCCGTTGGCAAGGGCAAGCTCAATGAGAAGACCGGCGCTGTGACGCCTCCGGACGTGAAGGCTGGCGACCGCATTCTGTTCGGCAAGTATTCGGGCAGCGAGATCCGCATCGACGGTGAAGAGTACCTGATCATGCGTGAGGACGAAGTCCTCGGAGTATTGGAAGGCGCCCCGAAGAAAGCCTCCAAAGTAGCTTAAGGCGCGATTTTAAAAGGAGATTTGAATTCCATGGCAGCAAAACAGATTGTTTACAGCGAAAATTCCCGTCAGGCCATTCTGCGCGGCGTCAACCAACTCGCGGATGCGGTGAAGGTCACCCTGGGTCCGCGCGGCCGCAATGTCGTTCTCGAGAAGAAATTCGGCGGCCCGACGATCACCAAAGACGGCGTGACCGTCGCTAAAGAAGTGGAGCTGAAGGATCCGCTCGAAAATATGGGCGCCCAGATGGTGCGCGAAGTGGCCTCCAAGACCTCCGACACCGCCGGCGACGGCACCACCACGGCCACCATCCTGGCCCAGTCCATCTTCCGCGAAGGCGTCAAAGCTGTTGCGGCCGGCGCCAACCCCATGGCCCTTAAGCGCGGTATCGAAAAGGCCGTCGAGCTGGTGGTTGGAGAAGTAAAGAAGCTCTCGAAAGAAGTAAAAGATAACGAAACCATCGCCCAGGTGGGAACCATTTCGGCTAACGGCGATTCCAAGATCGGAAACACCATTGCCGAGGCCATGAAGAAAGTCGGCAAAGATGGCGTCATCACGGTGGAAGAGTCCAGGACCATGGAGACCGTCCTCGACACCGTCGACGGTATGCAGTTCGATCGCGGATATCTCTCGCCTTACTTCATCAGCGATCCCGACCGCATGGAATGCGTGTTGGATGATCCGTACATCCTGATCCACGAAAAGAAGATCAGCAATATGAAGGATCTGCTTCCGCTGCTCGAACAGATCGCCCGCTCCGGCAAGCCGCTGCTGGTGATCGCGGAAGAAGTGGAAGGCGAAGCGCTCGCAACTCTGGTGGTCAATAAACTGCGCGGCACCCTGAACGCTTGCGCGGTAAAGGCGCCCGGATTCGGCGATCGCCGCAAGGCTATGCTCGAAGACATCGGCGTCCTGACGGGCGGCAAGGCTCTGATGGAAGAGACCGGCATCAAGCTGGAAGGTGTGCGGCTGGAAGACCTGGGCCGTGCCAAGCGCGTCACGGTGGATAAGGACAACACCACCATCATCGACGGAGCAGGCAACCAGAAGTCGATTGAGGGCCGCATTAAACAGTTGCGGGCTCAGATCGAAGAAACCACCAGCGATTACGACCGTGAGAAGCTGCAGGAGCGGCTGGCGAAGCTAGCCGGCGGCGTGGCGGTGATCAAGGTCGGCGCGGCCACCGAGACCGAGATGAAGGAGAAGAAGGCTCGCGTCGAAGACGCGCTACATGCCACCCGCGCAGCCGTTGAAGAAGGAATCGTTCCGGGCGGCGGCGTCGCGCTGTTACGCGCGGCCAAATCCTTGGACAGCCTGAAGGTGACTGGCGACGAGCAGATCGGCGTGAACATTGTTCATCGCGCTTGTGAAGAGCCGGTCCGTCAGATCGTGGGCAACGCCGGTTACGAAGGCGCTATCGTGATCGAAAAAATCCACAACGCCAACGACGCCAACTACGGCTTCAACGCTGCCAGCGCGCAGTACGAGGACCTGGTGAAGGCGGGCGTTATCGATCCCACGAAGGTAACCCGTTCGGCGCTCCAGAACGCCTCTTCGATCGCGGCTTTGATGCTCACCACCGAAGCCATGATCGCCGAGATCCCCGAGAAGAAGCCCGCCCCGGCCCCTGGTGGTCACGGCGGACCTGAGATGGACTACTAGACCGAGCAATCCAGAATTCGAAAAGGCCCGCCCTTCGGGGTGGGCCTTTTTGTTTGATCGCCAGGGGAAGCGAGCCCTTAATGGGCGGGCGACGGCCGTTGTCTGGTGACTAATCCGCGCCTCGATACCACCACACTGTCGGTCAATGACGATATGCTCGCCGCGGGGGTGTTGGATGCTGGGCAAACGTGTTCGGCCAGAACCACCGACGCAACATTGAAGCAAATATTTCAAACCGATGGAGTTCGGTTTCCAGGTGAATCGCCGATTCGGTTGACGAGAACAGCGTATTGCCCTGGATCGTATCGTAGTTACTGCAAACGTCGATGCCGTCAAAAATTTGTGTTCCAAAGAATCCAAGCAAGGTTTTAGCGGCAAAACTCCGCGATATCCCGCGCCAGCAACTCCGGCTCCTCCATTGCCGCAAAGTGCCCACCCCGCGACATTTCGGTCCATCGCTCGATCCTGTATCCTCGCGCCACCCACTCGCGCGGTGGGAACGGCGCCTCTTTCGGAAACCGGGCTACTGCACACCGAGCCTGTATGTAATCTCCAGGCGCGAACTGAAGCGGCGCTTTTTTCGTCTCGTTGTACAACCGGAACGACGACGAGATCGTCTCCGTCATCCAATACAACGTGACGTTCGCCAGCAGTTCATCCTTTGTGAATCGCGATTCGACATCACCACCGCAGTCCGACCATTTTCGAAATTTTTCGATAATCCACGCCGCCAGACCTGCCGGTGAGTCGTTGAGCGCGTAAGCCGGCGTCTGCGGTTCATTGCGCTGCAGGTGCGCATAAGCGCCGTGCTCGGCGAACCAGCCCTCGCGATCAATGACGAATGCCCGCTCCGCTTCGGTTAAAACCGCTCCATGGCTTAGAGCAGGCGAATACGATCCGGGAACGTAGTTGAGATGAATCGCCGCCGTCCGATCAGAGTGTCTGAGCCCCAAGATCGTGCTGACAGACGCCCCGAAGTCGCCGCCCTGCGCCACGAACCGCTGATATCCAAGTTCGGCCATCAGGCCCACCCACAATTGAGCGATCCGGAAACTGCTCATTCCAGGCTGCTCCGGCCGGTCCGAAAATCCGAATCCGGGTAGTGACGGCGCCACCACATCGAATCCTGCGTCCGTCAACAAAGGAATGATCTTCCGCAGTTCCAGGAACGATCCTGGCCAACCATGCGTAATGATCAGCGGGGTTCGGCGCTCGCCTCGGCCGCGCGCGTGGACAAAATGGATCCACCCGGCGTGAATCCCCGGATCGCGCGTCCTCCAGCGATAATGCTCATTCTCCGAGAGCTTTTCGATCTGCGCCTTCCAATCAAACTCCTCGCGCCAATATTGACACAGCCGTCGGATGTAACTAAGGTCCGCTCCGAGCTCCCATGGCGCGCTCGCAATCTCATCCGGCCAGCGCGTCCGTAATAAGCGCTCGCGCAGATCGTCCACAGCGGCGTTGGAATAGGGCAGCGCGAATCGCTCGATGGGCATTTTCTCGATTTTCCCAATCCTGCAGGCATCCGTGCTTTCATAAATATATGCGGCTTTTCATGGTCGGCCTGACGCTCGCAGCCTGCGTCTTTGCCGCTCCCGGTGGTAAACCGGTCTTCACCAGCTCTTTCGACGGCGCGAAACCGGCCTGGACCGTTCTGCGCGGCTCGGGTACCGCGGACCCCGCCGTCACGCACGACAACCAAATGTCTATGCGCGTCGAAGCCGGGAACACCACGCGCGATGCCCGCATCCAATCCGCACCTATCGCTCTCACCATCGGCCAAACCTACGAGCTGACAGGCTGGATCCGTACCGAAAAGCTCGCCGTTAAGGATCTCGACCGTTCGCCTATCGCCACCGGCGCGGCGCTCACGATGGCATCGCTACCGTTCGACATGCAATCGGAATCTCTCGCCGGAACCCGCGATTGGACCCGCCTGCATCTGCGCTTCACTGCTACCCGCGCGCAGGACAACATCGT
>Ga0070741_10007247_pt1 | contig 23113 bp, 22 predicted proteins | sample Coa_R1_4_FD_66440 | JGI IMG/M metagenome (GOLD analysis project Ga0070741, IMG submission 66440) | Surface soil microbial communities from Centralia Pennsylvania, which are recovering from an underground coalmine fire - Coalmine... | ecosystem: Environmental > Terrestrial > Soil > Unclassified ... | reverse complement strand
TTCATCAAGCTGCACGAAAAGACCCGGAGTCTGCACGATCTGGAAGGGATAGGGATTGATCAGAAACATCCCGGGAACCCCGCGCGGCAGGCAGTTGACCGAGGCGCGACCGAGTTCATAGTCGGTTTGGGTCATGGACTTCACTTTGGCCATAGCCCAGGGCTGGAAAGGCGGCGGCTCTTCCGGCGTCACTTTGGGGTCAAACTGCCGGCGCAGAGCGGCACTGAACGTGTGGCCTCCGGCTTTCCCGGGAAACCAAACACCTGAGAGATCTACATGCCCGTCAGCGGTGCGGGGCGCCGGACCTCCCTCGGGAACGGGCTGCATTTTGGATTTCGCCTGCTGGGCACTGTTTTCTTCCTGAGCGAAAACGCCGGGAACTATGGCAAAAATGCCAACCATCATAAGGGCAACAGCTAAGCAAACACAGAAACGTACTTTCATGTGATTCTCCCCGGCGGCGACAATCGGTGTTTTGCGCACTTCTTTGCTCGCTGAACTCGCCTCCGACATCGTGGTCGATTCTTGTGAACCTGACGAGAGTCAATGCCGATCAGAGGTCCGTTTCTTGGCTGATTGGACGCGGATGTTACTACCCCAGTTTCAATATTCACAAGTTTTTCGATATCGCGCAGGAGGAGCACGCCGCTCAGGCGAGCCGAGTTCATCCGGGAACGGAATTATTTCTTGAACGCCTTGTGTGATGGCGTGAGCGGCGAACGTCGATGGGAAGGCTTAAGTAAAACCAAGAAACGAGGAGAGGTGAAAGTGGAGCACGCCAGCGGCCGGAAGAGCAGGACTTCAGCGGTGCCAGTGGCTCCGATATACTCGCGATTAGATCTTCTTTTCGCCTGAAAGCTTCTGCAACGGCCTCTGCGCAGATGGCGCATCGACCAGCACGGGATGACCGGGGCTGGTTGCCTTAGCAAGCAGAGGCGGAGCCGAAGCATCGTTGAGATCGAAATCGCGGGCGACTTCCAAGATAATCTTCTCCTGAATTGACCTGTTCTGCTCGACGAAAGCGTTGATCAGGGCGTGTTCGCAAATGAGATTAATGACACGTGGAATCCCAGCCGAATAACGATTTATCGCTTCAATCGCGTCCGCGGTGAAGATTTCGCCGGCTGAATTGCCCGCGATCCGAAGCCTCTCAGTCACATAGCCATGGGTCTCGATGAGTGTGAGCGGTCGCGTCCTAGCGCGCAGAATGATTCTTTGCCGAAGCTGGCGCAAATCAGGCAGGTTCAGACGCTGTTCCAGTTCGGGTTGGCCTGCCAACACGATCTGCAAAAGTTTCTCTTTTGAAGTTTCCAGATTCGTCAGCAACCGAATCTCTTCCAGCATGTCGACAGAAAGGTTCTGGGCTTCATCGACCACCAAAACGGCCCTCTGGCCTTGCTGATAACGTTCCAGCAACCACTCGTTGAGTTTGAGTAAAACACGACTCTTCAGTTGAGATTCGCACGAGATGCCGAAATCGGCCATCATGAAATCGAAAAACTCGGTTTCGTTAAGACGAGGATTGAAAATAAAGGCAGTCGCAATCTTCTCCTGCCGTGCCCATTCCAGCGTCTTGTTGATAACGGTCGTCTTACCGGTCCCTACTTCACCGGTGAGCAATATGAAGCCTTTGCGCGTTTGAATTCCATAGATCAGGCAAGCGAGTGCCTCCTGGGTGTGCCTGGTCATGAAGAGATAGCGCGGGTCCGGATTGATATTAAAGGGGTTTTCTCTTAGACCGAAAAATTTGTGATACATGCGATCCCCAAGCTCATTCAGAAGAGATGTCTTCCGAGATCCCCGCCACACAACTGCGGCGGGGGGTTTACCAGGCCAGAGTGATAGGCCGCATCGGCACGCGCGGCTTTGCCGGATGCCTCAAGCACGTAAGGTATCTTCGTAGCCTTCAGTGCAGCCGTCATAGACAATCCCCTACTGATCAGAGCAATTGCGCAGCCAAATGTCCACAGATCCAAGCAAGGCTGTCGCCGCTTGTAGTTGATAATAAGCGATATAGCTTTGTTCAGCCGAACTATGAGATTGCTCCCGGGGTAAGAGTGGAAACCAACACCCCAGATGGGATAAAACTTTTCACATCAACCCGCCGGAGGTAACGTGACAAAAAAACGGCTTTGACGAAACCAGCTTCGAAGCAATATCTGCGGAACGGGTGGTGTCTCAGTTTGAGGCAAACTGAGACACTACCGTGGAACGCGCTCCATGGAACGCGCTCGTGTGCGTCCGGTAATAGGTGCGTGGTATATTGCTTGGTTCTCATGGCTAAACTTCGCGTCTCGGTCGTTGAATTCCTTAACACCGCACCGCTGGTCTGGGGCTTCACCAACGGTCCATTGAAGGGCCGCTATGACCTTTCGTTCACTGTCCCGTCGCGTTGCGCGGAAGCGCTGCGTTCAGGCCAGGTTGATGTGGCGATCATCCCGGCGATCGAATACCAGCGCATGGAAGCCATGGTCGTGCTGCCGGAGATGGCGGTCGCCGCCCAAAGTGAAGTCCGCAGCATCCTGGTTTTAGCCAAAAAGCCGATCGAGCAGGCGCGCAGGATCGCGCTTGACACGAATTCCCGGAGTTCGGTCGCCCTTACGCGAATCCTGTGTAAGAGATTTTGGCACACCACTCCGGAATTTGTAGACGCCGCGCCCGATCCTGCCGCCATGCTCGCGGATGCCGACGCCGCGCTCGTGATTGGCGACCCCGCACTCCGCGTTCGGATCGAACTAGATGAACTCGCAGCCAGAGTTCCTGGCCCCAAAGGCGGTTGCGGCGATGAAATTAGTACCGTAAATCAAAACCAGATCGTTCCTGGAGCCGAGACGCTTTTCGTTTATGACGTGGCCGACGAATGGCGCCAGATGACCGGGAAGCCGTGTGTTCTGGCGGTTTGGGTGGGCCGCCGTGAAGCGATCACGCCGGCGGTTGTCGCGGATTTTCTCGCATCCAAGGAGTACGGCCTCGCGCACATCGGCGAAATCGCGGAATCCGCCGCGCTCAAACTTGACCTGCCACCACGCAAACTTGAGGCGTATCTTCGGGACAACATTGATTTTTCGCTCGATCCTGCAAATCTCGAAGGCCTGGAACTTTACTTTGCCGAAGCCGCGGCGGCCGGGCTGATTCAGAGCGCAAAGTCCATTGAATTCGCACCGATGCCCGAAGCACTCTTGTCCGAGCGTGCAAATCGCGCCCGAGGAAGCGTGTAATGGCCCTTTCGCCGCAGCAAGCTCTCGAACTTTTCCGTTCTGATGACCTGATCGCCATCGGCATGGCAGCGAATCAATTGCGCAAGAAGAAGAACGATCCGCGCATCGCCACCTATCAGATCGACCGCAACATCAATTACACCAACTTCTGCACCGAATATTGTTCTTTCTGCGCGTTCTATCGCCCGATGGGATCAAAGGAAGGCTACGTCCTTTCGCTCGACACGATTCTGCAGAAAATTGAAGAGACCATCGCGCTCGGCGGCACCGGCATTCTCATGCAGGGCGGACTTCATCCCGATCTGCGCATCGACTATTACGAAAATCTCTTGCGCTCAATCAAGCGCAGCTTCCCGCAAATTCATCTGCACTGTTTCTCGGCACCGGAAGTCCTTTGCATCGCCGAGGTTTCCAATCTCACCGTGCGCGATACGATCGCGCGCCTGCGGGATGCCGGGCTCGATTCGATCCCTGGAGGAGGCGCGGAAATCCTCGATGACGAAATCCGCCAGCGCATCTCGCGCCTGAAATGTACCGCGGCCGAATGGGAGCAGATGCATCGCACCGCACACGCGCTCGGCATGCGCACCACGGCCACGATGATGTTCGGTTGCGGCGAAGAGTATCGCCATCGTGTGAACCACTTCGAGCGCGTCCGCCGCATTCAGGAAGACACCGGCGGATTCACCGCCTTTATTCCCTGGATTTTTGCGCCCGAACATACTTCTCTCGGCAAACGGGTTCCGGAAGCGACCGCCGCCGATTACCTCAAAACGCTCGCTATCAGCCGGCTCTATCTCGACAACATCGATCACATTCAGTCGAGCTGGCTGACTCCCGGAATAAAGATTTGCCAAATTGGTCTGCAATTTGGTGCAGACGACGTCGGCAGCATCCTTATAGAAGAAAACGTCGTGTACGCGGCCGGTGTGCGCAACCGCACGAATGAAGCCGAGTTGCGTCGCGTTATTTCCGACGCGGGCTATACGCCCGTGCAGCGCGATACACTATATCGCTGCTATTACCTCAACAACGAAAATGGCGCTGGAGCCACTTCTGTGGCTGTAACCTCCGCATAGCCTGCGGGATGCGGACTCAAAATCGGCGGGTGGTGCCGAGCTATCCTCAGTAGTTAGTTTTTGCAGCTCACTCGGGTTTTTGTGCTGCAAACCGCAACCTTACGTAATCAGCGGTCCAGCACCCGTTTCCGTCGCATAACTTTGGCCGCAACTCCTCACCGACCTCTTGCAGGAAAAGAGGCCACTGCGACGGTGGCAGGGCGCGCAGAAAGTTCTCGGCAAAAGTTTCGAGCCAAGCCGTGACGTCTCCCGGCAGCGGAGTAAGCCGCGGAAAAAGCGCGATGTAGGAAATCACGAATCCCGCTTTCCGCAAGCGCGCGGAGTAATCTTCGATCGTAGGGAAATACCAGGGGACAAGCGATTCGCCCCTAATTCCGCGCCGCGCAAGTGCCGCGAGGAGTGCAAGCTTGATCGTCTCCACGCAGCCTTTTCCGCCCATTTCGGCGACAAAGCGCCCGCCGCGCCGCAATGCGCGCCAGACGCCCGCAATTACATCGTCAGGGCGCAGCATCCAATGTAGGGCCGCATTGCTAAAGACGGCGTCGAACTCATCCCGGAACGGCAATGCTTCGCCGGAGATCACGCGAGCATCCACGCCAAGCTTTCGTGCCGCGGCCACTTGCATTTCGCTGGCATCGATGCCGACGACTTCGCATCCCATCTCGGCCAGCTTCGCTGCGAGCACGCCATCGCCGCAGCCCAAATCGAGAATGCGCTCACCGGGACGCGGCGCCAACAGGTGCACAACGGGCATGCCCAAATCGGATACGAATCGCGCGTTGCGCGCGTAGCGTCCGGGGTCCCACGTTTGCGTGCTGTTCACGGAAAGATTCGATCAGGAAGGTCTTCGCGCGTGCCGGATCGAAATCTCGACGATATCCCCTTCATTGAGGTCGAGCCCTTCGAGCGGATGCAGCGCGCCAGCCGAATACCGCGCGCGAATGGGATGCTCCCCGCTCGCCGTTTGCGCGGAAGCGTTGCGAGGAATCGACCGGGTGCGGCGCGCCACATTCGCTCGCGCGTCTGCATCCGAGCCGGCGTTTGCATCCGGGCTTGGCCCTCGTGTTACCTCGTTGCCGCGCGATTCGGTGCGATCGAGCGCGATATTGGCGAGTTCATCAGCTTCCGAGTTCCGCTCGCGGGGCACGTGCTCGATGGTGAAATACGCCAGCTGATCCGCCAGCTTTCGCGCGCGTTCGTATAGGGGGCGCAGGTCCGCGCTCTTTACCTTGTAGCGGCCTTGCATCTGGCGAACTAGCAACTCGGAATCGCTGCGCACCAGCAGGCGATCAATGCCCTGCGAGGCGGCATAGTCAAGAGCGGTGATGAGCGCATAGTATTCAGCCACATTGTTTGTCGTGCGGCCGATGTATTTGCCGGCTTCAAAACGAACGGCACCGTCAGGCCCGCGGAGAATAACCGCATAAGAGGCCGGTCCGGGGTTTCCTCGCGAGGCGCCATCGACGTTGGCGACAAAGATGTTGGCCGGCTTTTCGGGCGTGTCGAACAAAAGCTTTCCCGGCGCCGGCTTCGCAGGCGAACCTCTCATGCAAGTGAAACCGACAGGGGATCAGGCATCATGCGTGGGGATTCCCGCCGCACTGGCCTTGGATTCGCCATCGGGCGAAGCGGCGACCGGCGGCTCGATGTAATAAAGAATGCGCGTGCAGGATTCGCACTGAAAGATTTCCTGCAAATCGTTGCGGCGGAGCTCCTGAAAAACGTGAGGCCGGATGCGAACGCCGCAGAGCGAGCACGCTTCGTCACGCACTTCCGCGAGACCGATTCCGTGGCGGCGGCCGGCGACTCGCTCGTAGGTGTCGCGGAGTTCTTCGGAAATTTGGGGTAGGATCCCGCGGCGCTCGGCCTCTTTGACTTGCAACTCCTGCTGCAGGTTAGCCTGTTCTGCTTGAATCTTTTGGCGTTCGGTCTGCGCCTCGCTCTCGACGAGAGCAACGGAGCGCTCGGCCGCCTTTACCTGGCGCTCGTATTCTTCGCCGGCGACCATGCGCTCGAGCAGCCGGTCTTCGGCCTGTGCCACCTGGGTTTCGGCGTGCTGGATTTCATGCTGGAGCGCTTTATAAGCTTCATTCGTTTTTACTTCAAAGCTCTGGTCACGGTACTTGCGCGCTTTTTCCTTCCAGGAGTCCACATCCATTTCAAATCTTTTGCGATCTTTCAGGCTGGTGGTCAGGGCTTCCTTGGCTGCGGTAATTTGCTGGCGAGCTTCGTTGATGCGCGCATCGATAGCGCCGAGTTGCGCGGGAATAGCGTTCAACCGGTTGCGCAATTCAGCCAAACGCATGTCGAGCGCCTGCAAATGCACGAGCTGCCGAATCTGCGGATCCATGAAACATCGATTCTAACACATGCAAATCGACTGTTTGGGAACGCGTATGCCGGCTGGAAGCCGCTTACTCCCGGCGCATTTGCATGGTTTGATCGATGGAGAGCGCTGGATAGTGCACGGGGGGAACGCCGGTCACCGGCGGTGCATCGGCGTGGCGGGCGCTGACGGTAAAGCCCGCTCCTGAAGTTTCAATGGAATATGTGTATCCATCACGGCCGCTGCGGCTCATCGTGAGCGCGCCGCTGGAACTGAGCTGATCGAGATCGGCATAAGAGCCATTTTGAGCGTAGTAGCTTCGCTCAGCTTGTGCGATCGCGTTTAGATCCATTTCCACGCCCGTAGTGGTTATAGCTTGAGTGGCGACCATGCCCGGCGCGGGCGCGGCCTGCTTCGCGAAATAGTAGTACGCACCCACGGCAATCAAAGCGGCGAAAAGCAATCCGATCATGCGCATAGCAGCTCAATTATCGCGTCTTCTCGAGTCTTTTTGCCGCGAAACCGCCGCTATGCATCGAATCCGTAACCCGTGCCGTGCATGCTATAATCGTCGTGACTAGATGATGTACTAGACAGATGACAAGACACCGAAAGAGATGGACGACGAAGGGTCCTCATGGTCGGGTCGATTCCGCTGGCATGCGCCGCACACGAATGCTTGAGTGGATGAGCGCACGAAACGGCCCTGTGCCCGGAACGGAATTGGCGCGCCATTTCCGAGTAAGCCGCCAATGCGTGGTGCAGGACATCGCAATTTTGCGAGCCGAGCGCAACGACATCATTTCAACGCCGCAAGGCTATCGGTTGCCGCCCAGGCAAACGCGCGACGCGCACCGCGCCGTGATCGCCTGCCAGCACGGGCCGGAACGCACGGAAGAAGAGTTGAACACCTTCGTGGACAACGGAGTCCGAGTCCTGGACGTAATCGTCGAGCACGCCCTCTATGGCGAGATGCGCGGTGCTCTGACGATCGAGTCGCGGGCCGATGTGCAGGATTTTCTCCGCCGATGGCGTGGCACCAAGGCCAGCCTGCTTTCATCACTCACGCGCGGTGTGCACCTGCATACCGTCGAAGCCAGCAAGCCGGAGATGATTGCTCGGGCCAAGGCAGAGCTGCATTCGCGCGGCATCTTATTGAAATGACGCCAGGCACTAAAACGAGGCAAGCCACGCAGGCCGGGCAATCATCGGTGCGGCAGGAGCGAGTGAAGCGCGCTTTTTTTCGCGGTGACGCCTTGCGCCTCGAAAATCCGGCATACGCGAACTCCGTCCGAACTTTACTGGAAGAACTCCTGAACTCGGATATCGGCTCCGGCGACCTGACCGTTTCTGCGCTGGAAATTGTGGATGAACATGCAAGCGCAAAAATACTGGCCAAAGAGCCGGGCGTGATTGCGGGGCTCGCGGAATTCGAGTGGTTGCTGGCGCGCAACGATCTCGAATTGAAAATTCACAAGCGGGATGGGGAGCGGATCGAAAGCGGTGATGTCGTTATCGAACTTGAAGGCCGGCGGAACGATCTGCTGGGCTGCGAGCGCGTCGGGCTGAATCTTCTACAACGCTTGAGTGGAATCGCCACAGCAACGCGCGATTTTCAGGAACTGCTGCACCGGCACAATCCTGATGCACAGGTGATCGGCACCAGAAAGACACCGTGGGGTTTGCTGGACAAACGTGCTCTGCATCTGGGCGGCGGCGGAACGCACCGGCTGGGGCTGTGGGATGCAATTCTGGTGAAGAACAATCATCTTGCGTTGCTGGCCGATCGGGAGCAAGAGGCGGCGCGGATCGCGGTGGAGCGCGCCTGGCGGGCGCGCAGGTCTGCCGCCTTCATAGAAATAGAAGTGCGAACCGATGTGTCGGCGCTCGCCGCGGCGCAAGCGTTCCGGCGCATGCAGGACTCTTCGGGGGAAGAGAGTGGGGATTGCGCGTGCTTGCTGCTTCTCGACAACATGGTGCCTGCAAGAATCTTCGCCGTTATCGAACGGCTGCGCGCCGAAGGCCTGTTTGACTGCGTGCTCACCGAAGCGAGTGGAAATATTTCCGAAAACAAGATCGAAGAATACGCCGCCTGTGGCGTAGATGCGATTTCCATGGGCGCGCTGACGCATTCGGTGCGCGCGCTCGATCTCTGTGAAAGACTTTAGGACCAAAGGAAAAACGATGACTCCTCCAGCCGTAATAAGTGAAACATACGAAAACCGCTACACGCTCCCGCCGGTCGAAGATGTCAACGACACGGCGGCCGAAATTCTGGCAAAGCAGGAGCGCGTGCGGAAACTTTGCGAAGAGCGGAAAGCCATCATTCTCGCGCATCATTACCAGCGATCGGAGGTGCAGGAAGTGGCGGATTACGTGGCTGATTCGCTGCGGCTCTCCCAAAGCGCAGCGGCCACCGATGCCGAGGTAATCGTCTTTTGCGGGGTGCATTTCATGGCAGAAACCGCTGCCATTCTGTGCCCACAGAAAACCGTGTTGCTTCCAGACTTGCGTGCGGGATGCTCGCTCGCGGCGGCGGTTACCGCCGAAGAGTTGCGCGCGTGGAAAGCGCGATTTCCGGAGGCAGTGGTGGTCGCTTACATCAATACTTCTGCCGAAGTGAAGGCGGAAAGCGATTACTGCTGCACGTCGGCGAACGCGGCGAAAGTCGTACGGGCAATCCCGGCATCGAAACCCATTCTCTTTATCCCTGACAAATTTCTAGCGCAAGTGGTGGCCCGGCAGGCGCAGCGCAGCAACATCATTCCTTACCCGGGCTATTGCCACGTGCACCGGACGATTCGACCGGAAGACGTCGAAGAGGTGCTCGAAAGGCATCCTGAGGTGGAGCTTTTGCTACACCCGGAGTGCGGCTGCGTGAGTTCCTGCATGGCTAAGGCATTGGACGGCAGCCTGCCATTCAATCGCACGTTTTTCCTCTCTACCGAAGGAATGCTGCGGCACATCAGCGCGTCGCCGGCGAAAGAGTTCGCGGTGGGAACGGAGATGGGCATCCTGCACCGCCTGAACAAGGAGTTTGCGGACCGCTCGTTTTATCCGGTAAATCCGAACGCCGTGTGCGCGTTCATGAAGACTATTACACTCAATAACGTCATTAGTTCGCTTGAAACACTTTCACCCCAAGTGACGGTTCCGACAGAAACGGCGCGAAAGGCGCGGCGGGCGATCGATAGGATGTTGGAATTAGCTTAATGTCAACTGCCGTAAAGGTCGGACTTCTGGGCGCCGGTGCAATCGGGCAAGTGCTTGCGGCGGCGTTGGATGCGGAACAAACCCGCGCGGAACTAGTCGCGGTCGCGGATCAGGACCGGCTGCGAGCCGAGAGGCTTGCGGCACAACTCAAGTCGCACCCGGCCGTGGTCGAAATCGATGAATTGGTGCGCCGTTCGGATTTGATCATTGAGGCGGCGAGCCAAGCCGCGCTGCCGGAGCTTGTGCCCCCAGCGCTCCGCGCGCAGAAAGATCTGATGGTCATGAGCGTGGGCGGCCTGCTGGAGCATGAGGAGTGGTTCGATGAGGCGCAACGGCAAGGCTGCCGGATCCACGTTCCGTCGGGAGCTATCGCGGGTCTCGATGGCATCAGAGCCGCAGCCATGGGTCGGCTCAATATGGTAATTCTGACAAGCCGCAAACCCGTAGCGGCGTTGCGCGGGGCCAAATACGTCACAGACCGAGGAATGGATGTTGACCGGCTGAAAGAAGAAACCGTGCTGTTTGAAGGCCCGCCGGAAGAGGCTTGCCGCGCGTTTCCCGCGACGTCCAACGTAGCGGCCTCGCTGCGATTGGCGGCTGGCAAATCAGCCGAAATACGTGTTCGTATAGTCGCGGTGCCGGGCGGAACCGAGAATGTGCACGAGATTCAGGCCGTGGGCGATTTTGGCCGCTTCCGGATCGTTTTAGAGAATGTCCCCTCGCCATCGAACCTGCGTACGTCACGCCTGGCTGCGCTTTCAGCTCTGGCGCTACTCGAAGAGATCGTTCGCAATCAGAAAGTGCGCGTTTAGCGCTACTGCATTCGGCCGGGAAGCGTCAGGCAGCTTAATCGGTTACACTAGGCATCGGACTGAAGGCGCCATCTCTGCGGGCGTTTCCTCCTAACCAACTCGCTCGCAGCAATGATAAGTGCATCCGCAAGTTGATGCACGCCCGCCGGGGCGGCACACTGGCGGCAAGCCTGCTCGAATTCGTGACACAGTTCTGATTTGTCATAAACGAGCGTAGACTGTGTGGATTCAAAGCCCGTGATTTGGGCGTGAGGGGAGTGAGTCTCTTGAAATTAACACGCATCGTCGTTTCGATATCTGCGTTGCTATTCGCATTATCGAGTGCCTCTGCGAAAGGGAAAACTCCCCGGTTATCCGCGCCGGCTGCACAAACGGCGCAAGCGGCTCAGGCGACACCTTCCCCAATATTGTCAGCGTTACAGCAGGAGCTCGAGCGCGAAATGGACGTTATCGGCAAAGCCGACCCCCCGGCATATTTCCTGAGCTATACCGTGACCGATAGCGATCGAGCGGAAGTCACTGGCTCGAACGGCGCACTACTTTCCACTCAGCAGGCACGCAGCCGCTGGCTCGAAGGACAGGTTCGCGTCGGCAGCTATCAGGTGGATAACACCCATCGTATTGGCGGCGATGGTCCTGCTTTCCCCGGCAGCTTCGGCGAACCCGTGCCAATCGATGATGATCCCGCCATCATCAAGCGCGCCATGTGGCGAGAGACCGATACTCAGTATCGAGCGGCAGCCGAAGCATTCATCAAAGTGAAGACCGGAAAAGATGTCCAGGTGCAAACGGTCGCGCAAGGCGCCCCGGACTTCTCGCGCGAAAAGCCGCAAGTGTCTTATGGACCGCGCGCGACGTTTACCGTTGACCGGAGACCATGGGAAGACAAGGTGCGGCTGTACACGCATTCGTTCCGCGCCTCGCCGGCAGTGCTGAATTCGATCGTTACCTTTAGAGCAGAAGCGGAGAACCAATACCAGGTGACGAGCGAGGGCACGAAGCTGCAGTTTGGCGAAGTGCGGTACCGGCTCGAGCTTTTTATTCAGGGGAAGGCCACCGACGGAATGGACCTGGAGCGTTACTACAACTTCGACTGGACGGATCCGGCTGCCGCTCCTGACGACAAGGCCGTGCTGGCTCAGTGCGCCATTCTGCAAAAGGAATTAGAAGCGCTGGTTAAAGCCCCCTTGGCCGAGCCCTACGCCGGGCCGGCAATGCTGACCGGGCGCGCCGCGGCGGTTTTCTTCCACGAAGTATTTGGTCATCGCGACGAGGGATTCCGCCAGAAAGATATCAATGAGGGCCAGACGTTCGCGGACAAAGTCGGCGAACTGTTACTGCCGAATTTCATCAGCATCGTAGACGATCCGACGGAAGCGAAGCTGGGCTCGACGGTGCTTTTGGGAAACTATCCCTTTGATGACGAAGGCGTCGCTTCGCAAAAAGTGACGCTCGTCGATCACGGGGTGCTACGAAATTTTGAAATGTCTCGGCAGCCGCTGAATGGGTTTCCCGCTTCGAACGGGCACGGGCGCCGTCAGGTTGGGTTGCCGCCGGAATCACGTCAGGGCAATTTGATCGTTGAGAGCAGCTATAAGGTAAGCAATACGCGGTTGCGACAGATGTTTATCGACGAAATCAAGCGCCAGGGCAAGCCGTATGGCCTCTATTTCGACGACATCTCAGGAGGTTTTACCTTCACCGGCCGCAGCCAGCCGCAGGCGTTTCACGTGGAACCGCTTGTGGTCTACAAAGTTTATGCGGACGGCCGCCCGGACGAGTTGGTGCGCGGAGTCTCCATAGTCGGAACGCCTCTGGTCTCTCTGCAAAAGATAATGGCAACGGGGGACACGACAGAAGTGTTCAACGGCTACTGCGGGGCTGAGTCTGGCTCCGTGCCCGTAGCGGCAGCGGCGCCGCCTCTGCTGGTGTCGGAAATGGAAGTCGAGAAGAAGCAAACGTCCACCGACCGGCCGCCCATTCTTCCGCCACCCGCGCATGACACACAATCCGATCCCCGGACAAAGGCAAACTGAAATGACTTACTGTCACGTTGTGAAAACATATTCATGGATAGCAGCCGCGGTTTTGCTGTGCGCGAGCCCATTGCTTACGTTTGCGCGAAATCGCAAGCCGCTCCCGCAGGCAAGCGCCTCTATCGGTCAGATTGCTCCGGTGCCGGCCGGAGACACGGATAAAACGCTTGCGGCTTTGCACGACGAATTACAGCGGTCCAAGGACCGGCTGGTTTTGCCAGGCGAGCAGCGTCCCTATTTCATCGAATACCGGCTGCTTGATCTCGATGAACGGATCATCAGCGCGGAGTTTGGCGCTCTGCTTTCGACAAACACGACTCGCAATCGTTTTATGAGCGTGGATGTCCGGGTGGGGAATTACAAGCTGGACAGCTCAAATTTTCTCTCGGCCGAGGGTTTTCGCGGTTTTCTAGGTTCGACTGGAACTGTAGGTATTGACCGCGATTACGATTCGCTGCGGCAGGATCTGTGGCTGGCGACGGATCAAGCTTACAAGGAAGCGCTGGCTTCGTATTCGAATAAGCAGGCAGCACTACGGTCGCTCGCGAATGCCCCCACAGTGGATGATTTCTCCCAGGCGGATCCTGTCGTGACGGTGGAGCCGCGCGTCGAACCGGATTGGACATCGCGAAATTGGGAGGACGAGGCGCGAACGGTCTCCGCAGTGCTCAAGAATTATCCTGATCTATACGATTCACGGGTCACCTTTCACCTGATCTACGCCACCAATTACATCGTTACGACAGAAGGAACACAGATTCGCACCAGCCGCAGCCTCGCGGCCATAGAAGCGAGCCTCGGAACCCTGGCAGATGATGGTATGCCGCTGCACAACTATCTGGCGATTTACGTGAATAAGCCCGGCGAACTTCCTGCAGCCGACGTGGTGCGCCAGCAACTCGACAGCAAAGGCAAGGAATTGGCAGGATTGCGAGCGGCTCCTCCGGTGAAGGACTACGACGGTCCGATCTTATTCGAACCGCAGGCATCGGGCTCGCTTTTGGCGCAGTTGCTGGCGCCATCAGTGGCCGGAGCTCGGCCGCCGCTTTCAATGAATACGCGTTTTGAACAGATGATGCAGGCGCTCGGCGGGCGCAGCGAATGGATGGGGCGGATCGGCCAGAGGGTGCTCCCGCTGACAGTAGATCTGACGGACGATCCAACCGTGCAGCAGTATCAGGGCCATCAGCTGATTGCCTCCTATCAGGTCGACCAGGAAGGCGTGCGAGCGGAGAAGGTCGGGATCGTGCAACAAGGGTTGCTGAAACAATTTCTGATGTCGCGGCGGCCGGGGCCGGATTTCTACAGCTCGAACGGCCACGGGCGCTCGACGTTTCTAGCCATGCCGCGGCCTATGATCAGCAATCTCTTTTTCACCGCGACGAACGGCGATTCGCCTTCCGAACTGAAAAGGAAATTCCTCGAAGCCTGCAAGCAAAACGGGCAACAGTTCGGATTGATCGTGCGTGAGATGGATAATCCGGTTCTGGCAAGTTCCAGCCAGGAAGAACTCTCCGATGCCTTGGGGACGCTCGCCACCGGAGCTCCGAACGGAGACCGCATGCCTCTGCTGGTTTATCGTGTGAACATAAACGACGGGCGCGAGGAGTTGGTGCGCGGAGCGTTGATCTCGCAACTGACGGTTCGAAATATGCGGAACCTGCTCGGCATTGGCAACGACAATGCGGTTTACTACTTTGCGCAGAGTCAGGACGCGGAGACGGCTGGAACTGCACTGGGCGCATTCGGGAGCGCCAACGGCGGAGTGCCAACCGATGTCATTGCGCCGTCCCTTTTATTCGAAGAAGTCGAAGTGCGCGGGCCGCACGGGGAGCCGCGGCGCACGCCGTTGGTGCCACCTCCGCCGCTGCAGTAAAAACGAGTACAGCGTCAACCGGCAGGATAACTAGTCGATGATTACCTCTGCGTTACCTGCGCGTCTGGCGCACGATCCTGCCAATGTGAAATCCCGGCAATTCCCCATCGTCGTATAATCGCCGCGAAACAAAGAAATACGGGGACTCACATTTTTGCCCGCTCTCCCAGTTCGTCGAAGCAGATGGCTGCCCTTGCATCGGTGGGTTCGGCCATCATCCTGTTATCGCTAAAAATATTTCTCACCGTATCTACAGACAGCCTGGGCGTCTTCTCAGAGGCTCTGCATTCCAGCCTGGACTTGATCGCAACCATCATTACGTATCTTTCGGTGCGCGTGGCGGATCGGCCGGCGGATGCGGATCACACGTATGGCCACGGAAAAGTCGAGAATTTCTCGGCATTCCTGGAGACGGGGCTGCTGATGCTGACCGCGGCATACATTATCTGGGAGGCGGTACAGCGGCTTTTCTTTTTGCGCGTGACGATTCGGCCCACGATTTTGGCGATCTCCATTTTGGGGGTCGTGCTGGGAATCGACCTGCTCAGGTCCAGAGCGCTGACGCGCGTGGCCCGAGAACATCTCAGCGAGGCGCTCGAAGCAGATGCCCTGCATTTTTCGACCGACGTGTGGAGCACCTCCGCGGTGATTGTCGGTCTTATTCTGGTTTGGGTCGGGCAACGAACGGGCCAGGGTTGGCTGCGCTATGCGGACCCGGTAGCCGCGCTCGCTGTCGCCGCGGTGGTAATTTGGGTAGCGGCGCGCCTCGGCCGGCGCACGGCAGACGCACTGCTGGATACGGCGCCAGCCGGTATACAGGAGCGCGTGGCACAGGCTGTCGAGGAACTTGACGGTGTGCTCAGCACCGAACGCGTGCGCGTGCGAAGGGCGGGTAATCGTCATTTTGTGGACGTCACGGTCAGCATTCCGCGCGCCGCCAGCTTCGAGCAGGTGCACGCGATCAGCGATCAGGTGGAGCGGCGAGTGGGCGAGATCATTCCCGCCGACGTTATGGTGCACATGGAACCGCGAGCGCAAGCGGGCGAGCACGTTTTCGATTCGATCCGCGCGGCGGCGCAGCGGCGCGGACTCGCCGTACACGACCTTTCCGCGCATCAGCTTGACGGCCATATTTTTATCGATATGCACCTGGAGGTCGATGAGCATCTGTCCTTGCGCGAAGCGCACCGTCAGGCATCCGATCTCGAGGAGGAGGTCCGGAACCTGCCCCTGCTCGCGGGTAGCACGGGCGCGAACACGGTGGAGGTAAACATTCATATTGAGCCGTTGGGCACGCATATCGCCACTGTCGATCGTTCTTCAGATGACCTGCGCGGCTTAGCTCGTAACGTAGAAGGATTTGTAAACGGGTTGCGTGGTGAGTTCAGTGCGCTGAAGGATTGCCACGACGCTCGCGTGGAAATGGTCGAACGAAGGATTCAACTGTCGTGTCATTGCACCATCGATGGCGATTTGCCCATCACGGCGGTACATGAGGTCATGGCCCGGCTCGAGGACCGGGTAAAGAAAAGGTTCCCGCAGATCTCGCGCGTGACGATCCATCCCGAGCCTCCCGAGACTCGTGAATCATAGGCAGACGATCCGAAGTTCGGAGCCTTTTGCGACGTTCATTGCACGATAGTCATCGGCAGCGAATTTTGCTAGGCTGGTGTGGGCTGTATCCTGTCAAAGGAACGGCACCGGAGGAAACCGATGAGTTCCGCATTGCATGCGGGCAACGGAAAGGTTACCGTGCCCGACATTATCCGCCACAAAACCGGTAGTTCTTCAAATTTGCAAAATTCGGGCCGCGATTCAGGCGGGCGCAAAATCGTCTGTCTAACGGCGTACGACTATCCGACTGCACGGCTGGTGGATGATGCCGGTGTGGATGTCGTCCTCGTGGGCGATTCGCTGGGCATGGTTGTGCTTGGGCATGAAAATACGCTGCCGCTCACGGTCGAGGAAATGCTGCACCACACCAAAGCCGTGCGCCGCGGCGTGCGCAAAGCATTGCTCGTTGCCGACATGCCATACGGCAGCTTTCACGCGGATAAAAACGAAGCCGTGCGCAACGCGGTGCGCTTTGTGAAAGAAGCGGGAGCGGAAGCCGTGAAGGTCGAAGGCGGCGAGCGGCGCATGGATTTAATCGCGCAAATTGTCGAGGCGGAGATTCCGGTGATGGCGCATATCGGCCTTACACCGCAATCAATGCACGCCTTCGGCGGCTTCCGCGTTCAAGGCAAAACCGTTGATGCAGCGGAACAGATTCTGAGGGACGCTCGCGCGGTGGAAGCAGCCGGAGCGTTTTCAGTTGTGCTGGAGTCGATTCCTCGCGAAATTGCGGGGCGGATCACGAGCGAACTGCGCATCCCGACGATTGGCATCGGCGCCGGACCAGAATGCGACGGGCAGATTCTCGTGCTCCACGACATGATAGGGCTTTCGCTCGGCCACACACCGAAATTCACGCGACGCTATGCGAATGTGGGCGAATCGATTTCCCAAGCCGCGAGCGCGTACGCACAGGACGTACGCGAGGGACGGTTCCCGGCGGACGAAGAGTCTTACCATCTTTCGAACGAAGTTCGCGAACGGCTGCTGGCCGTGCGCCGAAGCTAACTCAAAGGAAAAGCCATGATCACACCTGAGGATGTTCGTACTCTGTTTACCTATGATTCCTGGGCGAACTGGCGCATGCTGGACGCGTGCGCGGCGCTGAGCCTTGAGCAATTCACACGCGATCTTGGGTCGAGTTTTCGTTCGGTGCGAGACACGCTCGCGCATATCATGGGCGCGCAGTGGATCTGGCTGGAGCGCTTCCGCGGGCGCTCACCCTCAGCCTTGCTGAACGCCGAAGATTATCCGGATGTGGGCCGGCTGCGGACACGCTGGACGGATTTGCAGCGAGAACTGGCTTCATACATAGAGGGACTGTCAGTGGCAGATCTGGAGCGCAGCTTCGATTACCGCGATCTGAAAGGAAATACGCACTCCTCCGTGCTGGGTCATACGCTGCAGCATCTTGCCAATCACGGCACCTACCATCGTGGCCAAGTGACCACCATGCTGCGCCAGCTTGGCGCTAAACCCGTCAGCACGGATATGATCGGCTTTTATCGCGAGCGAGCTGCGCAAGCGGCGCATTAAATAAACTGGCATATCCCGCGGCGTGCAAATCATTCACACTGTTGAATGGATGAAGCAGGTCGCACGCCAAGCCCGCGCCGAAGGACGGCTGACGGGCCTCGTTCCCACAATGGGCGCGCTGCACGCAGGGCACTTGTCACTGATCGAGGCGGCGCGGCGCGATTCGAACCCCGTAATCGTCTCGGTTTTCGTAAATCCCAAACAATTCGGCCCCGCGGAGGATTACAAGAAATATCCGCGCGACATGGAGGGCGACCGCCGAAAGCTCGAGGCTGCTCGAGTCGATGTTTTGTTCGCGCCGTCGGTGGAGGAGATGTATCCCGCCGGGTTTCGAACTGCAGTGAACGTCGAAGGCCTCGCCGACCGGCTGGAAGGCAAAATCCGGCCCGGGCATTTTCGCGGTGTAGCCACAGTGGTCTTAAAACTGCTCGACGTGGTCGCGCCGCGGTTCGCGTATTTCGGACGAAAAGACGCGCAGCAGGCGCGGATCATCAGGCAGATGGCTTCTGATCTGGCGCTGGACAGCGAAATTGTGGTTTGCCCGATCGTGCGCGATCCGGACGGGCTGGCGCTTTCTTCACGCAATGCTTATCTCTCCCCCGGGGAGCGCAAGGCGGCGACAGTGCTTTATCGGTCGCTTTTGCGAGCGCGGGGCTCGATCGAGCTGGGCGAGCGCGACAGCATGAGAATTGTAGCGATGATGCGGCAGGAGTTGGCCGCAGAACCGCTGGCCTCTGTGGATTACGTGGAGATTGTGGATGCCGACTCGTTTGAGCCGATCGTGCGGCTCACACGTTCATCGCTGGCATTACTGGCGGTGCGCTTCGGCGCGACACGGCTGATCGACAATATGCAGATGGAGATCGCTGAAAGCGGAATTCGTTGCACGATTTGAATAAACCGGCAAACAGCGGATCTTTCGATCGCATAACCGCCGCCCTCATGCCGCTCACTCGCGATGCAGAATTGGCCAGCTTGCTACCGTGCAGGCGGAAGCTGTTTGACGGCATCGAGGACTTCGGCGGCATGGCCTTTCGACGGCGCCTTGTCCCAGATTCTGGCGATGCGGCCATCGGTGTCGATCAAATATGTGGATCGCACGATACCCAGAAATGATTTGCCGAGAAACTGTTTCATGCGACGCGCGCCGTAAGCCTCGATGGCTTTGAAGTCCGGATCGCTCAGCAGGGGAAAATTTAAATTGAATTTGGCGGCGAATTTGGCCTGAGTCTCTACTTTATCGCCGCTACAGCCAAGGATGACCGCGCCGAACTTATCAAATTGAGGCTTGGCGTCACGAAACTCGGACGCTTCGTTGATTCAACCCGAGGTGAGGGCCTTTGGGAAAAAATAGAGAACGACAGGTCTGCCGTGGTAGCCGGAGAGCGTGACCTCATGTCCCTCCGCATCGGGCAGCCGGAAATCTGGAGCTTTGTCGCCGATCTTGGGCATTTTGCCTTTGCTCCTGGCTATTTTCGCCGGTTTACTCCGAGTTCTCTTTGGCCGCTGAGCGCTCATGCCAGCAACCGGCGGAGAGTTTCGTTAACGAGCTGCGGATTGGCGCGGCCCCGCGAAACTTTCATTACCTGTCCCACAAATGATTTGAAAACGCCTTCGTTGCCGCCACGATATTTGGCGACGTTCGCGGCATTTTGCTCCAAAACTTCACGGCACATCCGCTCGATTTCTGCCGCATCCTGGATTTGCGATAACCCCTGAGCGGCGATGATCTCCTGGGCCGATTTGCCGGTTTCGAACATTTCCGCGAACACCCTTTTGCCGGAAGCTCCGGTGATCGTTCCCGCCTCTACCTGTGCCAGCAATGCGGCCAGAGCAGCAGGGGTGACGGGACTCGCTTCGATAGAGAGACCGGAATCGTTCAACCCACGCAGCAATTCAGTTTGGATCCAGCTCGCGGCAGCTTTGGATGGAGCGCCGGCACGGATTACGGCTTCGAAATAGTCGCCGAGCGCGCGGGTGGCGGTGAGCACCCCGGCATCGTAGTCCGACAGACCGTATTCCCGATCAAAGCGGTTGCGACGGGCCGCCGGGGTTTCCGGCATATCGCGCTGAATTTCCGTAAGCAATTTCGTGCTGACGTGAACCGGCAGCAGGTCAGGATCGGGGAAATAGCGATAGTCATGCGCGAATTCCTTGGAGCGCATGGATTCGCTGCGGCCCTCGGCGACGTTCCAAAGGCGCGTTTCCTGGTGGATGCGTCCCCCGGATTCGAGCACGGAGATGTGGCGCTCGATTTCGTATTCGAGAGCGCGCTGGAGATATCGGAAGGAGTTCAGGTTTTTTACTTCGGTCTTGGTGCCAAAGCGCTCTTGGCCGCGGCGGCGCACGCTCACGTTGGCGTCGCAACGCAACGAGCCTTCTTCCATATTGCAATCGCTGACGTCGGCGTATTCGAGAACTTGCTTGAGAGCGCTGAGATAGGCGTATGCCTCGGATGGCGAACGCAAATCAGGTTCCGAGACGATCTCGGCCAGCGGCATGCCGCAGCGGTTGTAGTCGATATAGCTGTTGCGGTCAGAGTCGGCAAAGCCCTCGTGCATGTTCTTCGCGGCATCTTCCTCAAGATGCAGACGCGTGATGCCGATTCTTTTCGTTCTGCCCTCATGATGGATTTCGAGCCAGCCATGCGTTGCCAGCGGCAATTCGTACATCGAGATCTGATAACCCTTGGGCAGATCGGGATAGAAGTAGTTTTTACGGGCGAAGCGCGAATTCTGCTGGATTTGCAAATTGAGTGCGAGCGAAGCGCGCAGCGCGAGTTCCAGCGCGCGTTTATTCAGGACCGGAAGAGCGCCGGGCAAACCCAGGCAAACCGGACAGGTATTTGTATTGGGCGGATCGCCAAATCGCGTTGAACAGCCACAGAAAATTTTCGTGGCGGTCTTGAGCTGCACGTGAACTTCGAGCCCGATGACGGGCTCGTAAGCCGCGGCGATTTCCGGCGCGACGCGCGTTGCTGTTTGGGTGCCTCGGGCCATGGCGAACGAGAATTATAACATCCTCGATTCGGCGTTTCGGAAGCGCGGCAAGGAGTGGCAAGGAGTAAACGCAATCGGCCCGCGCTGTACGTGTTTCCTCATCATTGAGTGCCTTCTCTCAAATCTTAAATCTTCGATAAGCGAATCGCGCGCCGCGACGCTGTCACACTGGCCTACCTGTGCCAGCTTTTGCTCAACACGTTCGGTGCCGGATATCGGGAGGGTGAGTTGCTGATGAAAATGGAACGCCTAAACGGCTTGAACGACAGGTTGGCCCAGACAAAGCGTCCGCCTCGATTCATTTGGGATTTGCCACACCCTCCTTACGAAGCCGACGATCCCGTCGAATCCGATTCACACGACAAAGCACGATGAAAAAGACGAGGCACGACCCTGCCGCCCTTTTCCGGTTTGGCGTTGACGTTCGCCTTTAATTCGCCTATACTGCGGCGCGTGGTGCGTGAGTTGAGCGCGTGCTGGGGTGAAAGACGATGACGCTGACCAAGCGACAGAAGGAAGTACTCGATTTCCTGGTGAACTTCAACAATAAGCATGGTTACTCACCGAGCTTCGAGGAGATTGCCAAGGGCTTGCGATTGACTTCGCTGGCGACGGTGCACAAACACATCACGACGCTGGAGCGCAAAGGCTTCATCCGGCGCGGATACAACCAGAGCCGGTCCATCGAAGTGACGCAATTGCCGAAGACAGTTCGCGAGCAGGTGCTCGAGCGGCAGAGTGTGGAATTGCCACTCGCCGGGCGCATCGCGGCGGGGCGTCCATTAGAGGCGGTCGAGAGCCGGGAGACATTTTCGCTGAGCGAATTCACGCGCGCCGACGGCAGTTTTGTGCTGCAAGTGAAGGGCAATTCGATGGTCGAGGACCACATTCTCGATGGCGATTACGTGGTCATCGAGCCGTCGCAGGTAGCGAACCCGGGTGAAGTCGTTGTTGCGCTTGTCGGTGGAGACGAAGCGACCTTGAAGCGGTTTTATCGCGAGCCTGGCGGGAAGGTTCGCTTGCAGCCGGCGAATTCGGAGATGCAGCCGATTATCGCCCCGGCTTCGGAAGTGAAGATTCAGGGGCGAGTCGTGGGAGTGTTGCGGAAGTATTAGGTGCCCCGGGATTCTGTAGCAACTAGCATTTAGGGGGTCGCCGGTTTAGTGTTGACGTTAAGCCTCCTGGGATGAGAACGGCTTTAGCCGCTTAAGTATTTAGCACGCGAGCCGCGCGCGTCGAGAAACGGATTTGGGACGCCAGTCCGCTGCGTGTGATGTCATCACGAGGAAATTCGCTCGCATTCCTGCGAGCGAATGACGAGGGATCTGCAGTTGGTTTCTGAATCCCCCACGCGTCATATCTTAGGTTTTAGGGCGGGATTGTCAGCCAGGCATGGCTGTGGCAGATTTCCGCAGGCGTCCGCAAAGTTTCCACCGCGTTTGCACATTCGCGTTACTGTCACGCACACGAGTTTGGAATATTTTCTTGCTCCGCCGTGAAACAGGGGAATAGAGTGTGTCACCCCGGTCCAAATGCCAGAGCCTTCTGGCCAACCAAGGAATGACCGAGGAGGCATATGTGGGGAAACAAAAAAGCTGAACCTGTTCCGCCGCCAGCGGCTGTTCCGGCTCCGTCAAAGGCTCCGGAGACAAACACAACCAAGCCGACTTCGGCAACAGTGGAGGGTAAAGTCATGAGTACCGATGCAGTTCGCCCGGTGGCTCCGGCTCCGTCCGGATCAACCGCACGTCTCGGGGCCAGCCTATATATAAAAGGTGAGATTTCAGGGAACGAAGACCTGCAGGTCGACGGAACTGTAGAAGGCGTAATCAAGCTCGACGACCGGAAATTGACGGTGGGGGCGAGCGCTAAAGTTACGGCGGACCTGGTGGCGCGCGAAGTGGTCGTCTATGGAAGCGTGAAGGGCAATCTGCGCGCGCGCGACCGCATCGAGATCAAAAAAGACGGGTCAGTGATCGGCGATCTTACCACTGCGCGCATCATGATCGAGGACGGCGCGTATTTCAAGGGCGCAATCGAGATCGATCGCAAAGGTGAGGGCGGCAGCCAGGAGAAACCGGCATTCGTTAAGGCCGCCTCGGCGACGGTACAAACGAGCAAGGCCGCGAGTTAAGTTCGGCTAAGCCGGCCCGCCCTGCTCAGCCCGCAACTTGTGCCAGTAGTGATTGTGTGCCAGCAGGCTTGATCAACACGATCGAGCCTGCCGCGCCCCTGGGTGTACGCCTGCCGTGTGTCTGCCCAGTCTGCCCCAAGTCTGCCCCGTCGTAGGGAAGCCTAGGCACATCGTATCCCCCTGAGTCGTTCAGGTAATAGTCCAGGAAGACGGGCGGGAGCAAGCAGAGTTCGAGCGGCGAGCGCGGAGCGAGCCGCTCGATGATCTGCC
>Ga0070741_10007246_pt1 | contig 23137 bp, 21 predicted proteins | sample Coa_R1_4_FD_66440 | JGI IMG/M metagenome (GOLD analysis project Ga0070741, IMG submission 66440) | Surface soil microbial communities from Centralia Pennsylvania, which are recovering from an underground coalmine fire - Coalmine... | ecosystem: Environmental > Terrestrial > Soil > Unclassified ... | reverse complement strand
CCGCCAGCCTGCTACCCGGCGTCCTGGCACCTACCGGGACCGGACTCACACCGGCAGGCGAATGCGAGCTTATGTCCGGATCAGATCACCGAAAGCATCACCTCCGAACTCTGGGCGCACCATGGAGCTCTTATGGAGCAGAGCGGACGCAATGACTCGCAAGTGACGGCAAATCACCGAGCCGCGAAAGCTGCGCGGATCCTTGCTCGACGCCGCCGCCAGTCGCATCCTCTTGCCTCCGAACCGAGATGGTAAGGAGGCGGTCCCCGGTTCGAGTCCGGGAGAGGGCTTTTAAACCCCCGCAAAACGGGGGGTTTTTGTTGACAAGATGAGCGCATCGAGCACCTCCTGCGAAAGGAGGGTGTCCACGACAGCGACACCCGCTCGCCGCCGCGAAACTGGCTTGGTTCCGCGAGATCGGGAAGCTCGGTCACCGGGTGAGGAGAATGGGTGGCTCCCGGGGACAGGTTTTGGGGACACTTCAGACGTGAGAGCCGATGTCGAGTACACCGCCGTCGTCAGCGTGAGCGTGGACCTGGATTGCGGCAAAGTTGCAGCGGTTGACATCAAAGCCCCAGGTGACGAGGACGAGACGCGTGCACAAGCGGTGTTGTTGTTTTCAGCAACGCCAACGCTCCACAACGCTCCATCAGGTTTGGCATGCTCTCAGGCGAGCCGCCGTGATAGGAGGTGGCGAGCGATACGTTGGTGAAGCTGCCACTAGACGCGTTTCCTTCTACTTGGCTTGCGGGATCGTGCGGAAGCGCAGCTCAGTCTTCGAATGAAAGAGCTCGTTCGGAGCAAGGACCGCCGTGGGGAAATCGTGCCTGTTCGGGCTGTCAGGGAAGCGCTGCGTCTCGAGGGCGATGCCGCCAAAGCGTTCGTAGGATTGGCCACTGGCTCCGACCAAGCTCCCGTCAAGCCGGTTTCCGGTATAGACCTGCAGCGCAGGCTCGGTGGTTCGTATCTCCATCGTTCTTCCGCTACGCCGGTCAACGACAAGTGCCGCAAAGCGGGACTCGCCGTAGGCGGCGTCTCCGAGCACGAAGTTGTGGTCGTAGCCTCGGGCCAGGATCATTTGTTCTTCCGCGGCTCCGATTCGGCTGCCGATCTTCATGAGTCGTTGGAAGTCCAAGGCTGTGTCTTCCACTGTTGCGATTGCCCCGGTAGGAATCTGCTCTCTGTCAGTCGGGGTGTAGCGATCAGCATTCAGCTTGAGCTCATGATCGAGAATCGTCCCGGTGCCTTCACCTGACAAGTTGAAAAGGGAGTGATTGGTCAAGCTGACGATCGTTGGGCGGGTCGTCGCCGCTCGATAATCAATGCGGACGACGTTGTCGACGGTGAGTGCATACGTGACCTCGACTTCGAGCACGCCGGGATAACCTTCCTCACCGTCCCCACTCGTACGCCCGAGAACGAGAGCTACCTCCTTGTGATTACTCCGCGTCGTCCGAGCTTCCCAGTGGCGCTTGTCGAATCCGTGCCAGCCTCCGTGGAGGTGATTGCGGCCCTCATTGCACGTCAGCTGATGGCGCCGCCCGGCGAGCTCGAACTGTCCCCGGGCGACGCGATTCGCGTAGCGGCCGACGATCGCGCCGAAGTAGACGTCAGGAGCGGATAGGTAGCCGTCGAGCGTTGCGAAGCCGAGGACGACGTTCGATCGAACGCCGTTCCGATCAGGCACGTCGAGCACCTGCACTCTGCCGCCATAGGTCAGGATCGCCATGCGGACGGAAGGGCTCGTCAGCACGTAGCGGTCGACACGCTCGCCGCTCGGCGCGATGCCAAACGGGGCCCGCTCGACGTTCAGCAGTTCCCGAGGTTGCCATGTCGCCGCAGCCAATCGATCTGCCGACCCTGACGAGGGCGCTTCGTGGATCGGTTCATATGGTTGTCTAGGTGGCACAGGGTGAGCCCCCTTGGGCCGCGGTATCGGTTGTAGGCCGGCTACCCGGTCGATGGAGGGCCAATCTTGGCCATCAGTCCGATCGAGAAGACGCCTGCAGCGCTGCCGCTTGGACGGCATCCGTCGCTGCCGCGTCGGTCCGGTCCGCTCCCTTGAGTTCTGCGTCGGGGCGCACGCTCTCGACCTGCTCTGTTATGCCGGTCTTGAACTCACGCAATCCACTCCCAAGGCCCCGGCCCATCTCCGGCAGACGCTTCGCGCCGAAGAGAAGGAGGAAGAGCGCGAGGATCATGATGACGTGCGTCGGGCTCATCAATCCGGTGAACATCGTCTCTCCTTCACAGGGTCTGCCTGATCCAGTTGATCAGCTGTGGCGCTGCTCTCGCTCACACAATCGAGCGAACTCAACAGGGTGTCGCGCCACTCACGCAGTTGGTGTCCAAGCAGAGGCATGAGTGGCGCGACGGAGGGGACCTTGTTGGCTCGGCAGGGAGTGGCTCGACTTTGCCCCGCTATGCCGACTTATCGCCGTAGATCTTCCGTTTGTAATGCGCCTTGTAGAGTGCAGAGATCCTCGCAAACTCGCCGGACTTCACGGACTGGGCGATCTCCGGCGGGTAGACAAAGCCCTTCGGCTGAGGCGTCACTGACCACCATTGACTGAAGTTCAGAGGGTAGAACGGCGCCTGCGGATCCCAGTCCTTCGGGTGAGCGATTCTTGACATCAGAGGCCAGTTGAAAGGATCTGGACCGCTGACGAACTTCAGGTAGCCGGCGGCGTTCTCCTTCGTGATCATCGCGCCGCCCGTCCACATCATCCGCTCCGGTACAGTTGGCTTCCATCCCAAGTAGGCGTCGATCACCCTCACTGCAGCCGCGCCGCCATTCCATGCTGGATATGTGGCGAGTGTCCCGTGGTACTGGCCCCTAAGAATGTACTCGATAGTGAGAGTCGCTCCGTTGGTAGACACGATCGGCGGGATCTTTTTGATTCCGGCCTCATTGTAAGCCTGAGCTGCACCAATTCCACAGTCATCATTTTGACCGATGATGCCATCGATCTTGTCGCCGAATTTCCGAATAAACCCAGCCATGGCCGCTCGGCTATCTGCCTGCAGCCAGTTGCCCGGCTGCGAGCCGATGACCTTGATATTGGGATACCGCTTGAGGGCCTGCTTGATTCCGGCGCTGAGCTCAAGGTCCGGCGTCGATCCCGGGAAGCCGGTGATCCAGATCATGTTGCCCTTCCCGCCCATCACCTTGGCGAGTTCCGTCATCTCAGCGTCGCCCTGCGCGCGCCAGTCGGGAGCGACCCACGTTACAAAGTACGGCGACCCGTTCACCCGTGGGTCAAACGGCGAGCCCCAGGGGGGCATCTCGAAGTACATGTCGAAGTAGGCCTGGTTGTCTCGTGCCAACTTCGCGATCGGCGCGATCGTCGATGGATCTGGGGCGGCACAGAAGAAGATCTTGTTGCCCTGCTTGACCTGCTGCTCGAAGTGCTGGATCTGCACTTGCGGGTTCTGATCGTCCACGGCGAACTTGTACACACCGCCTAGAGCCTCGACCGCCCGCCTCGCGCCCTGATGCCACCCTTTGTAGTACTCGCGGTTCAGCGTGACGAAGTCCGAGATCACGGTCTTGCCGTGCAGCAGGTTCACCTTCGGTGAGGCGTCGAGCCTTCTGCTCATCCGCGGCGCCTTGACGCCTGCCCAGGCGGTTCCGACGCGCATCAGCGAACTACCACCGGCCACGAAGGCTGCTGCGGCTCCGGCCTCCAGGAGCGCCTCACGCCGGGTGCGGCCGCGTTCCCACGTGCTCTCGGCTTCCTCCTCGAAGATGTCGTCTTCAACGCTCACGTCCGATCCTCCCTTCTGATTACAGAGACTTGACGTCTGACGTCAATTCAAGCCAGGTCTAACTCCAAGAATCACCTCATGACAGTTTCTCGCCTTGAGAAATCGACTCGCCGTCTGAGACCGGAACCTTGAAGTCGTCCATAAAGTCCTTGAATGCGGCAGGATCAAAGTAGTCGTGCCAAATGGCAATCTCGTTTCGGTCGTTGAACACGTAGACACCACAGACCGGGACTTCCAAGCGGCGGCCGTCGCGTTGGACGATGTCGAGTCGCTCATGCATGACGGTTCTGCCGGACGCGACCGTACGCAGGATCCTGTAGGCGTAGTAGACATTCCTGGGATCCATCCAAATCGGCTCTAGGAAGGCCCGCGCCGCCTCCTTGCCGCAGCGGGGCTTCGGGTCGGGCATGTTCCAGTACTCCACATCGTCAGCGACAAACGACAACGCTCGATCCATGTTCTTCTGCAACGTGGCGCGCGTGAAGATCTCTACGAGCCGGACATAATCGGCCTCGGTCATCGCGCCAATCGCACGGCTCGGCTCCAAGTCATCAAGAATGTCTGGCTCATCAACGATCGGGTGCAGGACAGCCCTTCTCGTTGCCTCGGCCTCAGGCATCTATGCACCTCCCACCGTCGGGCGACGTCTGATGTCCATGCGCGAAGTACACAGCGGCGGCCCACCGCGGGCAACCGACGCCCGTTGCGGGTCTTCGGGCCGAAAGCCACCACTTGGCGGGGCCGAGGGAAGGCGGAGCAACAGGTGCCGCTGAGGGGGTAGGGGCAGAGGCGCCTGGCCGTGCGGTCTGCGGTCCTCCCGCCGCCCCCTCGAACCTTGCGTGCCCTTTGGGCGTTCTTAACCTGCGGCCGGGTCGGTCTCGATTACGTCGAGTCGATCCGCACCGCTCGCACCCGAAACCGCTTTTTCGGCTCGCTTTGGCGATCACCGCGCGCGTGAGTACGCTACTACTTGTACTTCAAGAACGATTCAAACCAGGTGGCGAAGAACGTCACTCTCTCGCGGCTTACATCCCGGCGCTGCCAGAACCTCCGCGACCACACGGCCGTCCTTCATTGCGAGGATTCGATTGCTCAAGCCAATCAGCTCGACGAGCTCGTCAGAGATGAGCAAGATCGCCCCGCCTTCCGTTACGAACTCCCTCAAGATTCCATAAATTTCGTGCTTTGCCCCGGCGTCTATACCTCTCGTCGGATTGTCGAGAATAAGCGTCCGAACGCCGGCAACGAGCCACCGTGCGAGAATCGCCTTCTGCTGATTCCCTCCGCTCAATCGCCCAATCGGCGTCTTGATGCTTGGTGTTCTAATCCCGAACTGTCGAATACTGGCTTCAGACTGAGCTCTTTCACCAGGCAGATCAAGAAGTACTCGCTCTGCTGCCGCTATCGATGCAAGCGAAATATTCCACGACACAGAGGTCGCTGCAATTAGTCCCTCTGTGCCGCGGTCCGGAGAGACGTATCCCACCCCTCGCAGAATCATGCCTCTGATCGAAGACGCATTGACCTCAACGCCGTTAACAGCGATGCGACCTTCTGGACATCGCCCATATCCAAATATCGCCCTTGCAAGTTCCGACTTTCCGGATGCGACCACACCAGCGAGTCCTATGATCTCGCCCCCGCGCAGAGCGATGGTCACATCTTGGAATGAGGGATCAAGCGTAAGGGCGGCTATTTCGAGCACAACCTCGTCTGAAGGCGTCCGTTGCAATCCCTCGTGATAGAAACTTGAATCGCGCTGGCGTCCAACCATTACAAAATGGAGATCCCGCTCGGTGCAAGTAGCGGGGTCAGGCTCACCGACAACTTTCCCGTCCTTGAGGACGTACGCCCGATCGGACAATTCGAGTAGCTCCGACAGCCTGTGGGAAACGAAAATAATCCCAGCTCGCGTTCTGATTTCGCTCAAGGTTTCGAGAAAGAAGGCGATCTCTTCCCGCGAGAGCCCTGCGGTAGGCTCGTCAAATAACAGGATCGGTCGGTCTACCTCAAGCAGATCCGAGAGAGCAAACGCCTTGATGATTTCTATGATCTGCCTCGTCGAGAAGTCGTAACGTCCAACCCGTTCGGCTGGATCGATCCATCCGTGGCCGAACCTCATCAGAGCCTCGCGCGCCGCCGCCTTCATCCTCCCTCTGTGGACGACGCCGGCCGTAGCGAAATGGCTCTCGTGAGATAGGAAGAGATTCTCGTAGACCGCCATGTTTGGGACGAGGGCGAGTTCTTGGAAGATGCGAAAGACTCCGTGGCGAGTAGCATCGTGGTAGCCGCTGAACTGTTTAACATCGCCATTCAGTGCGATGTCCCCGGAGTATCCACGATCCACACCGCACACAATATTCAGGAGCGTTGACTTGCCCGCCCCGTTTTCCCCCATGAGGCCGACGATCTCGCCGAATTCCACATTCATACTGACGTCCGATAGCGCGTGCACATCCCCAAACGAGCGAGAAACATGACGGACCTCGAGAAGTGGCTCAGCCGGAGAGTCTCGGCTAGCTGCCGGGCTCATAGTTGCTCCCGATCATTTCAGCACCGTCAGCTTAGATCGGTCGATCGTAAGTGCAACTGCCAGAATGACGACCACGCCCTGGATGATCGATTGTTTGAACGGTTGCACACTCATCCCGCTGAGGCCATTCCCTAAAATCGAGAGTACTAGCGCTCCGATCATCGTGCGATGCACGCCTCCAACACCGCCGGTTAGCGCAGTGCCTCCCATCACCACAGCCGCAACGGAGAGGAGCACAATATCGCCCGACGTCGCGGTGTATGCCGGTGAGCCTGACCCGAGTAGCGAGGTCGTGAGTACGCCTGAAATACCAGCAAGCGTCGCGGAGACGACGAAGGCGTAGAACTTGAAGCGCCGGACTGCGACACCCGACAAACGCGCGACGACTTCGCCGCCGCCGATTGCATACGCGTATCTTCCGAAGCGAGTCCAGATCCCCACAGCTATGGCGGCCACCCAGATTACTATCGACCAGAGTGCGATATTCGGGACGCCGGGGATGAACTGAGCCTGGGAGATGTTAAGAAACCCCTGGTCGAATACTTGCACTGAGGCGCCGCCAGTCAACTCAAGCCCAATTCCGCCAATCGCCAGAGATGTTCCCAGTGTAACCAGGAAGGATGGTAGCTTCCCGTAGGCGAAAAGGATCCCATTCATGACGCCAGCCCCAAGGCCCGCGAGTACGGCAAGAGTAACTGAAAATGCTACTCCATGGTTTTGCATCAACGTTGCTGAAATAAGCCCCGAGAGCACGGCCACGGATCCTACGGACAGATCGATGCTGCCCATCAGGATCACCCAGGTCGCGCCGGTCGCGATGATCAACAGCCCAGCGCCATCACGGAGGATGGCAAAAAAGTTATTCGACGTAGCAAAGCCCGGAGATTCAAAGCCGAAGTAGACGATCATTGCGACGAGGCCGACGAGCGGAACGACGGTTCCGCGGAAGGCAGGATCACGCCACCCGGACAGGGTGAAGATTTCCCTTACGTCATAACCCGCGAACCGAGGCCTTGGCCCGCCAGTCGTTTCATCTGGCTCATCAACGTTCGGGTCCAGGACAGCAGAAGTTGCTTCGGCCTCAGGCATCTACACGCCTCCTACTGTCGAGCTGACGTCTGATGTCCATGCGCCAAGTACACAGCGGCAGCCCACCGCGGGCAACCGACGCCCGTTGCCGGTCTGCAGGCCCCAAGCCACCAATTGGCGGGCGAGCGAAGCCGGCCCGGCTCCACGCAAGGCGAGGGATAGGGCAGAGGCGCCTGAACCGTGCGGCCTGTGGTCGACTGGCGTTGGTCTCCTCCTGCCGCCGCCTTAACCGTGCGTGCCCGTTGGGCGCTCTTTAGCTGCGTCGGCGGAAGTCGGAGTTCCACAGCTCGTAGGGAGCAGTTGGAGGTGGTCGCCGTCGGCACGCCGCGTCCGGCTCCCGCATGAAAGGGTCGCGACGTCGTCGGTACTCCTGGCGCATCCGCCGCACGTGCCGGTCGCAGGTGGGGCGGGCTCTCACGGTGCAAGGAGAGGCATGGAACCGGTGTCGTCCGATTCACGCTGCGTTTGGTGGCTCGAGCGGGTCTCCGCTGACCTCGACAGCGCCGACCGCGACGCACTCCAGCACTGTCGCCCCGAGCGTCTCGGCTTCGATGCGGACCGCTGTAACTGCATCGCGTTTAACGAGGCTGACGGTGCAGCCGCCGAATCCCCCTCCGGTCATCCGGGCCCCGTAGCAGCCGGGGACAGCGCGGATATGGGCGGCCAGGCGATCCACCTCGGGCGGGCAGATGTCGAAGTCGATGCGGGCGCTCTGGTGCGATTCGTTCATGAGCGACCCGAATGCAGCCAGGTCGCCGGCCTCGAGCGCTGCGGCGCCCGCGAGGGCTCGGGCGTTTTCGGTGGCCACGTGCCGCACTCGCCGATGGAGGAGCGATGGCAGGGAGCCGAGCTGCTCGGGGGCTGCGTCGCGCAGAGCTCGGAGGCCGAGGGCGGCGGCAGCCTGGGCGCACTCCGCCCGGCGTTCGTTGTAGCCGGAGGCTGCGAGCCGCCGCTCCAACCGACTTTCGCATACGACGATCGCGGCATCGCTCGGGATCGGGAGATAGCGGCACGCGAGGTTGCGACAATCGAGGAACAGTGCGTGGCCGGCGCGGGCGTTCGCGACCGTGAACTGGTCCATGATTCCGCACTGCACGCCGACGAAGTCATTCTCTGCGCGCTGGCAGAGAAGGGCCAACTCCGCGGCGGGGAGGTCTGAGACGGCACGGCCGACGGCGACCTCCAGCGCCGCGGACGAGGACAATCCAGCCCCTCGCGGAAGGGAGCTCGCGATCACCAAGTCGAAGCCGTGTGGCGGTCGCAATAGCGCGACGACTCCGCGAACGTAGTCGCGCCACGTGTCCGTTCGGTCGATCGCGTCGAGTGTGAACTCGTCTCGCTCGCCGAGATCGGTCGCGGTTACGGTCATCACCCTGTCGCTGCGCCTGCGCGCGTCCACGCGGGTGAAGCGGTCGATGGCGACGGGCAGGACGAAGCCGTCGTTGTAGTCGGTGTGCTCGCCGAGGAGGTTGACGCGTCCTGGCGCTCGGGCGACGCGCGCGCTCATACCGATCGGAGCCGGGCGGCTGCGTCCTCGGCGGTCAGGTCGCGTTGCGGCTCTGCGAGGAGCTCGTATCCGACCATGAACTTCCGCACCGTCGCCGAGCGGAGAAGCGGCGGGTAGAAGTGCAGGTGTAGGTGCCATTCGTCGTGTCGCTGGCCGTCCGTCGGCGCCTGGTGGATGCCCATCGAGTACGGGAAGGGCGTGCTGAAGAGCCGGTCGTACCGGCGCACGAGTTGCGCCAGGATGGAGGCCAATGCGATCCGCTCTTCACCGGTGAGATCGAGGAGGGACGGGACTTGGCGGCGCGGCGCGACGAGCGTCTCGAAAGGCCACACTGCCCAGTAGGGGACGACCGCGACGACGTGATCGTTTGCCTCGACGACGCGTTCGTCCTCAGCCGCCAAGTAATCGGCGATCAGCGTCGGCGCTTCGGCGAGCCGTTCCTGCTCGCGTTGCACGTGCATCGGCACATGCTCGGTCGCCCAGATCTGCCCGTGCGGATGCGGACTGCTTGCGCCCATCGCCGCGCCGCGATTCTCGAAGATCTGGACGTGGCCGATGCGCGGGTCGGCTCCGAGCTCGGCGTACTGGCTCGTCCATACGTCGAGGACGCGCTCGACGGCGTCACGGGGAAGGTCGCCGAAGCTGAGGTCGTGCCGCGGCGAGTAGCAGACGACGCGGCACGTTCCGTACTCGCCGTCGTCGGCTGGGACCAATGCCGGGTAGTCGTTGGTGAAGACGAAGGTCGACTCGTAGCGGGGGTTGCGCAGTCCGCGGGCGCGCTCCCTGCCCGGACAGAGGTAACAGTTGAGGTCGTGCTCGGGCAGCGCCTCGGCCTCGACGCGCTCGATGTGTCCGTGCCAGGGCCGCTGCGTTCGCTGCGGGGAGACGAGGACCCACTCGCCGGTAAGCGGATTGCAACGGCGGTGTGGGAGGAGCGCGTGTGTCACCGAGGCAGGGGGAGCGGGGCCATTGACACCCCGCTCCCGGAGGCGGCCACGAGGAGGGCGAGCGGCCGGTTCCTTTCGTCAGGCGGCGGTCGGTACCGCTGCGGACAGTGGCTCGTGTGGGCGATGACATGCCGCTCGATCGTCGATCGTCTGCAGCCGCTCACACCCGCGGGTCGCTACTCCGTCCGCGGCTGCCGCCGCAACGCCTTCCCGAGCGCGCGCGCCTGGTCGACCAGCGTCCGGTGCGAGATCTCGGCATGCGGGGCCGCCAGGTCGAAGCCGTGAAACGCACCGGGATACATGTGCAGCTCGACCGGTACACCCGCGCGCGAAAGCGCTAACGCGTACTCGACAGCTTCGTCCCGCAGGCAATCGAGCTCAGTCGCGGTGATCATGGTCGGCGGCAAGCCTTCGAAGCTTTCGGCCAGCGCGGGCGATGCGTACGCGACATCCGTGTCGTCGCCCGGCAGGTAGTACCCCCACATCGCCCGGTTGCTGACCGCGTCCCAGGTCGGGGCGTCGGAGAACTCCTCCATCGAGGGCGTCTGCATGCGCAGGTCGAGAACCGGATAGATGAGCAGCTGAAACGACAGAAGCGGAGCTCCCTCGTCGCGCGCGCGCAGGGCGACGCCTGCGGCTAACGCTCCTCCCGCGCTCGCGCCCCCTACCGCGAGGCGGCCGGGGACGACCCCAAGCTCGCGCGCGTTCTCCGCGACCCAGGCCACCGCGTCGAAGCAGTCGTCGAAGCCGGCCGGGAACCTGTGCTCGGGCGCGAGCCGATAGCCGACACTTACCACGACGCACTCCGCCTCCTTCGCCAGGTAGGCGCAGCGATTGTGCTCCGAGTCGAGTGTGCCGAGCGCAAAGCCGCCGCCATGGAAGAACACGAAGGCGCCGAGGCCCTGGCTGCCGTGCTTCGGCCGGTAGACCCTGATCGGGACGTCGGGGGCATCCGTGCGCGCAACGACGTCGTCGCGAGTTTCGACGGCCGCCTCGAGCGTGAGCGCCTCGCGTCCGAACGACTCGGCCGTCTTCTGCGCCTCGAGCTCGCGCGCCCGATCGACCTGCTCGAACGGGATCTCGACGGTAAGAGGAAGCATCGCCGCGAGCTCCGGGTCGATTCGGTGCTGATGCGGCGACGGGCGCCAGAGAGCCTCGCCCGCCACGCTCTCGTCGCCTTGCACCTGGCCGCCCTTTGACATCGCCGTCAGTACATCGCGCGCACCCGGCCTACGGCAACCGACGCGCGTTGCCCGTCTACGGCCCGGAAACCACCACTTGGCGGGTCAATCCAGGCTGTGCTTCAACTGCCAGAGTGTCAGCGCGAGTTGAACGCGCCCGCAACTCGAATCCTCGACCGGGTACCCGAGCGCACTGCCCGCGCGCTTGACCCGCGACGCGACCGAGGTGTGGTGCAGATGAAGCTCCCCGGCAGCCCTCCGCATCGAGCCAGCCCGTACGAACGCGTCCAGCGCCGCAATCGCGTCGCGCCCGGAGGCGGTCGACGCCAGCGCGTCCAACGCTTCGAGCTCAGGGAGCCCAACCAGCTCGTCGGCGGGGATCGCGGCTAGCGCGACCGCGCTGCCGAGCCGGTCGGCTTCGGCAAGTGGTGCGCGGCGAAGCCCGGGCACCTGAGTGGTGAACCGCAGCGCCGCCCGCGCCGCCGTCCACGACGCAGAAGCTTCGAGAACATCGACCTCGATGCCCACGCCGGCGCGCAGGTCGGCGGGGAGCGGATCCTCGAACACCGACGCGGTGGTCAGCAGGGCAAAGACGTCCCCGATGCGGGCCGCGCGGGCGATTTCGCCGCGCTGTCCGAGCTGGCGGAGGACGCTCGTCACGCGGCGCGAGGTCGCGCCGTGCCCGAACCCGCCGGTTTGGGCGAGCGCAACAGCGCGAACACGCTCGGCGTCGTCGAAGCCGAGAAGGCGCGCCGCCCGGACGCGCTCGATCTCGGACAGGCGCTCGCCGAGGAGGCCGTGGAGCGCGCCGTCGTCGCTTTCCCGGGCGCTCCCGTACATGCGGTCGAGCACAACCAGGGACGCGGCCGCCATCCGCTCGACGACGATCTCGTCGAGCGGGCCGGGCCCCTCGGCCCGCTCGAGCCAGACCTCGCCGCCACCCGTTCCCTCCAGCGCCGCGCGAGCGATCGTGCCCGCAACATCGCGGCTGTCTTCGATCTCCCGTCCGTCCGGTCCGACCTGGAGGAGGAGCCCGTGCACCGGGTCCCAGAGGCCGGCCTGACACTCCACCAGCGCGGCTGCGGCCCGCACCACGCCCCCGATTTCCGCGCGCTGCGCCACGAGCTGGTCGAAGGCCGCGATGATCCGCAACGCCGCTTCGGCCTCGGCGTCGATACTGGACAGCCGGAGGAGGAGTCCGCGCATCTTGCTGCAAGCCCGAGTCTAAGCGCCGAAGGGCTGCCTGGAAAGAGCCACCGGAAACCTCAATCGGCGAGGAAACCGCTCAGCTCGTCGCCTCCGGCCATCAGCGACATGATCTCCTCGACGGTCTTCTCCCCCTTGGCGAACTCGGCGAGCTTCTCGCCTCTCCGCATGATCAGAAAGCGGTCGCCGACAAGGGAGGCGTGGTATGCGTTGTGTGTGATGAAGAGGATCGCGACGCCCTGCCGCCTAACCGTCTGGATCAGGCTGAGCACCGTCGCGGACTCCCGGACGCCGAGAGCGGCGGTAGGCTCGTCGAGGACGAGCACGCGGGCTCCGAAGTGGACGGCCCGTCCGATCGCGACTGCCTGGCGCTCGCCACCGGAGAGGGTGCCGACGAGCTGACCGCCATCCCGGATTCGGCGTATTCCTAGGCGCTGCATCTCCGCGATTGCCAGTCGGTTCGCTTCGCGGGTGTCCATCCGCTTGAGCAATCCGCGCCCAGTGGTCGGCTCGGCGCCGAGCACGAAGTTCCGCCCCACGCTCATGAGTGGTAGCGTCCCGATCTCCTGGTAAACGGTCGCGACTCCTCGTGCACGCGCATCGCGCGGGCTAGCGAGATGAACCGCTTGGCCGTCGAGGAGAATCTCGCCCCGCGTCGGCTGCTCGACACCGGTGAGGATCTTGATCAGCGTTGACTTTCCGGCGCCGTTCTCGCCCAGAAGGCACAGTGCCTCGCCGGGGAAGAGCCGCAGCGACACATCGGCGACGGCGGTCACGCCGAAGTAGTGCTTGGACACCGAGCGCAGCTCCGCGATTGGCTTGCACACGTTCACGCTCTCCCGACTGCCATCTGGCGAAGGCGTTTGTTCGCGACGACAGCGAGAAGCAGAAACACGCCGATGAAGAGCTCGGTCAGGTCGGCGTTCCAGCCGAGGAAGAACACGCCGATCGAGACGATCCCGTAAGTGATCGAGCCGAAGACGGTGCCGATAGCCGAGCCGTACCCTCCCGCAAGCAGCACGCCTCCGATCACGACCGCGGCGATCCCAGTGAAGACGTACTGCGCACCTAGCGTGACGTTGCCGTCCCGGAACGTGAGCGTTTCGACGACGCCGGCCAGGACCGCACCGAGTGACGTCGCGACAAACAGCGACACCTTAACGCGATTCGTCGGCACGCCGGCGAGCCGCGCCGTCTCCGCGTTCCCTCCCGTCGCGTAGACCCAGTTGCCGAAGCTCGTCCGTTGCAGAACGTACGTCGCGGCACCGACAAGTCCTAGCCACCACAGGATCGACACATCGAATCCCTCCCAGGATGACGCGAACACCCCGGGTGCAGATCCGACCGGCTCCGCGGTGATGTTCGACGCCGAGGTCAACCAGTTCGAGACCCCGAGCGCACCACCCGAGATCATGAGCAAAGACGACAACGTGACGATAAACGACGGCAACTTCGTCCAGATCGTGATCAGGCCGTTCGCGAGCCCCACCAAGATGCCGAACACGACCGAGAGCGCGATCCCGATCCAAGGGGAGAGCGAGTAGTAGCCGCTGCAAATCGCGACAATGATCGACGTCGCCCCGACGACGGAGCCGATCGAGAGGTCGAACTCGCCGGCGATCATGAGCAACCCGAGCGGCAAGGCGACGAGACCGAGTTGCGACGCGCCGTCGACCCAGTCCGCAGTCCCGAGTCGGCTCAGGAACCCGTTGCCGCCTGCCACCACGGCGAAGAATGAAAAGACAACGGCTGCCGAGACGAATCCTCCGGTCTCGGGCCGGAGCAGGAACCGTCGTGTGACACTCAGTCGCCGCCCGGTCTCGGGCGGCCAATCCGCTTCGGAGAGGCCCACGGCCATCTTCGAATCCTCGCTCGTCGCGCTCACCATTGCTCGGCCTCCTCGCCGCCAGTCGGCACCCGGCCCTTGGGAACCGGACCGGCTGCCGGTTCGGTGGTGCGATTAGGTTGAACCCAGGACTCCCGGGTACTTCTTCACCACGGAGAGGATCTTGGCGAGATTCGACTTGTCGACGATCGCGGGCCCAGTCGCCACAGCGCCGATCGGGGAGAGCCCGTACTTCGCGTAGGTGTACGCGAAGAGCATCCCCAGATAACCGTCGAGGTAGGGCTGTTCATTGATCAGGAAGTCGAGCTGGCCGGACTGAAGCTGACTGATCGTCTGTTTCGACAGAGCCAGCGTCCCGATATGCACCTTGCGATTCGCTTGCTGCGCGGCGGTGACGGCATCCGAGCCGACGGCCGCGTTCTCACACAGAATCCCCTGGATCGACTTGTGCGACGCCAGGAACGCGCCGATGTCCTGCGTCACCTTCTGCGGGTCGGTCGAGTCAGCCGTCGGAAGCGGCAGCATCACCGAGTCGCCGCCCGCGGCCTTCATCGCCGCCGCGAGACCCATGCAGATCTTGGTCAGGTACGGGTTGCCAGGGACGTTGTTCACGCACAGCGCGTGCTTGACACCGTCCTTGATCAGCTCGCGGCCGCCCGCCTGACCGGTCGCCGGCCCCTGCTGGCCGATGAACCCGAAGGCGCCGTCCGCCTGCCACTGATCCTGCCCAGACTGGTCGACGTACACCGGGATCCCCTTCTTGATCGCCTGCTTGATCAGCGGGTCGACCACAGGGGTTACGAAATCACCGACGACGAGCGCATCCGGATGCTGCGCAATCGCCGCCTGCATCGTCTGAGCCGACGACTGCTCGATGTCAGCCTCGTTGATCGGGATGTAGTTGAACTTGATGCCGAGGTCGTGCGCGGCCTGCTTCGCGCCGTTGTAGAGCGGCGGGAAGAACGAATCCGTCAGCGGACCGGACACGAACACGATCCTCGGCACGCTCCCGCCAGCACCGCCGGCACTGGCCGTCCCCGCGACGGCCGCCACCGCCGCGGCGGCACCGACGACCACGACCATCAGAAAGCCCGCGAGCTTCATCCTCGAGCGACGGTTTGAAAACACCTTCCTCTCCTTTCTCGCTGACAACGGAAGCCGACGGCCGGACCCGCAGCGCATCCTCCGCGTTGACCCGCTCGCCACCCTCGGCGCACGCCGAGACGAATGCGGCCGGTCTAGAGCCTCGCCCGCCACATTCTCGTCGCCACCTACTTGCCACTGCGACATGCGAGCAGTACACAGCGCGAGCCCTCGGCGAACAACCGACGCGCGTAGCCGGTCTACGACCCCTAAGCCACCACTTGGCGGGCTCAGCGAAGGCGGGCCCGACAAGGCTTTTAGCGACGGGGCGCTTGTTGAACAGAATCGACCTTGGCGATCTCGCTCAGACGCGACTGATCGCTCCTACCGGGCTGGCACGACCCTTGCCCTCCGCCAGGCAGCCGGTGTCATGCGGCACCGAGTCCTTCGGACATCCGCGTATATACTGAGTGCATGCGGATTCTCAAGGTGCGCAGGGTCGGCAACAGCAACGTCGTCTCCATTCCTCGTGAGTATGAGGCCAAGGGCTACGCGCCCGGCTCCTCGGTGCTCCTGGACGAGCTCCCCGACGGCGAGCTCAGGTTGCTTCCGACCGAGCGGGTGCGCGAGCAGATCCGACGCGTCGGTCGCCGCGTCGTCGACGAGCACCGCGAGGCGCTCCAGATCCTGGCCGAGCACGACCCGGACGCGAAGTCGCCAAGTCGGTAGCTCGCCTTGCCCGATCCGGCAGGCGACGAGCCGCTCCACCTGGTTCTCGAGGATGCGCTCGAGCTGCACGCGGCGATCATCGACGGAACTCCCGGGCAGGCAGCGGACCACCTGCGCAACCGATCAGGCCTGGAAGGCGCGCTCGCCCGACCGGCGACCTACGCCCGCTACCAGAACGCCGACCTCTCCCTGCAGGCGGCGGTGCTCGCCCACGGCATCGCCGAGGGGCAGTTCTTCGTCGACGGCAACAAGCGGCTCGCGCTGGTCGCCATGCTGACCTTCCTCGAGCTCAACGGCTACCGCGTCCAGGCTTCCGACCCCGAGCTCGCCGCCTGGATCCTCGACCTCGCGACCGGCACCACGCCTGACGACCTCGCCGAACGCATCCGAGCGGCGCTCACCGCGATCGGCGGTTGACAGCCAGCTGCGCCCGTCGCCGCGCAGGGACCGCATTTGAACAGCGAGATGCGTGCTGCGCTTCGTCGATGCGATCCGTGCGCGCAGCGCTAGCCTGGCGGCGTCGATGCTCCCGGATCGCAGACAGCCGAGCGGCCTCGCCCCCAACGCTCCCTTGTTGCCTTCTCTGGCGCCAAGGACGAGTACTTTGGAGCTAGGTTTTGATGGTAAGGAGGGGTCCGCGGTTCGAGTCCGCGAGAGGGCTTCAGCTTTCTCCCTGCTCATTCATCGCTTTCGTTCTCAGGCGTGACGCCGATCGTTTCGTTCGGCGTCCACCGAGCGTCCACCAGCGTCCACGGATCGAACTCGGGCGCGTTCAACGCGTCGAGGAGCTTGATCGCGTGCTCACGCCCGTCGCGGGCGAGGTGGCCGTAGTGGCGATCGATCATGGTCAGGCTGGCACCCATGTAGCGAGAGAGGTCGAAGGTCGAGAGTCCGGCGCGGAGCGCGAAGGTCACGAAGGTGTGCCGGAGATCGTAGACCCGCCGCAGCGGCTTTATCGCCGCCGTCTATCTGGTCGTCCTTCGACGGGTGCCCGCGCGTCGTCGATCAGTCACGGCTGTCGATCCGGGTGTGAGGACGTCGTTACGAGCGGATCCGCTGCGCCCCAGAGGGCGCTGACTGGGATTGCCCAGATCTTCGCGGTGAGGGGTCGTGTTTCGGCACCCGCGTAGATGACCGCACCGGCGACGAACTGGTCGCCGCGCGCGTCACGGAGTTTCGCGATCGCCCGATAGTCCGCCGAGGTCACGGTCGCGGCCGCCTTGCACTCAACGCAGGCGATTTCGCCTGCGCGCGACTCGAGCACGATGTCGATCTCGTCGCCGCTCGAGCGGTCTCGGTAGTGGTATTGGGTGGCTGAGGTTTCGGCCCAGTCGAGCAGTCGGGCGATCTCCATCGCGACGAAGTTCTCGAACAGCCTGCCGGTGACCTGGTCGTCGCCAGCGGCGCGTGCCTCGTCGGCGCCGAGCAGGTAGGCAAGAAGTCCCGAGTCGACGATGTAGATCTTCGGAGTGGTCACCTCGCGCTTGCCGATGTTCGCCCGCCACGCCTTCACGCGTTTCACGAGGAAGACAGTCTCGAGCAGCTCGGTATATGCCTGAACGGTCTTGGTTGTGATGGAAAGGTCGTTGCTCATCGTCTCTGCCTTGAAGAGGTTCGCGGCCTGTCCAGCGATCAGCCGCAGCAGGCTCGGCACCTCTCCTAGCCGGCGGATGTCGGCGAGCTCACGCAGGTCTCGCGTGATCACCGACTCGATGTAGCTCTCGAACCACCGTTCCCGTCGCCGTCCCGTCCGCGTCACAGCCTCCGGGTAACCGCCCTTGACCGCGCGCCCAAGGAAGGAGTCGCGACCGACCGTGGCCCCCGTGATTGCGGGAATCTCGCCGCGGAAGAGGCGATCGACGAAGTTCGTCCCCGTGCGCTCGAGTTCGCTCTGGGCGAACGGCCAGAGCGTGATGATCTCGGTCCGGCCTGTCAGGGCGTCATGGATTCGCGGCGCGGTCAGGATGTTCGCGGAGCCGGTGAGCAAGAACTGCCCCGGCCTTGTGTCGCGATCCACAGCCTCCTTGATTGCGAGCAGCAGCGGTTCCGAGCGCTGCGCCTCATCAAGCACCACGGGCCGGGGAAGCGAGGCGACAAACCCGGTTGGGTCCGCATCGACCGCCGCGCGAGTCGTCGCGTCATCCAGGGTCACTGGCCCAGCCGCGCCCCGACGGGCAGCGACCTGCCCGGCCAGGGTGCTTTTCCCCACCTGGCGAGCGCCGAGCAAGAGAACGACGCGCGTATCGTCGAGCGCCTCCTCGATCATCCGCTGCGCATGACGCGGAACCAACTCCACCGGCATCCTCCTCAGGACCCGAGCCTTAGTTTGGGCTCGGCGAACCTGGAGTAGGTTAGCAGCTTTTCTGGATTAGATAAGCAGCTAATCTGGACTAACGCGACGGCGATCCTGTATTCCGTCTCAGCGGGCCGAGCGCCTCGCCATGGTGGGCTCTGTGTCTCTGACTACTCGGCGGGGGCGAGGCGGCCGGTCTCGCGCGCCCAGCGCTCCACGCTCGACCAGCGCCAGACGTCCGAGCGGCCGAGCCGCCCGAGTGGCCTGGAAAACCCCGGACTACTCGTCAGGACGGAGACACGTGCGCGCGAGATGCCAAGCCGCGCGGCAATCGGCCGCGACGACGAGCTCAGTTTGCGAGTCGACGCGCACACGAAGACGTCAACTCGGATGAACGCCGCCAGGCGTGACCTCGGAGCTTCGGTGTCCGGCCACCCGATCTTCGACCGCGTCGATCGGTTGCGTTCGGTGTTGTTGCAGATGATCGTCACCTTCACTAGGCGCTCAACCCAAGCACCACCCCGAGTGGGTGCGCTTGGGGTTCGATAGACGAACATCCTCAGCCCGTGATCGGCCCCGAGGTCCATCGCGTTGAACTGCCCCCCAGTCGATGAAGCTCGCGTGAGGCTCGTTGCGAGGACCGTCAGGCGTGGGCGATCAGGTAGTGGTACTCGTTCGAGAGCCGGAAGCTGCCGTCCGGTTGGCGGTAGGGGGCGAGGCCGTCAACGATCGCGTCTTTCAACTGCTGTTCGCGTTCGGGCCCGGCGATGTCGGCGAGTCCGGCGACCGCGACGAGGGCACGGCCGAGAGTCTCGGCGTCGGGATACTCGAACGCCCAGGCGGCGTCGAACTCGTCGGTGGGAGTGAGGCCAGCTCGACCTGCGAGCTCGCGGAGCAGTCCGGGCTGCGAGAGGTCGGGATCGGGCGGCGCATCCGGCGGCCGGGGTGGCAGGAACGGGCGCGCGATCTGCTTCATAGCTTCAAGGTCGCAGCGCTCGTGCGCGCCCCAGACCTGGATCACGACCGGTGCGCCCGGCTCGGCGACGCGCCGGGCCTCGCGCAGAGCGGCGACCATGTCGTCGGCGAAGAAGAAGGAGTTGAAGCCGGTGACGAGGTCGAAGCTGTCGTCGTCCCAGGGGAGCTCCTCCATCTCGCCCACGCGGAGATCGGCATTCGGGATGCGAGCCCGCGCGTAGGCGATCAGCGCCTCGGAGGCGTCGAGGCCGTGCGACTCGGCGCCACCGTCGGCGACCAGACGCAGGAACGCGCCGGCGCCGCAGCCGATGTCGAGCACGCGCCAGCCCGGCTCGAGCCCGGTCCGTTCGAGCGCCGCCTCGTAGGTCGGCCGCTGCATGTCCTCGCTGAGCGCCCAGTCGGCGGGACGCGCGCCCCACAGCGGCCCCCAGCGGGACGCGCTGCCCATGCTGATCGACGACGGTTGCGGCATCGCTTTTCCCTCCGTGTAGACTATGGAGCGTAGTTATAAGCTATGTCTGATAGTTCTGTCAAGCACGGGCTCTCGCTCTTCTCCTACGAGATCCTCGGACTCGTGGGCGAGGGCGGCGCGGGCGCGCACGACCTGCTGCGCATGGCCAGGGACGGCCTGAAGGGGTCGGAAGATCGTGATTCGGCGTTAGCGGGTGCGGAGCCAGCGTTCGAGGTCGCTGCGGTGGACGATGCCGAGAACGAGGAGGACGTGGTCGTCGGGGATGAGGTCGTACATGACGCGGTACTCGCCGACGCGGAGGCGGTCGAAGGCGTCGGCGTGTCCGCGGATTGTCTTGACTTTCTTGCCGCGGATGCGGCCGGTTCCGGTTGCCGCTCGGGTGAGTTGTTCGAGGCTGGTGCGGATCCGCTCGCGCAGCGGCGGTGGCAGTTTCTTGTAGGTGCGTTCGGCGGCGGGCGCGAGCCGGACCTCGTACGGACCGCTCAGGCGAGGTCCCGGAGCGGTTTGGAGTGGCCGCGGCGGTAAGCTTCGCGGGCGCGCCGGCGCATGCTGATGAACTCCTCGGCGTTCGCGAGCACAAGATCCTCGGCCTCCTCGACCGGCATCAGGACCGCGGTCGGTTGGCCGCGCTTGGTGATCACGTAGCTGCGTCCGGCCGCGACCTCGTCGACGACCCGAGAGGCGCCGCTCTTCAGCTCCTTGATCCCGATCTCAGCCATCCCTCTCCTCGGCTCGCAGGTGGTCTCTACGGTAGTCACCTTACCACGACGCCGGTGACATCCGATCCCTAGGATCGGGGTCGGTGATTTTCTTCCTGTGCACCTGCTTGTGCTGCGGTTTGTTCGGCTTATCCCGGGCCGCTCTCCCATCGCCGCCCTTGAGGTAGAGAACGCGGTGCTGAGGCATCAAGTCTCGAGCGTTGCGGTGATCCCGCACTTAAGCTGCGTGCACCGTGTCACTGCTGCGCTCCCACACTTCGAGCCTGCCGGCGACTCAGTTGGTACGAAGCCGCACTCGACCTCGTGCTGTTTCCAGGCGTGATGCTCGCGCTCGCGCTCGGAGCTCGATGGCAAGGGCGCGGCGCGGTGCACCGCACCGGATCGCGCGTGGTCTGCCTCAACTGCCTCGGACCAGCTACTAGGCATCACAGCGGAGAGGGCAGGCGCGGCCGGCGAGGACTGAGACCCCGATTGCTGGGAGACTCATCGCCGAGCCCGACCTTCGGCCGAGACGCCTCTCACCGTGACGGCGCGGCGCTCGCTGCCGTCGCCGCACGCGCTCAGCGCCGGCCGGCGGGTTCCCAGGTGCGCGTCGCGTGACGCTCTTGTTTGCGTTTCGTCCAGCCCGCGTCGCCGACGCGGCGCCCAAGCTCGGCGGCCGTGTCGAGCCGACTCTCGATCAGCTCGATCTCGCAGGCATCGTGCTCGACGTGCAGTGCCATCTCGCGAACGCGCGGGTCGGGGTCCTTCTGTAGCTGTTTGATCTGGGCGAGGAACCGTTCGTACAGCCGGAAGCCGGCGCCGCAGGGGCAGAGGCGGTGCAACGCTGCCAACCGCAACTCTGGCTCAGGCGACAGCAGCTGCTCGCTCAGCAGATCAGGATCGAGGTTGGCGCGGCGACGGCAGGCGGCCTTGCGCGACTTCGACGGCACGGTCTTCTCCTGTTCTACCTGCCGGGCCGCGACTCCCTACGCGAGCGCGAGGCGCGGCTGTTCGTTCTCGGTGAGAAACTGCCGCTCGTACAGTTGCGCGTAGAGGCCGCCGCGGTCGACGAGGCTCGCGTGGTCGCCCTGCTCGACGACCTGGCCCTGGTCGAAGACGAGGATCGTGTCGGCGGCGAGGATCGTCGAGAGCCGGTGCGCGATCACGATTGAGGTGCGCCCGGCAAAGAGCGGTCGCAGGGCTGCCTGGATCAGCTGCTCGGAGAGCGTGTCCAGGTGCGAGGTCGCCTCGTCGAGGATCAGGATCGGCGAGCCCTTGAGGATCACGCGTGCGATCGCGAGCCGCTGCTTCTCGCCACCGGAGAGGCGATGGCCGCGCTCGCCGACGACCGTGTCGTAGCCGTCCGGAAGCGTGGAGACGAACTCGTGCAGGTGCGCGGCGCGCGCTGCGGCTTCCACCTCGACCTCGCTCGCATCGGGGCGGGCGTAGAGGAGGTTGCTGCGGATCGTGTCGTGCCAGAGGAAGGTATCCTGGAAGACGACGCCGACGTTCTGGCCGATCGACTCCAACGTCGTCTCGCGCAGGTCGCGCCCGTCGATCCGTACGACACCGGATGTCGGGTCGTAGAAGCGCGGGATCAGGTACGAGGTGGTCGTCTTGCCGGCGCCGCTCGGGCCGACGAGCGCCACGAGCTGGCCGGGCTCGATCTCGAACGAGACCCGCTCGAGCGCCGGGCGCGCACCGTTGCCGCCATAGGTGAAGGAAACGTCGTCGAAGGCGATCGCGCCGCGCGGCTGGATGAGCGGCCGTGCCTGCGGTGCGTCGGCGACCTCGTGCGGCATGTCGAGGTAGACGAACAGCCGCTGGAAGAGCGCCATCGAGCCGAGCACGTTCACGTTCAGGTTGCCGAGGTTCGCGACCGAGCCGTACAGGCGCATCGTCAGCACCGTGCCCAGGGTCACGACGGTGCCGAGCGAGGCGTGTCCGTGGATGACCTGGTAACCGCCGAACAGCCACACGATCGCCGGTCCGGCCGCGGTCAAGCCGGTCAGCAGCACGCCGTACCAGTTGCTGATCATCTCCTGCCGGATCTCGAGCCGGCGCAGCTCCCGGTTCAAGCCTCGGAACCGCTCGCGTTCGGAACGTTCTTTCGCGAACGCCTTCACGAGCAGCATCCCCGAGATCCCGAGCACCTCCTGCAGATAGACGCTCATCTCGGCGAGCTTGCCCTGCACGCGTTGCCGCGCCCGGTACGACGCGCGGCCGATGTAGCGCGACGGGATCACCGAGAGCGGCAGCGCGACCATCGCCACCAGCGTCAGCTTCCAGTCGAGCACGAGCATGAACGCGAGCGTGGTGCCGAATGTGATCAGCGCCTGCGCCGAGCCGAAGATCGTGGTCGAGAGCACGTCCTCGATCCGGCCGACGTCGTTGTTGATCCGCGACATCACATCGCCGGTGCGGCTGCGCGTGAAGAAGCCGACCGAATGGCCGAGCAGCCGGTCGAACAACTGCCAGCGCAGGTCGGCCATGATCCCCTGGCTGATCGAGGTCGACAGGTACGAGCCGGCGACGTTGACGAGCCCGTTCGCGATCGCCGCGCCGAAGCCAAGCCCGACCAGGAGCGCTATGTAGCCGAAGGTGGCGTCGTGCGCGCTCAGGTGATCGATCAGCTTCTTGGCGATCAGCGCCGGCGCCAGCCCCAACAGCGCGCCCAGGACGATCGCGAGCAGGGAGAGCACCCCGCGGCGCCAGTAGGGCAGGAAGTAGCTGAACGCCCGCCCGACCAGGCGCCGGTCGATCTCGACCGGGCCGTCCTCCTCCCAGTCGGTCGCCATCGCCGGACC
>Ga0070741_10007245_pt1 | contig 23138 bp, 22 predicted proteins | sample Coa_R1_4_FD_66440 | JGI IMG/M metagenome (GOLD analysis project Ga0070741, IMG submission 66440) | Surface soil microbial communities from Centralia Pennsylvania, which are recovering from an underground coalmine fire - Coalmine... | ecosystem: Environmental > Terrestrial > Soil > Unclassified ... | reverse complement strand
GGATCTCGCCAAGCATCTCGGCGAACTGGGGGTGTGGGTGCGCTTGCACTACGTCTACCCTTATCCGCACGTCGATGAGATCGTTCCGCTGATGGTTGACCAGGCCTCGGAGGCGGGGCTGCTGCCTTATCTCGACGTGCCGTTCCAGCACGCGAGTCCGCGTATCCTCAAGCTGATGAAGCGCCCTGCCGACAGCGAGAACACCCTCTTGCGCATCCGGCGCTGGCGCGAGATCTGCCCGCAGATCGCCTTGCGCAGCACCTTCATCGTCGGCTTTCCCGGCGAGACGGAAAGCGAGTTCCGACAGCTGCTCGACTTCCTGGAAGAAGCGCAGCTCGACCGCGTCGGCTGCTTCGCCTATTCGGCAGTCGAAGGTGCAGCCGCCAACGCACTACCCGACCCGATCCCCGACGCGTTGAAGGAAGAGCGGCGCGCACGCTTCATGGCAGTTCAACAGCGCATCAGCACACGACGCCTGCACCAGCGCGTGGGCCAGACCATCAGCGTGCTGATCGATGAAGCAGGCAAAGAGCGCGCGATCGGGCGGAGCACGGCCGACGCACCGGAGATCGACGGCTTGGTTTATGTCGAGGGTGGACCCAGCCTCAAAGCAGGGGAGTTCGCCCGCGTCACGATCGAACGGGCGAGCGAGCACGACTTGTTCGGACGTGCCGAGTAAGCGGTGGAACGATTGCGCGCGTGGGCGCGCGCCCTCAAGCACGACGTGTTGGCGTTGTGGTTCGCCTGCCGCGATCCGCGCACACCGCTGCTGCCCAAGCTTCTCGCGAGCCTGATCGTCGCCTACGCGCTCAGTCCGATCGATCTGATTCCGGACTTCATCCCCGTCTTAGGCTTCGTCGACGAGCTGATCCTGCTGCCCGGCGCGCTCTATCTGGTCCTCAAGCTGATTCCGCCGCCTGTCATGCATGACGCGCGCAACCAGGCGCGCGCGTGGCTCGATGCGAAGCGCGACCAGCCGCGCAGCTGGGCCGCGGCGGCGCTCATCGTGCTGGTCTGGTTCGCGCTATTAGCCTGGCTGTGGAGAGTGATCGAGCCCTGGCTCGCCCGGACGCTCGGCTGAGCAGCGCTTCTCGCTGCCCCCTTCCCCGCCATGCGGTTGGGCTGCGCGGTCGCCAGCGCAGTGCACCGGGCAGCCCGGCTCCGATCCTCGCCTTCGCCGCGCCCTCGTTATCAAGGCCGATTCATCTTGCAGGTCGTCGGCAGCGCCGTGTCTTTCGCCTCGATGCGCCGGTCGGTCTTGAAGCCGTTGCCGGTGCGCTCGACGTCGAACTTCACCGCCTTGCCGTCCACTTTGCTGTAGGTGGAGATGAACAGCGGCTGCACCAGCTGGTGATTGTCGGCGCGCATGCTCACTTCACCCGCCGCGTGCTGGATCTTCATCCCTTCCAGCGCCTTGGCCACCTTCAAAGGGTCGGTGGACTTCGCTTGCTCCATCGCCTTGGCCAGCATCTCGATCGCGATGAGATGGGTAGTGAAGTAGAGATCGTCCTTGCTGTCCTTGAAGCGTTGCTTGTACGCGTTGACGAGCTTGTCGGCCATCTCGGTTCCGATGTTCGAATGGAATTGGGTGACCTGCTTGAGGTGTCCCAAGCCCGCGTCACCGAGTGCGGGGGGTGAGCCCAAGCCGCCGGCGTAATAGGTGTAGAACTCCGGGGTGTAGCCGGCATCCCGCGCCGACTTCACCAGTAGCGTCATGTCGTTGCCCCAGTTGCCGGTGAGCACGGTATCCGCCTGAGCCGCCTTAATCTTCGCGACGTACGGCGCGAAATCCTTGATCTTGCCGAGCGGATGCAGCTCGTCGCCGACGATCTGAACGTCGGGCCGCTTCTTCGAGATCATCTCGTGCCCGGCCTTGGCGACCGCCTGGCCGAAGGCGTAGTCCTGGTTGATCAGATACAGCTTCTTGACCTGCTTGTTCTGCGCGATGGCATCGCTCAACGCCGCCATCTTCATGTCGGCATCGGCATCGAAGCGAAAATGCCAGAAGCTGCACTTGTCGTTGGTCAGTGCCGGATCGACAGCGCCTGTATTCATATACAGAACTGCCTTGTCCGGATTGCGCTCGTTGTGCTTGTTCACCGCGTCGACCAGGGCACCGGCCACGTTGGAACCGTTGGTCTGGTTGATGTAATGGACGCCTTGATCGATCGCCTGCTTGAGCGCGAGCTGAGCTTCCTGGGGGCTGCTCTTGCTGTCCAGCGTCACCAGCTCGAATTTGGTACCGCCCAGCACCCCACCCCTTGCATTGACCATGTCGATGGCCAGCTGTACGTGCCGCACCATGGCCTCGCCGACATTGGCGAAAGGCCCGGAAAGCGGATCGATGACGGCGATCTTTACGGTGTCGGCAGCGCCGGCTGAACACGATAGCGCGGCGATGCTCAGCCACGTCAGACGAAACCACTTACGCATGGACTACTCCTCCCGTTGTTGAGGCTGTTGAATGGTCTAACCGGTCCCCTTCTGCCGATCAGTCTAACCTGCCAGCGCTGCCCTGTGCACCGTCATGCGGATCGGCGCTGCACGCGCATGCGTGCTTGGGTTTCCTGATCTGCCTCGTCGCGCCACGCATGAGGCATTGAAGCGGTGCCGTGACCGACACCGATCCGACCATCCCTCGCCACCAAGATAAAGCCGCACTCGCTGCCGACAGCGCGCGCCATCTCAGCCAACTGGCGATCGACCGCGTCCTGGGGCGAGTGCCCACCGGCAACGCGATCGCACAACGCCTTGGTCGCCAGCATTCGCATCATCAGCTCGCCATGACCGGTTGCCGAGCAGGCCGCGAACGCATCGGCGTAGTTGCCCGCGCCGGGGATGGGCGAATCGCCGACGCGGCCCGGCAGCTTCAGCGCGACGCCGCCGGTCGAGGTGGCCGCTGCGAGCCGTCCAGCCGTATCGAGCACGACCGCTCCCACCGTGCCCGGCGGCGCATTCGCCGCCTTTCGATCGCGCCAGCGCTCACGCGCGCGCGGCGTGACCGGATCGTAGTCTTCGAAGCCTTGCTCGCGTGCGAAGCGCTGCGCGCCCTCCCCCGCGAGCAGGACGTGGGGCGTCTTCTCCATAACGGCCTGGGCCACCCGCACCGGATTGCGCACGCGACGGATCGCGGCCACGCCACCGCATCGCAAGGTCTCGCCGCTCATCACGGAGGCGTCCATCTCGGCCTCGCCGTCGCGATTGAGGACGCATCCCGTGCCCGCGTTGAACATTGGATGGTCCTCGAGCGCCACGACGGCGGATACCGCCGCATCGAGCGCGCTCGCTCCGCGCGCGAGCACTTGCACCGCCCGGTCCACCGCGGCACGAACGCCGCTCAGCGCTTGGGTTTCATCCTGTGTCGACCACTGCCCCGCACCCCCGTGCACGAGCACCACCCAACCCATCTCGTCTCTCCGATCCGTCACCAGCCGACCCTATAATGCCGCATGCCCTTGCGTAATCCCGTCGGCGAACTGGGCCGACTCCAGCGCGCACTGCGTCGAGAGGTCTGGTTTACCGTCGGCACCAGTGCGCTGCTGGTCGTTCTCGCCTTCGCACTCGCATTCCGCTTCGTCCAACCGGCTCCACCGAATTCGCTGGTGATGAGCACGGGGCCGGTCGACGGCGGCTACCATCTCGCCGGGCTGCGCTACCAACAGATCCTCGCACGGGACGGCGTGCGGCTCGAGCTGCGGCCCTCGCAGGGCAGCTTGGAGAATCTGACGCGCCTCACCGATCCGACTACGCATGTCGACGTCGGTTTCGTGCAGGGCGGCACCGTCCATGCCGTCAACGCGCCCGAACTTGCTTCACTCGGCGGCCTCTTCTATGAGCCGCTGTGGGTCTTTTATCGCGGTCCGGCAACCGAGGAGCTTACCGGCTTACGCGGCAAACGCATCGCGATCGGACCCGAGTTTAGCGGCGTGCGGGCGCTCGGTTTGCAGTTGCTCGCGGTGAACGACGTCGTGCTGCCTCCCACCGAGTTGCTGGCGTTGGGCGACCTCGAAGCGGCAGACAATCTGCTCGAAGGAAAGATCGACGCCGTGCTGCTGATCGGGCCGGTCGATTCTCTTGCGGTCGATAAACTGCTCCACGCCGCTGCGGTGAAGGTGCTCGGCTTTACGCGCGCCGAAGCCTATACACGGCGCTTCCCGTATCTCACACGGCTCACGCTGCCGCGCGGTGCGATCGATTTCGCAGCAAACATCCCGCCGCGCGACATTCCGCTCGTGGCACCGACCGCGAGTCTGCTCGTGCGCAACGACCTTCATCCCGCGCTCGCGTATCTGCTCATGCGCGCCGCGACTGAGTTGCACAGCGAAGCCGGGATGTTTAACCGGCGTGGCGAATTTCCCTCCGCCCAGGACACCGACTTTCCGCTGAGCCCGGAAGCGCGTCGCTACTACGTCTCGGGCCCACCCTTCCTGCAGCGCTTCTTGCCCTACTGGGCGGCCAACCTGGTCGATCGCATGTGGGTCATGTTGCTGCCGATTCTGGCCGTGCTGGTGCCGCTTGCGCGCGTCATCCCTGCCCTTTACAGCTGGCGCATTCGCTCGCGCATCTATCGGTGGTATGCGCGGCTCAAGGAGATCGAGCTGCAACTCGACGTGAAGCGCACGCCGGAAGAGTTGCACGAGATGGAAAGCAAGCTGGACGACATCGAGCGCGCGGTCAACCACATTCCCACCCCGCTCGCCTATTCGGGGAATCTCTACAGCTTCCGCGGCCACATCGATCTGGTCCGCGCGCGGGTGAAGGAGCGCTTAATCCGTAGCGGCGGGTAGCATCCAAAGAAGTGCCGCCTAGCCCGGATGGAGGCGGCAGGCCGCAATCCGGCAACGGTCACATGCCGGCATCACTACCGTATGGCGTTCCTCTGCATCCCGCTATCGTTCCCGGATTCCGCTTCGCTACATCCGGGCTACGTTCGTTTTGTCTCGACAGTTCCTCTGCATCTCACCATCGTTCCCGGATTCCGCTTCGCTACATCCGGGCTACGTTCGTTTCGTTTCGACAGTCGGCCTGCGTAAAGAAATCGATGACCTCTTGCAACAGCCGCGTGCGCCGCATCGGTGGCAGGCTTTGCCAAATGCGCCGGCCATATGGCTTGTCAACCAGGCGCGTGTCGCAAATCATCAGGACACCGCGATCGGTCTCGTCGCGGATCAAACGTCCGGCGCCCTGCTTCAGGGTGATGACCGCTTCCGGCAGCTGATACTCCATGAACGCGTTACGTCCTTGCGCGTTGAGCCGGTCGATGCGGGCGGCCAAGACCGGGTCGTCGGGCGGCGAGAACGGTAGACGATCGATCATGACGAGTGAGAGTGCTTCGCCGCGCACGTCCACCCCTTCCCAGAACGACTGACTCGCCACCAACACGGCATTGCCCAGCTTGCGAAAGCGCTCCAGCAGCTCGCTGCGCGCGCCTTCGCCCTGCAACAGCAACGGAAAGTCGAGCTTGTGTCGAGCGAACTGCTCGACCAGCAACCCATGCGCCTCGCGCATCGCCCGCAAGCTGGTGAACAGCAGAAAGGCCCGTCCACCGCTCGCCTGCAACACCGGCATCACCGCCTCCACGACCTTGGCCGTGTAGCCTTCGCTGTTCGGTCCCGGCATGCGCTCCGGCACATAGAGCAGCGCCTGCGACGGGTAGTCGAACGGGCTGTCCCAGCTCTGCGCTTGGGCTTCGTCCAGCCCCAGCGCTTGCGTGTAGTGAGAAAAATCGCGTCTCACCGAGAGCGTCGCCGAAGTGAAGATCCACGCGCGCGCGCTGCCTGCCACTTGCTTGCGAAACACCTCCGCGGTCGAAAGCGGCGTCGCGTGCAGCTGCAGCGAATGCTGGAACACCTCCGCCCAGCGCACCACATCGGCACCTTGCTCGGTACGCCAACGCTTCAGTTGCGTGGACAATTCCATGCAGCGCTGCCAGCAGTTGTTCAAGCCCTCGCTGCGATCGGCCTGAAATTCGAGCAAGCCTTCCAGCGCGCCGAGCTTCTCGAGCAACGCGTCGAGTCGCAAGCCGAATTCGCGGCGGGCCTCGAGGTCTCGCGCCGGGGCGCGCCCGACCTCGTCGCCCGACGCGATACGCACGTCGCGGGCCGCGCGGTCCACCGCCTGCGCCGCCTCGGGTAGCGCAGCAAAGTCCTTGGCAGCGGCCGCCGCTTCGACCCGCGTGTCGCGCGCCAGTTCGGTCAACTGCGCGGTGGACACGCTCTCGCCGAAGAACAGGGTGGCGGTTTCGGGCAGCTGGTGCGCTTCATCGAAGATGACGGTGTTGCAGGCCGGCAGCAGCTCGGAGACACCTTCGTCGCGCAAGGCCAGGTCGGCGAAAAAGAGATGATGATTCACCACCACCAGATCGGCGGCCAGCGCCTGCTTGCGCGCTTCCATCACGAAGCACTCTTTGTGATGCGGGCACTCGCTGCCCAAGCAGTTATCGCGCGTCGAGGTAACCAGGGGCCATACGGTGGCATCCTCGGGCACCTCGCTCACCCCCGCGCGATCGCCGCTCTTGCTTGTGCGCGCGTAGCGCGCGATTGCATGGAGATGCCGGATGTCCTCGCGGCTGGCGAAGCGACCGTCGGACGCGTTGCGCTCGAGATGGTAGCGACAGACGTAGTTCGCGCGCCCCTTGAGCAGTGCAGTCGTCACCGGCACGCGCAACGCTTCGCGCACGGTCGGCAGATCACGGTTGAACAGTTGATCCTGCAGCGTCTTCGTGCCGGTGGACAAAATCACTTTGCCGCCGGACAGCAGCGCCGGCACGAGGTAAGCGAAGGTCTTTCCCGTCCCCGTCCCCGCCTCGGCCACCAGGACCGTGCGGTGTTCGATTGCATCGGCCACCGCTTGCGCCATCTCGACTTGCTGCGTACGTACCTTGTAGGCGGGAATGGCACGCGCCAGTGGTCCGTGCTCGGAGAAGATGTCTTCGATGGCCGTCATCGGATGCGAGGCGCGAGCCGGCTGGTCGTTGTCGTCATCGCCGAATTCGGCGCACGGTGGAGGCAAAAGCAAGACATTCTCATTGCAGTGCTATTCTAACGGGGCGAACTGCGGCAGAAACGTCGAGTGTTCGGCATCGCCATGCTTGACCGCCTATCCTCCACACCCATTCAAGCCGAGCAGCACGCTTGTTCAGCTTTGCCTGTTCCATTCCTGGAGGGCATCCGAACTTCGGCCACTCGGTATCGCCTCCGCGCACAGCAGCTCTTTTCTCTGCTAGAGCAAGAGGACTGATCCGCATGCAACGTTTGCTCATCGTCTTCGGCTTCGTACTGCTCGCTGTCGGCCTGCTCTGGCCCTGGATCAGCAAGCTGGGACTCGGTCGGCTACCCGGTGACATTCGCATCGAGCGCGACGGCTTCGGGTTCTACTTTCCGATCACCACCGGCATCATCATCTCGATCGTTATTTCGCTGATCTCGTGGATCCTGCGCAAATAGGAGGCATCATGGCGGACCGGAGCAAGCCTGGGGAAGACATCGCGCGCAGTCGGTTCACGGTGGGCGAAGCGGAACGCTTGCTGCCACCAGCCGGGACCCATCCGCGCTCGGCAGCCGTCTACCAGCATGGCAGCATGCTGCTCAAGCTGTTCGAGCCGCGCGGCCACGATCCTCAGGGGCCGCACACGCGAGACGAGTTGTATTTCGTGACGCAGGGCTCGGGCTGGTTCGTCAACGGCGACCAGCGCTATCGCTTTCAGACGGGCGATGTGCTGTTCGTACCGGCCGGCGTTACACACCGCTTCGAGGATTTCAGTCCAGAGCTCACGGTATGGGTGGTGTTCTACGGACCGGAAGGCGGAGAACGCGAGTGATCGCACCACCCCGGCCCTTCGGGCCACCCACCCTCGACGACGAGGAGGGGAAGAAGAGCCGCCGTTCGGATGCGCACAGCGCTATTCGTCGCCGCTCACGAGGCGGCCCCAGTCCGGGGGATAACGGTGCGGCTTTGGCCGGGCGGGGCGGTGTGGGTTGATCGTCTAACGCAGACCAACTAAGCATTCCTGTACAACCATGGCCGACAGTTCCCTGCCCGACTTCTGGGACGAGCGCTACCTAAGCAACACGACGCCGTGGGACGCGGGGAGAGCCCCGGACGCCCTGCGCCGTCATCTGCGCGATCTCCCGCCCGGCGCACGTGTCCTCATTCCCGGATGCGGCTCGGCCTACGAGTTGTATGACCTCGTCGAGAACGGCTTCGACGCCTGGGCCATCGATTTCAGCGCGCCAGCCGTCGCGCGTGCGCGGCGCAACGCCGGTCGCTTCGCGGAACGTATTCTCGAAGCCGACTTTTTCAGCTTCGACTACGGCCGGCCCTTCGATGTGATCTACGAACGTGCGTTCCTGTGCGCCCTGCCGCGCAAGATGTGGCAAGCGTACGCAACGCGCAGCGCCGAGCTGCTGAAGCCAAGCGGTGTCATCGCCGGCTTCTTTTTCTTCGACGACAATCCGAAGGGGCCGCCATTCGGCACCAGCCCACCGGAGTTGCAGCGCTTGCTGGAACCACGCTTCGAACGCGTCGCCGACGAGGCGGTCAGCGACTCGATCCGGGTATTTCAGGGCAAGGAGCGCTGGCAGGTGTGGCGCCGCGCGAATGAAGAGGAGATCGTTCATGAACAAAGCACTTGACGTCGGCGTCGCGGGACGAATCGGTACTTACAGCGACGCTATCGAAGTTTCGCCCGGATCGCGCTGGCTGATCACCTCGGGCACTCCCGGTTTGAACGAGCACGGCAAGCTGCCCGAGGACTTCGCCGGGCAGGCAACGCAGGCCTGGGAAAACGTTCTGCGCGTGTTGCGCGCCGCGGACATGGGCGTCGAGGACATCGTCAAGATCACGCAGTATCTGACGCGACCCACCGATCTCGAAGTTTATCGTCCGATCCGCTCGAAGTACCTCGGTAACGCACGGCCTGCCTCGATGCTGAGCTTCGTCAGCGAGCTGGTGTGGCCCAACATGTACTTCGAGCTCGAAGTCGTCGCGGCGAAATGAAAACCGTTCCGAGCTGACGAGCAGTGGCGAAGCGCCGCTCGCCGTCGAGCTACTTAAAAGCGAGATCGATGCGCGATTGGTCGCTGGTGATGCATGTGCCGACCGGTGTCCGGTTGGCGCGCCACCCTAACTTGCACTGCATCGAATCGCCATCGGCGGATCGCAATTCGGGTTGGGCCGAGTAGACGTAGTGATTGCGGTTGAGGCCGGAGAATATGCCGTTGAAGTAAGTACCCGAACCGTAGCGGCGCCTCAATGCATCGAGGTCTTGGCTCTTCGACACCGGAAACTGCCGAGCCTCGTACAGCTTGCCCCGATACGACAGTGTCAGCGAAGGCCCTTCGTGCTGGAAGGTGCCGGACGTCACCTCGGGTGCTCGTTGTGCGACCAGGGTATGGGTCGGTGCTGCACAGCCGGCCAGGGTCACGGCAAGCAATACGACTGACGGAGCAGCCGATGTTCTCATGACGAGGTCTCCTTCTCGTTCTGAACGGCGCTCGGCGGCCCAGCGCCGTTCGTTTGCACAGTCGGCGCGGCCTTGGGTCGTGCCGTTAGCCGCGACACTAGCGCGGCCGTCGGCATAATTCAAGAAACGAAAAGAAAAGCCGCGTCAGTGTGAACATGTCACGCCGGCGAGGCGTCTCGTCGCCGCCACCCCTCCTCGCCGAGGAGGGGAATGACAACGGCTATTTCTTGCGCGGGTCGTCTTTGGGATCGACGTACGTGATGTCGAAGGGGCCGTTACCGTTGATTTGAACGACCGCTTCCGACTGCGCCATGGCGTAGTGCGGCATGCCCGCCGGCAGATAGACGAAGCTCGCCGGAGGCAGCGATTGGAACGCAGCGCGATCCAACTTCTCTCCCGCGCCTACGTCGAACTGTCCGGCGATCACGGTGACCAGCTCGTCTTTCGAGTGTCGGTGCGGCGGAATGACGTAGCCAACGGGGAGCTTGAGGCGCAGCACGAAGGGACCTTCTTGCGCGGGACTGCCGAGCAGAACGCTGGCTTGGGCGCCCGGTGGCAGCGACGGTGGAGCTGCTCCCCATTTGACGGCGTCCGCGGGCACGACGCTGTGATGCGACTGCGCCGCGGGGAGCGAAGTGACGAGGCCGCCGATGGCGAGAACGCCGAGGGATAGCGCAACGAAACGAATGGCAGTGCTTGAACATGCAGGTGATGTCATGGCTGACTCCTAATGTCGTCTGGCTCAAGATGGAGGAGGTCTCTTTAGCGACGTGCAACGACGACCTCCAGATACTCGCCGGGCACGACCATCGAGCCGTTGCCCGAGCGGTTGAATCGATCGATGAGCGCGATGAGGTCGCGCTCGAGCGCTGCTTGCGCTGCAGCGTCCAGCGCGGCGAAGGCTTTGAGCAGCGGGCCGTAGTAGGTCTTGAACACCTCTACCCAATGCGCCGGCGTCCGATAGCGGAACACGAAATTCCGCGACGCCACGAACACCGATGTCGCGTGCGGCTCGAACAGCTCGGCGATGCGCGCGCGCGTCCCCCACAGCGCCGGAGACTTCGCGCCGGCCGGAGGCGGAAGGTGCTTGCCGATCGTCTTGAAGACTTGCCCGATGAAGCCCTCGGGCGTCCAGTTGGCAAGTCCGATCTTGCCGCCGCGTTTACACACGCGAATCATCTCGGCCGCCGCACGCTCCTGGTCTGGCGTGAACATGACGCCGAACGTCGATACGACCACATCGAAGCTCGCGTCCCCAAACGGCAGCGCTTCAGCGTCGGCCTCGCGAAACTCGATGGCAAGCCCGTCGGCTGCAGCGCGAGCCTGCGCGCGGGCGAGCAGCGCCGGCACATAGTCGGTAGAGGTGACCTTGCACCAGCGGCGTGCGGCGGCAAGCGAGACATTTCCGTTTCCGGCAGCGACGTCGAGCACGCTTTGGCCCGCGCGCAGATCGAGGGCCTCGCACAGCTCCTCGCCGACGATCTGCAAGGTAGTGCCGACGATGGCATAGTCGCCAGAGGACCAAGCGGCCTGCTGGCGGGCTTTGAGCGATTCGAGGTCGAGTTGAACGACCGGCTTCACATCTTGACTAACTACGGTAGCGGCGTTATCCATGTGGTTTCTCCGTTCGATCCTGCGTTGAACCGTCGAGCCCGGTGATGCTTCGCTTCTCGTTCGCCAGGGCGATGTCGATGGCCAGCACCGACGGCCAGATTCAACGATAAGTGCAGGACGTGGAGCCCAACGTGGTAGCCGGCGTGGAAATCTCCGTGGAATCCGACCACCCACCGCAGCCAGGTGGCGCGATGCAGGTACACATGCTCGGGCCACTGCGCATCGTTCGGGATGGTGTCGCTTTGGTGCTGCCCACCTCCCGCAAGGTGCGCGCGCTGTTTGCCTATCTGGCCCTTTCCCCGCGCGCGGTGACGCGCAGCCAGTTGTGCGAGCTGCTCTGGGATCTTCCCAGCGATCCTCGTGGCGAGCTGCGCTGGTGCTTAAGCAAGATCCGAAGCATCGCCGACGAGCCGGCCAGACGGCGCGTTCACAGTCACGAGGATGCGATCCGCCTCGACTTGTCGGATTGCTTCGTCGATGCGACAGAAATCATCCGCGCGAGCGAAACAGGTATCAAGAGCCTCGATCTGCAGCGCAGCCGCGCGCTCGCCACGCTATTCAACGGAGACTTTCTCGAAGGCTTGGGGATCGAGCGCAGCCCGTTCTTCACCGGCTGGCTCACTGCGCAGCGCCGGCGATTTCGCGGTTGTCATACCGCGCTGCTCGAGCATCTCGTCGGAAGCGTCTCCGACGACGAAGCGCTCGGCTATCTGGAGAAGTGGGTCGAGCTCGCGCCGTTCGATCGACGCGTGCACGAGATCCTGCTCAGCACTCTTGGGGGACGCGGGCGCATTGCGGAAGGCGAAGCGCATCTGGCATCCACCATTCGACTATTCGAAGCCGAAGGCCTCGATGGCGGTCCGATTCGCGAAGCATGGCGATCGGCGCGCGCCAAACATGCGGAGCCATCGCGCGATCGAAGTGCGACGTGGACTTCGACCACCGGCCCGCGAAGCGGCGAGCCGCTTCTGGTTCCAAGTTCCCCTCGCCGTGCATCGGTCGCCGTGATGCCTTTCGTCGATCGTTCCGCTCCGACCGCCATCCGTCCCCGGACTGCCCACGCGCTCGTCCACGACATCATCACGCGTCTTGCCAAGCTGCGGTGTCTGTTCGTCATTGCGGAAGGCACCGTGTTCGCTCTTCATGAGCGACACATCGGACCGGAAGAGGCGGGGCGCATGTTGAACGTCGATTACATCGTCAGTGGGTCGATACATTGCCAAGCCAAACGACTCGGCGTCGATGTCGAACTGGCCGAGACACGTACGGCCCGGATCGTGTGGACGGAACTGTTCAACGCCAGCTTGGACGACACGTTCGCCGTGCTCGAGGAGATCGGTGATCGGATCGTTGCTTCGATCGCGAGCGAGATCGAGACGATCGAGCGCAATCGCGCGATTCTCAAGCCGCCGAATTGCCTGGACGCATGGGAGGCGCATCATCGCGGCCTGTGGCACATGTATCGGTTCAACAAGCCCGACAACGAGCAGGCTCGGCACTTCTTCGAGACGGCCGTGCGCCTCGATCCCACCTTCGCGCGCGCCTACGCCGGGCTGTCGTTCACGCATTTTCAGGATGCTTTCCAAGGTTGGACGACGCGCGGGCCGTCGATGGATCAGGCGTTCGAGGCCGCTGGGCAAAGTCTCATGGCCGACGATCGCGACCCGGCCGCGCACTGGGCCCTGGGCCGAGCGCTTTGGCTGCGCGGAAATCACGATCAGTCTGTCATCGAGCTGGAACAGGCGATCGATCTGAGTCCGAACTTCGCGCTGGGGCATTACACGCTCGCTTTCGTCCACTCGCAGGCAGGCGACCCCGGCGCTGCGATCACCTCCTCGGATCACTCACGGCAGTTGAGTCCCTTCGACCCGCTGCTGTTCGGCATGCTCGGCTCGCGTGCAATGGCGTTGGTCCGTCTGCAACGCTTCGACGAAGCGGCCGACTGGGCAGTGAAAGCAGCGGCGCGGCCCAATGCCCACCCGCATATCATCGCCATCGCAACCTACAGTCTTGCCTTGGCCGGGGCGCTCGACCAAGCCCAAGCGTATGCCGCAAGGCTTCGCACCGCCATTCCGCGATACAGCCTTGCCGATTTTTTCCACGCATTTCACTTCGACCCAGCCGGCCAAGTGCTCTTCCGCGAAGGCGCCAAGCGCGTCGGCATGGCGTAGTAAGCACTCTCTCCGCGGGATTTTTCGCAGTCACGACCGGCTCTACGCCGGCGGAATCGCCGAAAAATCTTCCGCAGCCGCCTCGCATCGCGGCGGGGAACGGAAACATTTTTTTCTCATCAGCGGGTACGATGCGCGCATAAGGAGAGCCCGGCCAGCGGGATTGCGCACCCTCTAGGCCTGCGGTGCGAGCGCGAGCTTTTACCCCACACCCCCGCCCCGGGCTTTGCCCGGACGTGTATCCGGAGGGTGACGCGCCTCTTAAGTGGCGAGGAACAGCGCATGCACATGCGAGCCTTCTCTGTGTTTTTGAGGAAGGTCACGGCAGGCGGCGGGTTGAACGGCTTCAACGAAGGAGAACAGCATGCGACTGAAGGATCGGGTGGCGATCGTCACCGGTGGCGCACAAGGAATCGGCAAGGCGATCGCAGAGGCTTTCGTCGACGAGGGTGCACGTGTGCTGATCGGCGACATCAACGGCGAGCGCGCCGCGCAAACGGCATCGGAACTCAACACGCGCGGCGGCCAGGCGATCGCTTTTCAAGTCGACGTCGGCGAACCAACCGGCGGTGAGAAGCTGGCGGCCCATTGCGTGAGCCAGTTCGGACGCCTCGACATCCTGGTCAACAACGCCGGCGTGGGTATGAACAAGCGGGCGCTAGAGGTCACCCTCGAAGAGTGGGAGCGCGTCATCAAGATCAACCTCACCGGTGCCTTCTTCGTCGCACAGGCGTGCGCGCGACGCATGGTCGCGCAGGGCGCCGGCAAGATCATCAACATCTGCTCGCTGTCGGGGCAGCGCGGCGGCATCGGACGCGCCGCCTACGGCGCCTCGAAGGCCGGGCTCGAGCTGCTGACGAAAGTGATGGCAGTTGAATTGGGCGAACTGGGCATCAATGTCAACGACATCGTACCCGGCCCGATCGCCACCGACGTCGGCCGTGCGATGCACGACCAAGCGACCGTCGACGCTTACAACTTTCTCGTGCCACAGCGACGCTACGGCGTGCCGCAAGAGATTGCCCATGCCGCCGTATTCCTCGCTTCGAGCGAAAGCGACTACGTGAACGGTCACTCGCTCAACGTCGACGGCGGATTCGAGGCGGCGGGGTTGATGTATCCGCTCCCCGGTTCGAAGTACTCGAGTTAGCCGAGCTGAAGTACGGGAGTGAGCCAAGCTTGTGTGCTTGCGATGAGCCGAGCTTGTGTGCTTGCGATGAGCCGAGCTTGTGTGGCTTGCGATGAGCCGAGCTTGTGTGGCTTGCGATGAGCCGAGCTTGTGTGGTTTGCTATGAGCCGAGCTGCGTGCTTGCGATCAGCCGAGCTCGCGTGCTTGCGATTAGCCAAGCTTGTGTGCTTGCTATGAGCCGAGCTTTTGTGCTTGCTATGAGCCGAGCTTGTGTGGCTTGCTAGCGGGCACGCCCCTCTCGCCCCCTCGCCCTCCGGCGCTGCGCTCGCTTGCGGCACCACGGTGGCGGTAGAGGAAGCCCTTCCCCTCCTCGTCGAGGAGGGGTGGCGCGCGCAGCGCGACGGGGTGGTGAACCGGCTCGCTAGGCTGCTGCCTCTCCATCTCTCAGAAGAGATGGATACTTATTGCCAAAGAGAGGTCTCACATCGCCGTGCCGCCGTCCACGTTCATAACGTGGCCGACCACGAACGATGCATCGTCGGAAGTGAGGAACGCAATCGCCGCGGCGATCTCGTCTGCTTGCGCGACCCTGCCGATCGGTGTCATCGCGATGACGCGATCCAAGGTGGACGGATCGAGCTTCTCGAGTTGACGCCGAGCGAAGTCGGTCATCGTGAGGCTCGGCGTTATCGCATTGACGCGAATACCGGACTTGGCGAACTCGCGCGCCAGGGCCTTGGTCAAGGCGATGACCGCGCCTTTGGAAGTCGAATAGGCGGCGGTGCCGAGTAGGCCGCCACCACGCTGACCGGCGACCGAGCTGACGTTCACGATGCAGCCCCTGCGTTGACGCAGCATCACCGGAATCACGGCCTGGCAGCACAGCCACACTCCGGTGGTATTTACCCGCATCACGCGCTCGTACTCCTCGAGACCGATCTCGAGGAACGGCTTGGAGCTTTCCACGCCGGCGTTGTTCACCAAGATGTCGATGCGGCCTCGGCGCTGCAAAACGCCTTGCACCATGGCGCCAACGCTCGCTTCGCTGGCGACATCGACGCTCACGGCGTCTGCCTGCAGCCCTTCCGCCTGCAAGCGCTTGGCCGTTTCCTGTGCCGCCTCGGGTCGAAGGTCAGCGACGATGACGTGGACGCCGCGCCGAGCGATGGCGCGTGCCGCGGCTTCGCCGATGCCTCCTGCACTGCCGGTGATGATCGCGACCTTTTGTTCGGTGCTCATAACCCTCGCCAAACGTTAGCGTTAGATGGATGGAAGCGGACGGATCAGTGCTCTTTGGTAGCAACGACGTTGGTGCCGCTCGGTCCGATGCCGGTGATCTGCACGATGACTTCCTCGTCCTTCGCGCCGTCGTAGTGAACATGACCGGCGGTGTGCATTGCAAACCCACCGGTTGGCAGCGGCGTCGTTTTCTCCGGGTCGAACGTGTCGCCAGTGCCCGCCCACCAAGTGCCCTTCAGCACGACGACATAGCGCGCTTCGGGATGCCAATGAGGACGGCTCATGGTATGGGGCGCGAACTTGACGCGAATCACATAGAGGCCGGCCTCTTTCGGATTGCCTGCAAGCACCACGAATTTCACGCCCGGCAGGCCGGGATAATCCTTCCATTCGAGCTTGTCGGCATCCACCACCGAGAGCGTTTCGGCATCCGAGCCGGCCGCCATTGCAGCCGCGCTGCCGAAAAGTATTGACAACACTACTGCCAGCGTCGCCCACGCGCGCATCGATCGATCTCCAGATTGGTTATTCGGTTCGTCCGGCTCAGCACGGCGCGATATCGCGCGCATCGCTTCTGTCGCACCGGAAGATGGGACGAAAGATTACAGCTTTGCCGCCAGAAAATGCTTCTTCATTTTCCGCCGAACGGCTGCAAAACAGAAAAACTTAGCTGCGCTCGAGCAGGCACGGAGGCAACCATCCCACACAGAAGCCGCTCGGCACGCCGGCCGCCGCGCCAGGCCGAGATGGCGGCGCGGCGGAGCTCGAGCAATGCAGATCAGGGCGCCATCTTGGCCGCGAAGGCTTCGAACGAGCGGGCCGACACGTCGACCGGCACAGTCGGACCGGGCTCGCCCGTATTCGGGCCGAACTCGTCGACTTGTGCCACATGCCCCGTACGCAACCCGGCTTCTGCCGCCGCCTTCAAGTCGTTGCTGTGTGCCGCCACCATCATGACTTGATGCGGGGCGAGGTTGAATGCCTCGGCCGATGCCAAATAGACGACGGGCTTAGGCTTGTAGTCGCGCGCAATCTCGGCACCGAGAATAGCGTCCCACGGAAAATCGTTGCGGCGAGCAAGATCGACCATCAACGCAATGTTGCCGTTCGAGCAGGGTGCGAGCAGATAACGCTTGCGCAGTCGATGCAGCCCGGCGCTCACGCCTTGCCACGCGTCCAGCCGATGCCAGGCGAGATTGAGCTCCGCCAACGTGGGCTCCTCGAGCTTCTCGAGGCCGAAGCGCGGGCGAACGCGATCGAGCATGCGCCGGTGGATGATGTCGAGCTTCGAGAAGGGAATTCGACCCGCGCGCACTTCCTCCATCGCCGGCTGGTACTCCGCACGCCAAGCGTCGGCGAAGCCGATCCAATCGAGTTTGTAACCCAGCGGCTCGAGGACTTTGCGCGACTCGCGCGCCACACCCGTGCGCCAGTCGACGAGCGTTCCGAATACATCGTAGATCAGTGCCTTTACATCATTCATCGATTTGCCTTCCTCTGGTTGCGATCGTGCCGCGTTCGAGACTGCAGCTCCGATTCCGCCAAGCGCCCCCGACATCGCTACCGTGTTGAGCTGGAGAAGAAAACGCCTTCGACCACGTAATGTCATCACCACATCGTGCTCCCTGATTGCAATTCGTATCGCAGTGTTTCGACGAGAGCGGCCGCACCGATCAGAACACTACCCGCCCCGTTGCGATCCAAGCATGATCGAAGGCTTTGAAGTCAGTTACGACTTCCTGGTAGCCCACGCCAACCACCAAGCGTATGCGCCCGGCAATTGGGAAACGGCCCGCGACCATCCCGGCCGTCACCGCTAGCTGACTCTTGCCCGCGTTCGAGCCGTGGGTCCAGTGCGTGTAGTGGGTCTCGACCTCGGGCCAAAACTTCTCGAACACATGCGCCTGAAACGCCGTGTTCCATACGATTGGCACGCCGACCTTTTTCTCGTTGCCGTCAGGATAGCTGATCGACAGCGTGCTCTGCACGTCGAAGCCCGATTCGCGTGTGCCCCAGCCCTTCCCCACGGCCAGCGTGGGCGTGACGATCGTATGACCGGTCGTAAACGGATCGCTGCCGGTCGGGACGCTCAAGCCGAGAAAGCCCGACACGATGTAATTGCCGTTCTCCTCGTTCGCCGAAAGCAACCGGTACTTGAACAGGAAGGTTTCGTCCGCCCATCCGTGCTCGCGTCCTGCTCGGGTCTCGCGCACCTGATAGGCGGGCACCCCGATGATGATCTCCGTGTGCTCGGTGGGGATGAGCTCCAACCCTTTGCCGCCACCGTAGCTCGTAAAGTCGCTCGCATTCGGCCGGCGCTGCCAGAGTTGATCGTAGCGCACCTCCTGCTCCAGTCGCGGCGTGACGGTGACGAGCGGCGTGATCCAATGCGGCTGCGTTTCCTTCGCCCGGTCCGAGCGCTCGAACCATGCATCGAGCCAACCCTTTGTGTTGCCTGACTGGCTGTCGTCGGCAGAGGCAGCCATCGCGTTCGCCATGCCTGTGAGCAGCACGGCCAGGTGCACAGCGCAGAGCATGTGCGCTCTGCATGCCATTGCGGAGAACGGCATTCTTCCTCCCCATTCGATTGCTTACGCTCGTGCCGTAGCCCTGCTTCACGGCGTTATATTCTTACATATATTACGAGCACGGACCGCGTCGCGTCGAAGCTGCGGTACATCGGCCAAGGTAAGATGCGCCTCTGCCCAACAACATTCGGTCGAGCATGCCATGCATCAGATTCTCGTCTACTCCGATTCCCTGACCTGGGGCATCATCCCCAACACGCGCCGGCGCCTCCCCTTCGATCAGCGTTGGCCGGGTGTAATGGAAATCGCACTCAACGCTGCCGGCGCGGACGTGCGCGTCATCGAGGACTGTCTCAACGGCCGGCGCACGGTGTGGGACGATCCCTTCAAGCCCGGTCGCAACGGCTTGGTCGGCCTGCAGCAACGCATCGAGATCAATTCGCCGCTTGCGCTCGTGGTATTGGCGCTCGGCACCAACGACTTTCAGTCCATGCATCCGCACAACGCTTGGCAATCCTCGCAAGGCATCGCGGCGCTGGTACATGCCATTCGCACAGCGCCGATCGAGCCCGGCATGCCGGTTCCGCCGATCTTGGTGCTTGCGCCGCCCGCCATGCAAGAGCCGAAGGGAGCGATCGCGCCGAAGTTCGCGGGCTGCGTGGAAAAGAGCGTGGGGCTGAGTGCGGCCTACAAGAAAGTCTGCGAGGAGATCGACTGCCCCTTCTTCGATACCGCAGCGCTCACGACGTCGAGCAAAGTCGACGGCGTGCACCTGGACGCCGATCAGCACGCGGTGGTCGGCAAGGCGCTGGCGAAAGTCGTACGGCCACTGCTTCCGGTCGCCTGAGACTCACATTGAAGGGAACACAATGCCGAAAGGTTATTGGATCGTTCGCATCGACGTCAGCGACCCCGAGCGCTACAAGGCTTACGTCGCCGCGAATGCGGAGCCGTTGCGCAAATACGGCGCGCGCTTTCTCGTGCGCGGCGGTAAATTCGACAATCCGGAAGGAACGAGTCGCGCGCGCAACGTCGTGCTCGAATTTCCCTCCTATCAAGCAGCGCTCGACTGCTGGCACTCACCGGAGTACCAGGCCGCGGTCAAGTTGCGGCAACCGGTATCGACCGGCGACGTGGTGATCATCGAGGGCTACGAGGGGCCGCAGCCGGGCGAGGTGTGAGAGGGAGCTTCGTGCGGCGCCTATGATCGCGCCGGCCAAGCAGCCGCGTGCGTACCGAGCGGCACAGCGGGCCGCATCCATTTCGCCGGTGTCTCGGACAACTGCGCCGCATGCTGCACGGCCGTCAGCCGACCGAAGCCCGAATCGCTTTCTTCCAACAAATCGCCGATCTCGTCGGCATGCGGGTCGTGACATGCCCAGCCCTTGTCGACGCGACCGAGACTGCGTAGCCAATGGCCCGTCGAAGCGAGGGCGACCTGCACGTGCCAGCTGCCGCCTTCGAGCGCGCGACGATGCAGGCCGACCATTGCGCCGAATGCCATGAAATAACCCGAGGCATGGTCGAGCACTTGCGCCGGCAACACCTTCGGCTTGTCGGCACCTGCGGCGTGCGCTTCGGCCACGTTGAATCCGCTCGCCGTCTGCACCAGCGAATCGAACCCGCGGCGCGCCGCCCACGGACCGGCCTGGCCATAGGCCGAGAGCGAGACGTAGACGATGCCCGGGCGAATACGGGCCGCTGCGTCCGGTCCGAATCCCTTGTTCTGCAAGCTACCGGGACGGTAGCCTTGAACGATGACATCGGCTTCGCGCAGCAGGTCCGTGAAGGTCTGCTGTCCGGCCGCGTTGCGCAGATCGATCGAGGTCGACAACTTGCCGCGCCCGGTATCGATAACCAACGGGTACATCGCCGGCCGGTGCGCGGCGGTGACGAGCAGAACGTCGGCGCCGTGCACTGCGAGCGTTCGCCCGCACACCGGTCCCGCGATCACGTGCGTGAGATCAAGCACGCGCACGTCGCTCAGCGGGCGCTCGCCGGGCGGCAAAGATTCGGGCGGCGCATCGCCGATGCGCTCGATCGAAATCAACGGCAGTCGACTGACAGCCTGCCCTTGCGGATGGCCATCCCACTGCTCGAACGACCGTAGAGCGGTGGCGACAGCACCTGACTCTGCCGCGGCGGTTTCGAAGGCCTCCGGTTGCCAGGCCGCGAGCGCCGTTTGCACGGCCTGGCGATCGTGCGCGCAGCGCAGGAGTGCAAGGATGCGGTCGCGATGGTGAGGAAACCCAGCGTGAATGCGCACCCATCCATCCTGACCGCAGCGATAGAGGCCGGCGATCTTGTCGACCGCCTCTAATAGAGGCACGCCATCGACGCGCAGATAACGTTCGCTGCGAAACTCGACCGCGGCATGGCGCATATCGACGCAGACTTGCTGGCGCTTACCCGTGCGCAGCGCCCACAGTTCCGCCGCCATCAGCGCCGCGGCGCCGATGCTCGATTGCGCGGCAGTCCCGACGGCAAACGACGACGGCAGCACGGGCTCGACTCCGGGGAATCGAATCATCGACAGCGCAGCGCGAGGAAGTCCAACCGACTTCCACAAGCTGCTCAACGCTGACTCGGCGCTCACGTGTGTAGAACCGGTCGAGTTCATGCGGCTGCCTCTAAGAGCGACGATACGATGAAACCAGTATGCTCCGCTGGCGCTGCTCCGTGTCTCAGGCTGCAAAGCGCGAGCGAGCCTGCGCTCGCGCTGCGTTTGGGTCGCCCTATCCGGTGGTCTTCTCTGCGCTCGCGCGTGTCTCGAACTTGATCACCGCCCCCGGCTCGCGGTCGCGGCGCTGAAACGCGATCATCCACGCCGGATACTCTTGCGGTAGCTTGCTCATGTCATCGAGCGCTGCCATCTCGCTATCGGACAGTTGCAAATCCGATGCGGCGATGTTGTCCATCAGCTGCTCGGTGCTCTTGGCGCCGATGATCACACTCGTGATGCCTGGCTGTCGTCGCGTCCACGCCAGCGCGACCCGTGCCACCGACACGCCATGCGCTTGTGCGATCGGACGCATCGCATCGACGCAACGGAACACGCGCTCGCGATCGACCGGCGGAAAATCGAAGGTCGTACGACGCGCGCCCGCAGGTCCGCTGGTGTCCGCGCTGAACTTGCCCGACAGCAGTCCGCCCGCGAGCGGACTCCAGACGAGAATGCCGAGCTGCTGATCCAACGCAAGCGGCACGATCTCGCGCTCGAGATCTCGCCCCGCGATCGAGTAATAGGCTTGAATGCTCTCGAATCGGCTCCAGTCATGGCGCTGCGAAATGCTCAACGCCTTCATGATCTGCCAGGCAGCGTGATTCGATACCCCGAGGTAGCGCACGCGTCCCGAGCGCACCAGATCTTCGAGCGCACGTAGCGTCTCGTCCATCGGTGTGAGGAAGTCGACGCCGTGGATCTGGTAGAGATCGACATGGGCAAGACCGAGCCGCTTCAAGCTCGCGTCGATCGCATTCAAGATGTTCGCGCGCGACAAGCCGACGCGGTTGGGTCCTTCGCCCATGCGAATGCGCACCTTGGTCGCGATGACCAGGTCCTCGCGGGGCAAACCGAGATCGCGAATCGCTTGGCCGAGCAAGCGCTCGGACTCGCCCTCCGAATACACATCCGCCGTGTCGTAGAAATTAACGCCCGCGTCGAACGCCGCGCGCAGCTGCGCCTTGGCCTCATCGAGGCCCAGCTTGCCCACCACCGCGAAGCGGCCCTTGCCGCCCCAGGTCATGGTTCCCAAACAGATTTCCGAAACGAACAGGCCGGTGCGGCCGAGCAGTCGATACTTCATGAGAAGGTCTCCTCATACGCGAACGATTGCCAGCGCCTCGAATTGTCCTCCGAAGGCGGTACAGTCTCCATACGATTCGACGCATGTTATCGGAGCGGTGTGACAACGTTGGGCAGCCGACAAGGCGCGCTCAAATCGCCAGCATGGCGCGCGCGACTTAGCGGGCGGCGTCAGAGCTGACTTCGACGAACGCACAGTAAACTTCGGCTGCGCTTCGTACGCGCCGCTTCTCGGCCTTTCGTTGTTGGAGCTCCAGTTCGGTTCCCGCTTGCAGAGATCTTCGCGCTCAGCGAGAACGAACAAGTTTCGGAGGCCGCAGAATCGATTACTTACTGGAAGGAAGCCATTTGGACAAGACGACCTCGCACGCGGGCACCAGGGCAGCAGCCCATGCGTCCGTGTTCCTGAGCTATGCGCACGAAGACCTGGCCATCGTGGAGTGGGAGGCGGGCTCGATGCGGCTCGGCGGGCTCGATGTGTTCTTGGATGTTCAGAGCCTTCGCACCGGCAGCGAGTGGCCGAAAGCGCTGATCGAAGCGATCCGCAACGCCAATCGCTTCGTGCTCTTCTGGTCTCGCTACAGCGCCGCCTCCGATTGGGTGCGCAACGAGCACACCGAGGCCCTCGCGGTGCGCAACAGTCGCGGCGACGACAACTACCTTCAGATCTGTAAGCTCGACGAGACGCCGCTTCCCACGGGCCTCGCCAACATTCAGTACGTCGATCGCTCGCGGGAGGAATTGCTGATCGTTGCGTCCGATGAGAAGAAGCGCGCGATATGGGGGAGCGGTCTCAGCGAGACCTTGTCCTCGGGAATCATCCACATCGAACGCATGACACCGAGAACGACCAAAGTCATCGCCTACGAGGCAAGCTCGTTGATCTCGGTCCGATCCGAACAGCTACAGCGATTCAAACGCCTCCCGAAGCTCCCCGCGAGCCTCAAGCTGCCCGCATGGGCCCTGAAAAACCGGGCCGAGGCGGACCAGCAGCCGCTGATTCTGATTCCCTCGTTTCTCGGTTCGCATTTGAGCGCACGAGGCAAGGCGGTATGGGCAAATGTGCTGAGCCTCGCCTTCGGCGGGATGCGGCTGCTTCGCATCGATCGGCCGGGTGTCCTGGCGACGTCCATTCTGGAACAGCACTATTCGTCCTTCCTGCAACAGGTCCGGCTGTCGATGCCGGTCA
>Ga0070741_10007243_pt1 | contig 23142 bp, 17 predicted proteins | sample Coa_R1_4_FD_66440 | JGI IMG/M metagenome (GOLD analysis project Ga0070741, IMG submission 66440) | Surface soil microbial communities from Centralia Pennsylvania, which are recovering from an underground coalmine fire - Coalmine... | ecosystem: Environmental > Terrestrial > Soil > Unclassified ... | reverse complement strand
ACCCCTCGGGGAGCCGGAAACGAGCTGGGAGAACGGGAACCGGGGCCAGGGAACAATGCAGCTGAATCACGCCCCTCCCCCACAAGCCCCAGAGGCGCTCACTTCTTCAGGTCGCAGTAGTTACGGTCCCGGATCGGGACGTAGGGCCGCTCGGAGGGCCCGATGTAGAGCTGGCGGGGCCGGGAGATCTTCTGGTCCGGGTCGCCGAGCAGCTCGAGCCAGTGGGAGACCCACCCCGCGGTCCGGGGAATGGCGAAGAGTACCGGGAACATGTCGATGGGGAAGCCCATCGCCTGGTAGATCAGCCCCGAGTAGAAGTCGACGTTGGGATAGAGCTTCCGGGAGATGAAGTAGTCGTCGGCGAGGGCGATCTCCTCGAGCTTGAGGGCGAGGTCGAGGAGCGGATTGCGGCCGGTCACTTCGAAGACCCGCTCGGCGGTGGCCTTGATGATCCGGGCCCGGGGGTCGTAGTTCTTGTAGACCCGGTGGCCGAAGCCCATCAGGCGCGCCTTGCCCTCCTTCACTGCGGCGACGAACGGCTCGATGTTGTCGAGGGTGCCGATCTCGGTGAGCATCCGGACCACGGCCTCGTTGGCGCCGCCGTGGAGCGGCCCGTAGAGGGCGGCGCAGGCCGCGGCGAGGGCCGAGTAAGGGTCGGCGTGGGCCGATCCGACCACCCGCATGGCCGTGGTCGAACAGTTCTGCTCGTGGTCGGCGTGGAGGATGAAGAGCTGGTCGAGCGCCCGGGCCAGGATGGGGTCGGCTTCGTACCGCGGCTCGGCGATCTTCCACATCATCGACAGGAAGTTGGACGGGAAGTCGAGCGAATTGTCGGGGAAGACGAACGGCAGCCCGACCGAGAAACGGTGGGCGAAGGCCGCCAGCGTCGGCATCTTGGCGATGAGCCGCACCGCCTGCCGCATGCGGACTTCGGGGTCGGCGATGTTCTTCGCCTCGGCGTAGAACGTCGACAGGGCGGCGACGGTGGCCACGAGGATGCCCATCGGGTGGGCGTCGTGGTGGAAGCCGTCCATGAAGCGCTTGCGGACGTTCTCGTGGACGTAGGTGTGGAACGTGATGTCGTGCGTCCACTTCTCGAACTCCGCCCGCGACGGCAGCTCCCCGTGGACGAGCAGGTAGGCCACCTCGAGGTAGGTGGACTGCTCGGCCAGCTCCTGGATGGGATAGCCCCGGTAGCGGAGGATCCCGTTGTCGCCGTCGAGGAACGTGATCGAGCTCCGGCAGGCGGCCGTCTGCAGGAAGGCGGGGTCGTAGACGAAGACGTTCGGGTCGAGCTCCCGCAGGGCCCGGGTTGAGATGCCGCCGTGTTCGATCGGGATCTCGACGGTCTTGCCCGTGCGGTTGTCGGTGATCGTGTAGCTGTCGGCCACGCCGCCTCCTTGCCCCCGCTCCTCAATCTGATCATGACAAACCGGGGAACGGGGGTGCGAAAGGCCGGGGCGCCCCGGCCCCTCATGGCGGCGAGAAATTTTCGAATTTCTTGTGATGTAGCCGTTCCAATTGTGGTAGAGGAGCATTACGGTAGACGGTGCTTACAAACGAGGCCGATGGCGATGGCGCCTTCTCGAGTGGGAGGAGGCGCCATCGAGGGTGGAGTCCTACGGAGTCGTCCCGGACGGGTGATGCGACGCGGCATCAGCCGGACCGGGGCGGGGGCGGTCGATGTACGGGCGGAGACGTACGGAGGCTCAAGGCGGAGAGGGCAGAACGCCGCCGGCGCGGCGGCCGCGGCGGGCCGCCGGGCTCCTCCCCGGCTTCGCCGCCGTGGTCCTCGCCGTCGGCGCCGTCGGGCCTCCCGCCGGGGCGTCGCGGGGCCCGGCCGCCCGGCGCTCGGGGCCCTGTGACGGGCTGTTCCGGCCCCAGCCGGGCCCGCCGCTGACATTCGAGATTCTCCCGGCCCGGCGGGTGGGTCCCGGGGCCGGGGCGGCGGAGCGGCCGGTGCCCGCCGGGGCGCACCTGGCCGTGGCCACCCCGACGGACGGCCCCGGTTATCTCTGCGTCGGATCACCGGGCCGGCGGCCGTCGGCGGTGCCGATCGGCCGCGGCCAACGGCCCGGCGGCCCGGGGACGGTCGACGTCGGCATCCCGAAGCTGCCCCCCGGGTCGCGACTGTGCCTGCGGGGCTACATCCTCGGGTCGCCGGCGGGTGCCTACCGGACTGAACTCCTCTGCGTGGTGGTCTCGCCGTCCCCGTCCGGTGGTCAGCGGGCCCACCGGCCGCCCCCGACGGCGGCCCGCCGGCCGGCGCCGAACCGCCACACCCCGCCGGGCGGTGGACCCGGCGGACCAGCGGCCGGCGTACCCGGCGGACCAGCGGCCGGCGGACCCGGCGGACCCGCGGCCAACAGACCCCCAACTGGCGGACCCGGCGGCCCGGGGACCGGTGCAGGGCAACCGGGTGGCAATCGAACGAGCGCCGGCCCGGGACCGGCAAGCCCCGGGTTCGGTCCTCCGCCGCCGTGGCAGCCCACTCCGGGCGGCCCGCAGGGGAGCGGCGGTGACCATCACAAGTCCGGCAAGCTCCGCCCTGGCGGGCATCACCACGGCAACCACGGTCACGGCAACCACGGTCACGGCAAGGACCGCCACGGCACGCATGGCCACGGCCATCGACACCCGGGCGGACATCGTGGCGGCGCTCCCCTCGGCCCTGGACCGAATCAACCGGTGAGTTTCCCGCCTCCGCCGTCGGGCGGCCCGGGCGCCGGAGCGCCCGGAAGCGGACAACCCCCCGGTGGCCAAAACTCCGGTGGCCGAAACGCCCGCGGACCCAACGGCGGCCCAGGCACCGGGGGGCGTTACGGCGGCTCACCCGCGGGCGGAGGGAACCCCGCCGGAAGGAACCCCGCCGCAGGGAACCCCGCCGGGCCGGAGGCCCGCCGACCCGACCACGGCGCACCGCCGCCCGGGCAGAGCCACGCCGGCCCAGGCGCGAGGGCAGGCGGCCCCGCGGGCGCCGGGCGGGGAGGCGGCGGAGCCACACCCGGAGGCCGCCCCGGCCCCTCGGGTAGTTCTGGCGCCGGCAACGGAAACAGGGGGAGGGGCGGTGGCGGGGCCGGCCGAGGAAACGGCCCGTCCGGCGGCAGGCCGGCCCCACCCTCGCGGAACGCAAACGGACCGGGCGCCGGACGACACCGCCCCGGCAGGGCCAACGGCAACAACGGCGCCCCAGCCCCAGGCGGAAGCAGCGGCCGTGGCGGCGGCGGCAGCCCGGCCCGAGGCCGCGGCAACGGCGGAAACGGCGGCACCGGCAACCCAGCCGCCGGCAACGGCAACCCAGCCACCGGCGGCGGCCACGGCGGCGGAAGGGGCGGGCCAGCGGCAGGTCACGGCAACCGCGGCGCCGGGCCGGCCGCAAGCAACGGCGGCAACAACAGCGGCCCGGCACGGGGAGCAGGGCCGCCGGGGCTGAGCGGTCCGGGGAACGCCGGAGGCAATGGCGCATCGGGCGGGAACGGTGCCGCCGGCTCTCGGACGGCGAATTCGGGGAACGGTACCGGCGCGTCTCCCACGGCGAACTCCAACGGTGCTGGCGGGAACAGCGCGGGCGGGAACAGCGGGGCCGGGAACGGTGCACCCGCCGGGGCGATTGGAGGTCCGGCGAACGGCGCTGCCGGCAGCAGTGGTCCGGCCGGCACCAACGGCGCCGGCGGCGCTCTCGCCAGCCCCGGCAACGGTTCGGCCGGCACCAACGGCGCCGGCGGCGCCACGTCTGCGGCGGGCCGGAGAGGCCGGAGCGCTGCCGGGGACGAGGCAGCAGGGATGGCGCTGAGCTCTCGCCCCGGTTCGGCCACCCGCATGGGCCGCCGGGCCTCGGCGGCGCGGAACTCAGGGGCGGGACGGAGCACCGCCGGCGCGGCCCGCCGCTCGACGGGGCCCATGGCCCGAACCGGTGCCGACGTCGCTTCGCCCGTCGGTATCGGCCTGGCGCTCATCCTCGGTGGGGGGACCCTCCGGCGGAGCGCCCGCCGCCGCCGGCGGGCCCGCCGCCGCTAAAGACCGTCCAAGGAGCCAGATCTCCGGAACCGTTTGAAGGGCTGCCGGGCTGCGGGTGGTCATGAGAGCTCTCGGACCCGGCCTGCACAGCGGGCAGTCCGGCCCGACTCGAGGTTCTCTGGTCGCCAAACCTGCCTCTGTGGCAACTTCGCGCCCAGAGCTCGCGGCGACGGCGGGTCCCGTCCGCTTTTGGGGCGCGTGAGCCACCCTAGACGTGGCTCACGCGCCCCAAAACGCCGGCCGGTTGGTTGGGGGAGCGCACAACGGGCGGGAGGCCGACGCTCCGGTGGACGTAGAGCCGCCGGATGTGGCACTGACTTGAGAATCCGGAACCTGCGGGGGTCTACCACGAGACATCGCTCTTGCAATACCGTTGCGGTTGTGGAGCCGGACACGTCGGGCCGGCGGCGCGCCAGGAGCCGGGGCGGCCGCAGCCGAGAGGGGTTCATCGCCGCGCTGGTGACGATCGTCGTCGCCACGGCGCTGGCGGTGGCCATCGACAGGAAGGGCGCCGGGGCGCCCACCGCGGCGACGGCGGCCGCGGCCGCCGGGCGGGCTTCCGCCACATCGGCGGCGCCCGCTCCGCCGGTGACCGAGGCGCCGACACCGCCCCCGGTGGAGACGTCGTCGAGCACCACCACGACGACCGCCGCTCCTCCGCCGGCGCCGGCCCCCCGGATCGCCGCCGCCGGGCTGCCGGCCTCACCGCCCGCGCCCCCCACGCTCACCACGCTGCTGGAACAGGCGCTGGGAGGCCGGTCCGGCTGCCTCCTCGTCCAGGACGACGGAGCCACGATCTTCGACCACGACTCTGCTTCGCCCTTCGTGCCGGCGTCGACCCAGAAGCTGCTCGTGGCGGCGGCGGCGCTCTCCCGGCTCGGCCCGGACTTCCGGTTCGAGACCAAGGTCGTGGCAACCCGTCCGCCGCAGGACGGGTCCCTCGGCGAGGCCTGGCTCGTCGGTGGCGGTGACCCCTACCTCGCCTCGCCGGACTACGCCGCGTACCTCAACACCAGGCCCCGCACCGTGGACCTGCCGACCACACCGATGGCCGCGCTGGCCGACGAGCTCGTGGCGCAGGGTGTGCGGGCGATCCCGGGCGGGCTGCATCCCGACGAGTCCCGCTACGAGCCGCAGCGGTCGGTGCCGACGTGGAAGCCGTCCTACGTCAGCGCCGCCGAGGTGGGCTCGCTCGGGGCGCTGACCGTCAACGAGGGCCTGGCCTCCTGGGGGCCGTCGCAGGCCGTGGCCCCCGACCCCGCCGTCGGGGCCGCCGCCGCCCTCGGGCACCTCCTGAGCGACCGGGGCGTCGCCGTGCCCGCTCCCGCCGCCACCAGCGCCGCCCCCTCCGACGCGGTCGTCGTCGCCTCCGTCCGGTCGGCGCCGCTGTCGCAGATCGTGGCCGGCATGCTCCGCTCCAGCGACAACTACGTGGCCGAGATGCTGGTCAAGGAGATCGACCACCAGTACGGCGGCCCCGGCCTCACCGCTGGTGGCACCGCCCGGGTCCTCGAGGAGGACGGGCGCCTCGGTCTCCCGCTCGAGGGCGTGCACCTGACCGACGGTTCCGGCCTCGACGTCGGCAACCGGGCCACCTGCCGGGCGCTCCTCGGTGCCCAGATGCTGTCCCGGCTGGCGCCGTTCAGCGTTCTCGACTCCGGGCTGGCCATCGCCGGGCACACCGGCACCCTGGTTCACCGCTTCGTCGGGACCCCGGCGGACGGCCGCCTGGCGGCCAAGACCGGCTGGATCGACGGCGCGGTGGCCATGGTCGGGCGCATCGCCGGTCCGCCCGGCCGGCGCTTCGCCCTCGTGGTCAACGGGAACTTCGGCTGGCCCACCGCCCAGGCGATCGAGGACCGGATCGTCGCCCTCCTGACCAGCGGCCTCGCCCCCCTCGGTTAGGCGGCGGTGTCGCCCGCCTTCCACTGCTCCCAGGGGATGTTCCAGTCCGCCATCCCCGGATCGGTCAGCTTCGGCGGGGCCGGTGAGTTCACGATGTCGACGACGTCGCCCCGGCGCGTGAAGTTGTAGAACCACTGGGCATCCGCCGTGCTGACGTTGATGCAGCCGTGCGACACGTTGCGCTCGCCCTGGGCGCCCACGGACCAGGGAGCGGCGTGGACGAACGTCCCGCTGTACGACAGCCGGGTGGCCCAGGCGACCGTGAGGTAATAGCCGTTGGGCGAGTTGCGGGGAATCCCCACGGTGGCCGAGTCCATCGTGACCGTGCGGGACTTCTCCAGCGCCAGGTGGACGCCGTTGGCGGTGGGATAGCGGTCGCGCCCGGTGCTGGCCGGGATCACCCGCACGACCTGGCCGTTCGCCGTCACGGTCATCTGATGGCTGGCCACGTCGACGGTCGTCACGTGGGCGTCGCCGATCCGGAAGTGCACGCTGTGGACCTCGGTCCCCCAGGCGTCGCCGACCTTCAGGTGGCGCAGGTCGCTGCGGACGTCGACCTCGGTGCCCGGCTGCCAGTACTCCGCCGGCCGCCAGTGGAGGACCGACGGCGTGATCCAGCGCCAGTCGCCCTCGGTCGCCGGCGTCGCCGTCACGGTCAGACGGGCCTCGACCGACGGCCGGTCGGCCTTGGCCACCGGCCGGTCGAGGCTGACCACGGCCGGCATCCCGATGCCGACGACGTCGCCGTCGCCGGGTGACAGCGTGGCGTGGAGGACGATGGACGGCGCCGACGACGTGACCGGGATCGTCTGCTCCACGGAGCGCCCGTCCGGCGTCAGGGCCGTGACCCGAATGGTGTAGGGCGTCTCCGGGACGGGCGGGCCGCTGCTCCGCCAGCCGCGGCCGTCGGCGCTGATCTCGCCGGGGACGGGCCGCCCCTCGTCGTCCTCGACGGCGACGGCCGCCAGCGTCCCGTTGGCCACGCTGAGTTCCAGTGGCCGGTCCGACGGCACCGTGCCCGCCGGGTCGGTGCCGACCGACACGAGGGGCGACGCCGACGGCCCGGTCGCGGTTTTGGCCGCGACCGGCACCGTCGGGCTGTCGCCCATGGCTCCCTTCGAGGCACCCGTGAACCGGACGACGCTGACGCCGACCAGGACGACGGCGACGACGATGAACAGTCCGGCACGGGTTCTCATCATGGACAACATCCTTCGCCGGGACCTCGGCGCGGTCCTTATCCTTGCCGCTCGGCGGCCGTCGGCGCCAGGCCTGCGGGCCTCCCACCGCCGGGTCAGCGAACGCTCAGCACGAGCTTTCCGACCGCCCGGCGCTCGGCGAGGTCCTGCAGCGCCCGGACGCCGTCCTCCAGGGGGTAGGTCGCCCCGACGAGGGGCGTCAGCCGGCCGTCGGCGACGAGCGCCTCGAGGCCGGCCCCCGCCTCGGCCACGAAGCCCGGCTCGGCGCTCAGGAACTCCCGCCACGCCGCCCCGAGGACGGCGACGTTGCGGAGCAGGAGCCGGTTGACCTTGACCCGGGGGATCTCGCCGCCGGCGAACCCGACGACCACCAGCCGCCCCTCCGGACGGAGCAGCCGGAGGCTGTCGTCGAAGCGGTCGCCGCCGACCGGATCGATCACGACGTCGACGGCGCCCGTGGCGGCCCGGACGGCATCGGCCCAGCCGTCCCCGGTTGAAACGACGACATCGGCCCCGGCCGCCTCGGCCATCGCCGCCTTGGCCGGCGTCCCGGCCACGCCCACGACCCGGGCGCCGAGCGCCCGGGCCACCTGGACGACCGCCACGCCGAGCCCGCCCCCCGCACCCTGCACCAGGACGGTCTCGCCCCGCTGGAGCCGGGCCCGCCGGACGAGGGCGAACCAGGCGGTCTGGTAGTTGACGACGAAGCCGGCGGCCTCGGGGAAGGGCAGCCCGTCGGGGAGACGGACCATGGTGGCCGGGTCGGCCACCGCCTCCTCGGCGAAGGCGCCGCCGAACATGAAGGCCGCCACCCGATCGCCGGCGGCGAAGCCCGTCCCCGACGGGGCGTGGCGCACGACGCCGGCCACCTCGAGCCCCGGGACGAAGGGCAGCGCCGGCCGCAGCTGATACTCGCCCCGGGTGATGAGCAGATCGGCGAAGCTGACGCCGGCGGCGTGGACCTCGACCCGGACCGTGCGCAGGCCGGCGTCACCGGCGCCGGGGGGCGCCACCTCGTCGAGGACGACGCCCTCGGGCCCGCTGAAGTCCCGCAGCACCAGTGCTCGCATGGGCCGCATTCTGGCCCGACGGGAGGCACCTGAACGAAGTCTCAGGCCGCCGGACGCTGCCGGTCTGCGTCTCGTATCCTGCGGCGGTGCACGCCACCCCGGTCCGGAGCGCCCTTCTCGGCCTGGTTGCCGTCGCCGGGCTCCTCGTCACCGCCGCCTGCGGATCGGGGAGCCACGCCGCCACGAGCGCCTCGACCACGACCACGACCACGACCGGCACCACCGACCCGGCCCGGGCCGCGCTCAGCGCCTCGACCTCCAGCGTCACGTCGCCGCCGACGCCGGGCTCGACCGCACCGCCGGCTCCGACGGCCACCACGGCCCGGGGCCCGGTCGTCGTCGGCTTCGGGAACTCGGTCCCGTCGGGAACGGCCTGCAACTGCACCAACTTCGTCAGTGCCTACGCGGCGATGGTGGGCGCGGCCACCGGCACGAAAGCCACCGTCGACAACGACGCCGTCTCCGGTTCGACGAGCGCCGACGTCGTGAACCTGCTCACCAAGGCCTCGGTCCAGAACCAACTGAAGGCAGCGACCACGGTGCTGATCATGACCGGGGCCAACGACTTCAACGACGCCTTCGACCAGGTGAGCCTCGGGGCGCCGGCCGACGCCACCTACGCCCCGGTGGCGACCGCGGTGCAGGACAACGTCGTCACCATCATCAACAAGATCCATTCGCTCAACCCCGGGGCCCACGTCGTCGTCCTCGACTACTGGGCGTCGATGGAGGACGGGGAGGTGGCGGCCAAGGACTACGACGCCACCGCCATGGCCGCGTCGCTCGCCTGCACGACCTACACCAATGACGCGCTGGCGGCGGCGGCCAAGGAGGCCAACGCCACCTACGTGTCGACCCTGACCGCCTTCAAGGGCCCCAGCGGGACCAACGACGACACCAACCTCCTCGCCCCCGACGGCGACCACCCCAACGCCGCCGGCCACCAGCTGATCGCCCGGACGATCTCCGCCGTCCTGCCGAACGGATGATGTGTCAGACTCTGCTGAAGGTCACGGCTCACGACTTGGAGCGCCACGAATGAACCACAACCCGCCCCGGCGGGATGCGCTCCGGTGGCGGCGCGTCAGCGTCCTCATCGTCGTCGGCACCTTGGCGCTGGCCGCCTGTCACTCGGGGAGCGGCAGCTCCACCTCGAACTCGACTTCGAGCTCGAAACAGACCTTCGCCGCTTACCGCCAGTGCCTGCTCCAGCACGGCGTCAGCCGCCGCACCCCGGGCCAGACCCGCGACCCCAACCAGGCGGCGACGTTCACCGCCGCCCGGAAGGCGTGCCGCAAGCTGCGCCCGGCGGGGGGCCTCCGCGGGGGCGGGTTGAACGCCGGGACCCGGTCGGCCTTCCGCAAGTGCATGACCGACCACGGCGTCACGCTGCCCAACTTCCGTGGCGGTTCGAGCACCACCGCCGGGACGTCGACGGAATCGACGACCGTCCGGGGCGGCATGCTGGCCGGGCTCGACCGTAACGATCCCAACGTCCGCCAGGCGCTGGCCGCCTGCCGAGCGCTGCTGGTCCCGTCGACGACGACCACGGCCAAGCCGAAGTAGCGCCGGCGCCGTCGGCCGCTCAGGCGGCGTCGTCGGCGACGAGTTCGTAGGCGGCCCAGAGCGCGGCGTAGCGGCCGCCGGCGGCGAGGAGTTCGGCGTGGGAGCCGGATTCGGCCACCCGGCCCCGGTCGAGGACGACGATGCGGTCGGCGGACGCCGCCGTCGGCAGCCGGTGGGCGATGATGATCGTCGTCCGGCCCCGGGCCAGGTGCTGCATGGCCTGCGCCACCCGGGCCTCGGTGGCCAGGTCGAGGTTGGAGGTGGCCTCGTCGAGGAGGAGGACGGCGGGGTCGACGAGCTCGGCCCGGGCCAGGGCGATCAGCTGGCGCTGCCCGGCCGAGAGGGACTTGCCCCGCTCGTCGAGCTCGTGGAGGTAGCCGCCGGGGAGCGCAGCGACGAAGGGGTGGGCTCCCACCGCCCGGGCGGCGGCCTCCACCTCCTCGTCGGTCGCCTCGGGCCGCCCGTAGGCGATGTTGTCGCGGACGGTGCCGGTGAAGAGGAACGCCTCCTGGGGCACGTAGCCGAGCTGGCGGCGGTAGGCGGCGGTGTCGAGCGTGCGGAGGTCGAGCCCGTCGACCAGGACCCGTCCCTGGTCGGGATCGTAGAAACGGGCCAGGAGCTTCATCACCGTGGACTTGCCGGCGCCGGTCTCGCCGACGAGCGCCACCGTCTCCCCGGCGCGCACCTGCAGCGACAACCCGTCCAGCGCCCGCGGGGGCCGGAGCGGAGTGGCGTCCGCCGAGTGCAGCAGCCGCCGATCGGCCGGGCCCCGGCGTTCAGGCCGGCCGACGGCCCCGTCCCCGTTCGCTCCGGGCCGGTTCGGCGATGCCGGATAGCCGAAATGGACGCCCTCCAGCGCCAGCGCGCCCGATAGCCGGCCCGGTGCCACCGGCTCCGCCGCGGCCGGTGTGCGGCTCTCGATGGCCATCAGGTCGGCTATGCGGGCCACCGAGACCCGGGTCTGCTGCCAGGCGTCGAAGACCTGCGACAGCTGCTGGATCGGGGAGAAGAACAGGTCGATGTAGAGGATGAAGGCGATCAGCCCGCCGGTCGTCAGCTGCCCCCCGGCGATCAACCGGGCCCCGACACCGAGCACGACGGCGTTGGCCACCGTGGCCAGGAACTGCACGAACGGGAAGTAGGTGGCCACCAGCCGCTGGGCCGACACCCGGGCGTCGAGGTAGCTCTTCCCCAGACGGTGGAAGCGGCTGATCGTCGCCTCCTCGTGGACGAAGGCCTGGGCCTCCCGCACGCCCGACAGGCTCTCCTGGAAGTCGGCGTTGACGACGGCGATCCGTTCCCGGGCCAGGTCGTAGAGATTGGCCGCCCGCCGGCGGAAGGCCACGGTGGCGACGGCCAGGGGCACCACGACCGACAGCGTCCAGAGCCCGAGTTCGGGGTTGAGGGAGACGAGGGCCACGCCGACGCCCACGAACGTCACCGCGCTGACCAGTGCCGAGAGCAGCCCGTTCTCGATGAGCGACTCGAACTGGTCGACGTCGGTCGTCATGCGGGTCATGATCCGGCCGGCCATCTCGCTCTCGTAGTAGTCGAGTGACAGGCGCTGCAGCTGGGCCCAGATCCGCACCCGCAGCGACAGCATGATCCGCTGCGCCGCCCGCCCGGTGACGAACGTCTCGCCGATCTGGTCGAGGAGGTCGGCGAAGGTCACCAGCAGGTAGACGGCGGAGGCGGCGAAGAGCACGCCCTGCGACCCGGCCCGCACGCCGTTGTCGACACCGGTCTTCACCAGGACGGGCCCGGCCAGGGCGGCCAGGGCGTCGAGGATCACCAGCAGGAGGCCGAGCAGCAACGGGCCACGGAACTCGACGAGGAGCCGGGGCAGGCTGAAGCGGGGATCAGGCCGGGACTCGGCGGCGACGTCCATGACCGGGACATCGCTGACCGGCGGCAGGGCCGCCACCCGGGCCAGGATCTCCGGGGTGGGCGCCAGGTTGGCCCGCCAGTTGCCCCCGCCTCCCCCGCCCAGGCCGGGCCCGATGCTGGCCACCCCCAGCGACACCATGCCCGACCGGCTGACCCGGGCGTCCCGCCCGGCCTTGCGCTCGCCGGCCCAGGCCGAGGCGGTGATCCGGCCCTTGCCGGCCACGATCCCCGTCGGCGACGACTGCGGCTCGGGCCCGTCCTCCAGACCGGTCAACAGCGTGCGGTACAACGGATTTCGCTCCAGCAGCGCCTCGTGGGTGCCCTGGTCGACGACCCGTCCGCCGTCGAGCAGGACGACGCGGTCGGCGAGGTGGAGCGTGGAGCGGCGGTGGGCGACGAGCAGCGTGGTGCGCCCGGCGGTGACCTCCCGCAGGGCGTCGTGGATGGCCTCCTCGGTCCGGGCGTCGACGGCGCTGGTGGCGTCGTCGAGGACCAGGACGCGGGGATCGGTGAGCAGCGCCCGGGCCAGCGCCACCCGCTGCCGCTGCCCGCCGGAGAGCGTGAGGCCCCGCTCGCCGACCACGGTGTCGTAGCCCCGGGGCAGGGCGAGGATGAAGTCGTGGGCCCCGGCGGCCCGGGCGGCGGCCTCGATCTCGGCCTCGGTGGCCTCGGGCCGGCCGTAGGCGATGTTGTCCCGGACCGACTCCGAGAACAGGAAGCTCTCCTCGAAGACCGTGCCGACCTGGCTCCGCAGCGAGTGGCGCGTGACCGTCCGCACGTCGTGCCCGTCGATGAGGACGGCGCCCTCGTCGGGATCGTAGAAGCGCGACACGAGCAACGACAGCGTCGACTTGCCGCTTCCCGACGGGCCGACGAGGGCCACCCGCTCCCCGGCGGCGACGTGGAGATCGAGGCCGGAGAGCACCGGCGGGCCGCGGCGGTAGGCGAAGGTGACGTCGCAGACGTCGATGCGGCCCGGACCCCGCGGCAGGTCGACCGCATCGGGGCCGTCGGTGATGGCCGGCTCGAGGTCGAGGAGCTGGAAGATCCGTTCCACGCCGGCCCGGGCCTGCTGGCCGATGGTGAGGATGCCGGCCAGCCGCTGGGCCGGCGCCACCAGCTGGGTCACGTAGCTGGAGAAGGCCAGGAACGTGCCGAGGCTGATCCGGCCCTGGAGGGCCAGCCACCCGCCGAGGACGAGGATCGCCACCTGGCCCAGCGCCGGCACGGCCTCCAGCAGGGGCTGGAAACGGGCCTGGAGCCGCACCGCCCGCATCTGGGAGCCGTAGAGGGCGGCCGAGGCGTCGGCGACGCGCTCCACCTCCCGGTCCTCCCGGGCGAAGGCCTTCACGACCCGCACGCCGTTGAGGTCCTCGTCGACGATCTGGACGACGTCGCCCTCGCGCTGCTGGGCCTCCCAGGTGGCGGGGAACACCCGCCAGCGCATGCGGTAGGAGATCCCGAGGACGGCCGGCACCACCACCAGGCTGACCAGGGCCAGCAACGGCGAGAGGTAGAGCATGACCGCCAGCGAAAGCAGCACGACGAGGACGTTGCTGCTCATGATCGGGAAGAAGTTGAGGAGGCCCTGGACCAGCGTGGTGTCGGAGCTGGCCCGACCGACGAGCTGACCGGTGGGCATGGCCGCCAGCGCCGTGGCGTCCATGGCCGTGAGGTGGTCGTGCATGGCGTTGCGGAGGTCGTACTGCACCGACAGCGCCACCTTCCCGCCCCGGTAGCGCCGCACGTAGGCGAACCCGAAGGTGGCCGCTCCGAGGAGGGCGAGGAGGAGCAGCCAGGGCCACAGCGCCGAGCGGTGGCCGATGATGACGCCGTCCACGATCTGGCGCTCCACCAGCGGGACGGCGGTCTGCGCCGCTCCACCGAGCAGGGCCGCCCCGAGGGAGAGGATGACGTCGCGGCGGTGGCGCATCATATAGCCAGCCAGGCGCCGGACCCAGCCGGGCGGGGCGGGATTCGCCTCGGGGGCGCTCACCGGCTCCCTCCGGCGCAGTCACCGTGGCGGTCGGCCGCCCGGGCGTCGATCGCCTCGCCCAGCCAGCCCAGCGCCTCGAGCAGCCGGACTTCGTCGGGGACCCGGCGGCAGAGGTCGTCGAGCCGGGCGATCATCTCCGCCTCGACCTCGGCCAGCAGCCGTTCCCCGTCCGGCGTCAGCCGGAGCGCCGCCGCCCGCTGGTCGCCCGCCACGGCCCGCCGCTCCAGCAGCCCCCGCCGCTCCAGCGAGTCGACCGCGGCGCTGACCGCCGGCTTGCCCAGCGCCAGCCGGTCGGCGATGCGCGACGCCCTGGCGCTGCCGGACGAGATCGCCGCCAGCACCCGGTAGTGGGCCAGGCTCAGTTCGTGCGACGCCCGTTCCAGCACCGACGAGGCCCGGGCCAGCGTCCGCACGGCGCGGACACGGTCGGCTTCCGTTAGGTTCTGCTTCCCCATACCGACGAACGTAGCCGGGGTAGTTCGGTCATCGAACTACCGCGGCGACGGTTCGTCCGGTTCGTACCGTTAGGCGGGCACCGCCTCGACGACGCTCACGGCGGAGGCGGTCGGGACGACCCGTTCGACCCGGAGGCCGGCCGGGCCGAGGAGCTCGCCGTACTCGGCCGCCGTGCGCTCCCGTCCCCCGGCGACGGCGAGCATGACCACGTCGAGCATCTTCCCGGGGTGGGGTTCGGCTCCTTCGGGCAGGACCATCTCGACGATGAGGACCCGGCCGCCGGGATTCATGGCCTCCCGGCAGTGGCGCAGGATCGTCTGGCACTCGTCCACCGGCCAGTCGTGGATGATGTGGGAGAGGACGTAGGCGTCGCCGCCGGCCGGGACGGAGGTGAAGAAGTCACCGCCGACCCGTTGGCAGCGGCCCTCCACGCCGGCGGCGGCCACGGTCGCCGTCGCCTCTTCGACCACGCTCGGCGCATCGAAGAGGATGCCCGTCAGATGCGGGTGGCGCCGGAGGAGCGTGACGAGCATCGTCCCGAGGCCGCCTCCGACGTCGACCACCGTGCCGATGCCCGAGAAGTCGTAGGCCTCGGCCACGGCCGCCGGCTCGCCGCCGTGGACGGCGATCATCATGCGGTTGAAGACCGCTTCCTCGTCGGGGTGCTGGCGGAGGTGGTCGAAGAACGACGTGCCGAGGGCGATCTCCACGCCGGTCCGGCCGGTCTCCAGCACCGCCGGCATCTCGCCCAGCGCCGACCAGATGGCCGGGCCGTTCAGGCCCAGCACCATTTCCCGGGCCGCCGTCGGATGCCCGGTGACCAGCGTCTCGCCGACGCGCGTGAGCCCAAAGCGACCGTCGGTGCCGTGACTGAAGATCCCGACCGACGCCAGCGCCCGGAGCACCTGGAGCATGGCGATCGGGTGACCCCCGATTTTGGCCACCACCTCCTCGGGCGTGGCGGGCCCGTCGGCCAGGAGGTCGGGGACGCCCCGCTCGGTCACGGCGTACAGCGCCCGGGTCAGCACCGTGGCGAAGCTGAGCTCGAGGATCGGGGCATGGGGCGGCGGCTGGGGGGCGGGCTCGGTCACGGGACCTCCTAAGCCTCGGGGTGGCCCGAATGCTACGGCTTGTCGAGCCCGGCCTGCCCTGCCACGCTGCGGGCCATGGACCACGCAGGCGCGATCCCACGCATCACGGCCATCTGGCGCTATCCGGTCAAGTCGTTCCAGGGCGAGCGGATCGACGACGCCGTCCTCGAGGCGGACGGCCTGCGCGGCGACCGGTGCTGGGGTGTGCGCGACGAGGCCACGGGCCGGATCCTCACCGGCCGGCGCGAACCCCGGCTGCTGCTCGCCGGCGCGACGCTCGCCGAGGACGGCGAGCCGGACATCACGCTGCCCAACGGCGACCGGCTCCGCGGGGCGGGACCGACGACCGACGCCGCCCTGGCGGCCTGGCTCGGCAAGCCCGTCACCCTCGTGCCCGCCGACGGCGCGCCCGGCGCCAGCGCCGAGTTCTTCGCCGACGCCACCGATGACACCAGCGCCGCCGTCGAGTGGACGATGCCGCCCGGGCGCTTCGTGGACGCCATGCCCCTGCTCGTGCTGACCACCGCCAGCCTCCGGGCGGGAGCGGCGCTCCACCCCGAGGGGGCGTGGGACACGCGCCGGTTCCGCCCCAACCTCCTGATCGACGTCGACGCCGGCGGCTGGGTCGAGGACGGCTGGTGCGACAAGACGCTCCGCATCGACGCCGTCGAGCTCGTGCCCCACCAGCCCTGCGTCCGCTGCACCATGGTGACCCGGCCCCAGCCCGGCCTCGACCGCGACCTCGAGGTGTACAAGGCCCTGAGCCGCCACCACGACGGCACCTGCGGCGTCTGGACCCAGGTGCGGACCCCGGGGCCGGTCCACGTCGGCGGCTCCGTCACCATCGTCCCGTAGCCCTGCACCGTCCGCCGTCCGGCACTTCCCACACCAGATCCGTCGTTCCCGGACGGCCTCGCTCCGGTCCTGCGCACCGGCTTTCCGATTCGGCGTTCCTCAGGAACACCTGTCGTTCCTCAGGAACGCCGGTTGGTGCGATCTGCTCGAACCGCGTCGCCGTCCTCGACCTCATGGTGCGCATGGCGGGGGCCTCCGCCGCCAAACGTAGATCACGGGAATAGTTGTGTGCGCAACGAGTGTTCCTTCCACCGAAGGTCAAGTTCGCGCTCGGGAGGAACGACACATGGACACCGGCCTGCTCATCGTCCGCCTGGTCTTCGGCGCGCTGCTCGTCGGCCACGGGACCCAGAAGCTCTTCGGCTGGTTCGGCGGCCACGGCCTCGACGGGACCAGCCGGTTCTTCCACTCGCTCGGCTTCCGCCCCGGACGGGTCATGGCCGCCGTGGCCGGTCTCTCCGAATCCGGCGGCGGCCTGCTGCTGGCCCTCGGCCTCCTGACGCCCCTGGCCGGCGCGGCCATCGTCGGCACGATGGTGGTGGCCGCCTCGGTCCACCTCGAGAAGGGCCTGTGGGGCACCAACGGCGGATACGAGATGGCGCTCGTCTACGGCGTCCTCGGCGCGGCGGCCGGCGTCTCCGGCCCCGGCTCCGTCTCCCTCGACCGGGTCTTCGGCCTCGACGACGGCTGGAGCGTCGGTCTCGGCCTCGCCGCCGTCGCCGTCGGCCTGCTCACCGGCGCCGCGGTGATCGCCCGGGCCCGGTGGACCCTGCGCCGGGAGGCGGCGCTCACGACCCCGACCGCGGAGCCGACCGACCGCCAGGCGGCAGCCGCCTGACCGGCGGTTCCCCAAGCAGGCGTACCGCTCGCTCTCCGGTCATCTCGCTTCCAACACGAGCTTGAACGGCGTCCCGGCCGCGAGGCGCACGTTGGCGAAGCCGGCGTCATGGAGGATCCGGGATCGCCGCCGGGCCAGCACCGAGGGCGTGACCTCCCGGTCGCCGGCCTGGTTCCGCCCGCCCGATCAAACCGGCGTTCCTTTCCCGCTCCCCAGCGGTAAACGAACGCCAGTTGCACACGAGCGCCCGGGGCCGTCATGGGCGACCATGGTCAGCGTGAGGGCGAGCCAGCGGTCGGGTCGGGTGGCAGGCGTCGCCTCATCGGTTTTGCTTCTGGGACTTTTCGTTGCCACGGGCCTGCTTGCCCACAGCGGTTCGTCCTCAAGCGGGACAGGACGCTCCGCACTGCCGGCCATGAAACGGACCGGACCTCGCGAGTACACGCTCTGGTTCGTCCATCCAACCTGGGGTCTGGTCAAGCTGGTCACCGACCGGAACAGCGAGGACGGCCTGACCCCGGGCCCGGCGTCCTTGACGGTGACCGACGCCGCCGGAGTGGTGAGGTTCTCCTGGCGGCACGAGGATCTCTACTGGTTCGGTCCCGCGGGGACCAGCCCGTACGCCGACCCGAAGGATCAGGTGCAGTCGCCCGTCGACACCCTGGGGCACATCTTCTTGACCTTCGACCCGGGCCGGTACAACGGGGTCATCGTCCTCGTCCCGACAACGACCGGCTTCGAGGACCTGCAAACGCTCCCGCCTCCCGATGACTACCAAACGCGCTTCTACTGTGCTGGCGTCGTGGATCTCGGTCACGACGGCGTCTATGAAGTAGTCGAGCCAGACTTCTGCGGGGCGACCACGTACCGCTGGCGCGGGACGGACTACGTCAAGGACACGTAGACGGGTTCGCCGCGGTCGCTCCCTGGCCGCGACCGTGGAAGCGAAAGAAGTGCCGCTTGCGAACGGATCCTGTGGCTGGAGTGGCCCGTGTGATCGCACCCCTTTTTCGGGTTCGCCCTCTTTGCCCGGCGGTGCACGCACCGGACAACGGCCCGCAGGTCCACCCGTGGGACGGCACCCCCGGGGACGGCCGGCAACGCTGGGGATCGCTGGAAACGCAGGAGTGCGGACCGTTCCAATGGGATGAACCGGGACTGCCGGACCGCATGGTTCGAGCCGCTTGGGGCCGGTGTCGACCATTGCGGGCCGGACGGGCGGTGCGCGCAGAGCGGCGGGACCCGGCCGCACAGACGGCGAACCGCAATGTATCGGACAGGCCCGCCGGACCGTGTCGATCCCGTGAAGGATCCCCGCGAACGGTGACGGCGCTCCGGCACCCCCCGAAGCACAGGTGGCGCCAGCCGGGACCCCGCCCGGACCGGGCCGTCATCTTGGGCCAATCGCTGGAAGGAACTCCCCGTGCCGTTTTCGCAGTCCCGTCCGGTCCCTGCCAGGCGCTCCGTGCCCGGTCGTCTCCGGCTAGTCACGATGCTGATCGCGACCGGCATGGTCGGCGCCGGGTTCGTACCGGGGGCGGCGGCAGCGGACTCCGGCCGTCTCCACGGCGTGATCCGGGACCACGCCGACGAGAGCGCGGTCGCCGGCGCCACGGTGCAGCTCGTCGACGGCTTCGGGAAGGTCGTGGCGGAGACGAAGGCGGACGACCACGGCAACTACACCGTGGCGGCGGCGCCGGGCAGCTACGAAGCGGTCGTGATCGGCGGGCCCAGCGGGCAGCCCTACGCGGCCCGGGCCCAGAGCGTCGACGTCGGAGCGGACAGCAACCTCGACTTCTCCATCGCCCGGCCCGTCGCCTTCACCGGCACCGTCCGCGACGCCGCCGGCCACCCGCTGTCCGGCGTAACCCTCGGTCTGTCCGACCCGGACAACACGTGGCTGAGCGTCGGGCACACCTCCACCGCCGCCGACGGGACGTTCACGCTCAATGTCCCGGCGGGGCACTACCCCCTGGCGGTGTCGACCGATGCGGGCCGGCACGATACCTGGTTGTACGCCGCGGTGAGCGATCTCGACCTGTCGGTCGACCGGGCGCAGGACATGGTCTTGCCGGTGGGGACGACCGACACCCTCGTCACGGACCAGGCCGGCCACCCGATCGGCGGCGCCGACGTGAGCGTCGCCAGCCCGACCGACTGCTGGGTCGGTTGCCCCGCCCCCTTCCAGCTGTTCGGGGGCGCCCACACCACCTTCGGCTGGAGCAGCCGCGGCACGACCGGCGCCGACGGCCATCTCAGCCTGCCCGTCCTGCCCGACGGCCACGCCGTCTTCACCGCCGACGCCGTCGCCGTCGTCCCCGGAGTTGGCCAGGTCCACCGGGCCAACGTCACCGTCCCGGGCCAGTTGGCACTGACGGCGGTGCTGCGTCCGACCGTCCCCTTCACCGGCACCCTGACCGCTACCGACGGCACACCCCTCGCCGGGGACGTCTACCTCGAAGACGGCGAATACGAAGGAGGACCAGTCAATATCGACGAGTCGGACGGCACCTTCAGCCTCGCCGCCCCCGCCGGCCACTACCGCCTCCACGTCGACGCCGACGTCGGTACGACCTCCATCCCTGACGGCATGGAGAACCGTGACCCGGTTCCCGGCGCGATCGTCACCATCCCCGATTTCGACCTGACCGGCCCCCGGACCGAAAACCTCCGGGTACCCACCGCGTCGTACACCGTGCACCTGCTGGACAACAACGGCCAGCCGACCACCGGCAGCTGGGCGGTAGGCTGCAGTGGCGGCACGAACACCAACTGTGACGTCGAATCCACCGACACCAACGGCACCGCGTCCGTCACGCTGTTCCCCGGCGGCACGGGCACCGGGGTCCTCCGACACGACGGCGGAGTCGTTGGCGGCGCCGGGCCCCTCCTGATCTTCCCCGGTGCCCCGCCGTCGGCCATCGGCCCGGTCGGCAGCACCGTCGACGGGGCGGCGGTCGTCGCCTCCGACGCCACTGGGGCGACGCTGCGGCTCCCGCCGTTCGCCACCCTCTCCGGAACGGTCGGCGACACCCGCGGACCGTTCGACCCTCAAGGGGCCTCGGGCGACGCCTACGTCACCATCGACCACGCCCAGGGCGGACCGTCGATCTCTCCGCTCTTCAACGGCCGGTACAGCGTCAGCACCCGCGACGGGCAGCACACGATCTCGATCGTCGACGACGACGGCTACGACGAACTCGACGAGCCGACCGCCACCCTCCCCCAGTACTGGCAGTTCACCACCGAACTCACCGTGAACGGGCAAACCACGGTCAACTTCACCGTTCCCGACGCCCACTTGGCTGACCTTTCCTTCGTCGACGCCGCCGGCAACGCCAAGCGGGGCGGGTTCACCTACCGGGGATTCACCCTGGGGGCCGACCTCCCCCTCGGCGGCGGCCTCACCGGCCGTGGCTGGATCAACGACGGCGTCGACAGCGGCGCCGACGGCCACTTCCAGCTGCTGCTGTTCGGCACCGCCGACCTCGCCGGCTGGTTCAGCCCGGACGATCAGGTCCCCGTCCACGTCCGGATCAGCCCCGGCGAGCATCTCGTCGTCGCCGACGCCGCGCCCCTCCCCCCGGCAGACCCCGCCGCGCCCAGCGACCTGCACGCCTGGGCCGGCCCCGACACCATGAACGTGGCCTGGCAGCCACCCAGCGACACCGGCGGGGGCGCCATCCAGCGCTACATCCTCACCGCCACCGACGGAGCAACCACCACCTACGGGACGGTGGCAGGCACCACCGGGACGATCCACGGCCTCACATCCGACACCGCCTACACCGTCACCGTCACCGCCGGCAACGCCCGGGGCTTCGGACCGGCCACGACTATCCAGGTCACCACCACCCACGCCGACCCGTCGACTACCACCGATGGACCAGACGGCGGCACCCCGAACAACCCGCCTGGCGGAGTGGCCTCTCACCCGGCCGCTCCCACCACGACGTCGGGCTACTGGGCCCTCGGCAGCGACGGCCACGTCTACAACTTCGGCGACGCCGCCGCCCTGGGCAACGCCACCGCCGGCGCCATCGACCTCGAGCCCACCCCGACCGGCAAGGGCTACTGGATTCTCAACCGCACCGGCGGCGTCGCGGCCTTCGGCGACGCCGTGAAGCTCGGCGACGTCGACGTGTCCAAGCTGGCGAAGGGTGAAGAGCCGCCCTCGTTATCGGCCACCCCAACCGGCAAGGGCTACTGGATCTTCACCAACCGGGGCCGGGCCATCCCCTTCGGCGACGCGCCCTTCCTCGGGGACATGTCGTCGGTGAAACTCAACGGGCCGGTGCTCGGGTCGGTCGCCACCCCGTCGGGCAAGGGCTACTACATGGTGGCCAGTGACGGCGGCATCTTCGCCTTCGGTGACGCCACCTTCGCCGGGTCCATGGGCGGCAAGAAGCTCAACGCCCCGGTCCAGAGCCTCGTGCCCGACGGGGACGGGCATGGCTACTGGCTCGTCGCATCCGACGGCGGCATCTTCGCCTTCGACGCCCCCTTCCGCGGCTCCATGGGCGGCACCAAGCTCAACAAGCCAGTCGTGGGGATGGTCCGCTACGGCGACAGCTACCTCATGGTCGGCGCCGACGGTGGCATCTTTAACTTCTCTAGCTCACCGTTCGCCGGGTCGCTCGGCGACAAGCCTCCGGCCTCACCCGTCGTGGCGATCGCCTCCCTGCCCTGACGACCCCCTGCGCTGCCGTGACCGAAAGCGAAGGACGTGCCGCTCCCGGACGCTTCCGATCGTCCCGAAGGATTCATCGGCGGGAGAGGTTGGACGGTGCCACACTCGTGGTCATGCAGCGCGTTCGCTGGTGGCAGCTCCGTCGGAGACGCGAGATCGCCTCGATCTTGACGGACGCCTCGCGAGGCATCTTGTACGTCGATGCCGATCTGATCAACCGCACGGTGGCGCTGGTCGCTCAAGACCTCGTCTCTACGCTGGGGTGGCCCGTCGAGCGCGCTGAAGCAATCGTTCGGGAAGAGGCTCTGAGCAAGGCCAGGATTGATTGCTGGAACGAGGACGGAGATGTCGCCTACGCACTCGCCGTCGCTGAGGACACTCAGCAGCTCCTCCATGACACGTTCGAGGACGTCACCTGGCCAGGCTGCCCAGCTCACGGACGCCACCCACTGTGGCTCGAAGAGGAGACGAGCGGGCTCCCTACCTGGCGGTGCCAGGCCGACCACGCGGGCTACGGCCAGCTGGGCGAGCTCGCTACCCACCGCGCTTGATGTCCGGATATACCGGTGATCGACCTGCCGGATCACGCAAATGTGTCGATCCGTGATGAACCTCCGGAGCTTCAGCGGAGAGCGAAGGGTCACGGCACCCAGAGGAGAACCCTGAAATCGTGCGCCTGGTGGTCTCCCTTGTCCCGGTCTTCATCGCCGTCCTGTTCGGTGTGCTCGCCCGGGACTCCGGGCTGGTCTGGTGGGCGACGGACCGGTGGGACATCCACGACTGGGAGGCACAGGTGGCTGTAGGCGTGGTCACCTTCCTCGGGCTGATGCTCCTCGGGTTCTTGTCGTACCTGTACTGGGTGGCACACGATTTCCCTCGGCCGGGCTGACCTTCGGAGGCCCACACCGAATAGCGCATCCGTTGCCGATGCCGGGCGGGTGCGGCCGCCAGCAGGAGACCTGGCAGGCTGTGGCCATGATCGGACCGGGCGACAGCGTGCTGCTTGTCGTGGAGGAAGCCTTCGGGTACGAGGCGAAGCAACTCCGTGACCGGACGAGGGAAGGGGTCTTTCCGTCGAGGACCTGCCCAATGAGGCAGACCGAGAAGGTCTGCGGATCTCGATGGGCTTCGAGCCTAATGGCTTCGATCTCGAACGGGCGCGGCACCGCAAGGTCTGCATCGTGGCGACGGAGGAGAGTCCCGTCCGAGACTGTGTGGCCTCGTTCTTCCTGGAGACCATGGCGGCCCTCGTTGCCAGCGACGGTCTCCACGTGTGCAATCCACCGTTTGACCGGACCCGAGCAGTCGTAATCCGGCCGGCCAGGTGAGAGCCACGCCGAAGTGCCTTTTCGGTTGTCATCGCGACGGGCGTCGATCTCCCGGCTATGCGTAGTGCGCTAAGGCTGTGCGCAGGTCGGTGTGCCCTGCGTCGTCGTTCTTCATCGTGAGGGTGACGGAGCGTGTCAACCTGTTTGAGGCAGGTCGATCAGGGTTTTGTTGTGTTGGGTGACGGTCCGGCGCTGGTGGCGACGGGCCGGCGAGCGGGAGTGAGCTGGAGCTGGACGACTTGTG
>Ga0070741_10007242_pt1 | contig 23143 bp, 25 predicted proteins | sample Coa_R1_4_FD_66440 | JGI IMG/M metagenome (GOLD analysis project Ga0070741, IMG submission 66440) | Surface soil microbial communities from Centralia Pennsylvania, which are recovering from an underground coalmine fire - Coalmine... | ecosystem: Environmental > Terrestrial > Soil > Unclassified ... | reverse complement strand
TCCCCGACTTTTCCGAGCGGAAGATCGCATCGAGAATGCGCGCCTGCTGGATCGCATCCTCGACGCCGTAGTCGAGCTTGCCCTTGCCCCGCACCGCCGCCGAAAAGGCCTCGCCTTCCAGCTGATACTGGTCGGCCCTACCGATCTTGACGACCTTCGCCGCCGCGCCGGCGAATTTCGAGCCGTCATCGAGGTAGAGGCGCATCGCCCCGCCCTGCGGCGCGTTGAACGGGATCGCGACTTCGAGCCGCGCTTTCGAGCCCATGATGTTGACCCGCTGGAACGGCACCGACTGCATCGCCACCGTAAAGATGAGATGCCGTCCCTCGCCGAAATCGGCCAGCACCCCGGCATTGCGGTCGGTCCCGAAAGTCGGGTCGCGATCGACCAGCGCCACGAGGCGCACCGGCTCGGCGTCGAATATGTAGCGCGCGGTGACGATCGGATAGCAGCCGATGTCGTAGATGCCGCCGCCCCCGATATCGACCTGGTTGCGGACGTTCTTCGGATCGGTGTTGTTGTAGCTGAACACGGTCTGGATCGAGTTGACCCTGCCGAGCCTGCCCTTGCGCACCAGTTCGCGTGCCTTGTGCCATTGCGGATGGTGGCGGACCATGAAGGCTTCCGCGATGAGAATCCCCTCGGGCGCCGTCCGCAGCTCCTCCGCCTCCCTGGCGGAGAGCGCGATCGGCTTCTCGCAGAGAACGTGCTTGCCCTTCCGCGCCGCGGCCATGGTCAGCGGCACGTGCAGGTGATTGGGCAGCGGGTTGTAGACCGCCTCGATCTCGGGATCGTCGAGGAGCTCCTCGTAGGAGCCGTGGGCAACCGGAATGCCGAGCTTCTTCGCCCATTTCCTCGCATTGGGCAGCGATCGCGAGGCGATTGCGCGCAGTTCGATCTGTTTGCTCTTCAGAAAGCCGGGCAGGACCTTCTCCCAGCCGATCCTGGCGGTCGAAATGACGCCCCAGCGTACCGGACCCTTGTCGCTCCTTGCCATCGCTCGCCCTCCCCTTTGGCGGCGGCTAGGCAATCGCTTCGGCGCGCGGAAAGCAAGCGGGTCGCCCCGGAAAATCAGATGCCGGCGTACCACTCGTAGTCGGCATAGTCCTCCCAGAAGCCGCCCTTGCCGCGTCCGAAGGGGGCAAGGCTGTCCACCGCTTCGACCTTCATGATGTATTTCGGCATCTTGTAGCCGAGCATCCGCTCGGCGCGGAGCCGGAGCGGCGCGCCGTGCTCGATGGGCAGCGGCCGGTCGTTCATCTCGTAGGCGAGGATCGTCTGCGGGTGGAAGGCGTCCTCGAGCCCGTGGCTTTCGTAGTAGCGCCCGGTCCCGTCGAGGGTCTTCACCAGTTCGTCGGCGCAGGTGAAGACGACGAACTTCGCCTCCGGCTTGAGTCTGGCGGCATTGAGAATCTGCGCCAGCGGCACGCCCTTCCACTTGCCGATGCAGGTCCAGCCCTCGACGCAGTCGTGGCGCGTGATCTGGGTCCGCGACGGCATGGCGCGGAGGTCGGCCAGTGAATAGGTCGCCGGGTTCTCGACCAGCCCGCCCACTTCCAGCCGCCAGTCGGCGAAATCGTTGGCGGCGAGCGCCGCATATTCGGGGCTGTCCGGCATCCGGGTGCCGTTGGCCCGGAACTTCGGCGAAATGTCCGCTTCGGTGAACTCGCGCGCCAGCGACGTCGGCTTCAGGAAGAAGCGTTGCGTCGCCTCGGTCAGGTCCTCGCCGACCTTGAGCACGGTATGGACGTCCGGGTCGGCGGTCGGATAGCAGCCGGCGAGCAGTGCCCCTCCTCCGATTGCGGCGGCGCCCGACAGGAACCGGCGGCGGCTGAGATCACGAGACATGGCTGTTCTCCTCGGGATCGATGCGGTAGCGCCCGGTCACCATCGAACGGAGGTTGTTCCAGACCCCCGAAAGCAGGACGAGTCCGACATGAACGAGGATGAAGAGAACGACGAGCGAGGCGCAGATGAAGTGGACCGTGCGCGCCGTCTGCCGTCCGCCGAAGAAGTCGACGAGGCCCGGGAAGATTGCGTCGAAGCCGGGCGACATGCCGAGGCCGGCAAGCACGATGCCCGGGAGGAGCACGAAGGCCACCGCGAGATAGACGAATTTCTGCAGCACGTTGTACTCGCGCTCGTGCGGGAAATAGAGCCTCAGGTGATGCCGCACGGTCGTCCCGATATGGCGCAACTGGTCGCGCGTCGGCAGGAGGTCGCGCCAGAGATGGCGCGTGAGCAGGGTCGCGATCAGGTAGACCGCGCCGTTGATGACGAACAGCCAGGCGAAGAAGAAATGGATGCGCCGCCCGGAAGGGAGGTCGCGTGCCGGCCCGGTCAGCCAGGACGGGAACGGCTGCCCGATCACATGGGCGTCGGGGTAGCTCACGCCGAGATTGAGGACCGGCGCGTCGAAGGTCGATTTCTGGCCGACATAGAGCGCCGGATGGGCGTTGAAGATCGCCATGCCGCTCATCAGCAGGAAGGCGATGCAGACGACGTTCACCCAGTGCGTGATCCGCACCAGCACGGAATGCCGGTAGACAAGGACCCGCGCGGGCTTTCCTTCGATGGCGGCAGCGGACATACCGGTTCCCCGAAGGCAGGAGGGCCCTGCCGTTGCGATGGAAGATACGCCATCTTCGCCGCCGTGGTTTCACAACGCTTTCAATTTTCCGCTCCGGCGACGTGAGGGGCCGGGACGCCTCGACTTCCCGGCCGCGATCAATCCATAGTCGCCCGTCATCACCGGCAACGACGACAACGATGGCCGACGCCGCCGAGCCAGCCGATCTCAACCTTTTCGAGTTCCTGTCGAGCGGTCATGCGCCGACGCTGATGCGCGTCTGCCTCGAATACTGGCGCGATCACGAGCCCGGCCGGGTTCTCCGGATCGTTGCGACGCGCCGTTTCTTCGAGCGTTTTCCCTTTGTCTTTGACGGCTTCGCCAACGTTCCCGGAAGCCCGGTCCGCTGGACCACGTTCGACGATGCGGATGAGGCCGGGATGCGCGAGGCGCTCGACTATGGCAGCGGCCTCATCGAGCGGCCGGAGGGATACAATGCGACCAGGGTCTACTGGTCGCTGGTCGAGAAGTATTGTCCGCGCTTGCCCGCGCGCCACCACCTGCTCATGAACCTCGACGACCTGATCCATCAGGTTGCCGCCCATCAGCGGCTGGCGGGCGACTTCTCGGCGATCCTGTTCCTGCCCGGCTTCGCCTATCTCGATGACCAGCCGTCCGCCTCGCGCCGGCGCCGCGTCTTCGTCGGCATGCAGTCCTCGATGCTGCGCGACCGCGTGCTTGCCCATCCCCAGCTCCGCACGCTGTTCGTGCTGGACGAAAAGGCAGCGGAACTTCTGCAAGGGGCCGGCACCGCCGCAGCTCGCGCCCTTGGCGATATTGAAATCCTGCGCATTGCGACCTTCGTCCCGGTAGCCGACCGGCATGCCTGGTTCGACGCGGCCGATGTGGCGCTGGCGCCCTATATCCGCCACGCCGGCAGCAGCGGCGTCCTCATGCTCGCCGCCTCGCACGGCATTCCGGTCATCTCGCAGAAATTCGGCCAGATGGGACGCTGGGTGGCTGAGCACAAACTCGGCCTCGCGGTCGATCCCGACGACCCGCAGGAGCTGGCCGGCGCGCTTCGCCGGTACCTCACCGGTCCGCCCGCCGATTACGATCCCGAGCCCGGCTATGCCTTTGCCCGCCAGCAATCGCCGGAGCGGTTCGGCGAGACGCTCTTCGGCGCGCTCCGTCCGTACTATTCCGGCGATCATGCTGCTTCCGCCGGACGCAGCCGCGAGGAGGCGTCGTTCTGACCGAATCTGCCGAGGATCCTGTCGCCCTCAACCTCATCGAGTTCTGGGCGGCCGGCCACGTCGCGTCATATCTGCGGCTGTGCATCGCGTACTGGCGGGACCACCCGCGCGGCGTCCTCCGCGCCATCGTGACGCCGCGGTTCGTCGCGCGCTTTCCGTCCGTCTTCGCCGGCTTCGACAATCGTCCCGGGGATAGCGTCCGCTGGGTCACCGTCGAGGAGGAGGACGACCGGCGTCTGCAGGAGGCGATCGATTTCGGCAGCCGGCTCGTTCCCAAGCCGGCGGGATTCCAGCCGACCACCTTTCACTGGGCGATCGTCGAGAAGTACATGCGGCGTTATCCGGCGCGCCATTCGCTGCAGATGGACCTCGACGAACTCATCTTCGCGCTCGGCGCCGGCCGCGAAGCTCCGCACGATTTCTCCGGCATCCTGTTCCTTGCCGGCCTCACCTACCGCGGCGAGGATGCCGATGCCTCGTTCCGGCGGCGGGCCTTCAACGCCGTCCAGACACGCCTCCTCAGGGACCGCGTGATCCGCCACAGGCAGCTTCGGGTCATCTTCTCGCTCGACCAGGCGGTCGTGGCCGATCTGGCCGGGGAGGGAACCGCCCGGATCGAATACCTCCCCGATCCGGTGCCGCTGGCCGCCGTGCCGCCGCCGCCGACCGGCGCGGAACGGGCCGCGGTCCGGGCCGCCCTCGGCATCCCGGAGGACGAACGCCGGCTTTTCCTCCTCTTCGGCGATATCCGCGCCCGGAAGGGCATCTGGAAGCTGTTCGCGGCGCTGCCGCGGCTCTCGCCGGAAGCGCAGAAGCGCCTCAGGCTGGCGATCGTCGGCCACGTCTCGCCGGCGCTGCTCGAACGGCTCGGCCGCGAGATCGGCGACGCCACGGCACGGACGGCCATCGCGATCGTCAAGCGTTTCGGCTACGTCCCGGATGCCGAGATGAACCAGTGGTTCGCCGCCGCCGATGTGGCGCTGGCGCCCTACATCCATCATGTCGGGAGCAGCGGCGTCCTTCTGCTCGCCGCCGCCCACGGCGTGCCGGTCGTCTCGCAGGCGGCCGGGCTGATGGGCCGGACGGTCGCGGCCAACCGCCTTGGGCTGACCGCCGACCCCGCCGACCCGGCCGCCCTGGCGGCGGCGCTGGAAGCCTTCCTCGGCGAAGACCCGCCCGCCTCCTGGGACCGCGAGGCCGGATACGCCTACGCCCGCCGCCACACGCAGGAACGCTTCGCCGAGACCCTCTTCGGCGCGCTCGATCCGTATCTGAAAGGCTAGGCGAGGCGGTCGAGGAGCGCGCCGATTGCCTGCGGAATCCCGCGGAGGTCGGTGCCGGTATTGATCCGATAGGACGGCAGGCGCTTCAGCGCGGAGGCGATGCCGGTGAAAGCCGCCCGGCCGAGGCTCGGCCAGCGCAGCGCCGTCACCGGGGCGGTGGCGAAGAACGCCGCCGATCGAGGCGCGGCGACGATCTCCGTCTCGCGTCTTCCCGTCGGGTTCGGGATCAGCACCGCTTTCAGCGGAAGACCGGGCGCAAGCCGGTCGGGGCAGATGTCGTTCAGGAAGAAGACGAGCTTGCCCTCGTGCGTCTCGATCGCCCGGTCGCGGCGCGCGTCGAGAAACGGGAACTTCGGCGCATCGTGGGTGAAGAGCTTGCCGGTCGCGTACATGCTTGCCGCTTTCGGTCTCGCCCCCGTGCCGAGCAGACAGTGGTCGTCCGAAACGTAGAGGAGGTCCGACCGCAGGCAGGCGAGCGCGGTGTGCGACTTTCCCGCGCCCGAGCGGCCGAGAATGAGGACACCGCCCTCCCTCCGGCCGACCGCCCCGGCATGAACGTAGACATAGCCGCCCGAATTCGCCCACCAGTTGACCAGCGTCAGCAGCGGCGCGGCGTGCTCCCACGGCTTGATCTCGGCCTTGCCCGAAACCCAGACCACCGCCTCGCCGGCGCCCGCGCTCGCGGCAATCACCAGCCGTCGCGGCTGGATCACCTGCAGGTAGCGCTGACTGTCGATGAGGGAGGAAACCTCGCCGTGGGAATACTGCTCCTCGATGTTCCAGCGCGGGCGCGGCGGACCGAGCCCGGTCGATTCCTCGTCGAAGACGCGGAACGTGAAATCGGCCTTCCCCTCCGCCGGAACCGCGAGGTGGGCGAATGCGTCGGACATGAGCCCGACCATGGCAGGGCCAGCGAAGCGGATGTCGACCGTGCGGCCGGCGATCCGGAAGCGGCGGAGGGTTGTCCCGGCCTCCCGCTCGGCTCTCGCCTGGCGTTCGGCCAGCTCGCTGAAGAAATCGTCGAAGCGCTGCCCGGCGCTCGCCGGATCGGCAGGCGCCGGGTCAGGCATTCGCCTGACCGTCCTTGCCTGGCAGATGCGGCCAGCCTTCCTCGTCGACATCGTGCACCGGATCAAGCAGGAGCATCGCCTCCATGTCGGTGAACTTCTCGAGGGCGGGCGGCACGAAGGAGGCGCGGGCGGCCGGCGCCGGCAGCGGCGCACCGGTCTCCCCACCGGCGGCGCCGGAGGCAGGCCGCACCAGTTGCTCCTCGCTCAACTGGCGGACGAGTTCGGCCACTTCGGCAGCCGCCCTGCCGGCCTCGACGTCGAAATGAGCCTGCACCAGCCCGGCAATGTCGGACACGTTCCGGCGCGCCTGAATGCCCGTCCAGATGATGGCGCCCACCTGCTTCAGGCTGTAATAGGTTCCGTATTCGAGATTGATGATCACGGTTTCCCCGTCGATCGTCTCGGAGATGACCATCGGCTCGTTGACCTCGAAAACCGCTGCCTGAGTATCCATGTCGGACGCCTGTTGCTCGTTTGCTCCGGGGCGCGCGGCCGGGGCGAAGCCCGCTCCCGCGCGCGGCCTTCTATATCCTCTGGCCGCCGGTGAACATAGCATCGGGAGGATGAACCCTGCGGGCCGGTCGCGACCGGATATGGCATGATTTCCGTCGTTATCCCGACCTTCAACGGCCGGCGCTATCTTGCCTCGGCGATCCGCAGCGTCCTTGCGCAGACGCTTGCCCCCGACGAGGTCGTCGTCGCCGACGATGGCTCGGAGGACGGCTCGGCGGCCATCGCGCAAGGCTTCGGCGCGCCGGTCCGGGTGCTCGCCCTGCCGCATCGCGGCCTTCCCGCCACGCTCAACGATGCCGTCGCCGCGGCGCGCGGCGACGTTCTCGCCTTCCTCGACGACGACGACCTTTGGGCGCCGGAAAAGCTCGCCTTGCAGGTGCGTGCACTCGCCGCCGACCCGGAACTGGAGGCCGTCTTCTGCCACATGGTCCAGTTCACCGACCGCGCCGCCGCCATCGCCGATCCGTCCGAGATTCCGGCCGCCGTGCGGCCGCGCGCCAAGGGCATCGCCAAGAGCTGCATGCTGATCCGGCGCGCCTCCTTCGATCGGGTCGGACCGTTCGATCCCGGTTCCCGGCTTGCCGACTTCATCGAGTGGTATCAGCGGGCAACCGCGGCAGGGCTTCGCGTCCGGGTCCTCGACGAGGTCCTCGCCTTCCGCCGCCGCCACGGCCGCAACACCTCGCTCACCCAGGCGCCTGCGCTCCACGCGCGCTATCTCACGATCGCCAGGGGTGCCATTGCCCGGCGGCGCGGTCCCGCGACGGCGGACTGAAACCGTGGCGAGCGATGCGCAAGCCATCGATGCCCGGCTGGCGCCGGATGCGGCGCCGCGGCGCGCCCGCCTGTGGCCGCCCGGCGGGCGCAAGGAAGGCTTCCCCGGCCGCATCGCCGAGCTCGACGTCGAGATGCTGCGCGCCGCCCTCCTTGACGGCGAGGCGGCGGTCGCAGCCTACAGGACCTGGCGGCCGAGCCTCGATTTCTTCGCGATCAGCTTCGGGCAGCAGCGCCTCATCCCGATGCTGCAGGCCAACCTCGCGCGGCTCGGCATCGCCGAGCCGCTGATGGAGCGCTTCCGCGGCATCCGCCGGTACGCCTGGGCACGGAACCTGCGCTCGATGACGCTCGCCCGCAGCGTCTTCGGGGCGCTCGACCGCGCCGGCATCCCCTTCATCGTGCTGAAGGGCGCGGCGCTGATCGCCGCATACCTGACCGACCGCAGCCTCAGGCCGATGGACGATATCGACGTGCTCGTGCCCGAGGACCGGCTTCCCGATGCCGTCAAGGCGCTCGCCTCGATCGGGCTGGCGCCGCAGGGCCATCCGCGCCTCGTCGAAAACCGGCGCGTGCAGTCGGAATTCCCCGGCTGGCCGTTCCTCGGCGGCGGCCAGAACATCGACCTTCACTGGAAGGCGCTCCATTACGACCGCCGCGTCAATGCCGACGACGAATTCTGGACGGGGAGCCGCGAGGCGATGCTCGACGGCATGCCGATCCGGATTCTCGATCCGGCCGACCAGCTCCTCCAGATCTGCGCCCATGCCGCCCAGACCTTCGTCGGCGCGGCGGTGACCCAATGGCCGGCCGACGCGGCGCTGGTCATCAGGGGCAGTCCGGACCTCTCCTGGGAGCGTCTCGCCGCGCAGGCGGAACGCCATCGCCTGTCCGCGATCCTCGCCTACGCGCTCGAATTCCTCCGCGAACGCCTTGCCCTCCCCATCCCGGCCGAGACCCTCGCCGCGCTCCATGCCGCCAGTTCGACCGTCGAGCGCGTCGAGGCGCGCCTGCTCGGCTACGGGCCGATGACCCGCTTCAGCCGGCCGGCCCGCGCGCTTCTCCAGTTCCAGTCGTTCCGCCGCGGCAGCGAACGGTATTTCCACGGAAGCACGCCCGCCGCCGCCGTCGCATTCCTGAAGCAGATTGCAGGGACTTCCCGGATGGCGCCGGCGCTGCTGGTCGGCGGCAACGCCCTCCTCCGTTGGCCGCCCTGGCTGCGCCGGCTGACCGGCCGCGACCGCTATCGCGACCTGCCCGGCCTCGGCCTCCTCGCCACGCCGGGCGTCGCCCTCGACCTCACCGACCCCTTCAGCGACGAGACGCCGATGCTCGCCGGCTGGTCGATCGCCGAACCCGGCGGCCGCTGGACGAACGGGCGCGAGGCATCGATCGCGTGGCGGATCGGCAAGGCCCGCGGTCCGTTTCTTCTCTTTGCCGAGGGCACCGCATTCCTCGGCGCCGGGGTTCCAACGCTCGCCGCCGAAATCTGGGCGAACGACCGCTTCGTCGATACCTGGCGCTTCGAGCAGGGGAAGCCGCCGCCGCTTCCCGGCTTCGTCACCATTCCCCCGCTGAAGCCGTTCCGCGGCGGGGTGCTCATCGTCACCTTCGTCATTCGCAGCCCGCGAACGCCCGCCGAGCTCGGCATGGCGCAGGACCGCCGCCGCCTTGGCCTCTACCTCAGGAAGATACTGCTCTCCGCCGATACCGGAGCAGGCGCGACCGGATCCTCCCCGACGCCATATGACGGCTTTCTGTCGCGCGGAGCGCCCGCCGTTTCCGCGCCGAAGCTGCCGCCGCCGGCGATGGTCCCGGGGATCGGCGACGAGATCGATTTCGCGATCGGCCGCGCCTGGGAATCGGCGTTCCTGTCCGGCTGGGGCGAAGGCGAGATATTCGGGCGCTGGACGGTGGGCCCGGAAGCCTCGTTTGCCTTCGCGGCATCGCAATACGTGCCGGGCCTTGCCCTGACGATATCCGGCGACGCATTTCTCCACGAACTGGCGCCGCGGCAGGAAATCGAACTGCGCCTCAACGGGCGGACCGCTGCGACCTGGACGTTTGTCCGCGGCGAGGCATCGCCGCTTCCCGCCGTGGTCCCGGTGCCGCCGGAGGCGATCGGCGCGAACGGCCTTCTCATCGCCACCTTCATCGTCCGGGAGCCGCGGGCGCCGTCCGACATCGGCCTCTCCTCGGACCAGCGGATGCTCGGCCTGCTGGTGCGCCGGCTCGCCCTGACGGTCAGGGAGGAAGCGGCCGCGGGCTAGTTGTCGGTTGAGGTCGGGGTGGTGGAGCCAATCGGAATCGAACCGACGACCTCTTGAATGCCATTCAAGCGCTCTCCCAACTGAGCTATGGCCCCATTCCCGAAGCTTTCTGCCGCTCGCGGCCTTGGGCAGCCGCGCGCGGGAATTTCTCTCGACTGTCCTCAGCCGGCTGTCAACTAGGGTTCTTCCTCGTCGACCCCGCCGATAATGTCGCTGACGTCGCCGTCCTCTTCCTCTTCCTCTTCGAGGAACGGGTCCTCGGCCTCGTCATCGGCGGTCTCGTCGTCGGCGTCGACCTTGACCGCTCCGGTATCGGCGGCCTCGTCATCGGCTTCCTCGAGCGGAACCAGGTCGGCATCCGGCGGAAGATCGCCGACGATCGCCTCCTCTTCCTCCTCGGGCTCCGGTACGGGAGCGGGCGCCGGCGCACGCGTCGCGCGCACGCCGCTCATCTCGAACCGGGTGCCGCATTTCGGGCAGATGATCGGATCGCGGTTCAAGTCGTAATACTTGGTTCCGCAATTCGGACAGACCCGTTTGGTTCCCAGTTCGGGTTTCACCACTTCTGCAACCTCTTCCCGATTTGTCAGAGCGGGGTCCTTTAATCCCCGCCAATCCGCCTGTCAAAAGGCAAATCGCGGGCGGCTGGCCCCGGCGGCTGCCGGCGGGTGACGGGCTTGGGCGGCTGTGCTATCGGGACGACCGCTGACCGAGCCGCCGCGGCGGCGTCTAGCGAGGCCGAGAGACGATGCCCGATCAACCGAAGCGCGGTCTTCGCGCAGCCCGCGCGCGTGCGCTTGCCGGCACGGTCCGCCCGCCCGGCGACAAGTCGATTTCGCACCGCGCCCTGATGCTGGGAGCGCTTGCCGTCGGCGAGACCCAGATCGAGGGCCTGCTCGAAGGCGACGACGTGCTTGCCACGGCCGCGGCCATGCGCGCCTTCGGCGCCACGGTCACCCGCAACGGGCCGGGAAGCTGGTCGGTGAAGGGCCTCGGCGTCGGCGGCCTTCTCGAGCCGGAGGGCGTCATCGACTACGGCAATGCCGGAACCGGCGTCCGCCTTGCCCTCGGCATCGCCGGAACGCATGCTTTCGCCGCGACCTTCACCGGCGACGCCTCCCTCGTCCGCCGCCCGATGGGCCGGGTGCTCGATCCGCTCCGCCGCATGGGGGTCCAGGTGATCGCCCGCTCGGGCGACCGTCTGCCGCTCACCATCCGCGGGCCGGAAATGCCGATCCCGATCGAGTACCGCCTGCCGGTCGCCTCGGCGCAGGTGAAGTCCTCACTGCTCTTTGCCGGCCTCAACGTCGCCGGCACGACCACGATCATCGAGCCCGTCGCGACCCGCGACCATACCGAGCGCATGCTCGGGGCCTTCGGGGCGGCGATCGACGTCGAGACCGCCGCGGACGGCGTGCGCACCATCCGCCTCGACGGCCGCCAGAACCTTCACCCGCTGCCGATCCATGTGCCGGGCGACCCGAGTTCGGCCGCCTTCCCGATCGTCGCGGCGCTCATCGTGGAAGGTTCGGACGTGACGGTCGAGAACGTGCTCCTCAACGCCACCCGGACCGGCCTCATTGAAACACTGGTCGAAATGGGCGCCGACATCGCCATCGACAACCGTCGCCAGCTCGGCGGCGAGGAGGTCGGCGACGTCCGCGTGCGCGCCAACCGGCTGAAGGGCGTGACGGTCCCGGCCGCCCGCGCGCCCTCGATGATCGACGAATATCCGATCCTGGCCATCGCCGCCGCCTTCGCCGAGGGCGACACCATGATGGAGGGGATCGGCGAGATGCGGGTGAAGGAATCCGACCGCATCGCGGCGATCGCCGCCGGCCTCACCGCCAACGGCATCCTCTCCGAGGAAGGACCTGAATCCCTCCTCGTCCACGGCCGCAAGGGCCCGGTCGGCGGCGGCACCGTCGCCACCCACCTCGACCACCGCATTGCGATGAGCTTCCTCGTCCTCGGCCTCGCCGCCGACAATCCGGTCACGGTCGACGACGCCGGGACCATCGCCACCAGCTTCCCCGAATTTCGGGCGTTGATGGAAGGGCTCGGGGCGGAATTTGAGGAAGTCCCGGGTGCGTCCGGCTAGCTGCCGGAGACCTCTCCGATGATCATCGCCATCGACGGTCCCGCGGCGGCGGGCAAAGGCACCATCGCCGCCCGCCTCGCCGCCCATCTCGGGCTGCCGCACCTCGACACCGGCCTCCTCTACCGCGCCATCGGGCGGAAGATCGCGCTTGCCGGGCTCGACCCCGGGGATGCCGCCGCCGCGGGACGGATCGCCGAGACGATCCGGAGCGAGGACCTGGCCGATCCGTCGCTCCGCGGCCACGAGGCGGGCGAACTCGCCTCGCGCGTCGCGGTCCACGCGGAAGTCCGCCGCGCGCTCCTCGGCTTCCAGCGGAACTTTGCCCGCGGCCCGCAGGGCGCCGTGCTCGATGGCCGCGACATCGGGACGGCGATCCTGCCCGAAGCCGACGTGAAGATCTTCGTCACCGCCTCGCCGGAGGTCCGCGCCGTCCGCCGCACGGCGGAACTCCAGGCGAAGGGCCGCGACGTTTCCTACGAGCGCATCCTTGCCGAGATTCTGAGCCGGGACGCCCGCGATTCCGGCCGGGCGGCGGCGCCGCTCGCAATCGCGCCGGACGCGCATGTCCTCGACACGTCGGATCTCGACCGCGAGGGCGCCTTCCAGGCCGCGCTCGCCATCGTCCAGGAAAGGACGTCCCGGCTGCGCACCTGAGAAGCCCCGCATCTGCGCCGCACCGCGTCGCGCTGCGCCAGCGCAGGGGACGACACCTCCCCTGTTCCGGCTGCACGGCTTGCGCTAGGTTGCCGCGGCGACGGGACGGGGATTGTTCTCAATGCTCAGGATTGTGTGGACTCTGATCGGCATTCTGATCCTGATCCACGGCTATCTCTATATCCGCTACCAGAGCCTCGACCCGTGCGAGGCCGCGGTGAAGAAGGTGAGCATCGAACACCCCGAGGCGATGGGTCGCGTGATGAGCCTCCTCGGCACCCGCGACCTCGGCACCATCGGCCAGTGCTACTGGATCGCCGTCGTCGGCCCGCCGAGCGATACCACCGCCACGCCGTAAGCCCTCCGGGCCTCATTGCGACAGGGCGCTGTTGCCACCTCATCGTAGGGCGAGGCCGGCGAGCGAGCGCGGTCGCGCGCCGGGTGGGAGGCAGGGAGGGCCGGAGAAAGACGCTCCGGCATTCTCGCTCCTCGGGCAGGACGTCCGCCTATGAGGTCCTAACGCCCGCGCCGAGGGTAAGGAGAAGCTCGTCCAGCTGCTCGAACTGCTCGGGCATCGCGTCCGCGGCCCCGGTTCCGGCCGCGTCGAGCGCTTCCTTCGAGGGAAAGAGTTCGTGAACGACCAGGAGCGTCCTGCCGCCGCTTTCCTCGAAGGTCACCGTGGTGACGGATCCTCCGTCGCCGCCTTCGTCATTGGTCCAGACGAGGCGCGAGTGCGGTGTCACTTCGACATACCTGCCGAAGAAGGCCACGGGATTTGAGGCATCGTGGCCGAATTCCAGACGGTACCGGCCCCCGGCACGTACATCCATCTCGCAGGAACGCAGGAACATGCCCATCGACTTCGGCGCCCACCACCGCCTGAACAGTTCGGGCCTGGTCCACGCCTCGAAGACGACCCGCGCCGGGGCGTTGAAGGTTCGTGTGACGACCAGCTCACGCTCGGACTTCCGCTCCACCGTGGTTCGATTCTTCATCGGGGTGGATTCACTCTCTCGTCTGGCGTCCATCGACCGGCTCCTTCCCTTTTAGTTCCTCGACAACCTTGTCCAGCTCGTCGAAACGGGCGTTCCAGAGCTGGCGGTATCTCTCGATCCAGGCCGCTTCTTCCTCCAGCCGGCGGGGGCCGAGCCTGCATTTCCGCACCCGCCCGACCTTTTCCGTGGTGACAAACCCCGCGCGTTCGAGGACGCCAACATGTTTCTTCATGCCCGTCAGGGTCATGTCGAACTTCCCGGCAAGGTCCGTGATCGAAGCGTCCGCACGCCCGAGCTGTTCAAGAACGCCGCGGCGGGTGGCGTCCGAAAGCGCGGCGAAAGAGGCATCGAAGCCGCTGGTTGAATACTGAACCATACGGTTCAGTATATAGCGGACGGATCGGCGGCCTGCAAGGACGCGCTGCTGGGCTCAATCGCCCCCCGCTCGCCGCGGTACCCGGTGCGAGAGGCCGGGGGTCCTCTGAAGGGCTGCGAGGCCTCCCGGGAGAAGCCGCTCTCCGATGGTCGCCTCAGCCCGGACACGCCCTTGCCCCCCGCTCCCCGAGTGACTATAGAAGCCCTCGTTCCGCACGGCCTTTGATGTCCGGGCAGCCCGGTGTTTTTGCCGGGAGGAACGAAAGCATCGCCGAGCATCGATCTCATGCGCCGTGCCGCGGCAGGGACCGCGGACGCCCTTTCGGGCGAGATTGCCGCTTCGGCTGAAACGCAACACCAGACCCGGCCGGCGCGGCCGGCACGACAGGAGAATGAATGGCTCTCGCCCAGTCGCATCAGCCCTCGCGCGAGGACTTCACCGCGCTGCTCAATGAAACCTTCAAAGCCGACGAGCTTATGGAAGGCGCCGTCATCAAGGGGACGGTGGTTGGAATCGAAAAGGACCTCGCCGTCATCGATGTCGGTCTGAAGACCGAAGGCCGGGTCGCCCTCAAGGAATTTGCCATGCCCGGCCGCGAACCGACCATCAAGGTCGGCGACGTGGTCGAGGTCTATCTCGAGCGCGTCGAGAACGCGCTCGGCGAAGCGGTCCTGTCGCGCGAGAAGGCGCGCCGCGAGGAGAGCTGGGTCCGGCTCGAGGAAAGCTTCAACAAGAACGAGAAGGTCCAGGGCGTCATCTTCAACCAGGTCAAGGGCGGCTTCACCGTCGACCTCGACGGCGCCTTCGCCTTCCTGCCGCGCAGCCAGGTCGACATCCGGCCGGTGCGCGACGTGACCCCGCTGATGCACAATCCGCAGCCCTTCCAGATCCTCAAGATGGACAAGCGGCGCGGCAACATCGTCGTCTCTCGCCGCACGGTGCTGGAAGAGACCCGGGCCGAGCAGCGTTCGGAACTCGTCCAGAGCCTCGAAGAAGGCCAGATCATCGACGGCGTGGTGAAGAACATCACCGACTACGGCGCCTTCGTCGACCTCGGCGGCATCGACGGCCTCCTACACGTCACCGACATCGCCTGGCGGCGCATCAACCATCCGACCGAGGTCCTGTCGATCGGCCAGACGGTCCGCGTGCAGATCATCCGGGTGAACCACGAGACCCACCGCATCTCGCTCGGCATGAAGCAGCTCGAAGCCGATCCCTGGGAGGGCATCGAGGCGAAATACCCGGTCGGCGTGAAGTTCAAGGGCCGCGTCACCAACATCACCGACTACGGCGCCTTCGTCGAACTGGAGCCGGGCATCGAGGGTCTCATCCACGTCTCCGAAATGTCGTGGACCAAGAAGAACGTCCACCCCGGCAAGATCGTCTCCACCAGCCAGGAAGTGGAGGTGATGATCCTCGAAGTAGACCCGGTGAAGCGGCGCATCTCGCTTGGCCTCAAGCAGACGCTCGCCAATCCGTGGGAGACCTTCGCCCAGAGCCACCCGGTCGATTCCATCGTCGAGGGCGAGGTCAAGAACAAGACCGAGTTCGGCCTCTTCGTCGGCCTCGACGGCGATGTCGACGGCATGGTCCACCTCTCCGACCTCGACTGGAACGTTCCCGGCGAGCAGGCGATCGAGAACTACAATCGCGGCGACAAGATCCGCGCCAAGGTTCTCGACGTCGATGTCGAGAAGGAGCGCATCTCGCTCGGCATCAAGCAGGTCGGCGGCGATCCGTTCGAGGAAGCGAGCGGCGAAATCCGCAAGGGCTCGGTGGTCACCTGCGAGGTGATCGACGTGAAGGAAGCCGGCATCGACGTGAAGATCGTCGACACCGACTTGACCGCCTTCATCCGCCGGTCGGACCTGTCGCGCGACCGCTCGGAGCAGCGGCCGGAGCGCTTCGCCAAGGGCGAGAAGGTCGATGCCCGGGTCACCAATTTCGACAAGAAGACCCACAAGATCAGCGTCTCGATCAAGGCGCTGGAAATCGCCGAGGAAAAGGAAGCGGTCGCCCAGTACGGCTCGACCGATTCCGGCGCCTCGCTCGGCGACATCCTCGGCGCGGCCCTGAAGCAGCGCCAGGACAATGCCGAAAAGACGGAGAAGGAAGAGACCTGATCCCTTCCTTCCTCATCCGAGAATGAAAAGGCCCGCTTCGGCGGGCCTTTTTCGTCTGGCCTCAGTCCGGCCGCGCTTCAGCTCAGCGGCACGTCGATATGGGCCTTGAACGCCGGGCGGCGCTTCAACTCCATGAGCCAGCGCTCGACATGCGGATGCGGCTCCCGCGCGAGGGGGAGCTTGTACCAGCGCGACACCGAGGTCCCGGCCGGGATGTCGGCCATGGAGAAATTCTCGCCACCCAGCCAAGCGCTCTCCGCCAGGCGCTGATCGAGGATGGCGAGCATCGGCTCGGCCGCGGCGCGGCTTTTCTCGATCTGCGCCGGATCGCGCCGGTCCGGCGGCAGCCGGTGGAGATGCATGAAGACCGTGCCGATCGGCGGGTTGAGGCTCGTCTGCTGCCAGTCCATCCATTGCTCGGCGATGAAACGCTCGGCGACCGTGGCCGGATAGAGCGTGCCGGCGCCGTAGCGCGAAGCGAGGTAGCGGACGATGACGTTCGATTCCCAAAGGATCAGCCCGCCGTCCTCCAGCGTCGGCACCAGCCCGTTCGGGTTCATCGCCCGGTACTCGGGCGTATTGTTGACGCCGAACTGCAGGCCGGCATCGACGCGCTCGCAGTCGAGCCGAAGCTCGGCGAGCGCCCAGAGCACCTTCTGCGTGTTCAGGGAATTGGGCCGGCCCCACATCCGCATGGCGTCAGGCTAGAGGCTCGCGCCGGCGCCGTCCACCGGCTGGCGCTTGCCCGCGGCGGGGCAACCGGGTAACCCCTCGCTGCTGGCGGGATTTTCCTGAGAAGGAGCCGGACCCATGACCATGGACGCCGATCAGATCGTCGACCGCAGGCGGCTGCGCCGCAAAGTCTCCTTCTGGCGCGTGGCGGCGTTCCTGTTCCTCGCCATCCTCATCATCGGCGCAATCGCCTACGGCGCCCGGGACCAGATACCGGGTCTCGCCGAGCCGCAGATCGCACGGATCAGCGTCACCGGCTTCATCAGCGAGGACCGCGACCAGATCGAGATGCTCGACCGGCTCGCCGACACCGCCGCGGTGAAAGGCGTCGTCGTCGACATCGACTCGACCGGCGGCGCCACGGCCGGCGGCGAGGCCCTCTACGAAGCGCTCCGCCGGCTGGCCGCGAAGAAACCGACCGTCGCCTCGATCGGCACCGTCGGCGCCTCGGCCGCCTACATGGCGGCGATCGCTACCGATCACGTCGTCGCGCGCCGCTCCTCGATCACCGGCTCGATCGGCGTCCTCTTCCAGTATCCGGAAGTGAGCAAGCTTCTCGACAACCTCGGCGTCCGCGTCGAGGAGATCAAGAGCGCGCCGCTGAAGGCCGAGCCGTCGCCCTTCAAGCCGGCGACCGAGGCCGGCAAGGCGGTCATCGCCGGCATGATCCTCGACACCTATAACTGGTTCGTCGACATCGTCGCCGAGCGGCGCGGGCTCGACCGCGCCACCGCGCTCAACCTCGCCGACGGCCGCGTTTATACCGGCCGTCAGGCGCTCGACGCCAAGCTCGTCGACGAGATCGGCGGCGAGGAAACCGCGCTCGCCTGGCTCGCGGGCAAGGGCGTCGACAGGAAGCTCCCCGTCCGCGACTGGAAGCCGAAGCGCGAGGGCCTTGGCTTCCTCTCCTCCGATTCGCTCGTGCTGTGGTTCGCCCGCCAGCTCGGCGTCGGACCGGACTTCCTCAAAGGCAGCCTTGTCGAGAGGCTCCTGCCGCAGAGCCTCAAACTTGACGGTCTGGTGTCGGTTTGGCAGGCTTCTGCCGGCGGGAATGGCGGCGAGCCCGCGCCTGAGGGGGCACGATGATCAAGTCGGAACTCGTCCAGCGGGTTGCCGAGGCCAACCCCCACCTCTACCAGCGCGACGTCGAGCACATCGTCAACGCCATTCTCGACGAGATCACCGAGGCGCTGGCGCGCGGCGACCGGGTCGAGCTGCGCGGCTTCGGCGCCTTCTCGGTGAAGAACCGACCGGCGCGGACGGGGCGCAACCCGCGCACCGGCACCAAGGTCGAGGTCACCGAGAAGTTCATCCCCTTCTTCAAGACCGGCAAGGAGATGCGCGAGCGGCTGAATACCTGATCGCGGCCGCCACCCGAGGAACATGCCGGTAACTTCCCGCCCTCCAGACCGCGAACCGGACCGAGCCGCAACTCGGCGGCGCCTGAACGGAGAATGGCGGCACCGGGGTTCCACCGCTTTCCCCGCATCCGCCGGCCTCGCCGCAACGTCCGTTTTGTTCAACCTGAACCGCTAGGCCGCCATGCGCCGCGTGCTTGCCGTCATCGTCCTCCTGCCGCTCGCGGTCGTTGCGGTTGCGTTGTCGGTCGCCAATCGCGGCGATGCGACGCTCGCCTTCGATCCCCTCGGCGTCTTTCCGGAATGGAAGGTGACCGCGCCGCTCTTCGTCTTCCTGTTCGCCGCGCTCGCCGTCGGCGTCGTCATCGGCGGCGCGGCGACCTGGCTTCGCCAGGGGCGCTGGCGGCGGCAGGCGCGGGTCGAGCGCATCCGGGCCGAGGCGGCGCGCCAGGAGGCCGAGCGCCTGCGCCAGCGGAGCGGGCCGAGCGCCGGGGCGCTTCCCCGCCCGGACGTTCGCGACGCCGCCTAGTTGCCGTTGCCGTAGAGGTCGTCTCGACGGCCGCCGTCGCCGCCTGCCCTTGGTGAACTGCGTGGCGCGGGCGGCGGACCGGAACCGCGGGCTCCCCTCGAAGCCGGAACCCTCAACCGCTCTCCGCCGCACGCGCAGCGCCGTTCTGCGCGTGGACAATCGAGACGGCGGTGCCCGGATTTGCGCTGGCGACCTGAACATTGGCGTCCAGGCGTTTTGCGAGCGCCTCCACGATGTTCGTGCCGAGGCCCGGTTTGCCGCCGTCCGAATACGCGGCAATCCCGACGCCGTTGTCGCTGACCGCCAATGCCCAGTCAGGACCGTGCGACTCGTAGGCGACGAATATCTTGCCTGGGCGGCGGCCCGGAAACGCGTGTTTGAGGGCGTTGATCACCAGCTCGGTCACGATCAATCCCAGGCTCACCGAGACGTCGGCGTCGATCAGGCTTTCATCGACCGCGACTTCGATCGAGATCAGCTCGCGGTCGTGGATCATCGACGCGCCGAGGCTCTTGCAGAGCTGAACGAAGTAAGGGCGAAGCTCGACCTTGCCGAGCCGCGATGCCGCAAGATGCCGCTGCACTTCCGCAATCGACATCAGCCGGCTGTGCGCGTCGCGCAGATGCCCGCGGGTCTCGTCGGACTGGACCCTGCGGGCGCTCTGCATGAGGATGCTGGCGATGATCTGGAGACTGTTTGCGACCCGGTGCTGAACCTCCTGCAACAGGATGGCCTTCTCGCGCAGCAGGTTGTCCTTCTGCTTCTGGCCGGCCCGCGCCTCGGTCACATCTGCGATCGCCAGGAGCAGGCGTACCTGTTCCTTGTCGGCATAGTCGAGTTTATGCGCGTTCATGACGAGCAGCCGCGGCTCCTGTCCGGGACGCTTGAGGTCGAACTCGTAGGCGTGAACCTCGGCCGCCCCTGACGCCGTCCCTTCAAGGAGGGAACGAAGCTGGGGAACGTCCCACTCGCCTTGCCCGAGCGCGAAGAAGCGATTCCCGGGCACGCTCGCCGCCTCGATCTCAAAGGTTCTGCAGAACGAGGCGCTGGCGGCGACGACCTTCAGGTCACCCTCAAGCAGCAGCAGGGGCGCTTCCGACGATGCGATCACGGCCAGCATCAGGCTGAGGGTCGTCGCTCCCGGGTCCGGATTTGCCTCAGCGACCAAGCGGTGGACCTCCGAGCCCGCGGCATGCGCGCGAAAAATGCGGTGCGTTTCCGGCGCCTCGCTGGAAACCGTTCGACCCGCCAGGGATCGAAGCGATTCAAGCGCGCCCGAGCCGGGGCGTCGGCCCCGACGCAGCCTAGGCGGCCGGGACCGCAGCCCCCGGCCACCAGATCGCATAATAGCCGAAGGCGAGGATGAGCACGATGTGGACGGCAAAGCCGACCCACCAGCCGCCTTTCCTCGGGAATTTCTCGGTGAAGTCGACGGCGATCGCGAGGACGTGCAGGAGCAGGTTGCCGATGACGATGGCGTAGAGGGCGCCCGAGCCGGCGTCCTGGCTGGCAATCACGTTGATGACGGCGATGGCGATCAGCCCGGCGCCGGTCGAGCGGGCGAAGAGGCGGCTTGCCACATCGGAAGCACCCAGTTCGAACGTCCGGATCGCCGTATCGGCGGCAACGAAGAAGAGGGCTCCGAAGCAGGCGGCGATGGCACCCGATGCGATGAGAACGATCTGCAGGCTCATGGTCGCCCCTCCCAACCGGCCTCGTTGGACGCGAACATACCGGGAATATCGGCGGCGCGAAATCGGTTTCCCGGATTGGACTCCGCGCCCCGGTTTGTGCGAAACCGCTCGCCATGAAGCTGACCATAAAAATCTGCGGCCTCTCCACCGAGGAGGCGATCGACGCGGCGATCGACGCCGGCGCCGACATGGTCGGACTGAACTTCTTTCCGCCGAGCCCGCGCTACGTCACGCTCGAACGCGCCGGCCAGCTTGCCGCCCGCGCCCGCGGCCGCGCCGCCGTGGTGGCGGTGACGGTCGACATGACCGATACGGGGCTGGCCGAGATCGTCGACGTGGTGAAGCCCGACTGGATCCAGGCGCACGGCAAGGAATCGCCTGCGCGCGTCGCCGAGATGAAGAAGCGCTTCTCCCGCCGGGTGGTGAAGGCGATCGGCATCGGCGAGGCTTCCGACCTCGGCAGGACCGAAGCCTATCGCGGCATCGCCGACGGTTTTCTCCTCGATGCAAAGCCGCCGAAGGGCGCGATCCTGCCCGGCGGCAACGGCGAGCCCTTCGACTGGATGATCCTCCAGGATTTCCGGCCGGGAGTTCCGTGGCTGCTTTCCGGCGGGCTCAACGCCGGCAATGTCGGCTTTGCGCTCCGCGTCGCCGGCGCACCCGGCATCGACGTTTCGTCCGGCGTCGAAGTCGCACCCGGCCGCAAGGACCCGAACCTCATCCGCGCCTTCATCGCCGCCGCGCGGCGGGTCGCCCCGGTCGAGCCCGAGCCTGCCGCCGGATGACTGCGCTTCCCAATTCCTTCCGCACCGGGCCCGACGAGCGCGGCTTCTTCGGCATCTATGGCGGCCGTTTCGTCGCCGAGACGCTGATGCCGCTCATCCTCGACCTCGAAGCCGCCTACAAGGCGGCCAGGGACGATCCGACCTTCCGCGTCGAACTCGACAGCCTGTCGGCCCATTATGCCGGGCGCCCGTCGCCGCTCTACTTCGCGGAGCGGCTTACCGAGCATTTTCGTAGTGTTCCTGCGGCCTCCGGCCGCGGGGGCGCGAAGATCTACCTGAAGCGCGAGGAGCTGAACCACACCGGCTCGCACAAGATCAACAACTGCCTCGGCCAGATTCTCCTCGCCCGCCGCATGGGCAAGACGCGGATCATCGCCGAGACCGGCGCCGGCCAGCACGGCGTCGCCGCCGCGACCGTCTCCGCCCGCTTCGGCTTTCCCTGCGTCGTCTACATGGGCGCCACCGATGTCGAGCGGCAGAAGCCCAACGTCTTCCGCATGAAGATGCTCGGCGCCGAGGTCCGTCCGGTCACGTCCGGCAACGGCACCCTCAAGGACGCCATGAACGAGGCGCTCCGCGACTGGGTGACCAACGTCGAGAGCACCTACTACCTGATCGGCACCGCCGCCGGCCCGCACCCCTATCCTGAGATGGTGCGCGACTTCCAGTCGGTGATCGGCACCGAAACGAAGGAGCAGATGCTCGAAATGGAGGGCCGCCTGCCCGATGCCGTCGTTGCCTGCATCGGCGGCGGTTCCAACGCGATCGGCATCTTCCACCCCTTCCTCGACGACAAGGAGGTGGCGATCTACGGGGTCGAGGCCGGCGGCCACGGGCTCGACGTGGAGAACGGTCACGCCGCCTCGATGAACGGCGGCCGGCCGGGCGTCCTGCACGGCAACCGCACCTACCTCCTCCAGGATGCCGACGGGCAGATCCTGGAAGGCCATTCGATCTCCGCCGGGCTCGACTATCCCGGCGTCGGTCCGGAGCATTCCTGGCTCCGCGACACCGGCCGCGTCACCTACGTCCCCGCCACCGACAAGGAAGCCCTCGACGCCTTCCAGCTTCTCACCCGGATCGAGGGCATCATTCCAGCGCTCGAATCGGCGCACGCGCTCGCCTATGTGGCCAAGCTCGCGCCGACGATGGGCAGGGACCGGACCATCGTCGTCAATCTCTCCGGCCGCGGCGACAAGGACGTCTTCACGGTCGCCAAGCACCTCGGCATGGAAATATGAACAACGGCAGCTTCGAGATTTTCCGTTCGCGAAACAACGCCAACCACTACGTTGCGCTGCGCACCGGCGACAAGAACCCGAACGCCACGGCGGTGCGGACGAGCAAGAACCTGTCGATCTTCACGACCATTGCCGACGACGGCACCCATCACATCGGGTTCGACCCGGCCGCCGCCCGGGCGGCGATCGCCGAGCACGGCTTCTACGCCTTCGAGGTGACCGTCGCCGCGCGTGACGGGCTCGGAGCATGACGGCCAGCCTGAGCATATCGGCGAAGCCTCTCTTGCGCGGACGCGCCCCCTCACAGGCTTTGCAACCTTTCAGGATCGGGCACCGACCTCTCCCCGGTGGGGAGAGGTCGGATCGGGTGCGTCAGCAGTCGATCCGGGTGAGGGGACGCTATCCCTTTCCGTTCAGCTCCGACCAGATCGTGTCGAGAACGTCCGCGAGGTTGGTGAACACCGCTTCGTTCGTAACCCGGATCACACGAAATCCCAGCGCTTCGAGCAGCGCGGTCCTCCTTGCGTCGCGTCGCGTCTCTGCGCCGGTCGAGTGCGTTCCGCCATCGACCTCCACAATCAGCTTGCCCGCCAGCGTAACGAAATCGACGACATACCGGTCAATCGCGTGCTGGCGCCTGAACTTCCAGCGGTCGAGCTGCCGATTTCGTAGCCCATTCCACAACCGCGCTTCGGCGGATGTCTCCGCGGCACGGAGCTGTCGCGCCCTGTCCTTGAAGCGATCCACCCCCTCACCCGCTCGCTTCGCTCGCGACCTCTCCCCGCCGGGGAGAGGTGAGCGCCTCACTCTGCCCCGC
>Ga0070741_10007241_pt1 | contig 23152 bp, 13 predicted proteins | sample Coa_R1_4_FD_66440 | JGI IMG/M metagenome (GOLD analysis project Ga0070741, IMG submission 66440) | Surface soil microbial communities from Centralia Pennsylvania, which are recovering from an underground coalmine fire - Coalmine... | ecosystem: Environmental > Terrestrial > Soil > Unclassified ... | reverse complement strand
GACCTGCTTGTTGGTCGGCTTGATGTAGTAGTAGACGTCGTCGAAGTCGATGGTCGGCATGTTCTTGGCGAACCAGTCGAGCATCGGCTTGCGCTCGAACAGCTTGAGGGCCCGCAGCCGGAACCGGGTCATCCAGTCGGGCTCGCCCTTCATCCAGGACATCTCTTTCACGATGTCCTCGTTGAGCCCCTTGCGCGGCTTGAAGACGTACTGCTCGGGATCGGACCAGCCGAGCTTGTAGCGGCCGAGATCGAGTTCGGTGGTGGCCATCAGCGCATCGTCCCCACAGGGTCTCTCGCGATAATTAACACTACGTGCATAGTAACAACTACCCGGGCCCGGGGCATCCCCAACCCGGGAGCTACTTGCGCGTGGTGGTCGTGGTCGCGCCGGTGGTGGTCGTCGTGGGCGCCGCCTGCTGCTGGGCCTGGCGGATCAGGTTGGCCATGTTGTCGACGGCCTTCTGGTAGCCCGACAGGTCACCGTTCTTGAGGGCCGTCTGGGCGTCGTTGTAGGCGTTGTCGGCCTGGGTGAGGAGGCCGGCCACGTCGCCGGTGGGCTGCGCCCCGCCCCCGCCGCCCGACAGCGGCCCGTTCTCGATGACGGGCGGCGGCTGGCCGAGGTCGGGGAACAGCTGGGCCAGGGCCGCCTGGAGCGAGTCCCCGATCACCGCCCGGTTGCCGTAGACGGCCACCAGGAACTTGAACTCGGGGATCTTGGTGTCGCCCGTCCCCTGGATGTACACCGGCCGGATGTAGAGGAGGGAGTGCTCCACCGGGACGAGCAGCAGGCTGCCCTGGACGAGCTCCGACCCCCGGGCGTCGAGCAGGGTCCGCTGCCGGGAGAAGTCGGGCGTGGAGTTGATGATGGCGTCGATCTGCTCCGGGCCCTGGACGACCTGGCCGAGCGGCATCGTGTAGGCCTCGAGCCGGCCGTACTCCCCCGGGTCGCTCTTGGCCACCATGAAGGCCGACAGGTTGGGCAGCTCCTGGTCGCCGGTGCCGACCGGCACGAACGGCTGGAGGATGAGGAAGTTCTCCTTGGGCTGCCCGGGCAGGCGCATCTGCAGGTAGTAGGGCTTCATCCGGGCCCGGCGGGCCGGGGTGGTGGCCGCCGGGCGGCCCGGCACCGGCGCCGGGGCCGTGGTCTGCGTCGACTGGAGCACGCCCGAGCCCGGGTCCTGGGCCACCGCCCACTGCCGGGAGTGCTGGTAGAAGGTGGGCGGGTCGGTCACGTGGTAGTCGGCGAAGCGGTCCGACTGCACCCGGAAGAGGTCTTCGGGGTAGCGGAGGTGGTCGACGAGGCCGGCCGGCATCTGGGAGCGGTCGGTGAAGAGCTTGGGGAAGGCCCGGCGGTAGGCCTTGACGATCGGGTCGGGGTGCTGCAGGTCGTCGTAGACGTAGAACTTCACCGTGCCGTCGTAGGCGTCGACGGTCGCCTTGACCGAGTTGCGCACGTAGTTGAACTGCGTCTGGAGCCCGCTCCCGCTGCTGAGGCGGCCGGGGTCGGGCGAGTACGACTGGGAGTAGGGGTACCGGTTGGTGACCGTGTAGGCGTCGATCACCCACAGGATCCGGCCGTTGATCAGCACCGGGTAGGGATCGGCGTCGAACTTGAGGAAGGGCGCCGCCTTGCGGACGCGGTCCCGGATGTCGCGCAGGTACAGCGCCTTGGAGTTGGGCGAGATCTGGCTGGAGATCAGCACCTTGACGTCGCCGAAGCGGAGGAACAGCGCCGCCCGGCGGATGATGTTGCCCACCTTCACGCCGCCCTTGCCGGCGTAGGTGGTGGTGGCGTCAGCCTTCCCCTCGAGGGGGTAGTCGAACTCCTTCTGCGACGTCTTGACGAAGGCGTAGCCCGGCAGGCCCTCGCCGTAGTAGACGGCCGGCTGCTTCACGTCGAGGGCGGGGGCGGTGGACACCGGCGGGATGTTGCTGACCAGGAAGCTGGGCGCCCCGTCCTTGGTGACGCCGTTGGACTCCGACGCCACCACGCCGTAGCCGTGGGTGTAGACGAGGTGGCGGTTCTGCCACGTCTGGCTGGGCAGCCGGTCGAGGCTGATCTCCCGGGCCGACAGCACCACCTGGCGCTCCCGCCCGTCGATCTGGTAGCGGTCGATGTCGACGTCGCCGAAGGTGTACTGCGGCCGCACCTGCTGGAGCTGGGTGTAGGTGTTCTGGAGGACGTCGGGGTCCCAGAGCCGGGCGTCGTCGATCGTCGCCTGGTTGGCCCGGATGGCCGGCGTGCTCAGGTCCTCCTTGTAGCCGAAGTCGTTGACCACCACGTTGTCGAGGCCGAAGGCCGTCCGGGTGGCGTTGATGTTCCGCTGGATGTAGCGGGTCTCCTTCTGGAGCTCGTTGGGCTCGACGCTGGCCTTCTGGATGACCGTGGGATAGATCCCGCCGATGACGACCGACACGAACGACCACAGGCCGACGGCGATGATCGGCAGCACCCAGCCCTTCAGCCACCGGTTGACGAAGAACAGCAGGGCGGCGGCGATCGAGATGACGATCAGCATGTTGAGGGCCGGGAGCTCGGCCTTCACGTCGGTGTAGCTGGCGCCCTGGACCACCCCCCGGGCGGAGAAGTTCAGCTCGAAGCGCTGCAGCCAGTAGCCGAAGGCCTTGAGCAGGGCCATGGCCCCGAGGATGACCGACAGGTGGGCCTTCACCTGGGGCGTGACCCGCTGGAGCGGCCCCTGCACCCGGATGCCGCCGTTGAGGTAGTGGGCCACCGCCGTGACCAGCAGGACGATGACGAGGGCGGCGAACGTCCACTCGAAGATGAAGCGGAGGAAGGGCAGCGTGAAGACGTAGAAGCCGAGGTCGGCCCCGAACTGCGGGTCGCCCCGGCCGCCGAACGGCACCCGGTGGCGGAAGAGGATCCAGGCGTTCCACTGGGAGGTGAGGCCGCTGGCCGCCACCACGGCCAGGAAGGCCGCCACCGCCACCCGCACCCGCCCGGCGTAGGGGCCGATGAACTGGCGGTAGCGCTCGACCAGCTCCTCCTCGGGCCCGGCGGGGCGGAAGCGGGGCTGGAGGCGGTCGGCGATGATCAGGTTGCCGAGGATCAGGAGGAAGAAGACCAGCGTGAAGACGATCGTCGGCAGGGCCTTGGCCATCAGCAGGCCCCGCCACACCTCCGTGTAGCCCAGCTCCTTGAACCACAGGTAGTCGGTGTAGAAGCCGGCGATCCCCCGGAGGCTGACCAGGAGGACCACGAGAACGGCCGCCAGCACGATGAGGGCGATCCGCCGGTTGGACGGGCGCCGGCGCCGCTCGATGGTCGGCATACGCATGGGCGCAGCCTAGAGCCCGCCTGGCTCGAACTTCCGGCAACAGCCTTTCCGGCGGCCGGAAGGGATCTAGAGGAGGCCGCCCACCGTCTTCGTCAGACCGCCGACGACGCCGCCGAGCAGCCCCGACGAGACCGTGGTGGTCGTGGTGGGTGACGACCCGGACGGCGGGGCCGTCGTCGCCGTCGTGCCGCTGCTGCCCGTCGCCGTCGTGGTCCCCGAGCCGGTCGAGCCCGACGTCGGGGTCGTCGGCTGCGTGGCCGGGAGCACGCCCGAAGGCTGCGTCGTGGGCGTCGAGGAGGTCGACCCGGTGCCGGTCGACGACGTGCCCTGGCCGAGGACTCCGCCGAGGAGACCCGACAGCAGGTCCTCCACCGGGTTCACGATCGGGTCGAGGACGGGGTCGAGGAACGTGCCCGTCGGCGGGACGTCGATCAGCTTCTGCTTGCCGCCGCCGCCCCCGCCGGAGCCGCCCGAACCGCCGCCGGATCCGCCGGTGCCGCCCGAGCCACCGCCCGTGCCGCCCGACCCGCCGGTGCCGCCCGGACCACCGGGGCCCGTGCCCCCGGCGCCGGAGCCGCCGCTACCCGAGGCGCCCGCGCCGCCGGAACCGGAGCCGCCGCCCAGCAGCCCGCCGAGGAGCGAGCCGCCGATGCTGACGTTGCGCCCCCGCCCGCCGGGCCCGGCCGCCAGGTCACTGGGGAGGCCCCCGGGGTGGAGCTTGCCCAGCGCCGCCTCGAGGTCGTTGAGGACGGGCGTGGCGTTGACGTTGCGGTCGGCGGCCACCAGCCCCCACGAGGCGCCCTGGCTGCGGAAGCCGAAGACCTGCTGGAACCGGGTCAGGAAGTCGCCCTGGGTCATGCCGACCAGCGTGAAGCCGATGAGGTTCTCCCCCGGGGCCCGGCCGCCGAGCAGCTCGGGGGTGAGCGGCAGGTCGGAGATGGTGGCGGAGATGCCCTTGTAGAAGTCGGGGCCGGGGGAGGCCGGGGCGTCGGCCTCGAAACTGTGGGCGTAGAGCGTCAGCTGCTCGTCGAGGGCCATCACGGGGCCGAGCTCACGGCGGTCCCACTCGTCGCTGGCCGACAGGCTGAGCGGCTCCGGGGCCTGGGGCATGATGCCGGTGCCGACCACCGCCGCCTGGCGGTACTGCGGGACGGTCAGGCCCTGGTCGTTGCGCTGGAACCGGGCGGTCCCCTCGTACACGCCGGCCGCCAGGGAGACGCCCCGGCGCAGCTTGGCCGACCCGGCCACCGCGATCACCGAGGTGCCGCCGTCGACGCCGATCGTGTCGCCCCGGCCGGTGTCGACGAGGAGGTCGCCGTCGTCGAGGCCGAGCTCCGGCGACACGGCGCCGTTGACGGTGACGGCCGACCCGCTGCGCAGCTCGACCTTGGAGTTGTGGGGGAGCTCGAGGACGGCCGAGCCGTCGACCACCCGCACCTGGTCCCGGGCGCCGAGCGTGCGGCCGTGGGAGGCCCGGACGAAGGGGGCGCCGCCGACCGACACCTCGACGAGCCCGGTGGCCTCGAGGCGGGCGGTGCCCTCCTTGACGGTGGTGCGGTCGACCTTGTCGACGGCGGCCACGACGAGGCCGGCCACCATCACCGTGATGATGGCGCTCGACAGCGGGGCGACGACGGTGCGGTTGAGGGCGCTCATGTCACTCGGCTCCCGGGCCCGCGCCGTTGCCCCGGGCGCCGGCGGTGATCGGCAGCTCCATGGTGAACGTCGAGCCGTGGCCGGGCTCGGAGGTGGCCCGCAGGGTGCCGCCGTGGGCGGCGACGACCCGCTGCACGAAGGGCAGGCCCAGACCCAGGCCGCCGTAGCGGCGGGTGGCCGAGCCGTCGATCTGGGAGAAGTCGGAGAAGATCCGGTCGAAGTCCGACGGGGCGATCCCGATGCCCTCGTCGGAGACGGAGATCTCGACGGCGCGGCCGTCGCCGGCTCCGATCAGCTCCGTGCGAACCGTCACGACACCCCCCTCCGGCGAGAACTTCACAGCGTTGTCGATGAGCTCGTCGATGCTGCGCTCCAGCAACCGGCGATCGGCCAGCACCCTCGGCCGCCCATTCACTAGTTCTTCGACACGATGGAGCCCGGATCTTGAGCGCCATCTCTCGCAAACTTCATGGACAAGGTTGGCGGAATCGACCGGCTCCGTCCGAAGAACTAGTCGCCCCGCCTCCATGGCGGCGAAATTGACCAGGATGTCGACCGTGCGCTCCAGGCGCTCGGACGACTCCAGGATGCCGTCGAGGAAGGCCCGGCGCTTCTCGGGGGCCAGCTGGCGGGGGGCGGGCATCTGCTGGTCGCGGCGCAGCATCTCGGCGTAGCCCTTGATCGGGGTCAGCGGGGTGCGCAGCTCGTGGGAGATGTTGGACAGGAACTCGGTCTTGGCCCGCTCGATCTCCAGCTCCCGGCGCATGTCCCGCATGACGTAGACGGCGCCGAGGACGCCCCCCTGCTCACTGCGGATCGGCGCCCCCGACAGGGCCACCGGGAGCAGACCGTCCCGGTTGTGGACCATGCCCACCGCCGACCAGGCCTCGAAGTTGGGCAGCTCGAAGCGGTCGGCCAGGGAGTTGCCGTTGCGGTCCTCGGCCCGGATGACGGCGGCCACCGGCTTGCCCATCTCCCGGGTGGCCCGCACTCCGAGCATGGCCTCGGCGGCCGGGTTCATCATGGCCACCAGCCCCAGGGGGTCGGCGGCCACCAGGGCGTCGGCCATGGAGTTGAGGACGGCCTCCATCTGGGCCGCCCCCTCCCGCAGCTCCGACGCCATCCGCTCGATCGATCCGGCCATCTCGTCGAAGGAGGCGCCGAGGAGGCCGATCTCGTCGGCGCTGCGCAGCCCCGACCGGACCGACAGGTCGCCCCGGCTGATCTGGGAGGCGGTCAGCGCCAGCTTGCGCAGCGGCGCCCCCAGCCGGCTGCCGGCGGCGGCGGCGAGGGCCAGGGCGAAGACGGCGGCGGCCAGGGCCACGAAGTACAGCTTGTGGAACAGGTCGGCCCGGGTCTTGTCGATGACGCTGCCCTCGACCGTGACGGCCAGGGCGGCCCGGGGCGGGCTGTTGGGGCTGGTGCCGTGGACCTGGATGGGGGCGATGGCCAGGAACGTGTTGCGCTTGTTGAACGAGCCCTTCTCCGACGGGCTCTTGCCGGCGGTGAACACCTCGTCCACCAGCTTCTCGCCCTGCTTGCCGTCGAGGAGGCTGGTCGGCTCGTGGGCCACCTTCGGGTCCAGCGTCGTGGCCAGCATCCGGATCGACGTCATGATCGACAGGTTGATGCTGGTGTCGCTGCGGGGGATCTCGCCGCGGAGGTAGGGCTCGTCCATGAAGAAGCCGGCCACGATGGTGCCGTAGACCTTCTGGACACCCCGGTCGTCGGGGAACTTGACGAAGTCGACGCCGAGGGCCACGAGGCCTGCGTTGAGGGTCGGCTCCACCCCGGCCTGCGGCGAGGCGAGCGTCGAGTTGTAGGCGTCCTGGATCGTGGCGCTGTGCTGGATCTGGTCGAACACCCCGGCCTTGGCGCTCTGGAGGTCGGTCCGGCCGACCACCTGCCCGTTCGGGCCGAGGAAGGCCAGGAAGTCGACCTGGCTGAAGGAGGATTTCAGCTGGTTGAGGAAGGCGTTGAGCGTGGCCGTGTCCTCGGCCTTCACGGCCCCCTGGCCGGCCACGCCGAGGCTCAGCACCTTGGCGATGAAGCTGGCCTGGCTGAGGGCGAAGTCGGCCCGCTTCACCACCAGGTTGGCCTCGATGGTGGCCCGCTGCTGGGCCCGCAGCAGCGCCTGCTGCGACACGTTGCTGGTCAGCACGCCCGACAGCACGCCGGAGAGGACCAGCACCACCGTGACGAGCAGGATGGCGGCGGCGGCGGCGATCCGGGTGGCCAGCGACCGGCGGGCGGCCAGCCACAGCGACAGGCCGATGCCGCAGCCGCCGAGGAAACGGAGCAGGTTGCCGAACGACTCGGTGTCGTTGCGGATGGAGATCTCGGCCACCACCAGCAGCGCCAGCGAGGCCAGGAGGGCGGTACGGGGCCATCGGACGGTGACGCCGAGACAGCCGGCCGACAGGAACACGACGGACGCCAGCCGCAGGGTGGACAGCCACGTCTCCTGCTGGTTCAGGCCGCCGTGGATCAGGGCGGCGGTGGCCAGGAGCGTGGCGGAACCCGACAGGATGGCCCGGAACAGCGGCGTGACCCCGAGGAGGTCGGCCCGCAGCAGGAGCACCAGCAGCAGGCTGGCGGCGGCGAGGAAGACGACGAGATCCGCCGCGAGCGAGACGATCGAGGTGGAGGTGCTCACCCGTCCATCTACTCCTCGTCGTCGTTACCCGGCCCCACGAACCGCTGAGAATCCTGAGAAAAGGCTACCGGAGCGTTACGCCCGTCCCCGCGACAGTCGTAGGGGAATGGGGCTTTCGCGGCTTTTGCGTAGTTTTACGAGTGCGGGGCCGTGACCGCACCCTGGGGGAGGGCGACCTCGCTGCCGCCGAGGCGGTGGAGGGCGGTCAGGGCATCGGCCAGGGTGCGGACGACGATGATCTGCATCTTGCCGGCGAAGCGCCTGGCGTCCTTCTCCTCGTCGGGCGGGACGAGGAAGGCCACGGCCCCCGCCCGGCGGGCGGTCACGGTCTTCTGGGCGACGCCCCCGACCGGCCCCACGTTGCCGTTGGCGTCGATGGTGCCGGTCACGGCCACGTTCTGGCCGCCGGTCAGCTCCCCCTCGGTCAGGTCGTCGATGAGGGCCAGGGTGAAGGCCAGCCCGGCCGACGGGCCGCCCACCAGCCCGGTCTCGATGCTGACGTCGATCGGGAAGTCGTACTTGAGGTCGTTGGTCTGGAGCTGGACCCCGATGCGGGCGCACTGGCCCGGGACGGGGCAGCCCTCGCCCGGCCCGCCCACCGTCTTCAGCGTGACGGTCCGGTCGGTGGTGCCCCGCTTGAAGCCCACGGTGACGGTGTCGCCCGGCCGGTGCTGGCGGACCTTGGTCACCACCTGGTCGTGGAGCGTGACGGCCTCGCCGTCGACCGACTTGATGACGTCGCCGACCTGGAGCTGGCCGTCGGCCGGGTCGCCGGGGTTGACCATGGTCACGAGGGCGCCGTCGCCGCTGACCGTCACCCGGTAGCCGAGCCGCTCGAGCGCCACCTTGGTGGCCGTCAGCTTCGAGTCGACCATGGCCTGGATGTTGAGCTGGCGGACCTCCTGGCGGGGGGCGCCGCCGGTGATCTGTTTCTCGGGGACGACCTCCACCTCTTTGTTGAGCCATCCGTGCAGCGCCTGGAAGACGTTGACCTGGCCGGCCAGCGAGACGGTGGTGAAGAGGATCTTTCCCTTGGGCGGGAAGACCTTGGCGTTGTCGCCCTTGACCTTGATCAGGTCGGCCACGCCCCGGGCCTCACCGGGCGAGATGAGGTAGTAGGGGACGTCGACCACCATTCCGGCCACGATCGGCGCCACCAGGAGCAGCGCGGCCAGCGGCAGGAGGATCTTGCGCCGCCGCCAGAGCCAGGGCACGGGCGGAGGCGGAGGGGTCGGCTCGGCGGGTCGCCCCCCGAACGGCTCGCTGCTGGTGTCGATCTCGCCCTCCGGCCCCGTACGGAACGATCCGGCAGGTTACCTGTCAGGCCGGTGTCGACGACACGAACACGCCGCGAACCACGTAGCGCTGGATGGCCTGGTGGGGCGGGTGGCAGGCGAAGAGGGTGAGCGTGGCGTCGGGCGTCGGGTCGACGATGTGGACGTCGCGGGGGGTGACGATCTGGTGGCCGGTCACCTTGTAGGTGAAGGTGCCGTTGTCCATCTTGAAGATGATCTCGTCGCCCGGCTCCAGCTCGTTGATGCGGAGGAAGGGGTGGGTGTGGGTCACCCGGTGACCGGCGAACACGGCGTTGCCCAGCTGACCGGGGACGGCGCTGCCCGGCCAGTGGCCGGGGCCGCGGTCGATCACGGTGAGCGTGACGCCTTCGAAGATGGGATGGACGAGGCCGATCCTGGGGATCTGGATCTCGCCGATCTTGACCACCGGGACGGCGGCATGGGGGTTGGCCGGCGGGTCGACCGGCGCCGACCGGGGGGCGGGGGCGGCCGGCACCGTCGTGGAGGTCGGCGGGAGGGTGGTGGTGGTCGTGCCGTCGCGGTCCAGCAGCGGGGCGTCGACCGCCGCCCGGGCCACGTTGGGCGACGACCGGACGATGGCCACGGTCGACCCGCCGACCACGATCACGGCCGCCAGCGTGGCGATGACCAGCCCCCGCTCGGTGCGGGCCTCGGGCAGCCGGGCCCCGAGCCGGGCCAGGGGCCGGAAGCGGCGCCGGGCCGGAACGTCGTCGCCGTCGGGCACCGGAGGGTCTCCCATAGCAGTGGCCTAGCGTATCGGCCGCCGGCACCCCCCTCGGTGCAGCCCTTTGTGCCTTCGTTCATGTGCGAGACAGCCGGAGTGCCGTGATCCACGAATCACCGGACGCCTGGCCGGAGGATCCGGTCGACCGGGCGGCGGCGGCCGCCGCCGCCGGCCTGCAGCACCCGGCGCCGCCCGGCACCGCCGCCCGCCTGGCCGCCCTCGTGGCCGGCGACCCCGACCGCCGCGTCCGCCGCGCCGCCCTCGGCGGCCTGGCCCGCCTCGGCACCGCCGACGATCCCGCCCGCTCCCCGGCCGGCGTCGCCTCCGGGGCGTGGCTGGCGGCGGCCGCCGACCCGGCGGCCTCCGTCCGGGGTCGGGCCGCCGAGCTGGCGCCGGCCTTCCGGGAGGACCCGCCGGCCGTCGCCGGCGCGCTCGTGACCCTGGTCGCCGACCCCGACGCCGGCGTGGCCGAGGCGGCGGCGTGGGCGCTCGGGGAGCTGGCCGACGACGCCGTCGCCGCCGGGGCGGTCGAGCGACTGGCGGCGGCCGCCGGCGGGCACGGCGATCCGCTGGTCCGGGAGGCGGCCGTCGCCGCCCTCGGCTCGCTCGGGGATCCGGCCGGGCTGGCCGCCGTCCTGGCCGCCTGCCGGGACCGGCCGGCGATCCGGCGGCGGGCGGTCCTGGCCCTGGCGGCGTTCGAGGGCCCGGAGGTCGACGCCGCCCTCCGGGCGGCGCTCGACGACAAGGACTGGCAGACCCGCCAGGCGGCCGAGGACCTCCTCGGCGAGGCCGGGGACTAGGGGACGACGGGGCGGATCGGGTGCTCGCCCAGCGCCCAGTCCTCGCCACCTTCCCAGGTCTCCGCCTTCCAGATCGGGACGGTCTCCTTCAGGGTGTCGATGCAGTACTTGGCGGCGGCGAAGGCCTCGGCCCGGTGGGGCGTGGAGGCGACGACGATCACACTGGCCTCGGTCAGCTCGAGGCGGCCGGTGCGGTGGAGGAGGGCGATGCGGACGACGTCGGGCCAGCGGCGCCGGCACTCGGCCGCCACCTCCCGGAGGCGGATCACCGCCTGCTCCTCGTAGGCCTCGTAGGTCAGGGCCTTGACCCCGGGCCGGTCGTCGGAGCTGTCGCGCACCGTGCCGGCGAAGCACACGACGCCGCCGCAGTTCGGCAGCGTGGCCCACTCCATGGCCTCGGCCGTCGGCAGCACGTCTTCCGACAGCTCGATCCAGTCGCTGACAGCAGGGTCCGACGGCGGTCGCATGGCCTTCAGTTTAGGGGGCCGGGGGCGAAGCAAACTGCCCGGGACCCCTCGGTACACTCCAGGCATGGAGCCGGACGACGAGGATGAACCCGAACCGTTCCGCTCCTCCGACGAACGGGAGCGCATCTGGCTCCACCCGTCGGAGCTCGGTTCGCTCCTCCCGCCGCCGTCCCCGTCGCCGCCCCCGCCCGACCGGCGCCGCCGCCGGCTCCGGCGCCGCACCGGGGCGCTGACCGTCCCCGTCCTGTCGGGGATGATCGGCGCCGCCCTCTCGCTCGGGATCCTCGTGCTGGCCGGCGGCCTCGACCGCCACGGCCCCGACCGGGTGGTGGAGCGGGTCAGCCTCCCGGTCTACGACCTCTCCGCCCCCGACGGCATCTCGCAGCTGGCGGCCAGCGTGGCCCCGGCCATCGTGGCGCTGCGGGCCACCACCCCGGCCGGCGACCGGTTCGGCTCCGGCGTCGTCTTCCGCTCCGACGGCCACGTGCTGTCGAACTTCCACCTGGTCGACGGCGCGACGTCCATCGAGCTGACCTGCGCCGACGGGCACTCCTGGGCCGCCCGGGTGGCCGGCGCCGACCCCGGGACCGACCTGGCGGTGCTGGCGGTCGACGACGGCGACGGCATGGAGCCGGCCGTCCTCGGCTCGGCCCAGGGCCTGCGGGTGGGCCAGACGGCCATCGTGGTCGGCGCCCCGGCCGGGCCCCAGGGCTCGCCGTCGGTCACCGCCGGCGTCATCGCCGGGCTCGGCGAGGTGGTCGAGGTGGCCGGGCACCCCCTCTACGACATGATCTCGACCGACGCCATGATCGGCCCCCGGGCCGCGGGCGGCCCGCTGGTCGACCGGTCGGGGGCGGTGGTCGGCATCACCACCCGGGCCGGGGGCGACAACAGCCTCGGTCTCGTGGTCCCCATCGACCTGGCCCGCAAGGTGGCCGAGAAGCTCATCACCGCCGGGCGCGTGACCTGGCCGTGGCTCGGGGTGTCGGGCACCGACCTCGACCCCTGGACGGCCAAGGAGTACGGCGTGGCCACCGGAACCCTCATCCGGCAGGTGAGCCCCAAGAGCCCGGCCGAGCTGAGCGGGCTGCGGGTCCAGGACGTCGTCACCGCCATGGAGGACCACCCCATCGCAACCCTCAACGAGTTGATGATGCTGGTGCGCCGCCACGATCCGGGCGACGCCGTCGACCTCACCGTCGTGCGCTCAGGGGTCAAGCACAGCGTGAAGGTTCGCCTGACCGAGGCGCCGGCCGGCAGCTGAGCCGGGTTTCCCGACCGGCGGGAACCTTCAACGAACGCTCGCAGGATCTGATCTTCCCGTCCGGCGAGGGGACTGTTAGGTTCCGCAACCGGAGCGGAGGGCCGCACGATCCTCCACCGGGGGGCACCCCCCGGCCCCCGGGCGTGCGGCTGCTGGGCGCAAACTTCCCCCTCGAATCGCCGACCCGCGCTCCCGAGCGCGTGCCACCCCGCTGCCGTTTCGCCGCCCCCTGTTCGAGGACGCTTTGGCCGAGACCCCCGCCGCCTCCGATCTCACGGAGACCACGCTCCTGAGCGACAGCGAGCTCGTGCTGCGGGCGCGCCAGGGCGACCGGCGGTCGTTCGGGACGCTGTACCTCCGTCACCACGACGCCGCCTGGCGGGTGGCCTGCGCCGCCGCCGGCGCGCCGGCCGACGCCGAGGACGCCGTGGCCGAGGGCTTCGCCAAGGTCTTCGCCGCCCTCCCCCGCATGGTCGACCGGGAGCTGGCCTTCCGGCCCTACCTCCTGGCCTGCGTCCGCAACGCCGCCGTCGACCGGCACCGCCGCACGAAGAAGCTCGACCTGCGCGGCGAGGTCCCCGAGCAGGTCGCCCTGACCGGCGACCCCGACGAGGTCGTGCTGGCCGACCTGGAGCGCAACCTCGTCGGCGAGGCGCTGCGATCGCTGCCCGAGCGGTGGCGGACGGTGCTGTGGCTGACGGAGGTCGAGGGGATGACCCCGGCCGAGGTCAGCGCCGTGATCGGCATCAAGCCCAACGCCGTGGCCGCCCTGTCCTACCGGGCCCGGGAAGGGCTGCGGGAGGCCTACCTCCAGGCCCACATCCAGGCCGAGGCCCGGGCCGACTGCCGCTTCACGGTGGACCGGCTCGGCCCCTACGTCCGCAACGAGCTGGCCGCCCGGGACCGCGACAAGGTCCAGGCCCACCTCGACGTCTGCGCCACCTGCCGGCAACGCCGGGACGAGCTGGCCGACGTCAACGCCAGCCTGCTCGGGGCGCTGGCCCCGGTCCCGCTGCTGCTCGGGTCCCGCTCCCAGCAGGAATGGCTGTCGGTGGCCCACCTGGGGAAGGGCACCCGCCGGGCCAAGCCGCCGGCCCGGGCGGCCAAGACGGCCCAGCTGGGGACGTCGCCGGCCGTCCAGCGGACGCTGGCCCTGGTGGTCGCCCTGCTGCTGCTCATCTCCGGCGGCGTGGCCGTCAAGCGGTTCGGGCCCGGCGGCGCCATCGGCAAGACGTTCGACCCCGTGGCCCTCCCCAAGCACCCCGGCGCCCCGAACGCCCCGGCCGTCCCGCCCGCCGGCCCCACCGAGGTGGCCGCCCCGGCGCCGGTGGCGCCGGCCGCTCCGGCCCCGGCCGCCCGCACCCGGCACGGGGCGGCGGCTCAACCTCCGGTCGAGGCCCCCGCCCCGGCCCCCGCGCCCGCGCCGGCCGAAGGCGCCGCCCCGCCGCCCGAGGCCGCTCCGGCCCCCGCCCCGGCCCCCGCTCCGGCCCCGGCCCCCGCTCCGGCGCCGGCTCCGCCGCCCCAGCAGCCGCCGCCGCCTCCGCCCGCCCCGTCGTCGGCGGCCGCCGCCCGGGCGTCGGTCGGCCAGGGCGACAGCGGCGCCGTGGTGGCCATGGCCGTGCCCAACGACCCGGCCCGGAACCCTCAACCGGATGCTGACGTGACCGTCGGCCGGAACCAGGTCGTCGGCGACGCCCCGCCGTCCGACGGCACCGGCGCGAGCGTCTCGATCACCCCGTCGGTCCAGACGGCGCTCGACCGGGCTCGATCGGTGGTTGAGGGTTCGGGGCTCCGGATCCGGCCGGTCCCCCACTTCCACACCGCCTCGGCGAGGGCCGCCGCCTTCCCCGGCCTTCAACCTCAGATCGAGAGTTTCGGAGGCCTAGGCGGAACGACGACGGCGACGCCGCAGTAGGCCGGCGACGACGAGCCCGGTGGTGGCCAGCGTGGCGCCGCCGGCCGCGGCCACGACCGCCTTCCAGGCCGAGCCCGGCTCCCGCCCGCCGAGGCAGGCGAGGACCGTCTCCTCGTTGCTGTGGGCCGGCACCCAGCCCTCGGCCCGCAGCCGGTCGTTGGCCACCACCCAGGGGTGCACCAGGTAGGGCACCTCGCTGGGCGGCATGTCGACCAGGCCGGCGGTGAACAGCCGGCGCAGGGCCCGCTCCATCAGCTCCGGCCCGACCTGGGGCTGGACCTTGCGGCCGACCAGCGCCCGCAGCTCCTCCCGGCTGAGCCACCCGTCGGCGGCCACGTTGAACACACCGGGCAGGTCCCGCTCGACAGCCAGGGCGATGGCCTCGGTGGCGTCGTCCTCGTGGACGAACTGCACCGGCGCCGTCGACCCGCCGACGGCCAGCGGCACCCGGGCCCGGATCATCCGGGCCACGGCGTGGTCGGCGTCGGGGCCGAGCACGAAGGCCGGCCGCAGCACCGTGGTGACCACCGCCGGCCGGGCCAGCGCCCACTCGGCCAGCAGGCGCTCGAGCTCCGCCTTGTGCACCCCGAGCGGGAAGCCGGGGTTGGGCCGGAGCGGGGCGTCCTCGGTGAGGGGGACGGGGTTGTTGGGCCAGGCGCCGTAGACGGCGGCGCTCGACACCAGCACGACCTTGGCCACCCCGGCGCCGGCCGCCGCCTCCAGCACCCGCCGGGTGCCGCCGACGTTGACCCGGGCCATCAGCTCCTCGTCGGGGATGGCGTCGTGGACGCCGGCCAGGTGGACGAGGACGTCGGCCCCCTCGAACAACGGCCCGAGGTCCGACCCGGCCACGTCGACCAGGTGGAACTGCAGCGACTTCGGCCGGTAGCCGGGCTCCCGCACGTCGAGGCCGACCAGCCGGGCGACGGCCGGCGAGCCGGCCAGGCGGCGCAGCACCGACTGGCCGAGGAATCCCGACACCCCGGTGATCACGACGGTGGCGGCGATCGGCGCGGCGGCGGGGCCGGCGCCTCCCGCGGCCGCGAGGTCTTCCGAGGGGGTCACGCCCATAGACTGGCCTCATGAGCGATCCCCCTCAACCTCTGGGTCCCTTCGGGGGGTTCGATCTCAGCCAGATGCTCCGGTTCCTCCAGGCGGACGGGCCCGTCCACTGGGAGATCGCCCGGCAGGTCGCCCGGTGGGTGGCCCTCCAGGGCGAGGCCGAACCGGCCATTCCCGCCGTTGACCGGGCCCGCCTGTCGGAAGTGGCGGCGGCGGCCGAGCAGCGGGTGCTGGCCGAGACCGGCGAGCCCGCGCCCAGCCGGGCGCTGGGCCTCCTCGGGCGGGCCGAGTGGGCCGACCAGGCGCTGGTCACCCTCCGGCCCGTCCTCGAGAAGCTGGCCACCAGCCTCCAGGGCGAGCTGCCCGACCTGACCGCCGAGGACATGGGCGACATGGGGAACCCCTTCGCCGCCCTGTTCGGCATGGGCGGGCCGCCCGGCAGTCCCGGCGCCGGTCCCGGCGATGCGGGCGCCAACCCGCTGGCCGGCATGGCCAGCATGTTCGGCGCCCTCGGCCCGCTGCTGCTCGGCGTGCAGTGCGGGTTCATGGTGGGCCAGCTGGCCCAGAGCCTGCTGTCGGAGCACGACCTGCTCCTCCCCGTCGCCGACCCGCCCCGACCGGCCCTGGTCGTGCCCAACCTGGAGGCCTTCCACGAGGCCTGGTCGATCCCGGCCGACGACCTCCGCTTCTACCTCGCCCTCGGCGAGAGCGTGCGGTCCCGGCTCGTGGCCCGGCCGTGGATCCGGCAGCGGCTGGTCCGGCTGGCGACGGAGTACGTGGGGTCGTTCCGGGTCGACACCGCCGCCCTCGAGGCCCAGCTCGGCTCGATCGACCTCTCCGACCCGTCCTCCTTCGAGGGGGCCATGCTCGACCCCGACGCCATGCTCGGCGCCATGCAGTCGCCCGAGCAGCTGGCCGTGCTGGAACGCTTCCAGCTGACCACGGCGGTGCTCGAGACGTACGCCGATTCGGTCGTCGAGCGGCTGGCCGAGCCGATGCTCAAGTCGCTGCCCACGATCCGGGAGGCCATGCGCCGGCACCGGGTGGAGCGCAGCGAGGCCGACCGGTTCATCCAGCGGCTCCTCGGGCTCGACCCCAGCCGGCGGCTCCACGATCAGGCCGCCGCCTTCTGCCGCGGTGTAGAAGAGCGGGCGGGGGCGGCGGCCCTCGACCGGCTGCTGGAGGCGGAGTCGATGCTGCCCACCCCGGCCGAGCTCGAGGCCCCCGGCCTCTGGCTGGCCCGCATCGAGCTGTTCGGAGGAGAGGCGTAGACCGATGATCGTCGTCATGCAGCCGGAGGCCACCGAGGCCGACATCGAGGGGGTGACCGAGGCCCTCACCCGCCACGGCCTGCTGCCGTCGGTGTCGCGGGGGGCCGAGTGCACGGTCATCGGCGCCATCGGCGACGTCGACGCCGTCGGCGACATCGCCCAGTTCGGCCTCCTCGCCGGCGTCGACAAGACGGTGCGGATCTCCGCCCCCTACAAGCTCGTCTCCTCCCGGGAGGGGCACCGGCGGTCGTCGATCCGGGTGGGGCCGACGACGATCGGCGGATCGGCCTTCACGTTCATCGCCGGGCCCTGCGCGGTGGAGACGCCGGAGCAGGCCGCCGAGGCCTGCGAGGCGGCGGCCAAGGCCGGCGCCACCGTCCTGCGGGGCGACGTCTACAAGCACCGCACCTCGCCCTACGCCTTCCAGGGCCTCGGCCAGGCCGGCCTCGAGATCCTGGCCGAGCAGAAGCGGCGCTTCGGGCTGCCGGTGGTGGCCGAGGTCCTCCACCCGTCCGAGGTCGACGCCATGGTCGACGTCGTCGACATCTTCCGCATCGGCGCCCGCAACATGCAGAACTTCGACCTGCTCCGGGCCTGCTCGCTGACCGGCAGGGCGGTCATGCTCAAGCGGGGCCTGTCGGCCACCATCGAGGAGTGGCTCCTGGCGGCGGAGTACGCCGCCTCGTCGGGCAACCTCAACATCATCCTCTGCGAGCGGGGCATCCGGACGTTCGAGCCCGCCACCCGCAACACCCTCGACCTGTCGGCGGTCAGCGTGGTGCAGCAGAAGTCGCACCTGCCGGTCATCGTCGACCCGTCGCACGGCACGGGCTCGCGGTCGCTGGTGGCGCCGATGACGCTGGCCGCCGTGGCCGGGGGCTGCGACGGGATCATGATCGACGTGCACCCCCACCCCGAGCAGGCCCGCTGCGACGGCCCCCAGGCGCTGCTGCCCGACGAGCTGGCCGCGCTGGCCGAGCGGATGTGGCAGCTGGCCGCCTGGATGGGCCGCGACGTGCCCCCCGGCGTGGCCGGGTAGCTCCGCCCGGCTTCAGGCGGATTCGAGCCGGCCGGCCAGGTCGGTCAGGAAGGTCGTCACCGACTCGGCCACGACCTCGGCCCCACCCGGGCAGTCGACGGTCCGGCCCACCGCCCCGAGCGGGGGGCGGTAGCGGCCGACGAGAACGACGCGGGTTGTGGCCGGGTCGTCGCCCGAGCCGAGCTCGAGCACGGCGTTGAGGACGGGGAAGACATCCTCCTGACCGAAGTCGGCCCACGACAGGGGCAGCACCGCCCGGTCGCCGAGCTGGACGAAGCCGCCGAGATGGAGGAGCACCGTCCGTTCGGCGTCGCCGCCCAGCCGGCGGACCCTGACCTCGAGCCCGGGCCCGTCGTCGCCCGCCGGTCGGGCCCCGAGCACGCCGGCCGGTCGGGCCGCCATGACGGGCCAGACGTCGTCGAAGGGCCGGGTCACGATGACCTGGCGCTGGATCGGCCGCCAGCCTGACCGTCCGCCGGGGACGTCGTCGGCGCGGGTGGGCACGGAATGCTCCTCGGTCACTGCTCCCGGGCCGATCGTGGCCCGGCCGGGCCGGGGCGTCAGGGGCCGATGGTCCCGAATCGGCAGAGTCCTTCGGCCCTCTTTGACCGGTCGGCGCCGGGCCTCCGCCCGCCGACCCCCCTCATCGGGACCAGATCGGCCGCGCCGGCGGGCGGGGTCGCCTCTGGCCCATCCGAGCCATCGCGCTCCGGTGGCGGAACGAACCGGGCAACCCGGCCGCCGGCCCCACGCAATGCTCACTCCGTCTGCCCCAGTCTGACGATGTACGGGCCCACCGTGTTCGGGGTCCGCCCCAGGAGGCAGCCATGCAACCGTCCCGCCGCCGCGCCGTGTCGCGCTGGTCGCTCGCCGTCGTCCTGTCGTTGCTGGGGGCCGTCACGGTGGGCGCCGCCCCCGCCGCCCACGCCGCCAACCTCGGCACCGTGACGATCGCGGCCGACTCGACCGCCACGGAGCCGGGCTCGCCCACGTCGTCGGCGGCGGTCCTGTTCAAGGTCGTCCTGACCCGGACCGGCAGCGGAACGGTGACCGTCGACTACCAGACGGCCGACGGATCGGCCACGGCCGGCCTCGACTACGCCGGCACGCACGGGACCCTCGTGTTCTCCAACAGCGAAACGACGAAGTGGATCCCCGTCAGCGTCTTCGCCGATGCGCTCAACGAGCCCGACGAGGACTTCACGCTCCAGCTCACCTCGGCGGCCAACGCCACCGTCGGCAGCCCTACCACCAGAACCGGAGTGATCGTCGACGTCAACGCCAGGCCGGCGATCGGCGTGGCCGACACCGCGGTCGGCGAGGGCGGTGGCAAGGCCCGGTTCCTCGTCACGCTGTCGAACCCCAGCGCCAACACGGTGACGGTCAACGCCGCCACCGCCGATCTGACCGCCACCGCCGGCAGCGACTACACCGCCATCGCCGGCCAGGCCGTGACGTTCAACCCGGGTGAGGTCGCCAAGGTCGTCACCGTCGACATCACCGACGACAACACCTACGAGGGCGACGAAGCCTTCGCCCTCAACCTGAGTTCGCCGTCGAACGCCACGGTCGGCGACGGGCACGCCGTGGCCACCATCGCCGACAACGAGACCGTCCCGACCGTCTCGATCGACGACACCTCGGTCGTGGAGGGCGACAGCGGGACCACCCCGGCCACGTTCACCGTGCATCTCGACCATCCGAGCGCCACCGCCGTGACCGTCGAGGCCAGCACCGCCGACGGCACGGCCGCGGCCCCCGGCGACTACACCGCCCGGACCAGCGTGCCCCTCACCATCGCCGCCGGCTCGACCTCGACCACGGTCGACGTCACCGTGAAGGGCGACTCGACCAACGAAGCCGACGAGACGTTCTCGGTGACGCTGGCCAACCCCTCCGGTGCGCTCCTCGGCGACGCCACCGCCACCGGCACCATCAAGAACGACGACGGGGCCGTGACCGTGTCGGTCGTGGCCCCCGACGACGTGGTGGAGGGCAACGCCGGCCTCACCCCCGCCGACTTCACCGTCTCGCTCAATCACGCCTCGGGCCAGACGGTGACCGTCGACTACGCCACCTCGGACGGAACGGCGCAGGCGCTGCTCCTCGACTACGTGACGACCGCCGGCACGCTCAGCTTTGCCCCCGGTGAGACGCAGAAGACCGTTTCGGTGCCCGTCGTCGGCGACCTCACCCCGGAGAGCGCCGAGACGTTCGACCTCGACCTGTCGAACCCGAACAACGCCACGGTCGGCACGGCCCAGGCGACCGCCACGATCCTCAACGACGACGGGCCCGCCTCGTCGGTCCCGACGGTGACCATCCAGGGCCCGTCGGCCGTCACCGAAGGCAACAGCGGGACGACCAACGCCGACTTCACGCTCACCCTCACCAACGGCCTGGCGGCGGTCGTGGCCTGGGCCACCGACGACTCCAACCCGTCGAGCACGGCCACCGCCGGTGCCGACTACGCCTCGACCAGCGGCGTCGGGGTGAACCTGGCGCCGAACGTGCCGGTCACCATCCACGTCCCCGTCATCGGTGACACCGTCGACGAGGCCGACGAGACCTTCTCGGTGAAGCTCACGTCGGTCATCGGCGCCATCGGAGCCGGAACCTCGGCCACGGCCACCATCGCCGACGACGACGCCCCGCCGGTGCTGTCGGTGTCGAGCGCGGCCGTGGCGGAGGGCAAGCCCGGCGCCGTCACGCAGCAGTCGGTCACGGTCTCGCTCTCGCCGCCCAGCGGCCAGGTGGTCACCGTGGCCGCCGCCGTGTCGTCGGCGGCGGCCACGGCCGGCACCGACTACACCGCCGCCGACCCGGGGACGCTCACCTTCCAGCCCGGTGAGACGTCGAAGACCGTCACCGTCGAGGTCCTCGGCGACGCCGTCGACGAGAACGACGAGGCCGTCTCCGTCACCCTGTCGAGCCCGGCCCACGCCACCCTCGGAACGAACCCCGGAACGATCACCATCACCGACGACGACGCCCCGCCGGTCGTCTCCGTGGCCGCCGGGGACCCGGTCGGCGAGGCCGACGGCGAACCGGTCACGTTCACGGTGTCGCTCAACACGGTGAGCGCCAAGACGGTCGACGTGACCGTGGCCACCACCGACGGCACGGCGCTGGCCGGCGCCGACTACACCGCCGTAGGGTCGACGACCCTGCACTTCCTGCCCGGCGAACGGACGAAGACGGTGGACGTCGCCGTCCTCAACGACGCCGTGGCCGACTCGGCCCACGAGGAGACGTTCACCCTCGACCTCACATCACCGGCCAACGCCACCCTCGACCCGTCGGCCAGGAGCGGCACCGGAACCATCCTCGACGACGACGGCCCGGCCGCGCTGTCGATCAACAACGTCAGCGTGGCGGAGGGGAACAGCGGGACGACGCCGGCCACCTTCACCGTCAAGCTCGTGCCCGCCGCCGACGCGCCCGTCACCGTCCACTGGGCCACGGCCGACGGGACGGCGACCGCGCCCGGCGACTACGCCGCCGGCTCCGGCACCCTGGCCATCCCGGCCGGTGAGACCGGCGGCCAGATCACCGTCAACGTCGCCGGCGACACCGTCGACGAGATCCACGAGACCTTCAGCGTCACCCTGTCGAGCCCGTCGGGCGCCGTGCTGAGCGGTGGCGGCACCACGCTGTCGGCCACCGGCACGATCATCGACGACGACGCCCCCGTGCTGTGGATCACCGCCCCGGCGCCGGTCACCGAGGGCAACAGCGCCACGACCCCGGCCGCCTTCGTCGTGCACCTCTCGACCCCGGCGACGGACCCGGTCACCGTCGACTACGCCACCGCCAACGGCACCTCGAACCCGGCCACCGCCGGGTCGGACTACACCGCCACCTCCGGCACGGCCACGCTGACCGCCGGCCAGACCGCCGTCGAGGTCGACGTGCCGGTGGTCGGCGACACCACCGACGAGGTCGACGAGACGTTCACCGTCACCCTCTCGAACCCGGGCGGAGCGCTGCTGAGCGGGACGGCCGCCGCCGCCACCGGCACCATCAACGACGACGACGGACCCACCGTGTCGGTCAGCGGACCGGCGTCGGTCAACGAAGGCAACTCCGGAACGACCGCCGCCGCCTTCACCGTCACGCTGTCGGGCGCCAGCGTCCAGACGGTCACCGTCGACTACACGACGGTCGCCGGCACGGCCACCAGCGGCACCGACTACACGCCGGCCGGCGGCACCCTCACCTTCGCCCCGAGCGCCGCCCTCACCCAGACCGTCAACGTCGCGGTCATCGGCGACACCATCGACGAGACCGACGAGGGATTCAGCCTGACCCTGTCCAACGCGGTCGACGGCACCCTCGGGACGGCGACGGCGGCCACGACGATCGTCGACGACGACGGCCCGGCGGTCTCGGTGGCCGGACCGGGCAGCGTGGTCGAGGGCGACAGCGGAACGACCAACGCCGCCTTCACCGTGTCGCTGTCGGCCGTCAGCCCGCAGCCCGTCACCGTCCACTACGCCACCGTCGCCGGCACCGCCACCAGCGGCGTCGACTACACGGCGGCGGCCAACGACCTCACGATCCCGGCCGGAAGCTCTTCGGCCACCGTCAACGTCGCGGTCAAGGGCGACACCACCAACGAAGCGGACGAGACGTTCGCCCTGACGCTGTCGGCCCCCCAACGGGCGACGCTCGGGACGTCGTCGGCCACCGCCACGATCGTCGACGACGACACCCCCGGCTCGCTCACGGTCAACGACGTCAGCGTGGTGGAGGGAACGATCTCGCCCCAGAAGACGGCGACGTTCACCGTCACCCTCAGCCCGGCCCGGCCGAGGACGGTCACGGTGAACTACGGCACCGTCGACGGCACCGCCACTGCTCCGGCCGACTACACCGCCACCTCCGGCACCCTCACCTTCGCCCCCGGCGAGACCACGAAGTCGGTGGCGGTGCCCATCCGCCCCGACGTCCGCTACGAGCCGACGGAACACTTCACGCTCCACCTGTCGTCGCCCGTCCGGGCGACGCTGGGCGACGCCGACGGGCTGGGGACCATCACCGATGACGACGGGCCGGGGTACCTGCTCGTCGGCAGCGACGGTGCCTCGTACCCGTTCGGGGCCACGACGTTGACGGCCGGCGCCGCGCTGACCCTGTCGAAGCCCATCGTCGGCGCCGCCGCCACCCCGTCCGGTCAGGGCTACTGGGAGGTGGCCTCCGACGGCGGCATCTTCGCCTTCGGCGACGCCGCCTTCTACGGCTCGACCGGCGGCATCCGGCTCAACAAGCCCATCGTGGGCATGGCGGCGACCCCGTCGGGCAACGGCTACTGGCTGGTGGCGTCGGACGGCGGCATCTTCGCCTTCGGCGACGCCACCTTCTACGGCTCCACGGGCAGCATCACGCTCAACAGGCCCATCGTCGGGATGGCGGGGACGCCGTCGGGCAAGGGCTACTGGTTCGTGGCCTCCGACGGCGGCGTCTTCGCCTTCGGCGACGCCGGCTTCTACGGCTCGACCGGAAGCATCACGCTCAACAAGCCGATCGTCGGCATGACGGCCACCGCCACCGGCCACGGCTACTGGATGACGGCCTCCGACGGCGGCCTGTTCGCCTTCGGCGACGCCGGCTTCTACGGCTCGACCGGAAGCATCACGCTCAACAAGCCGATCGTCGGCATGACGGCCACCGCCACCGGC
>Ga0070741_10007240_pt1 | contig 23154 bp, 15 predicted proteins | sample Coa_R1_4_FD_66440 | JGI IMG/M metagenome (GOLD analysis project Ga0070741, IMG submission 66440) | Surface soil microbial communities from Centralia Pennsylvania, which are recovering from an underground coalmine fire - Coalmine... | ecosystem: Environmental > Terrestrial > Soil > Unclassified ... | reverse complement strand
GCGACGACCAGGAGTGCTGGTCCTCCACTGCGGACGAGAGCGGAAACGTCGCCTTCGAGGTCCACGGCTCGGACACGGATGCGGTCCTCGATGCGCCGCGAACTTCGCAGGTGACCGTGCACTGGTTCCTGTTCCGCCCCGACGGGAGCAGGATCGCGGACGCGCCCGTCACCTACGGCCTGTTCCCCCAGGGAAGCGGGTTCCACGGCGCATACTGGCTTGGCGGGCCGGGGATCGAAGTTCTGCGGAACCTGTCTGCCGATGGGCAAATTCACGACGACGAAAAGGAGGCGTTCGGTTCCGACGAGTCGCCGGCGCTCATGGGCCGCGGGTGGCGCGAGGGCGTCGTGACCGCCGGCGTCTCGGTGAGTCCGACCGGCGCTTCGCCTTCAGGCGTGCTCACGTTCACGCGGTTCGATGGAGCCGGCAACCAGCAGATCCGGACCGCTAGGACCATCCCCATCCCTGGCGCGGTCGTCGGCATCGCAGAAGCCGGCGCGTTTGCCCGTCCGACTGCGGCCTTCCTCATGCCGCGCGACGCGGGGGGCAAGTGGTCGGGAGATCTCTACGTCTACTGGACCGATCTCGATCCGGCCCCGAGCGGCAGCCGGCCATGGGACGAGAAGCTGCTCGCTTCCGGAGTCGACCCGGCGAGCTTCATCGCACATCCCTTGCTCGACGGCACCCTGGCGGTCCGCATCAACGGCGTCTGGGCCGTGCTCAAGGAATACGACGCGACGCTCGGTCCCGCGCCCGCGTGGCTCGCCAGCCATCCCGGCCACGATTTCACCATCGTGCGTGGCGAACGGGCGTATGCGCTGATGCAGAGCGGACGAAACTCGATGGATCTCGTCTCGAAGCAGGGGAGCTCGTGCGGAACCGTGACCTTCCCCGGCGTGGGCGGCGTCACCTCCGGCGCGGATGGAACCGTGATCGGCGCGTCGGGTGCGGGCGGCTGCACGAAAAAGTGGTGGTCCGGCCTTCTGCGGTAACCGTCGCGGTCATCGCTGTGCGTACGAGCCATCGCTGAAGCGCGGATCGCCTACACCGACGGAAGCGCGCTTACCTGCGATCGCGGAAACGTCGGACGGTTTCGCGACGGTGACGATCCGCGCTGCTAGGGTACGCGGCATGGCAGACATCGTGGAAGCTCTCCGTGCAGAGATGCATGATGCTCTCGACGCGCTCGACGCGGCGAAGAAGGCGTACGAAGCGGGGACGGGATCGCTCGCGGCGCTGAACCTCGCGACCGAGAAGACCTACGAAGCGACCGACAGGTACTTCGACGCCATGCGCGGCGACGTCCCTGAACGGAAATCGGCGTAACCAGCAGCGCCTCGCAGACGAGGGCCCGACCGCGAAGCCCGAAGCGGGTCAGGGCAGGCGGTACGTGACCGACGCCGAGATCGGCAGGATCCGCGACCCGGATTTCGCCGACATCTGGAAATAGACCACGTACGCATACCGGGTCGCGTCGACCTTCCGCAGGTCGATGCTCTCCGTCGACTCGATGCGCACCTGCCCGGAGGCGCCCGAGCTGGTCACGGACGCGAGCGGCCGATCGTCGGAGCGGTAGAGGAATGCCGCGGTATCGACCACCGGATCGTCGTCGAGGAACACGTACGACATCGCGGTGACGATGGCGCCGTCCGGCAGCGCGATCGGAGCGACGAGATAGTCGTCCTCGCCGCTGGTCTGGAACCGCCCCACTCCGCCCGGCAGCACGGCCACCTCCGTCACCGCCGAGGACAGCCGCGGCCACGCGCCGATCGCGGCGACGGAGATGACCCCGTGCGGCAGTTGCTGGCAGCGCACCGTGCCGTCCGCGGCGATGATGCGGATGGCCGATCCCGGCGCGCAGGTTCCGGTGATGCGCGCCTGCTTGGCGGCGATCGCCTCCGCGTTCCGGACGATCTCCTCGGAGTGCGTCTCGAGCGCCCTTCCCACCTCCTGGGGCATCCGCTCCATGGAGACGCGGCCGCTCGCGATCTGCGCGGCATCGATCACCGGCGCGTGAGGCGCCGCGAGCGTCGAGGTGGCGACCTGCGGTTGCGGGTCGTCGCGGCGGACCACGAACAGCGTTGCGCCGACCGCCAACGCCGCGACCAGCGCGCCAGAGAGGACGAGCTTCACTCCACGGCTTCTAGCATGGCATCCGGGGTGCGAAGAATCGCGTCCGCCGGCGGAGCTTCCCGCCGGCTCGCGCCGGTCAGGGCGTGACGGTCAACGTGCCGTTCTGCACCCGGGCGCCATGGATCGAGCAGAAGTAGGGGAAGGTGCCCGGCGTCGTGAACGTCATCGGCGACGAGTAGCCGCCTCCGGGCACGGCGAGCTCGGCAAAGGCGGACGGCGTGGAGCTCGACGTCACCGTGTGCGTCATGCCATCCGTCGACCTCCACTGCACGGTGGTGCCCGCAGCGACGGTGGTGTGGACGCCGGTCGCGCCCACCTGCCACGGGATCACCGTCGCACCTGGAGCGGCGGCACTCGATCCGCCGGCGCCGGCGTAGCCTCCGCAAGCCGAAGCCAGCACGGCGGCAAGGAGGAGGAAGAGAGCGGGACGGAAGGAGCGTTTCGTTCGTTGAGCCATGGCCGGGAGATTTCACCAGCCCCGGCTTTATTCCGAAGCCGCTGCCGGGCGCGCGATGACTGCGTCCGCCGCGAATTATTCCCGCCGGAATCTCGCGAGCGCGGCCGGGTCTCCCTTGCTGAACCTGAACCAGGAGACGGACCATGAATCGCGGAACGATGAAGCTGTTGGCGGCGGGCTTGACGGCGCTGTGCGCGTGCGCGGGCATGAGCCGCGAGGCGAAACGGGAATCGATCGAGCGGCTCGACGAGCGCGGCGTCAGCGCACCTTTCCTCGACGTCGAAGCGGGGCGCGCCCTGCAGTTCGTCAATGCCGACGCGCGGCCGCACCAGATCTACTCCAACGACTGCGGCGAGCTGTCGTCCGCCGTCCTGAACCCCGGCGCGACCTACGCCGCGCGGATCCGGGGGGGAGCGAAACTGTGCCACTTCCAGGATCTGCTCGCGCCGCTCGAGAGCGATTACGCCGGCGTCGTCCAGGTGCACGAAGAGCCGAATCCGCCGAATTCCAGCGAACCGTCGTTCGCGTTCTGATGGTCCGCCTGGGAGGATGAGCCTCTCAGGCGCCGATCCGGATCAGCTCCAGGAGCGGCTCATCCTCCGGTCTCGGGACCGCGAGGTCGACGACGCAGTCGAGCATCCATTCGTCGCGCGGAGGATCTCCGGCCGGAGCGCTCTCCAGCTCCGCGTCGGTCGCTCCGGCGGCCCGCGCCATCGACTCGACGGCGCCTTCGCCCCGCGCCGGGGCGAGCAGCTTCTGCTGGGCCCGGAAACGCTTCGCCCCGTCCGGCAGCAGGACGCTCCGGTCGGGGCGGCGCGCACGCGGGGTGGTGTCGAGAGCGCCGAGCGCGGCGAGGCAGGGCGCCAGCTCCGCTTCCAGCTCCTCCGCCGTCCACGCCGCGTCCGCGGACGGCGCACGCAGTCCCGCGATGGCGGCGCCGAAATCGCGCCGCGCGAGCGCGAGCAGCAGCCGGTGCAGCTCGGTACGCACACGCGCCTTGAGCGCGCGTGGATCCCGCAAGAGCGCGTCGCTGTCGCGCGGGCGCGCAGCGAGCGCTTCGCGATGCGCCTGGGCGGCCGCGAGCCTGCGCGCCTTGTCCTCCGCCGACGCGGCGGGATCGAGCAGCGCCTCCCACTCGTCGAGCAGGCTCGAGTCGGCGCTGCGCACGGTGGCGCGGAGGAACGCCAGCAGATCGTCCAGCCCCTCGTCGCGCGCATCTTCCGGGACGGTCTGGAGCAGCGTCTTGTACGCGTCGTTGAGATAGCGCAGCAGCACGCCTTCGCTGCGCTGCAGGCCGTAGTCGCGGATGTATTCGTGGAACGAGCTGCCGCGCTCGAACAGCTCGCGCGCCACGCTCTTCGGCCGGACGTCCTCGGCGCCGACCCAGGGATGCTTGTCCGCGAAGGCGTTGAACGTGTCGTAGACGAGCTCGCGCAGCGGCTTCGGCCACTCGACCTTCTCCAGCTGCTCCATCCGGTCGGCATAGTCGACGCCTTGCGCCTTCAGCTCCGCCACCTTCTCGCCCTTCGCCCTGTCGAGCTGCGCCCAGAGCACCGGCATGGGGTTCTCCAGAATCGACTCGACGAGAGTGAGCACGTCGAGGGCGTACGCTTCCGCCGCAGGGTCGAGCCGTGGAAGCGTGTCCAGGAGCCAGAGGGAGAGCGTGTGGTGGATGGAGAAGTCGGATTGCAGGTGCTCCGACACTTTCAGATGCGGCGAGAGGTACTCGTTCCCGCGGACCAGCTCGACGAGCCCCGCCGCGCGCAGGCGCCTGCACGAAGCCGCCGCCGCGCGCAGGTGGATCCGCCTGTTGCCCTCGTTCCCATGCGAGCGGCGGACCATCAGGACGAGCCGCGCGTATCCCTGCGGGCCGGCGGTGTCGCGCGCCGAGGTCTGCGCCTCCGCCTGCAGCAGGTACAGGAGCATGCCGTGGGTCACCTGGAAGCGCGACTCCAGCGGCTCGGGCGGCCTGCTGCAGAGCCGATCGAACGTCGCGCGGTCCCAGTGGACGTAGCCTCTCGCCGGCGGGGTCTTCTTCACCACCTTCTTGCCGGCCTGCTTCTTCTGCTCGAGCTTGAGGTTCTCGATCACGTGCTCCGGCGCCTGCGCCACCACATACCCGCGCTCGTCGAACCCCTTGCGCCCGGCGCGCCCCGCCACCTGGAGGAAGTCGCGCACCGTGAGCAGCGCGGTCTTCTCTCCGTCGAACTTGCAAAGCTGGGTGAAGAGCACGGTCCGGATGGGGATGTTCACCCCCACGCCCAGCGTATCCGTCCCGCTCACCACCTTGAGCAACCCCTGCTGCGCCAGCTTCTCCACCAGCAGCCGGTAGCGCGGCAGGAGCCCCGCGTGGTGGAGCCCGATGCCGTGCTGCAGGAACCGCTGCAGCTCCTTGCCGTACGGAGTGTCGAATCGGGCGCCCAGCTCGCGCAGCACCTCCTTCAGGCGCAGCTTCTCGTCCTTCGAGGAGAAATCGGCGGACATCAGATCCTGCGCCCGCTCCGCCGCCGCCCGCTGCGAGAAGTTGACCAGGTACACGGGCGCGCGGTCCAGCGCGACCAGCTTCTCGAGCGTCTCGTGCAGCGGCGTCTCCGCGTAGGTCATCTCCAGCGGCACCGGCCGTTGCGCGGACGTCACCCGGGCCACTTCGCGGCCCGTCACTTCCGAGAGGTTCTTCTCGATCGCCGCGGTATCCCCCAGCGTCGCGCTCATCAGCAGGAACTGCGTCTTCTCCAGCAGCAGCAACGGCACCTGCCAGGCGGCGCCGCGCTCGCGATCGGCGTAGTAGTGGAACTCGTCCATCACCACGCAGTCGGCGCGGAGCTTCGCGTCGCGCAGCACCAGATTCGCCAGCACTTCGGCGGTGCAGACGAGCACCGGCGCCTCGCGGTTGATCGCGGCATCCCCGGTGATCATTCCGACGCTGCGCGCGCCGAAGGCGTCGCAGAGCGCGAAGAACTTCTCGTTCACCAGCGCCTTGATCGGGCAGGTGTAGACGGAGATCTGCCCGCGGCACATCGCCTGGAAATGGAGGAAGGTCGCCACCAGCGACTTGCCCGAGCCCGTCGGCGTGGAGAGGACGAGATGCCTGCCCGCGAGCAGCTCGAGCAGCGACTCCTCCTGGTGCGGATAGAGCGTGAGGCCCTGCGCGGCGACCCAGTCGGTGAACCGGGAGAGCACGACGTCGTCGGGCAGCGCCTCTCCGGGCCGCTGAAGCGATGCGTCGAGCGCGGGAGGCGCGGGGCTCACCCGGGCGATCTACCAGAGGCGGAGGGTGCGTGCGGCACACTCCTGCTCATACCTCGTGCCCGATGGAGGGCTGCGCTACGGTGATCGCGTCGAGAGAGGACGCGCACATGAAAAGATTCGCGGTCTTCGTCCTGCTCTGCCTCCTCGGCGCCGCGGTGCCGGTCGGAATCGAAGCCTGGCGCTGGCGCGAGAGAAAGCTCGCCGACGACGTGCGGACGCGGGAGCAAAGCGCCGCCGAGAACACGGCGGCGGGACGGCTGGGCCTGAAGACGCACCCGCTGCCTGCGCACCCTCTCGAACGGCGCGCAGCGGTCGACGAAGCGCTGCGGCTGCAGCCCGATCGCAGGTTCCTGCTCGCGGCCCGCGAGCTGTCGGGCGCCGAGGTCGCCACCCGATTCGAGGAGGGCACCTGGATCCTCTCCGCCGGCGAACGCGACTTCGGGCACGTCTCGGAGCTGCCCGACTTTCCCGAGCTGATGAAGGCGCTCGCGCCGCTCGCCGGAAAGTGGGTCGACGTGGCAAAGGTCACCGGGAAAGCTCCGCGGATCGCCGCGGTGCGAGGGCACAAGGAAGCGTTCACGGCAATCCGCGAAGCGCAGGCGCGATGGTCCCGCGGCGACCATGGCGCCGCGGTCCTGCACGATGCCGCTTCGGCGGCCGCGGCGCTCATCCTCCAGCTGCCGCGCGCGTTCGACGCGGACGACCGCCTCGACGCGCACGCCATCGCCCTCTGCGCCGCCGACGCGGCGGCTGGATCCGATACTCGCGGCGAGCAGGCGGTGCTCGCGCTCGCCCTGGGTTACGCCGGCGCGGCTCGCGCGCTGGCGCCGTCCGGGGAGGAGCCCGCCCTCCATGCCTTCGCGACGCTCGATCGCCGGAAGCTGGCCGAGGTCGCGCGCAGGAAGGACGCGAGCGCAGGCGAGCGCCACCTCCTCCTTCGCTGGCTGATGGAGGATGCGGACGACCGGGCGGTGCTCCGCTTCATCGCCGCCGCGCACGACGGCGAGCACCTCTCCGTTCCCGCCGTCGGGCAGCTCCTCGCGAGCACCGATCTCCAGGTGATGGCGGCCGCGAGCGACGCCCTGCCGGCGCTCGCCTTGGCCGAGCTGGAAGGCGTGCGCGCCACGGCTCCGGACGACGTCGAGCTGGTGCAGATGCTGATGGAGGGGCGGAACTCCGCGTTCCAGAACCTGACGAACAACGAGGATCCGCGCGCGCGGCTGGCGGCGGATCTCCGCCAGGCGGACAGCTCCGGCGAGGGGCCGATCTGGCGCGGCGCGGATACCAGCGCCTGGTATGCGGCGGCGACGGCAGCGGCCCTCCTCGGATCCGCGCGATCCGGATTTGTGCTCCGCAACGACGCAACCGCTCTCGCCGACGAGATCGCCACCTGGCCAGTCCCTGCCGCCGCGCAGCTGCAGCGCTGGCTGAAGGCGAGGATCGCCGTCGACCGCGGAACGACGGATGACGCCTGGGACGTCCTGGCGAACGCGAAGCTCCCGGGCGGCCGGGCCGTCGCGGAGTTCCTCGACGCGATGGCGAAGCAGGCGGAACCGCCGGATCCGAGGATCGTCGAAGCCGTCCGCATCGCGCGCCGGCAATTCGATTCCCGTCCCCTCGCCCGCCTGATCTGGGCCGAGGTGCTCCGGAGGCAGGAGCGGGATCTCGACCGCTCCGCCCACCTGGTCGCGAGCGTCGTCGACGACGCGCCGGGCGCCTATCCCACCGACGAGGTCGCGCTGGCCAGACAGCGCGGCCAGATCGATCGCCTCGAGCGGCTCGCCGCGGACGACAGGCTTCCCTTCCCCGCGCGCGTCGAGGCGGCCGGAGCGCTCGCTGACAGCGGGCCGAAGCCGGAGGCGGAGCGCGCGCTCCGGCGGCTCGGCCGCGAGCGTCCGGCGGATGTGGAGCTCCAGGAGCGGCTGATCCGGTTCCTGCGCGACGCGGGGCGGCCGGCAGACGCGCTTGCCGTGGGTGTCGCGCTGGTGCGCACGTTCGGAGAGGACGACTCGTACGTCGTCGCCCGCGCCCGCTGCGCAGCGGCGCTCCAGCTCGACGCGATGGGGCGCCACGAGGACGCCCTGGCGATGGTCGAGCGCGGTCTTCCGACGGAGGCGGTTTGCGCGTACCGGATCGCGACCGTGCAGCTCGCGCATCTCGGCCGGAAGGAAGACGCGGAAGGTCTGCTGCTCGCGTTCCTCTCCCGCCATCCGCGCCCGGAGACCGCCGCCACCGTGGCGGAGGTGCGCTGGCGCGGCCACGACGATGCGGGCGCTGCGGACATCCTCGCGCACTCGCCCGCTCCTCTCGCGCGCAGGGACTTCCGCGAGGTCGGGGAACGGTTCGCGGCGGCGTTCCGCAGCCGGCCCGCGCCCGACGTGAAACGCGCGCTGGAGGCGCTCCTCCACGCCGGGATCGATCCGCAGCCGCTCGTCGAGCTCGGATCTTCCCTGGCGCGAGCCGGCGCCGCGGCGCAGGCGTTCGAGGTGTACGCGCTCCTCAGCCAGAAGCTCCCCGCGGACAAGTACCCGGCGGTCCCGCTGCGGGCGTGGAGCGCCCTGCGCGCGGTGAAAGGCTCCGCAGCCGCGGAGTCGTGGTTCCGCAAGCAGCTTGGCGCGGACGCTTCGGCGGTCGAGGGCGCGCTCGCGACGTCCGCCTACGGCGACGATCTCGACGAGGCGCTCTGGGAGCTGTTCCCGAAGAAGCCCCTCGACCCCGCGTTCGCCGATCGCCTCGCTCTTCTGCGGGCCGCCTCGCTGGTCCGCCGCGGCGAGAAAGGTGCGCGCCGCGACGCGGTGCTCGCGCAGGTCTCCGATCCCTTGTCCGCGTGGAAAGCGAGGCTTGCGCGGTCGATCGGGCTTTCGGGCATGCAGGCGAGCTGGGACGTGCTGCTCGCGCGGTACGTGCTCGGCGAAGGCGGCGAAGGCGATCTCGCGGGCGACGCGACGAAGGGATCGAGGCCCTGCGAGGCGCCGTACTACTTCGGCCTTCGCGCCGCGGCGGAGTCGCGCCCGCGCGACGCCGCAAGCTGGTATCGCGTGGCGCTGGAATGCCGCAAGCCCGATCAGCCCGAATTCATCTGGGCATATCGGGCGGCGGCGAACGTTCCCCAGGATCTCTCGCCTTCCCGGAAAGAGCTCCAGGCGGTGCGCTGATCCTCTGATCCATCCGGGATCCTCGATGGCGCACGCCGCGGAGCTCAGTTCAGCGGCAGCTCCACCACGAATGCCGCCCCGCCCGCCGGCCTGCCGTCGACGCGAATCCGTCCGCCGTGGGCCTCGACGATCTGCCTGGAGATGTGCAGGCCGAGGCCGAGGCCGCTCACCTCGTGCGACCCCGCGCCCCGCTCGAACCTGCCGAAGACGCGCTCCCGATCCTCGGGTGCGATGCCGCGCCCTTCGTCGCTGACCACCAGCACCGCCTCGCCGTCGCGCCGCGCGGTGACGACGTGGATCGGCTTCCCGGGGGCGTACTTCATCGCGTTGGTGATCAGGTTGGTGATCACCTGCTCGAGGCGGTACGCGTCCCAGGTGCCGACGACATCCGGCGAAAGCTCCCTGCGCACGGGGGAACCGACCGCGACGAGCTGCGGGTGGAATCGATCGAGCACGTCGTTGACCAGGGCGGTGAGATCGGCCGGCGCCCGCTCCAGTGCAAGCTTCCCGGCGTTGATGCGAGAGATGTCCAGCATGTCTTCGACCAGCCGCGCGAGCCGGTTCGCCTGCTTGATGAGCTTGTCCGGATCGGGAGTGGAGAGGCCGCGCTGCGCCATCTGGATCTGCAGCCGCAGCGAGGTGAGCGGGGTCTTCAGCTCGTGCGAGGCGATGCCGAGGAACTCGTCGCGCGCGCGCACCGCCGTCTGCAGCTCCGCCGCCAGCGATTCCGAGCGCCGGCGCGCGGTCGCCTCGGCGGTGAGGTCGTAGGCGAAGACGAGGATCCCGCTGACGCCTCCGCCGCCGGACCTCAGCGGCACGTAGCTCAGGTCGATCAGGAGGTCCCGATCGTTCAGCCGGAGCGGCATCTCCTTGCCGACGAACGTCTCGCCGCTCTGGTAGACGCGGTCGAGGATCGGCAGGTACGTGTCGAGCACCTCGGGGCCGAACAGCTCCCGCACCGTCTTCCCGGTCACCTCCCGACCGACCATCGCCACGTACGAAGGGTTCGCCAGGACGAATCGGTGAGAAGGCCCGGCGAGGATGCAGAGCGGCGCAGGCGTCTGCATGAAGAAGTCGTAGAGGTTCTGCCGCTCGCGCTCGGCGTCCAGCCGCGCGATCCGCTCCTGTCCTGCGGCGAGATTCGCGGAGATCTCCCGCGCCATGGCCTCGAGGAACTCGCGGTAGGCGGAGTCGAGTCGAAGCCGTGGACTGATTCCGACGACGAGCGCGCCGCGCGTCGCCTCGCCGGCGGAACGCCGGATCGGCAGCGCCAGCGCCGTCCGGGTCGGGTCGCCCCAGACGCCGGCGTGCGGCGCGCCGAGCAACTCCGCGACGTCTTCGATCGATTCCGCCCTGTTCCCGGCGAACGCGCGGCGAAGGGCCTCGGGCACACCGGGAGGGTCGTGGGCCAGCCCCGAGCGGGCGGAGAGCACCAGCCGCTGCTCCGGCTCGTTCCAGAGATAGACGAGAGAGAACGGAACGTCGAGAGCGTTCGCCTTCAGCGCTTCCGAGACGGCGGGCGCCGGATGCGTGTCGGGAGCGAGCCGCCGCAGGGTCGCCATCCGGCGAGCGGCGAGGACCTCCGAAGTCCTCTCGACGACAGGCTGGAGGAACCCGGCGATCGCGCCGGTGTCGTCGCGGAGCGGGCTGAACGTGAAAGTGAAGTACGTCTCCTCTTCGAACCCGTGCCGCGTCAAGGTGAACGGCGCGTTGACCACCTCGAGCACTTCGCCGCGCAGCACGCGCTCCATCCAGGGGTGGATGGTGGGATAGGTGTCCGGCCAGCACTCGGCGTACGGGGCCCCGAGGAATCGCGGATGCCGGGGGCCCATGATCGTCGCGTACCCGGCATTGTAGAGCTGCAGGTGGTCCGGGCCCCAGAAGATGATCGCCGGCGTGGGCAGCGCGAGGATCATCCTCGCGTAGCTGCGCAGGCTGAGCGGCCACGATGCGGAGGGCCCGAGCGGCGTCCGCTCCCAGGGGTGCGAGAGGAAGAGCCGCTCGAAATCGCCATCGGTGGTGGAGAACCGCGGCTGCGGCGCAGGACTGGAAGCAGGAGTGGTCATGCAGACTGGGCGCGCACTGTAGTGCGCGAGCGGCCTCGCGCACCGCGAATCGCTCGCGCGTGTGCGGCGCCGAACGCGAGCGCCCGCCCGGCCGTCGTTCGGGCAGCCGGCGGTCGGCGACCCGCCACCGCCCGTCCGCTCGCCCGCCGATTCCGCGATCCGTGCGGATTCGGACGACGCCGCGGCGATCGCTGATTAGCCTTGGAGGTCCGTGGACCGGCAGCCCGCGACCATCCTCATCGTCGATGATCGCGAGGCGAATCTCCTCGCGCTCGAAGCCGTGCTCGAGCCGCTGAACGAACGGCTGGTGAAAGCACGCTCCGGCCGCGAGGCGCTGCGCTTCCTTCTCCAGGAGGACTGCGCGCTGATCCTCCTCGACGTGCAGATGCCCGAGCTCGACGGATTCGAGACGGCAGCGCTGATCCGGGAGCGCGAGCGCACGCGTTACACGCCGATCATCTTCGTCACCGCCATCCGCCGCGAGGAAGAGCACATCATCAAGGGATACGCGAACGGCGCCGTCGATTACATCGTCAAGCCGTTCGCCGCGGAGACGATGCTGGGGAAGGTCCGCTTCCTCATCGACCAGTACCGCCGCGAGCAGCAGATCCTGCAGGAGCTGTCGGCGCAGAAGATCGCGCGCGAGGAGCTGGAGCGGCTGGAGAAGAAAGCCCGCGCGGAAGCCGACGCGCACCGGGAGCACCTCTACGCGTTGTTCATGAAAGCGCCCGCCGCCATCGCCATCGTCCGCGGGCCGAAGCAGGAGTTCGTCCTCGCCAATCCGCAATTCGAGCACCTGGTCGGGCAGACGAATCTCGTCGGGCGCGCGGGCCGCGAGGCGATCCCGGCGCCGGCGGCGGGTCCGACCTGGGACATCCTCGAGCAGGTCCATGCGACGGGCGATCCGTTCCTGGGCAACGAGTACCCCGCCCTCTGGGGCCTGGGGGACGAGAACGATCGCTTCTTCAATTTCGTCGCGCAGCCGATGAAGGGGACCAGCGGCGAGATGGAGAACGTGATGATCCACGCCGTGGAGGTCACCGACTCCGTCCGGGCGCGCCGCAAGACCGAGGCGCTGGCGCGGCAGCTGCTGGAGACGGACCGGAGCAAGGACGAGTTCCTCGCCATCCTCGGCCACGAGCTGCGCAATCCGCTGGCGCCCATCCTCACCGCGCTGCACGTGATGCGCCTTCGCTCCACCGACCCGGCGGCGGAGCGCGAGCGCGCGGTCATCGAACGCCAGGTGACGCACCTTTCCCGGCTGGTCGACGACCTGCTCGACGTCTCGCGGGCGACGATGGGCAAGATCGATCTGCGGCGCGAGCGCCTCGACCTCGCCACGGCGGTGGCGCGCGCGGTCGAGATCGCCCGGCCGCTGATCGAGTCCAGGCGCCATCACCTCAAGGTCGAGGTGCCGGTCGGGGCGCTGTTCGTGGAAGGCGACCTGGTCCGGCTGGCGCAGGTGATCGCGAACCTGCTCCAGAACGCGGCCAAGTACACCGAGCCCGGCGGGCACATCGAGGTCGACGGCCGGCGCGAGAGCGGCGAGATGATCATCCGGGTGCGCGACGACGGCCACGGAATCCCGCCCGAGCGGCTGGCGTCGATGTTCGAGCTGTTCGTCCAGGGGGACGAGATCGGGGACCGTTCGCAGGGCGGGCTCGGGATCGGTCTGACGCTGGTCCGGAGCCTCGTGCAATTGCACGGCGGCAGCGTGGATGCCTTCAGCGAAGGCCCGGGACACGGAAGCTCGTTCGTGATCCGGCTCCCTGCTTCCGCCCGCGACGCGCCCCGGCCGGATGCGCCCGCGCCTGCGCATCCGCCTGCGCAGCACGAGCGCCGCCGCGTCCTGGTGGTGGACGACGACGTCGACGCTGCCGAGATGCTCTCGCAAGCGCTTCACGCTGCCGGTCACGAAGTCCGCCACGAGCACGACGGCGCCTCGGCCCTGGTGGCGGCTGCGCAGTTCCAGCCCGAGGTGGTGCTGCTCGACCTCGGCTTGCCCGGGATGGACGGGCTGGAAGTGGCTCGGCGGATGCGGGCGTATCCGGAGCTGGCCGACGTCCGCATCGTGGCGCTCACAGGCTTCGGCGCGGGCGCCGACCGGAGCAGGAGCGTGGCCGTGGGGATCGAGAGCCACCTGGTGAAGCCGGTCGCGATCGAGACCGTGATCGCCGCCATCGCCGCGCCGGGCGCGGATCACCGCAGCTAATCCCGGGAGCGCGACCGGTGCGCCGCGAGGATCGCCGCGGCCGACCGCTGCACGTCATCTCCGGTCGTGCTCCAGTTGCACACCGAGATCCGCATCAGCGCGCGGCCGCGCCAGACCGTCCCGGAGAGCCAGCAGGTCCCGTCGCGCTGCACCCGCGCGATCACTTCCCGCGTCCAGGCGTCGCCTCCCTCCGCCGTCGCCGAGGGAGGCTCGAACCGGACCAGCACCTGGTTCAGCACCACCTCGTTCACCACGCGCACGCCGGGTGCGGCGGAGAGGATTCGCGCGAAGAGCCGGGCATGCTCACAAGAGCGGCCGATCAGATCGGCGAGGCCGCTCCGCCCCAGCGAGCGGAGCGCCGCATAGATGGCGAATCCGCGGGCGCGCCGCGAGAACTCCGGCGTCCATTCGTAGTTGTCGCGGTTCGCGTCGGAAGGCTGCAGGTACGATGCGGCGCGCGCCATGGCGGCGCGGTGCGCCGCGGTGTCGCGCACGAAGGCGAGGCCGCTGTCGTACGGCACGTTCAGCCACTTGTGGGCATCGGTCGCCCAGGAGTCGGCCTGTTCGACGCCCGCGACCAGGTGCCGCGTGGCCGGATTCGCCGCCGCCCAGAGACCAAACGCTCCGTCCACGTGGACCCAGGCGCCGTGCTCGCGCGCGAGGCGCGTCACTTCCGGCAGCGGGTCGAACGCGCCGGTGTTCACGTTGCCGGCCTGTGCGCAGATGATCAGCGCCTTCCCGCGCTGGCTCCGCAGCCCGTCGCGGAGGGCGTCGGGCTGCATCCGCCCCTGCGCGTCGCTTGCGACCTTCACCACCGAGGCGTCGCCGAGCCCGAGCAGGCGCAAGGCGCCGTAGACCGTGATGTGGGCTTCGTCGCCGGCGAGCACCGCGACTTCCGGAGCGCCGATCAGTCCGCGTGCCGCGACGTCCCACCCCGCCCGCGCGAGCACCGACTGGCGCGCGGCGGCGAGACAGGTGGTGTTCGCCATCTGCCCGCCGGTGACGAAGCCCATCCCCGTCCCCGGAGGAAGCCCGAGCAGGCCGGTGAGCCACTCGAGCACGATCTCCTCGACCACCGAGGCCGCCGGGGAGAGCACGAAGAGCCCTGCGTTCTGGTCCCAGGCCGTCGTCAGCCAGTCGGCCCCGACCGCGGCAGGGACACTGCCGCCGACCACGAAGCCGAAGAATCGCGGGCCTGCGGTGGCGACGATCCCCGGCTCGGCGTCGCGCGCGAGGCGCTCGACCACCTGCGCCGCGGCCTCGCCGGACTCGGGCAGCGGGCCGCCCAGCGTCGCGCGCAGCGCTGCCGCATCGAGCTTTGCTCCGACGGGCCGGTCCGCAACTCCGGAAAGAAAGCGCGCCGCCGCAGCGTACGCCGCATCGAGAGCCGCCTTGTCCATGGACCGATGCTAGCGCGGACGCTCGGGGCGCGCAGCACGGCAAGTGGAGGGCCGGGGCGTGCTAGCTTCGCGCCTCGCCCCGGAGGATCGATGACCTTGCTCTGCGCCCTGCTCCTCGCGGCTTCCGCCGCCGCCGGTCCGGACACGCTGCGGACGCTCGCGCGCGACTACTACGCGTGGCGCGACCGCAACGACCCGGTCGGGAGCAGCGATCAGGGGCTCCACACCTGGGACGACCAGCTGTCGGATCGCTCGATGCCGAAGATCCTCGAGCGGCGCCGGCACGTGCAGCAGCTGCTCGGGCAGGTGCGGTCGCTGCGGACCGAGGGGTGGAGCAAGGACGATCTGGTCGACGCCGCGGTCTTCCGGGCGGAGCTGGAGCGAATCGCGCTGGAGGACGGCGTGCTCCGCTTCGAGGAGACGAATCCTCAACTGTATGTCGGCGAGTGCAGCTCCGCGATCTTCTCGCTGCTGAAGAAGAAGTATGCGCCGGCGAGGACGCGCGCGCTCGCGGCGACGTCGCGGCTGCGGAAGATGCCGGCGTTCCTCGAAGAGGCGAAGAAGAATCTGAAGCGCCCGATCGGACTCTACGCCCGGCTCGCCGCGGCGTCGGCCCGCGGCGGAGACGAGCTGTACACCTCGAGCCTGATGACGCTCGCGGACGAGCTCGAGCCCGCCGAGAAGCAGGCGCTGGTGGAAGCGCGCGACGCGGCGCTCTCGGCCCTGCACGGGTTCGCGGCCTGGCTGGATCAGGGTCTGCCGAGGAGCGCTCCGTTCGTTCCCATGGGCCGCGCGAGGTACGAGCAGTTCCTGCACCGCGCGCTGCTGCTCCCGCTCGACGCCGAAGAGGTGGAGATGCTGGGGAAGGCGGAGCTGAACCGGTACCGCGGCCTCGAGTCGCTGCTCGACGACCCGTCGCTCGCCTCGCCGGATCCCGCTCGCGCGAAGACGATTCCGGCGGACCAGCAGGCGTTTCTCGCCGCGTACCAGAGCCGGGAGAAGGAGATGATCGACTTCCTCCGCCAGAAGCGCCTGGTCACGCTGCCGCAGTACCTCGGCCCCTTCACCATCCGGCAGCTTCCGGAGGCGTTCAAGCCGACTTCGCCCGGCGGCTTCATGAACCCGCCGGGGATCTACGACGAGGATCCGGAGGGCTTCTATTTCATCCCCCTCTACGACCCGAAGAGCCAGAACTTCTACATCCGCGCGGCGATCGAGGACCCGCGGCCGATCCTCGGGCACGAAGGGATTCCCGGGCACTTCCTCCAGCTCTCCATCGCCAATCACCTGCGGGACGAGATCCGGCGCCAGCACCAGGACGGCGTCTTCGTCGAGGGCTGGGCGCTCTACACCGAGGAGATGCTCAGCCGGCAGGGGCTCTATCCGGAGGGGTCGGCCGCCCAGGCACAGGTGTTGCGGCTCTCGAGGTATCGCGCGGCGCGCATCGGGGTGGACGTGAACCTGCACACGGGGAAATGGTCGTTCGGGGAAGCGGTGCGGTACTTCATGGAGGCGGGCGGACTGGATCGCGAGGCCGCGGAAGGCGAAGCGGCGGGCGCCGCGTCCAGCCCGCTGCAGAAGATCGGGTATCTCACCGGCAAGTGGCAGATCCTCGGCCTGCTCGGGCGGTACCGGGATCGGAAGGGCGGCGACTTCCGCCTGGGCGCCTTCCACGACGAGCTGATCTCCTACGGGAGCCTGCCGGTCTCCGTGATCGAGTGGTTGATGCTCGACGACCGGCGCGCGCTCGACGCGGCGCTCCGGTAACGACGGCCGTTCACCCCCGTCAGCGGCGCAACTGGTCCTCGCGCTTCGCCCAGCGCGCGCGGGCTTTCGCGCGCTCTCCTTCGCGGGTGCGCACGGCCGTGTGAGCGCTGAGAGAGCGGAGGAGGCGCGCCGTGCTCTTCGCGATCTCGTCGATCGCTTCCTCGAAGGCGGGCACGTCGACGGCGGGCGGCTTGGCGAGCCCGCTCACTTTCCGGACGTACTGCAGCGCAGCGGCCCGGATCTCTTCGCGGGTGGTGGGCGGCTCGAAATTATAGAGGACGCGGATGTTCCGGCACATGCCGGCATCTTCTCACGAGGGCACGGAGCGCGGTGGCTCTCCCGATGTCGGACCCCCCTGTCATGCTCGCGTGACAGGAGGAAGCAATGAAGACCACCATCCGGATCTCCGCGCTCGATGCCGCCCTGGTGCTCCGCGCCGACGGGACGCTGGAAAGCTGGCTCCCGCACATCCACGGCGACCCGCCGGCGAATGCGTTGGCGGCGAGCGCGCTGATGTGCGCCTGGTCCGACCACCGCATCTTCTCGATGATCACGGCCGCGATGCGCGAGGCGGGGCAGGACTCCGCGCATCCTCCTTCCGACCAGTTGACCTGATCTTCGGACTCCTGTTACTCCCGCGCGCTCGCACGCCGGCTCGTCCTGCGGACGGGCGCAGCCCGGCTCGAACGTCCAGGGAGGGAACGCACCGATGGGAAAGCGCGCACTGAAGATCGCCCTGCTCGGGCTGCTCGCCGGCGTCGCACCGGCGGATGTGCGCGGCGCCAGCGGCACATCGGCGATCGCCGCGGCATCGCTGCGGGGATCGCCCACGGTCGTGACGCTCATCACGGGCGATCGCGTCGCGCTCAGCTATACCGCCGATGCGCGCCCTGTCGTCGCCTTCAACCCTCCGGGCGGTCCGCAGGCGGGCGGCGGATTCCAGACGCTCGTGGCCGGTGGCCACGTCTACGTCATCCCGATGGATGCGGCCGGCTACCTCGGAGCGCCGCTCGACCTCAGCCTCTTCGACGTGACCGCGCTCGCCGCGGCCGGACCCGCTTCGATGCCTCTGGCCCTCGACATCGCCGCATCGAGCGGAACCGCCGCGGCCACGGCCTTGCCCGGCATCGCCATCAGCGCTGGCGGAACGGCGCTCCAGCCGAGAAGCGAAGCGGTGCGGTTCGGCCGCGCACTCTCCGCAGATGTGCGCGCGCGCAAGCAGGGCGCCCCATCCAGCCTCTTCGCCGGCATCGACCGGATCGCCATCGCCGGTACGGCGCGCAGCGCGACCCCGGGCAGCCTGGTCCCGGCCGGACAGCCCGCGGGGAAGCTGTACACCCTGACCGTCAAGGGCTTCGATCAGAACGGTCAGAAGGTCTTCGGCAACTTCGGGACCGTCTACAACGTCGACGACGGAAACACGTTCCTGGCCGCGCAGGCGTTCTTCAACGGCACGTTCTCCTACAGCGTACCGGCGGGCAACTACCAGGTCACCGCGCTGATCGCCACGGCGACGAGCCCTACAGAGGCCTCGTTTGCCTTCGTCACCTCGCCGCAGGTCGCCGTGAAGAGCAGCACCACGGTCGTGCTCGAGGCGCGCAAGACGAGCCGCGTAGGCGTCACCGCGCTGGATCCCACCCTGCCGGTGATCGCCGAGATGACCCTCCAGCGCGACCCGGCGCAAGGGCCCAACTTCGCCAACTCGTTCACGAGCTTCGGCCCGACGCCGATGTATGCCTCGCCCACGCAGGCAGTCACGGTCGGCCAGCAATACTTCTACCCGTACTTCCGCCTCGGCGATGCTGCCGGCGCCCTCGATCGGTACGTCTACGACCTGCAATTCGAATACATCGGCGCCATTCCCGGCAATCTCTCGCCGACGGTCGGCCGCGGCGATCTGGCCACCATCGATGCGCGGTATCACAGCAGCACGCCGGGCCGTGGCGAGCTCGACGGACGGCTCGCGCTCGCGCCCTGGCAGGCGGGCGCCGGTTTCACCCCCACGAAGTTGGCCGCCCCGCTCACGCGGACCGAGTACGTGTTGCCGCAACCCGACGCGCGCTGGCTCCAGGTCGTGATCACGAATGAGCAGGAGTTCGCCGGATTCGCCACCGACGACTGGCGCGCGCCCGTCCCGGGCGAGCACCGGGTCGCCGACTGGACGGCGCAGCCGGAGCCGCCAGGAATCGAGCAGCAGGGCCCGGACGTGGCGCAGTCCTGCCCCGTATGCCGCTCGGGGGACACGCTGAGCACGACGTTGTTCCCTTACGTGGATCCGGCAGGTCACCGCACCACCTCCGATCCTGGGGTCGTCACCGAGCTTTCGCTCTACATGGACGGCACGCTGCTGGACCGGCAGGAGTCGGGCGGCGCGCAGTTCGCCCTCAACTCCGCCCCCGCGACGTACCAGCTGGTGATGGACGTGTCGCGCGACGCCGCGTGGTGGCCGACCAGCACGCGGACCCACACCGTCTGGACGTTCGCCTCCTCCGAGCGCACCCCCGATCCGCTGCCGCCCGGCTGGACCTGCGGCGGCAAGGGAGGAGGAGGCGGCGGCGGAAAGGGCGCGACCACCGACGGAAAGGGCGGCGGCGGAGGAGGTGGTGGGGGCACCGGCGACGGCTGCAGCTTCGAGCCGTTCCTGTTCGCGAGCTACGACACGCACGCCGGTCCCGACGACGTCGTGCCGGCCGGCCGCGATGCGCTCGTCGACGTGACGGTGCGGCGCCAGGACTTCGCTCCGCGCGCCGCCATCGAGACGCTCACGTTCGCCGTCTCCTTCGACGACGGCGCGTCGTGGGCAGAAGCGGTGGTTGCCGCTCTCGGCGATGGCCGGTTCCAGGCGACGTATCCGCGGCCGGCCCTCGACGCCACCACCGGCTTTGCATCGTTCCGGATCGAAGCGACCGACGCCGCGGGCAGCAAGCTCGAGCAGACGATCACGCGCGCGTACCCGCTGAGTGTCCTGCCGCCGGCAGGCACCGGCGGCGGCGGCGGCGGCGGCCGTGCTCCCTTGCGGGCGTGCACGGCCCCGGTGATCGCGCCGTTCGTCCAGTGCATGGCGCGGATGGCCCCGGGGTCCGACGTCGGGACGGCGGCGCCGGAGCGCGGCTATGGTCCCGCGGACATCGCGAGCGCATACCGCTTGCCGGCAGGCGCCGGCGCGGGCCGGACGGTGGCGATCGTCGACGCGTACGACAACCCGAACGCCGAGGCGGATCTCGCCGCATACCGCGCCGCCTTCGGGCTCCCGCCCTGCACCACGGCGAACGGCTGCTTCCGCAAGGTGAACCAGCACGGCGCCGAAGGGCCGCTGCCGGCGCCGGATCCCGGCTGGGGGCTGGAGATCTCGCTCGACCTCGATGCGGTGTCCGCTACTTGTCCGCAGTGCCGGATCCTGCTCGTGGAGGCCGATACGCCGTCGATCGTCGACCTCGGGCCGGCGGTCGATACGGCGGTCGCGCTGGGGGCCGACGCGGTCTCGAACAGCTATGGGAGCCGCGGCGAGTTTTCCGGCCAGCAGTACTTCGAGCGCTACTACAAGCACAGCGGCGTCGCCATCACGGTCTCGTCCGGCGATTACGGCTACGGCAACGGCCTGATCCTCACCGGCGGCGTCAGCTATCCGGGCTCGTCCGAGTTCGTCACCTCCGTGGGCGGCACCACCTTGGTGCGCGACGGCAGCCAGCGGGGGTGGACGGAGACGGCCTGGGCCGGATCGACGAGCGGCTGCTCCGCGTACATCCACAAGCCGGGATGGCAGAAGGACCGGCTGTGCGACAAGCGCAGCGTCGCCGACGTCGCCGCGGTCGCCGACCCGCAGACCGGCCTCGCGGTCTACGACACCTTCGGCTTCGACGGATGGCTCGTCGTCGGCGGCACCAGCCTCAGCTCTCCGATCATCGCCAGCGTGTACGCGATGGCCGGGAACACTTCCACCGTGCGATACGGCGTCGGTCCCTATCGGGCCGATTCCGCCGCCCTGTTCGACGTGGTGGGAGGGAGCAACGGCGTCTGCGGGACCACCTACCTCTGCACCGGTGTCCCGGGGTACGACGGCCCCACCGGGCTGGGAACGCCCAACGGGCTCGGCGGCTTCTAAGGCCGATCCCGGCTCCCAGGCCCCTTGCACGACGGTTCCCTTCCCGCGGCCACGGCGGAAGATCTCTCCGGCCGCCACCGCGAGATCGCGGGAACAGATGGTAAAGAACACGCAGCGGTCCCCGCCGCAGCGTCCGTCGAAGGCGGCCTCGGGCCACGTCGTCGAGGTGATCCGTGAAGGTGGTGGTTGCGCCCGACTCGTACAAAGGGAGCCTCTCGGCGCTTGCCGTCGCCGAGGCGATCGAGCGGGGCGTTCGCGCGGTCTTTCCCGCGGCCGAGGTCGTCAAGGTGCCCATCGCGGACGGGGGCGAGGGAACCGTCGATGCTCTCGTCGTCGCCACCTCTGGGCGCACGATGGAGACCACGGTGCACGGGCCGCTCGGTGAATCCGTGGCGGCGCGCTGGGGGGTGCTCGGCGGCGGCACCACGGCGGTGATCGAGATGGCGGCGGCGTCCGGCCTGCCTCTGGTGCCTCCGGGCAAGCGCGACCCCCGCGTCACCAGCACCCGCGGGACCGGAGAGCTGCTGCGGGCGGCCCTCGACGCCGGGCTGCGCCATCTGGTGATCGGGATCGGCGGGAGCGCCACGAACGATGGGGGCGCCGGGCTGGCGCGCGCGCTCGGAGCGCGGTTCCTCGACCCCTCTGGCCGCGAGCTGCCCGACGGCGGCGCCGCGCTCGCCCGGCTCGCGCGGATCGAGCTCGAGGGGCTCGACCCGCGTCTCGGCGAAGCGACGATCCTCGTCGCCTGCGACGTGGACAATCCGCTCACCGGGCCCCGTGGCGCGTCGGCGGTGTACGGCCCGCAGAAGGGAGCGACGCCTTCGAGGGTCCGCGAGCTCGACGCCGCCCTCGCGCGGTACGGCGACATCGCGCGCGCAGCGACCGGCCGCGACGTCGCCGCGCTCCCCGGCGCCGGAGCTGCCGGCGGCCTCGGCGCCGGGCTCCTCTACTTCACGCCGGCGCAGCTGAGGCCCGGGGTGGAGATCGTCCTCGAGATCACCGGCTTCGACGCGCGGGTGCGCGACGCGGACCTGGTGATCACCGGCGAAGGCCGCACCGACTTCCAGACGGCGATGGGCAAGGCGCCGGTCGGAGTGGCGGCCGCGGCCAGGCGCCACGGCGTGCCGGTGATCTGCCTCTCGGGCGGACTGGGCGAAGGCGCCGACGACGTGCTGGCGAAAGGGATCGATGCCCTCGCCAGCACCACTCCCGCGCCGATGACGCTGGAGGAGGCGATCGCCCGCGGCGCCGCCCTGGTGGAAGCGGCGGCGGCGCGCGCGTGCCGGCTGATCAAGGTCGGCGCCGAGCGGCTGCACGGCGTTTCCTCCGAATGATGAGAAGATAGCGCCCGGTGATCGAGCTCATCCTCAAGGTGGCGCGCGCCTACGGCGCCCTCGGCCTGATCACCCAGGCCGTGATCGTGGCCGCAATCGCGATCGCCACCACCGCTCTCGGCGTCGCGATGGTGGTCTGGATGCCGGCCGACTACTTCCACGCTGGAGCGGCCAGTCCACCGGCCTGGTGGCGGCGCCACCCGGTGCTGCTCGGCGCAGGGCTGCTGGTGAAGAACAGCCTCGGCGCGCTGTTCGTCATCGCGGGAGCGGTGATGGCGTTGCCGCTCGTACCCGGACCGGGGCTGCTGTTCATGCTCCTCGGCTTCAGCGTGCTCGATTTTCCTGGCAAGCGCAGCGTGGAGCGGCGGCTCCTGGGAGTGCAGACCGTGCTGCGCTCGCTCAACGCGATCCGCACGCGCTTCAGGCGGCCGCCGCTTCTGCTCGAGGCGCCCGACGCGCGCGACGCGCCCTCGCCGCCTCCCTGAAACGTGGTCCCGCCGGGCTCAGTTGCCGGGGGCCGTGCTCGTCCTCGCGACACACCGGCCCGCCTCGCACGCAGGCGCGACGGTCCCTGACGGCGGGCGGCACAAGGGCTCCGGGCACCTTTGTGGCTTTCCGGCGCAGCCCGCCCGCGCCTCCAGCTCGCCGGCGCGCTTGAGGGTGACGGCGCGCGGAGCGCAAAGCATGGGACAGCAGGCTCCGGGCGCTACGTTGGTGAGCCCGCAGTCCGCATCGGTCGCGCAAGGCGCATCGTCGGCCGCGCCGGCATCCGCCACCGGCGCGCCACGATCCGCGACCGCCGGGTCGACGTCGGCGACCTTCGCGGCGGCGTCGGTGCGCGCTGCCCGGTCCGGCGCGCCGCCGTCGCGGGCGGAAGCGCAGGCGAAGAAGAAGATGGCGAGAAGCTCCCGTGCATTCACGAGGCAAGCATGCGGCCTCGGCAGGCGCGGCGTCAAAGGGTGGTGCTAGCATCGGCGGATTTTTCCGCGCGCACTGAACGCGTCTGCCAGTGGCGCGCGATCCGGCGGCGCACCGCGTGACCGGGCGCGCATTGACCTGCGATCCGGACGCAGCGTAGGCGCTTCGTCTGCGGCAGGCTGTCGCAGACAAACGGACCGATCGACCCGGAGGAACACATGTCGAAGTGGGCACCGGATTCACGCGAAGCAGATAGCTGGTTCAGCGACGAGCAGCTGGAGAAATTGACGCCGGCCGATGCGGTCGACGACGGGCTTCGTTCTCCGATCCCCACCCAGATGGTCTCCAACGGCGAGTACAT
>Ga0070741_10007239_pt1 | contig 23157 bp, 23 predicted proteins | sample Coa_R1_4_FD_66440 | JGI IMG/M metagenome (GOLD analysis project Ga0070741, IMG submission 66440) | Surface soil microbial communities from Centralia Pennsylvania, which are recovering from an underground coalmine fire - Coalmine... | ecosystem: Environmental > Terrestrial > Soil > Unclassified ... | reverse complement strand
GTGGACATCGGCGACGCGTTTACCTTTCAGCCGCTGACGCCGCCAACGAACGGCACCGCATTGGTTGGCGCAAGCCAATGGACGTATACGCCGACGCCGCCGTTCACGAGCGGGACCGACAACTTCACGTATCAGGCCGCCGACAGCGGCGGCGCGACGATCACGGGAACGGCGAAGGTGCGCGTCTTCAACAGCACCATGCTCACGGTCTGCAGGCGCGTGAGCACGGTCAATACCAACGGGACACTCAATGTGCGCACGCGGTCCGATCGCTGCGCGTTCTATGACGTGAGCACAACCCGTACGGGACCGTCGGGACCGATCACGATGGACTACATTCTCAACTGGCCGGCGAACACGACCACCCCGGTCGGCGTGGTCGTCTTGATCGGCGGCAGCGATTTGAACTCGAATATCGTCGGCGACGCGACGACCGGCCTGCCCAGCGACAGCGGCGGCAACTTTCTCGTACGCAGCGCGCAGCTCTTTGCCGACGCCGGTTTCGTCACGATCGCGATCGACCGGCCGTCCGATCAACCGCCCGGGGGTTCCACGGATATCATCGGGGATGTCGATCAATACCGGATTTCCGTCAAGCACGCCGTCGACATCCTGACCGTTCTCAAACACGTGAACACGAATAACCTTCCCGTGTTTCTCGTCGGCACCAGCCGCGGCGCGATTTCCGCCGTCGCCAACAACCTGATCGCCACCGGCATTGCCGTGTCGAGCTCCGTCACGAACGGCGGCGACAATCCCGCGCGCCTATACGTCGGCCGCGCGGACGTTCCCGCCCTGCAACCGAGCTCCGTGCAACGGCCGGCGCATGTACTCTGGCACCAGAATGACCTCTGCTCGTTATCGACACCGGCGGGCTCGCAGACGCTCTACAATAACCTGACAGCGGCGGGCGTGGCCGCGGCGTTTAGCATCGCGAGCGGCGGAACACGAGTAACGGCTCCCGCCACGGACGTGGACGTCTGCGGCGCATTTGATTTCCACGGATACTTCGGTATCGAACCCACCGCCGCCGGTTATGTCACCGACTGGCTGCTAAACCGCGTGAGCGCGCTCGCCGGTGACCATCCGCCGGAGGCGGCATTCATCACCGTGCCGACCGCCGCCGGCGCATCGAAGCAGATCGATCTCGCCGCGCTCGCCCGCGATGCAGACGGCGACACGCTGTCGTACGCTTTATCGCACGGCACGACGACTCTCGGCGGCAGCGTCACGCTGAACGGCACGCTAGTGACTTACACGCCCCCGGTGGGAGCTACCAATACCACCGACAGCTTTGTCTACGTCGTTACGGACGGCAGAGGCGGCGTCGGTGCCGCGGTGATCAGCGTGCGGATCGGAAGCTGACGTTTTCACGACACCGATCCAAAATCGAAGGGCCGCTTTGCGGCCCTTTTGTTCTTGTCGACGTCCGGGATTTGAACACGCGGAGATCACTCCGCAGCGAATGTTGGCTCAACGACTTCGCAGAAATCGACGCGCGAGCGCCCAGATGCCGAGCGACACGGCGCTGCGCAGCGTCATCGCATAGAGACGCAGGGGGGTCGATCCTTCGAACGTGAACAAAATATCCGAGTCTCGGTCAGATCAAGCGGAGTAGCATGGCCTTTACCTCGCAAAGTCTGCTCGGGACGCGAACGATGGCGCTGCAACTCAAAAGGGTTTACGACCCGCCCACGAGGAAAGACGGCGAGCGCGTGCTCGTCGATCGGCTGTGGCCCCGAGGCATATCGAAAGAAGAGGCGCGCATCGATCTCTGGCTCAAGGAGATCGCCCCGAGCGAAGCCCTGCGCCGTTGGTTCAATCACGATCCCAAGAAGTGGCCTGAATTCAAGGCGCGTTACTTCCGCGAGTTGGCCGCTCACCGCGAATCCGTAAAAGCACTCACCCGAAAAGCGCGCCGTCATGTCGTGACTCTGGTCTTCGGCGCGCGCGACGAGAAGTTCAACAACGCGGTCGCCCTGAAGGATTTTCTCCGCCGCCGAAAAAAATAACGGTGCGAAGAAGAGACGACGATTCTCCGTGCCCTCAGGCCCACGCATCAACCAACGGCCCCGCCTCCTCTATCAGGAAAGTCTTGAAAGCATGCACGGCCGGCGACAATCGCTTGGAGGCAAGATGCGTGACGTACCAGTGCCGGACAATGGGCAGATCTTCGAGATCGAGCGGCACGAGATGGCCGGAATCCAATTCATGCCGCAGCGTGCGCAGCGAAAGAAAACTGAGCCCCATCCCCGCCATGACCGCCTGCTTGATGGTTTCGTTGCTCGGCAATTCCATCACGATGCGGGGGCGCACGCGATGCTTGGCGAACAAGCGCTCCATCGCCTGCCGGGTTCCCGAGCCTTTTTCGCGAGCCACGAAATCCTGATCCTTGAGGATCGACAGCGGCGCTTTGCGGCTGGCGGCGAGCGGGTGATCGGGCGCGCTCACGATACCCATCGGGTTGGCCGCGAACGGGGTCGCGCTGCATTCTATATCGTCCGGCGCGCGACCCATGATGACGAGATCGATCTCGTTGCGGACGAGCAGGCTTAGAATACTTTCGCGATTGTTGATCTTGAGTTCGACCTCGATGTCGGGAAATTTCTTGCGAAATCGCACGAGCAGCATCGGCACGAAATATTTGGCCGTCGTCACGATGCCGAGCTCGAGACGGCCGCGCTTCAGCCCGCGCCGCGCCGCCATTGCGTCCTCGAGCTCCTTCAGCTGAGCGGCCGCGCCGGCGGCAATGCGCTGAAGATCCGCCCCCGCGTCGGTCAGCCGAATGCGCCGCCCCACCTGTTCAAGCAGGGGCACTCCCATCGCCTGTTCCAGCTGCCGCAACTGCATGGAGATGGCCGGTTGAGTGACATGGAGCTTTTCCGCCGCGCGGGAGACCGAAAGCTCGCGCGCGACCTCCAGAAAGGTATCCAGCTGTTTGAGCGTATAGCGCCGCATGTTCGTAGTTTAGCCCTTACACATCAGGTAGTCCTAATGCTTTTAAAAATAAATGTGATTATATCTTATAGAGACTCGGCGCTACATTGGGGACTCCTTAAGGCGGGGGTACCACGCGTGGGCTCGAACGAAACGACACAGATCAGGGACGCGAAAAAGCGCTATTCGGCTGGTGTACTGAAGTACGCCCAGATGGGTTACTGGGACGGAGATTACCAGCCCAAGGATACCGATGTCCTGGCGCTCTTTCGCATCACACCGCAGGACGGCGTCGATCCGGTTGAAGCGGCGGCCGCGGTCGCCGGCGAGTCCTCGACCGCCACGTGGACCGTCGTGTGGACCGATCGCCTGACCGCCTCCGACAACTACCGCGCAAAGGCTTATAAGGTCGAACCGGTTCCCAATAACCCCACGCAATACTTCTGCTGGGTGGCGTACGACCTGTCACTCTTCGAGGAAGGTTCGATCGCCAACCTTACCGCCTCGATCATCGGCAACGTCTTCGGCTTCAAACCGCTCAAGGCTCTGCGCCTTGAAGACATGCGCTTTCCCGTCGCCTACGTCAAGACATTCGCGGGTCCGCCGACCGGCATCATTGTCGAGCGCGAGCGTATCGATAAATTCGGGCGTCCGCTGCTCGGCGCCACGACCAAACCGAAACTCGGACTGTCGGGACGCAACTACGGGCGCGTCGTGTACGAAGCGCTGAAGGGGGGACTCGACTTCGTAAAGGACGACGAGAACATCAACTCGCAACCGTTCATGCACTGGCGCGATCGCTTCCTGTTCGTGATGGAAGCCGTCAACCGCGCCTCCGCGGCGACCGGCGAAGTCAAAGGCCATTACCTGAACGTCACCGCCGGCACGATGGAAGAGATGTACCGCCGCGCGGAGTTCGCGAAGGAATTGGGTTCGGTCATCGTCATGATCGATTTAGTCATCGGCTGGACCGCGATCCAATCGATGTCCAACTGGTGCCGTCAAAACGACATGATCCTGCACATGCACCGCGCCGGACACGGCACCTACACGCGCCAGAAAACGCACGGCATCTCGTTTCGGGTCATCGCCAAGTGGGCGCGGCTGGCGGGGGTGGATCATCTGCACGCTGGCACCGCGGTCGGCAAGCTCGAAGGCGATCCGTTGACCGTGCAGGGCTACTACAACGTCTGCCGCGAGGCGCATAATCAAGTCGACCTCACGCGCGGCATCTTTTTCGAGCAGGACTGGGCGGCGCTGCGCAAAGTGATGCCGGTGGCTTCGGGCGGTATCCATGCGGGACAGATGCATCAACTGCTTGACCTCTTCGGCGATGACGTGGTGCTGCAATTCGGGGGAGGAACCATCGGGCATCCGATGGGTATTCAAGCGGGCGCGACCGCGAATCGCGTGGCGCTCGAGGCGATGGTGCTCGCGCGCAATGAAGGTCGCAATATTAAGGAAGAAGGGCCGCAGATTTTACGTGAAACCGCCAAATGGTGCGCGCCGCTGCAAGCGGCGTTGGATACCTGGGGCGACGTAACCTTCAACTACACGCCGACCGACACGTCCGATTTCGTGCCCACTCCATCCGTCGCTTAACGCGCACCGAAAGAAAACGCGAGGACAGCATGCGCATCACACAAGGTACTTTTTCGTTTCTGCCGAACCTGACCGACGAGCAGATCAAGAAGCAGATCGAGTATTGCCTCTCCAAAGGCTGGGCCGTCGGCATCGAATACACGGACGACCCCCACCCGCGCAACACGTATTGGGAAATGTTCGGCTTGCCGATGTTTGATTTGCGCGACGCGGCCGGCATCATGCAGGAGCTCGACAGCTGCCTGCGGACGTTTCCCAATCATTACGTGCGTGTCACGGCATTCGATGCCAGCCGCGGGGTTGAATCGGTGGTGCTGGCGTTCATCGTGAACCGTCCGAAAGAAGAGCCCGGTTTCCGCCTGGTCCGCCAGGAAGGCCCAGGGCGTACGGTCCGCTACAGTATCGAGAGCTACGCGGTACAGGCAAAGCCCGAAGGCGCGCGCTATTAATTGAGCTCCGGGTCGCACCCAAACGACGCCATGGCACCTTCAGACGCTACCGCCGCCTCGATTCACACGCTGCTGGGCGATGCGCTCGCTAATTCGGGCGTTCCCGAGTTGCTGGCACAGCTCGACCACCAGCTCATCGGCCTCGCGGAGGTAAAAGCGCGGGTGCGCGACATCGCCGCCCTGCTTCTCGTCGACAAACTGCGCGCGGAGCGCGGCTTCTCGGCCGACCGCCCGAGCTTGCATATGTGCTTCACGGGCAATCCCGGCACCGGCAAGACGACGGTCGCGATGCGCATGGCGAGTATCCTGCATCGCCTGGGTTACATCCGCAAAGGCCATCTGGTCGCCGTGACGCGCGACGACCTCGTCGGGCAATACATCGGCCACACCGCACCGAAGACCAAAGAAGTGCTGAAGAAGGCGATGGGCGGGGTGCTCTTCATCGACGAGGCGTACTATTTGTACCGGCCCGAGAACGAGCGCGACTACGGTCAGGAAGCGATCGAGATCCTATTGCAGGTGATGGAAAACCACCGCGAGGATCTCGTGGTGATACTGGCCGGCTACAAGGACCGCATGGAACGCTTCTTCGCCTCCAATCCCGGCATGTCCTCGCGCATCGCGCACCACATCGACTTTCCGGATTACACCGCCGCCGAGCTCGCGCAGATCGCGCAACTGATGCTCACGTCGATGCAATACCGCTTCGACGCCGAGGCGCAGCACGTCTTCAACGACTACCTCGAGCGCCGCATGCGCCAGCCGCATTTCGCGAACGCCCGCAGCGTGCGCAACGCGCTCGACCGGGCGCGCCTGCGCCATGCGTCCCGATTGTTGAACGCGGCCAATGACGCGACGGCCGTCGACGACGACGCCCTGATCACCATTACCGCCAAGGATCTGCTGGCGAGCCGCGTGTTCGCCCAAACGCCGAATCAAGAATAACGAGGATCACCATGACGCCCATGCAGCGCCCGACCTTAACGCAGTTCCTGATCGAAGAGCGCCGGCGCTATCCGCAAGCGAGCGGAGAATTCAACAGCGTGATTCTCAATATCGCCTACGCGTGCCGCAGCATCGCGCACGCCGTCGCTTTCGGCGCGCTCGGCCAAGCGCGCCACGACGCCGGCGCCGTCAACGTGCAGGGGGAATCGCAGCACGCGCTCGACGTGCTGAGCAACGAAACGTTCTTGCGCGTGAACGAATGGGGCGGTCATCTGGCCGGCATGGTGTCGGAAGAACTGCAGGAGCCCTATCAAATCCCGGACCGTTACGCGAAGGGAAAATATCTGCTGGTGTTCGATCCCCTCGACGGATCGTCCAATATCGACGTCAACGTCTCGGTCGGCAGCATCTTTTCGATACTGCGCGCGCCGCAGACCGGCCCCGTCAGCGAGCGCGATTTCCTCGTGCCCGGCATCGAACAAGTGGCGGCGGGCTACGCCATCTACGGACCGGCGACTATGCTTATGCTGAGCGTCGGCAACGGCGTGAACGGCTTCACCTTGGAACCGAACCTAGGCGAGTTTATTCTGACCCATCCGAACCTGCGCGTGCCGCCCGATACGCGGGAGTTCGCCATCAACGCCTCGAACAATCGCTTCTGGGAGACTCCGGTGAAGCGCTACGTGGAGGAGTGCCTGCAGGGCAAGACCGGTCCACGGGAGAAGGACTTCAACATGCGCTGGATTGCCTCGCTCGTCGCCGAAGTGCATCGCATCCTCATGCGCGGCGGCGTATTCCTCTATCCGCGCGACACCAAAGATCCGAACACGGCTGGCCGCCTGCGCCTGCTCTACGAGGCCAATCCGATCGGCTTCATCATCGAGCAGGCGGGCGGACGCGCGAGCACCGGGCGGCAACCGATACTCGGCGTCAAACCGAGCTCGCTGCACCAAAGAGTCGGCTTTGTGTTCGGTTCGAAGAACGAAGTCGAACGCATCGAGCGCTACCACCAGAGCCCGGAAGAGGAGTTGCCGAGCCCGTTGTTCAATGAGCGCGGCTTGTTTCGCGCTCCCGTGTGAGATGCCGCCATGTCGGAACGCCACCCCATTATCGCCATCACCGGCTCCTCGGGCGCCGGCACCACCTCGGTGACACGGACGTTTGAAAACATCTTTCGCCGGGAGAAGGTGAAGTCGGTCGTCATCGAGGGCGATAGTTTCCACCGCTACGATCGCGCGGAAATGAAAATCCGCATGGCCGAAGCGGAAAAAGTCGGCAACAAAAACTTCAGCCATTTTGGCCCAGACACGAATCTCTTCGAGGAGCTCGAAGCGCTGTTTCGCACGTATGCGGCCACGGGCACCGGGAAACGACGCCGCTACCTTCACGAAAAGGACGGCACCTTCACGCCCTGGGAGGACTTACCCGCCGACACCGACCTGCTTTTTTATGAAGGACTGCACGGCGGCGTCGTGACCGAGCGGGTGAACATCGCTCACTACCCGGACCTGCTGATCGGCGTGGTACCCGTCATCAACCTCGAGTGGATTCAGAAGCTCTGGCGCGACAAGTCGGCGCGCGGCTATTCGGCCGAGGCCGTCACCGACACGATTCTGCGGCGCATGCCGGACTACGTGAATTACATTTGCCCCCAATTCTCGCGCACGCACGTGAACTTCCAGCGCGTCCCGTGCGTCGACACCTCCAACCCCTTTATTGCGCGCGAGATTCCGGCACCGGACGAAAGCTTCGTGGTCATCCGCTTCGCCAATCCGAAAGGCATCGACTTTCCGTACCTGCTCAACATGATCAACGACTCCTTCATGTCACGCGCGAACACCATCGTCGTGCCCGGCGGCAAGATGGAACTCGCCATGCAGCTGATCTTCACGCCGTTCATCTGGCGCATGATGGAGCGCAAGAAACGCGCATCGAGCGCGCTGTAGGCGGGTCCGCGATATCGTCTTGGTGAAACTCCCGCGTCGGTCGTAGTAAGAAACGTTTCGTTGCCCCGGCCGCGTTGCAACGAGAAACGTGCCCGCTCGCACCACCGTCAATACCCGCTTAAGCATTCGTTCCATTCCGTTTTCCCAGGCGTAGGGTCAATGTATGCCGGGCCGCCCATGTCCGCATATTAGAATTTCGCCACCAGTGGCGGCAGTTCAGGCCGGTTGGACGATCGTTCCCCAAGGATCGGGGAAAACCCCTATATAGTCGCGTTAACTTCGCCCGTATAAAGGAGACAGATTTTATTGCACCGCCGGGCGGCACATGCCCGTCGGACGTCTCAGGGAGAGGCGCATGAGCATTGAGCACCGCTGGACACCGCGCCAACCCGCGCGGCTATCCGTGTCGATCGCATGCCGCCCTCTCGGCCTGCTGCGAGGACGATTACGCAACATCAGCAACGGTGGAGCCATGGTGCAGCTGCGCGCCGCGCCTCCTCCGAACGCGCCGGTTGAATTAATCCTGCCGCTGCGCGTCGGAACTGTTACGCGCTCTTACCGTTTGCCGGCAATCGTCACGCGCTCCACCGGGACGGGCGTGGGACTAATGTTCGGCCGAGTGGAACCGGATACCTGGGCGGCGTTGCTGGCCCACTTGCGACCTCGCGCGGCGAACGACGCGAACGTCGGCGACACGGCCGTGGAAGACGCGTCCGTACCTTCGCGTTCGTGACGCGTGCCTCACATCACGCCCTCCATGGAGGGTGTGGACGTTTTTGACGTTGTCGATGCAGCGTTTTAACACCTGCATCGCCGGCATTTGTTCCCTGCTGATCGATGAAGCGCCTTCTCGTTATTGCCGTCCTGCTGCCCCTGCTCGTGGAAGCGGCAGCCGGCGCGTCGAACGACGCGTCGACGCGCTTACCCATCGGCGCCTTAGCGGCCCATGCGGATACGCGTCATTTTGATCTCGCCCGCGAACATTGGGTGCTCGCGCTCATCGCCATTCTGGTGCTACTGATCCTCGCCCTCGCGGCCGCGTATGCGTGGCACGCGAACCGGCGGCTCGCGCGCGAAATTCACGAGGGCAATCGCACGCGGGATCAACTGCAGATGTTTGCGAGCGCAGTGGATCAGACGGCGGACGCGGTGATGATCACCGACCCGGCCGGGGCGATCGAATACGTCAATCCCGCTTTCACGCACGTGACCGGCTACACCGTCGAGGAAGTGCGCGGACAAAATGCCCGCGTCCTCGGCTCCGGACGCCACGACAGCGCGTTCTATCAACGTTTATGGGAGACCATCCTGCGCGGCGAGGTCTTCCGCGAAGAGTTCATCAACCGGCGCAAGGACGGCACGCTCTATTGGGAGCAGAAGTCCATCATGCCGTTGCGGGACGCGGCCGGTCGCATCGCGCATTTCGTCGCGACCGGGCGCGACATCACCGAGCAGCGGCGCGTGGAGGAAGAGGCACAGCTGCGGCGCGAACAGCTCGCGCACACCGCCCGGGTGAACGTCATCGGCGAAATGGCGGCCAGCATCGCCCACGAAATCAGTCAGCCGTTGACGGCGATCATCAACTACGCGCAGGGTTCCATTCGGCGGCTGCGCACGGGCGAGATCGACGGCAAACGTCTGCTCGGCGTATTCGAGCAGATCGTCGCGCAGTCGCAGCGCGCCGCCGATGCGATTCTCACGTTGCGCCGTTTCGTCGCACGTCGCAAGCCCGCGCGCGTGCGCGTGGACATCAACACGCTGGTAACCCAAGTCGCGGCGCTCGCCACCGCCGAAACTAGCAAACGCGGCATCACGATCACCCTCGACCTCTCACGCGACCTGCCGCCGGCCTACGTCGATGACGTGCAGATCGAACAAGTGGTTCTCAATCTTTTGCGCAACGGCGCCGAGGCGTTGGCGAGCGCCGACGGCAGCGCGCGCGAGCTGAAAGTGCGCACGACAACCGAAGAGGGCGGCATCGAAATATCGGTGAGCGACACCGGCCCGGGGCTGCCCCCGCGGCTCGCGGCGAAGCTGTTCGAGCCCTTCTTCAGCACCAAGCCGGACGGCGTCGGGCTCGGGCTCGCGGTGAGCCGCACGATCATCGAAACCCACGGCGGACGCATCTGGGTGACGCCGAATCCCGAACGCGGCGTCACGTTCCGCTTCACCGTGCCCGTGGAGACACATGCGCATGAACGCTGAACCGACCGTCTTTGTGGTGGATGACGACGCGGCCGTGCGCGACTCGCTCAGCTGGATGATCGAAGCGGCCGGACTGAAAGTCGAGACATTCGCCTCCGCCGAGGATTTTCTCGCGTCCTACGATCCGCTGCGGCCCGGCTGCCTGGTGCTCGACATGCGCATGCCCGGCATGAGCGGCATCGCTCTGCAGAAGCAGCTCGCGAGCCGCGACATCGACATCGCAATCATTTTCATCACCGCGCATGCGAGTGTTCCGACCGCGGTGCACGCGATGCGCGCCGGTGCCATCGACTTTCTCACCAAACCGTTCAGCGAAGACCTCTTGATCGACCGCATCACGCAGTGCATCGAGGAGGCGCGCAAACGGCAGGTGCGCAACGCGGCGCAAGCGGATCTCGCGGCGCGGTTCGCGCTGCTGACCCCGCGCGAAAAGGAGATCCTGCACGACGTCGTGGCCGGAAAACCCAACAAAGTCATCGCGGCGGAACGCGCGATCAGCCAGAAAACCGTGGAAGCGCACCGCGCCCGCATGATGCAGAAGCTGCGGGCGCGCAGCCTGCCTGATTTGATGCGGATGGTGCTGCAACGCCAGGACCTTAGGGAGAAACCCTGATTCATCAGGGTATATCTCCCAATTACGCGGCTATTTTGCTTCCAGTATAAAACCCCCCGTAACGCGCAACTTCTTCGCGCACTTTATCGGGCGGCCAGGAAGGACCGACCCGGCGGGCGGCAGCACTGCCGGTGGTAAACCGCCTCACACCAATTGCAACCGACAGGAGGATGACGGGCCATGGAGCGTCGCTGGGGAATGCGTAAAGCCATCGAAGTGGACGTTGTTATTGATAATCAGCCGGCCTGCCTGCTCCACGGGCGGATCGGCAACGTCGGCGTCGGCGGTCTCTACGTCCGGACGGAACCCGGAAGCTTGAGCAAGAACTCGCAGGTGGAGCTCGTGCTCATGCTGCAGCAAGACAACGGTACCCGCGTATATCGCTTGCATGCCATGGTGGCGCGCCTGGCGCCCGACGGCGCGGGGCTCATGTTTGACCAATACGACGTCAACGCCTTCCGCGCGCTCGTGGTGTTATTGCTCGCGCAGAAGAAGGCGGCGGCGAGCGCGACTCAAGGTCGAGCGAACACGCTTTCCTATTCTATCGACGGCGACGGGGATGTCGCTTCGGTGCCGGAGGGCGCGGTAGGTCGGGCGGCGAGAGCGGCCCGAGCGATCGCGTCTGCGTAACAACCATCGCCCGTACGCGGCGAATAACTAACTAACCAAAGGTAACCACTATGAGAATGTCGACGAAAGCTCAATCCGCTGTGACCGCGACCCTGAGCCTTGCCTTGCATTACAAAGACGGCCCCTTGAACGTGGCGGACCTGTCCGAAGAACAAGGCATATCGGTGTCGTACCTCGAACAGCTCTTCGCTTATCTCCGCCGGGGCGGCCTGGTTCAAGGCGTCCGTGGTCCGGGGGGCGGCTACATCCTGACGCGGCCGGCGAGCGACATCAGCCTCGCCGATATCGTTGCCGCCGTCGATGGCGCGGACGAAACCAAACGTCGGGCCGGGCTCGGCCAGGATCACAACCCCACTGCCGAGATGTGGGACGACCTGAGCAAGGTGTTCTATGACTTCCTGAAGGGCATCACGCTCGAAGACGTGGTACATCGCAACAAGCTGCAAAAAGGCGAGCCGATAAGCGCCGCCGCGACTTCCGAACTGCGCGGAGCCGCGGCGGAAAGCGTGCGCCGCTGACTTTTCGAGTGCGGCGGTGCGCGAGCGCCGCCGCACGCACGTTTTCCAGCACGATTCACCGCCCCGTCCCCCGGCGCGGTTGACGCGCCGCGTGGGCCGCGTTAGCTTCCCCTTGTTCCCAACTATGGCATCGCCATGGCCGATAAATCCGGGTCGCCCGTACCTCTCGACTTCGAAGCGGCGCTCGCCGAGCTTCAAGGAATCGTGGAAAAAATGGAATCGGGCGAGCAAACGCTGGAGGAAGCGCTCGCGTCTTTTCAGCGCGGCGTGGAGCTCACGCGCGCCTGCCAGCAGGGCCTGAAAGAGGCGGAACAGCGGGTCGAAAAGCTGGCGCGCGAGGGCGGCGAACTCAAGGTGCAGCCGCTCACGGATGACACGGGAAATTCCGCATAAGCCGCACTTGCTTGCACCGCACGATATCTTGAGGCGCTCGCAGGCCCGCGTGGAGCGGGCGCTCGCCGCCCATCTTTCTCCCGTCACGGCGCCGCCGGCCGCGCGCCTCCTCGAAGCGATGCGCTACGCCACGCTGAACGGGGGCAAACGCGTGCGCGCCTCCCTGATTTACGCGACCGGCGACGCGGTGCAGGCCGACGACGATCTTCTCGACGATGCGGCGTGCGCTGTGGAGCTCATCCACAGCTACTCCCTGATCCACGATGATCTTCCCTGCATGGACAACGACGACCTGCGGCGGGGCAAACCCACCTGCCATCGCGCCTTTGATGAAGCCACGGCGCTCCTGGCCGGCGACGCCTTGCAGGCGCTCGCCTTTGAAATCCTGTCGCGCCGCGAGGATCTCCGCCGCGTGACGATGTTGCGGCTGCTCTCGCACGCCATCGGAGTGCATGGCATGGCGGGAGGCCAAGCGCTCGATCTTGCGGCGGTCGGCCTCGCGCTCTCGCCCGCTGAGATCGAAGACATGCATCGGCGCAAGACGGGCGCGCTGATTCACGCGTCCGTCATGCTTGGCTTCCACGCCGCGGCCCGTCCGGTCGACGCGCGCATCGCCGAGGCGCTGCACCGCTACGGTTGGGCGGTCGGGCTGGCCTTTCAAATCATCGACGATGTGCTCGACATCGAAGGAGAAACAGCCACGATAGGCAAGACGTCCGGCGCCGACCGCACGCTCGGGAAGCCAACCTACCCGTCGGTATTGGGGCTCGACGCCGCCAAAACGCGCGCACGCGCACTCCAGGCGGTTGCGCTCGAAAGCCTCGCGCCTTTGGGTGATAATGCGAGGGCACTCAGCGATCTCGCCCGCTATATCGTCGAACGCGACCAATGACCACCGGCCCTAACCCGTACGCGCTCCTTGAACGCGTAAATACCCCCGATGATCTGCGCGAGCTCGCGGAAAACGAGCTTGCGGAGCTCGCGACGGAGCTGCGGCGCTTCCTGATCGAGACGGTCTCAAAAACCGGGGGCCATTTGGCCGCGGGCTTGGGCACCGTCGAATTGACGATCGCGCTGCACTACGTCTACGACACGCCCCGCGACCGGCTGGTGTGGGACGTCGGGCATCAGGCCTACCCGCATAAAGTGCTGACGGGACGCCGGAGCCGGATGGGTACGCTGCGACAGAAAAACGGCCTCTCGGGTTTCCTACGCCGGGACGAAAGCGTTTACGACACTTTCGGGGCGGGACATTCGAGCACCTCTATCAGCGCGGCGCTCGGTATGGCCGTCGCCGCCGCCCGCCAGGGATTGGATCACAAGGTGGCGGCCGTAATCGGCGACGGCGCGCTATCCGCGGGCATGGCCTATGAAGCGCTCAACAACGCCGGGGACATGGACGCGGATCTCCTCGTGGTGTTGAACGACAATGACATGTCGATATCGCCGAACGTCGGCGCCATGTCGAACTACCTCGCGCGCATTCTCTCCGGCCGGTTCTTTACGACCGTGCGCGAAGGGTCGAAATCAGTGCTCTCGACCGTGCCGCCGATGTTACACCTTGCCAAACGCGCCGAAGAACATATGAAGGGCATGGTAATGCCGAGCACGCTGTTCGAAGAACTCGGCTTTCACTACTTCGGGCCTATCGACGGCCACGACTTGCCGACACTGGTGAAGACGTTGCGCAACTTGCGCAAACAGAAAGGACCGCGCTTTCTGCACGTCGTCACGCGCAAGGGCAAAGGTTACGAACCCGCCGAGGCCGACCCTTGCGTCTACCATGGCGTCACACCCTTCGATCCGGCGACCGGAAAAATCGAAAAGAAACCGACCGGCACGACCTACACGCAAGTTCTCGGCGATTGGCTGTGCGATATGGGACTGAAAGACGAGCGTCTGGTCGGCATCACGCCGGCGATGCGCGAGGGGTCGGGCCTGGTCGAATTTTCCAAGCGCTTCCCGGGCCGCTATTTCGACGTCGGCATCGCCGAGCAACACGCCGTCACCTTCGCCGGGGGGCTGGCATGCGAGGGATTGAAGCCCGTGGTCGCGATTTACTCGACCTTCCTGCAACGCGCCTATGATCAGGTGATTCACGATATTTGCCTGCAGAATCTGCCGGTGCTGTTCGCGATCGACCGCGCGGGCCTCGTCGGCGCCGACGGGGCCACGCACGCGGGCGCCTTCGATATTTCGTTCCTACGCTGCGTGCCGAACATGGTGGTCATGGCGCCGGCGGATGAGAACGAATGCCGGGCCATGCTGACAACGGGATTCCAGCACGACGGACCAGCCGCGGTGCGCTACCCGCGCGGCAGCGGCCCGGGCGCGAAAGTGCAGCAGGCGCTGGTTCCGCTGCCGCTCGGCAAAGGCGAGATTCGACGCAAGGGACGAGCGATCGCGATCCTCGCCTTCGGCGGTCCGCTCGCCGCGGCCCTCGCCGCCGGCGAAGCCCTGAACGCGACGGTCGCCAACATGCGCTTCGTGAAGCCGCTCGACGAGGCGCTCGTCGCGGAGCTGGCGCGCACCCATCAGCTCCTCGTTACCGTCGAGGAAAACGTCATCAGCGGCGGCGCCGGTAGCGCGGTGAATGAATTCCTGGCGGCGGCGGGCCTGGTCCCCTCCGTGCTCAACCTCGGGCTGCCTGATCGCTTCGTCGAGCACGGCGATCCGAAAGAACTGCTCGCCGAATGCGGACTGGATGCTGAAGGGATTCGTCGCAGCATCCTGCAGCATCGGCCGCGCGGCCTTGCTGGCATTCTTGAATCCGCCTAAACTTGACCACATTAGTCAACTTTAGCGACGATCTGCCATTCATGAAGCTCAAAGAAAAAGCCCAGCCCATCCCGATTGCGGACGTGCAGAGCAGTCTCGATACCCGCCATCTGCCGATCGACCAGGTGGGCATCAAGGACATCCGCCATCCCGTGCGCGTGAAGGACAAGAGCCAGGGGGAGCAGCATACCGTCGCGACGTTCAACATGTACGTGGAGCTGCCGCACAATTTCAAAGGCACGCACATGTCGCGCTTCGTCGAGATCTTGAATCAGCACGACATGGAAATTTCCGTCGAGTCGTTCAAGGACATGCTGCGCGAGATGAGCGAGCGCCTGGATGCGAGCGTCGGGCACATCGAGATGAGCTTCCCCTACTTCGTCAACAAGGCGGCGCCCATCTCCGGCGTGCGGAGCCTCATGGATTACCAGGTGAGCTTTATCGGGGAAATCCGCAACGGCCAGGATTGCATGACCATCAAGGTCGTCGTGCCGGTGACGAGTCTCTGCCCGTGCTCCAAGGAAATTTCCGATCGCGGCGCCCACAATCAGCGCTCGCACGTTACCGTCGCCGTGCGGACCAATACCTTCATCTGGGTCGAGGACCTGATCGAGCTCGTCGAAAAGCAGGCGAGCTGCGAGCTCTACGGGCTGCTCAAGCGGCCGGACGAGAAGTACGTCACCGAGCGAGCGTACGATAACCCCAAATTCGTCGAGGACGTGGTGCGCGACGTCGCCGCCAAGTTCAACGCCGATCCCCGGATCGACGCCTATCGGGTGGAATCGGAAAATTTCGAGTCGATCCACAACCACTCGGCTTACGCGATGATTCAACGCGACAAACGCGCCGACGCGGAAGCGGCTCGCTGAACGTATCGCCTACCGCTGCGACAGCTCGAGCTGCTCCCCCTCGCGCTTCATGCTCAAGCGCCCGAGTACCGACATGCCTAACAGCGCTTCGCGCGGATAGGGGCCTTCCACCACGCCGGCCTCGACGTTGTAGAGGACGATGGGTCCGATCTCGACCTTCTGAAGCGTAAGCACATACGAGCGCACTACCCCGCCTGCGGTGCTCGCGTAGCTGGCCCGGCCGTTTTTGCGGTAATCGATGCCGAGACGCGTCGCCTGCTCCCCGCTTAAAGCGACCGTGGTCGCGCCGGTATCAACGAGAAAGCGCACCGGCGACCCGTTGATCGTCCCGTCGGCGAAAAAATGGCCGCGCGCGTCGGCGAACAACGTTACGCTCGCCGGGCCGACCGGCTGAAAACGCGCCATCACCATGCCGAGCTTGACGGTCTCGCGCTTTCCCCCGATGTCGATTTCAGCTTGCTCGGCGACGGTATCCGTCGAGATCAAGCGCACGCCTTCGGGACTCTCGGCGCCTTGCGCCAGCAAGCGGCGCGATCCATCGATGACGAATATCGCTTTGTCCTTGAACAGCGCCTGCAAGATAATGGATTCGACCGCCATCGCCGGAGCGACCGCAAAGGCGCAGAGCGCGAACACGGCTGCGCATGCCGCGTTCCGCAGCGGAATTACCGACGCTACAATGCGCTCATGAAAAAAGTCCTCGTCTTCCGGCACGCGGCGCATGAGGGTCCCGGCTACTTCGCGGATTTTCTGAACCGTAAGAACATCGCCCATGAGCTCGTGCGCATCGATGCCGGTGATCCCGTTCCTCGAAGTCTAGACGGGATTTCCGGGCTGGTGTTCATGGGCGGGCCCATGAGCGTCAACGATCCGCTGCCGTGGATCCCGCCGGTGACGAAACTTATTCAAGAAGCGGTGACGGCCGATGTGCCCGTGCTCGGTCACTGCTTGGGCGGGCAGCTCCTCGCGAAAGCGCTCGGCGCGCCGGTGACGCGCAATCCGGTGAGAGAGATCGGCTGGTTTCCGGTGACGGTGGTCGAGAGCCCGACGGCGCGAATCTGGTTAAAGGATCTGCCGTCCGAGCTCACCGTGTACCACTGGCACGGCGAAACATTTTCCATTCCGCGGCGCGCCACGCGGCTGCTCGCCTCCGCGGACTGCGCCAATCAAGCGTTCGCGCTCGGCAAGCATCTCGGGCTCCAGTGCCACGTCGAAATGACGCCGGCACTGATCGCCGACTGGGTGCGGGAAGCCGACGGCGAGCTCGCGCCCGCCCGCACGGTCCAGAGCGGCGAAGAAATGCTCCGCGATGCCGCGCGGCGCACACAGGAGCTGCATCGCGTCGCCGATACGCTTTATGAGCATTGGGTTCGTGGCCTGCGCTGACTTCGCGCGAACGCTCGCGCCATGAGCCCCGCTCTCCTCGGGATCGTCGGTTACGTCGCCGTTCAGCTCCTCATCGTGTTCATCATCGGGCGGCGCGCCGAGCGCCGCAGCGAAACCGACTACTTGCTCGCCGGCCGCCGGCTCGGTCCCGGTCTCGCGACCTTCACGGTCTTCGCCACGTGGTTCGGCGCGGAAACCTGCATCGGCGCGGCGGGTCGCGTCTACGAAGGCGGGCTCGCGAACAGCACCTCCGACCCCTTCGGCTACACCGCCTGCCTGTTCCTGATGGGTTTCGTTTTCGCGATCCCGCTGTGGCGGCGCAAACTCACGACGTTCGCGGATTTTTACCGGCAGCGCTACTCGCCCGGCGTGGAGCGCCTGGCGGCGCTGCTCCTTATCCCGACGTCGGTCATGTGGGCGGCGGCGCAAGTCCGCGCGCTCGGCCAAGTCGTCTCCACATCGTCGAATTTCGACGTCGAGATCGCCATCGCCATCGCGGCCGGCGCCGTGGTTGTTTATACGGTCTACGGCGGCATGCTCGCCAATGCCGTCACCGATCTGATGCAAGGCCTCATGGTCATGATCGGCCTCGTGGTGCTGCTCGTCGCCGTCGTGATCGCCGCGGGCGGTCCGGACGCCGCCATCGCCGCGATCGACCCGCAGCGCCTGCGTCTTTTCGGCGGGCCCGAGACACCGGCGCTCGAAATCCTCGAGCGTTGGGCGATACCGATTTTCGGGTCGGTGCTGGCGCAGGAGCTCGTCGCCGCCATCCTCGCTTCGCACACCGCGCAGACCGCCCGCAACGCCGCGCTCCTCGGCGGCGGCCTCTACTTGGTGTTCGGCCTCATTCCTGTCGCGATAGGATTGATGGGAGTGAGCTTGCTGCCGCAGCTCACCGAGTCGGAGCAGTTGCTGCCGGAGATGGCGCAACGCTACCTTACTCCGGCGCTCCACATCCTGTTCGCCGGCGCCATCGTCTCCGCCATTCTTTCCACCGTCGCGAGCGCGTTGCTGGCCGCCGCGGCATTGACGGAGCACAACGTGATCGCGCGGCTGGCGCCGAACCTGCACGCTTCCACCAAGGTGCGCGTGGCCCGAGGGTGCGTGATCGTCGCCGGCGTTATCGCCTACGTTCTGGCGCTGCACGCGGAAGGCGTCTATGCGCTGGTCGAGCAGGCCTCCGCGTTCGGCAGCGCCGGTATCGTCACGGTCGCGACGATCGGCCTGTTCTCACGGTTCGGTCACGTGCGCGCGGCTTACACCGCGCTGCTTGCCGGCGCCGGCACTTGGGCGACGGCGCAGTACGCGCTCGATCTTCCGTACCCCTATCTTACCTCGCTTGTCGCCGCGCTCGGTGGGTACACCCTCATCGCGCTGCTCGAGGGTCAACCCCACTCCGCGCCTCAACCCACCTAATGCTGCGCATCGGCATCGATCTCGGCGGAACGAAGACCGAAGGCGTCGTGCTTAACGAAACCGGCGCCGAGCTCCGGCGCGAACGCCGCCCGACGCCGGCGGCGGAAGGCTATGAAGCCGTCGTTGCCGGCGTGGTCGCGCTCGTGACCGATCTCGAAACGGCGATCGGTCAGCCGTGCCGCGTGGGGGTGGGAACGCCCGGGGCGATATCCGCGCGCACCGGCCGATTGAAAAATTCCAACACGACCTGCTTAAACGGCCGACCGATCCTCGACGATTTGCGGCGCGCCCTGGCGCGGCCGATACGAATCGCGAACGACGCCAACTGCTTCGCCCTCTCGGAAGCCACCGACGGCGCGGCGCGCGGTGCCGACGTGGTATTCGGCATCATCATGGGCACGGGGGTCGGCGGCGGCATCGTGGTGCGCGGTCGGCTGCTCGAAGGCTTACAACATATCGCCGGCGAGTGGGGGCACAACGTGCTCGAGGCGGACGGCCCGCCGTGTTACTGCGGCAAGCGCGGCTGCGTCGAAACGTTTCTGTCCGGGCCCGGGCTGCTGCGCGACTATCGCGCGGCGGGCGGCGCCGCGGCCTCGGCAAGCGACGTCGTCGCCCGCGCCGCCGCCGGTGAAACGGCGGCGACCGCGGCGCTCGAACGCTACCTCGATCGTTTCGGCCGCGCGCTCTCCGTCGTCGTCAATATTCTCGACCCCGACGTCGTGGTGCTGGGCGGCGGCATGTCGAACATCGAGACGCTCTATACGGCGGGGCCGGAGCGGCTGCGGCGCTACATCTTTGCCGCACACGGACACGCGGCCGACGACGAACTGCGCACACCGCTAAAGCGCAATATGTACGGCGATTCATCCGGCGTGCGCGGGGCCGCGCAACTTTGGGGAACCGAATAGATGGCCCGTCACGTTCGAACGCTCGCCTTGGCTTGTCTCGCGCTCGTGGGTAATGCTTGGGGCGCTTCCGGTCCGACCCCGGGGCCGATCGCGCGTTATTTCATCGACGGCAAGTTCGACGACGTCAAAGACGATGTGGCGCTTGCCATTCAAAACCGCGGCTTGGTCATCGACCACGTCTCCCACGTTCACGCCATGCTCGAGCGCACCGGCAAGGATCTCGGCACGCCGCAACCGATTTTCCGCGAGGCGCAGGTGTTCTCCTTCTGCAGCGCCGTCGTGTCGCGGCGCATGCTGGAAGCAAACCCGCACGACATCGCGCTCTGCCCGTACGCGATTTCCGTCTACGTGCTGCACAACGAACCCAAACGAGTGTACGTGGCCTTCCGCCGACCCGGCGCCGGCGAGCCGCCGGTCGCGCACGGTCGGTTGCAGGAGGTCGAGGCGCTGCTCGACGGCATCGTGCGCGAAGCACTCGGCTTGCCTTAGGGAAAAAATTTACATGGAACGTCCCGGCTTTTCTCGCCTTGGTCTCGTATTACTCGCGCTCCTGGCTCTCGGATGGGGTTTCAATTGGCCGATCATGAAAATCGTCCTGCGCGACGTCCCGCCGCTCACGTTTCGCGCGGTCTGCCTGCTCTTGGGCGGCGTCGGCGTGCTGCTGATCGCGCGCGTTGCGGGGCAGTCGCTGACTGTGCCGCGGAGCTACTGGCGGCACCTGATGCTGCTCGCCCTGTGCAACACCCTCGGCTGGAACGTCTTCGTCGTTTACGGCGTCGCGCTCCTTCCATCCGGCCGTGCGGCCCTGCTCGGTTACACCATGCCGCTCTGGAGCGTGCTGCTCGCGGTTGGATTGTTGCATGAACGACTGACGCCGCCGCGCGCGGCCGCGCTACTGCTCGGCATGGGCGGAGTCGGTGTGCTTATCAGCGGCGAAGTTACCCGACTGGGCGGCGCCCTGACCGGCGTGGCGTTGATGCTGGCGGCCGCGTTTCTGTGGGGGCTCGGTGTCGTGCTGCTCAAACGGTTCGCCGTGCCGATACCGACGGTGACGCTGACCGGCTGGACGATGCTCTTGGCCGGCATTCCGATCGCCGTGGCCGCGGTCGCGCTCGAGCACGGCGAATGGCGCGCACTCGGTCTCGCTCCCGCGCTCGGCGTCCTCTACAACATTTTCGTCGCCTTCATGTTTTGCTACTGGGCATGGAACCGCATCGTGCTCATGGTGCCGGTGGCGGTGTCGTCGCTTTCGTCGCTGGTCACCCCCGTCATCGGCGTGTTGAGCGGGGTGTGGCTGCTGAACGAACGACTGACGTGGCGCGAAGTGGTCGCGGCCGGCTTGATCCTCGGCGCGATCGCGCTCGTGCTGCGCACGCCGGCGCCGGGGCGGGCGGGCGAGCGCGCGGACGCGCCGGTCGTTTGATCGGGTACCGCGCTCGCTTATACTGCGGGTCTCGTTTCTTATCGTTAAGAATTCGAATGCGCACCACGAAGCTGCTCCTCGCGACCGTCAAGGAAACGCCCGCGGACGCCGAAGTCATCTCGCATCAGCTGATGTTGCGGGCCGGCATGATCCGCAAACTCGCGGCCGGACTTTACACGTGGCTGCCGCTCGGGCTGCGCGTGCTGCACAAAGTGGAACGCATCGTGCGCGAGGAAATGGATCGCGCCGGCGCCCAAGAGGTGCTGATGCCCGCGGTACAGCCCGCCGAGCTCTGGCAGGAGTCGGGCCGCTGGGAGCAGTACGGGCCGGAGCTGCTGCGGCTGCAGGACCGCCATCAGCGCGACTTCTGCTTCGGTCCGACGCACGAAGAGGTCATCACCGACCTCGTCCGCCGCGAGCTCAAAAGCTATCGCCAGTTGCCGGCGAACTTCTACCAGATCCAGACCAAATTCCGCGACGAGATTCGTCCGCGCTTCGGCGTCATGCGCGCGCGCGAGTTTCTCATGAAAGACGCTTATTCGTTTCACATCGACGCGGCGTCGCTCAAGGAAACGTACGCGCAGATGTACGATACCTACTCGCGCATCTTCACGCGCCTGGGACTTCAGTTCCGACCCGTCGAGGCCGACACCGGCGCCATCGGCGGGCGCGCCTCGCATGAGTTTCACGTGCTCGCCGATTCCGGCGAGGACGCGATCGCCCTCTGCGATCGCTGCGATTACGCCGCCAATGTCGAGCTCGCGCCGGCGCTGCCGCCGCTCGGCAAACGCGCCGCCCCCGGCACGGCGCTCATGACCGTCGATACCCCGGGCGCCCATTCGATCGAGGAAGTGAGCCGCCATCTGAAAGTTCCGCCCGAGCGCACGGTGAAGACGCTGCTCGTGCGCGGCACCGGCGGCGTCGTCGCGCTGGTGCTGCGCGGCGACCACGAGCTCAATCCTCTCAAGGCCGAGCGGCTGCCCGCGGTCGCGAAGCCGCTCGTTTTCGTCACGCCCGGTGAAGTTGAAGTGGCGACGGGTTGCGAGCCGGGCTCGATCGGGCCGGTCGGTCTGCGGATTCCCGTCATCGCGGATGAGAGCGCGGCGCGTCTCGCCGATTTCGTTTGCGGCGCGAACGTAAACGGCAGGCATCTTATCAACGTCAACTGGGGCCGCGATTTGCCCGAGCCGATCGTCGCGGACATCCGCGGGGTAGTCGACGGCGATCCATGCCCCAGCCGATCGGGCGAGTGCCAAGGGAAGCTCAGCATACGCCGCGGCATCGAGGTCGGGCATATCTTTCAGCTCGAGAAGAAGTACAGCGAAGCGATGCAGGCGAGCGTGCTCGATGAAAACGGCCAGGCGGTCGTCATGACGATGGGCTGCTACGGCATCGGCGTGTCGCGCGTGGTGGCGGCGGCGATCGAGCAGAATCACGACGCGAACGGCATCATCTGGCCGGACGCCATTGCTCCGTTCACTGTCGCCCTGGTGCCCATCGGATATCAGAAGTCCGACGCCGCGAGAACGGCAACCGACGAGCTCTACCGCGCTTTGATCGCCGCCGGCATCGACGTGCTACTCGACGATCGCAACGAGCGGCCGGGCGTCATGTTCGCCGATATGGATTTAATCGGCATTCCACACCGCATCGTCATCGGCGAAAAAGGCCTCGCGGCGGGCACCGTGGAATACAAGGCGCGAAACCAAAAGCAGGTCGAGTCTCTGCCGCTGCGCGCGGTCGGGGAATTTTTCCGCACCCGCTCCGCTCCTTAGCTTCTCCCCACTTCCCTCGTCGCGAGCCGGGTGGCCCACGCGCGCCGGCTCGGCCCTCATTCCAGTGCGGTGACTGCTGCATGCCGTCCCTGAAGCGTGCGCGGGATTAACAGGACAACTCCTTACCGGCATCGGCATAACCCCTCACAGACACACCCGGAAGCGTGAAGCAAAATGCTTCGCGTTTTGTAAAAGAACTTTTTCGTTCTTTTGCGAAGGTTTTTTAACAACTATGAGAGGGAACGACAATGACAAGCGCGTTAAGGAATATTTTTGTTTCGGGATTCTTCGCCGCCGCACTCGCGGCCTGCGGAGGCGGAGGAGGCGGCGGTAGCAGTACTCCGGCCGAGGCCCCGACTCCCAC